>Magnolia_p2__coassemble_1164_pt1 | contig 20213 bp, 13 predicted proteins | sample Magnolia_p2__metabat2_high_PE_017 | metagenome-assembled genome bin Magnolia_p2
TACGGCCCCCGACTGTGACGATGCCGCCGCGCTCGCCCGTTTTGTCGGCGCCGTGCGCACGCTCAACAACGAAGGTCTTGTGACTGCTTACCACGATCGCTCGGACGGCGGTTTCGCCGCAACGGTTGCGGAAATGATTTTCGCTTCCCATCTGGGTGTGAAGCTCGACATCACGAGTCTTGCCGAATCGAGCGACGCTTTTGCCGCGCTCTTTAACGAAGAACTCGGTGCCATTCTTCAGGTGCCGGCCGACAAGCTCGAACGCGTTGCCGAGATCATGCGCGAAGCCGGTCTCTCGTCGCTGTGCCATTTCGTGGGTGAAGTCACTCACGACGACGCGCTGACGATTGTTGCCGGCGGATGCGAACTCGCCCGCCTGTCCCGCGTCGACATGCAGAAGGCCTGGACGGCCGTTTCCTGGCAGATTGCTCGCGGTCGCGACAATCCCGCCTGCGCCGACGAGGAATATGCCCGCATTGACAATGCCAAGGATACGGGTCTCTTCGCGAAGACGACGTTTGACGTGAACGAAGACGTGGCCGCGCCGATGATTCTCACGGGTGCCCGTCCGAAGCTTGCCGTGTTGCGCGAGCAGGGTGTCAACAGTCAGACGGAAATGGCTGCGGCCTTTACGCGCGCCGGCTTTGAAGCCTACGACGTTCACATGACCGACCTGCTGACGGGCCGTGCCGACCTCTCCGAGTTCGTCGGTCTGGCCTGTTGCGGCGGTTTCTCCTACGGTGACGTTCTGGGTGCCGGCGGCGGTTGGGCCAAGACCATTCTTCATAACGAAGCCATGGTTGAAATGTTCCGTACGTTCTTCGAACGTGGCGACACCTTCGGTATCGGTATCTGTAACGGCTGCCAGATGATGAGCCAGTTGCGCGATCTGATCCCGGGTGCCAAGCACTGGCCGAACTTTGTTCGGAACATTTCCGAGCAGTTCGAAGCCCGTCTCGTGACGGTCGAAGTGCTCGATAGCCCCTCGATCTTCTTCTCCGGCATGGCCGGTAGCATGATGCCGATCGTGAACTCCCACGGCGAAGGTCGCGTGGAATTCATCCGTCCGGAAGATGCCGCTCTTGTGAAGGCTGCCGCCCGCTTCGTCGATCCGACCGGTACGCCCACCGAGGTGTATCCGTTCAATCCGAACGGCTCGAAGGGCGGTCTCACATCCGTGACGACCGATGACGGTCGCTTCACGATCATGATGCCGCATCCGGAACGTTCGCACCGGGCCATGCAGCTCTCCTGGCATCCGGCCGAATGGACGGACGCCTCGGGTTGGATGCGTATGTTCCGCAACGCCCGTCGTCACGTCGGCTAAGACGCAAACGGTATTTCGTTCTCCCCGTCGCCTGGTCCGCCGGCGGGGAGGGGAAAATCCCTATGCTGAAAACAAAAAATCCGCTTAACAAAGCGGATTTTTTGTTTTATATTGGCTCTAACGGAAGACGATCGAATGGCTTCGAAACCGCTCTCCCGTGTTGACTCTCTCCTCTACCTGACAGGAGATACCCATGCAGAACGCTATCGGCCGACGTTGATCGGCAACCATGACGGGTGGAACAACTCTCGGTTTACATGGTGGATCGAGAAAAGGAGTTGCCCATGCAGATTGTTCTTTCGGGCACGTAGGCTTGCTTGAGCCGCTTCGGCTGGCTCGCGACCTGCCCCGCGAAAAAAAGGCCTTCGTTGGTGAACGGAGGCCTTTCGCGTTAGGGCTTATTGCGCGGCAGGAATCGGCAGCTGATAAGCATCCGTTCCCCAAAGCGGTACGGTTGAGAGGCTGTGCTTAAAGCTGCCTGTTGTTTCCTTGGTGGAATACGCGATATAGAGCAGAGACTGAGAATCAGCGTCGTAAATGCGACGGATTTTCATATTCTTGAGAAGAATGCTCTTGGATTTCTTAAAAATCACTTCGCCGGCTTTCGATTTATCGATGGCGGCAATCATTTCCGGGGTGATTCGGCCGGTCTGACGACAGGAGACAGAATTGTCCGAAGGATCGGCGAGTGACAGATTGGCTTCTACACTGGCGACATGACACGTGACCCCGGGGACCTGCGGGTCGGTAAACGTATTGATCTTAATGTCTTTGAGCGTAAAAAGGCCGAGTGAGACGTCGCCGACTTCGTTATCATTGCCGCAACCCGTCAGGCAGACGGTGGCGGCGAGAAGGGCTATAAGTGTCTTTTTCATAGAAATTTAGGCGCAGAAATCTCTGTCTTTAGACGGGGAAGGGCGCGCCGTTCTCCTTTTGAAGTTCGGTTGAGCGTGCGGACTTTTCGCGCGGACGCGACGAGCCGTTTCCGACGTTATACCAAAATTGCGAGCTCTGTGAAGGCTGTCACTCTGCGATAATGCGTGAATCAGACTCCAACTCAAAAGGAAAACATTCATGAGCAATCGACTTCCGCGTGCTCTCTTGGCCGATGTGGCGGCTACGCTCGCGGCCGGCGATACGGCCGCCGCTCTGATGATGCTTGGTGACGAAGACGGTCCCGAGCAGTCGGCCGCCGTGTCGAGTTACCGGGCTATTTGCGCCGACCGTCTCGGTGATGTGGCACAGGCCGAACGGCATCTTCGCGTGGCCCTTGATCTGGTGGAACGCCGTTCGGGTTCGACGCCGGAGGATGAGGCTCGTTTTGAAACGGCCTGCCGACTGCTGCCCGCGCCGATGACGCCAATCACACCGACACTCGAAGTGATTTCTCCGCGACTCACGGCCGTGCGACTGCGTCTGATGCTGGCGGATATTTTTTCGAGAGCCGGGATGACGCTCGAAGCCGAGATGGAACGCGCCCTGTTGCCCGAGGGGCTTCGGCAGCGGGATTGAGTCCGACAAGGGGCGTGTGGGGGTTATTCCTATAGGCCGATTGTTCTCGGAAGGCTAAAATGCACCGCACGGTTTCGTCTGTCGGGAGTTCGACTGCATGGATTTTCGGGCGTACGAAAACGTGACTTTGACCGCTATTTTTGACCCGACCGATTCCGACGCTCATGACCTCGACACACGACAAGTCCGCCTCCAACCTTCAGCTTCCTCATTGGACGGATCCCGTCTCGGAAGGGGACCTGGTTGATCGGCGGCGTGAGATTCACCGTGTGCCGGAAACGGGCTGGAACGAATTTGTGAGTACCGCTCGGGCGGCAACGATACTCGGCGCTCTGGGCTTCACCGTACGTGTCGGCCGGGAATTTCTTTCGATTGATCACGTCCGCGGACGCAACAAGCACGAAGTGCTCGAGGCGGAAAAAAATGCTCATCAGTGTGGGGTGACCGCGACCATGCTGGCTCGGATGGGCGGTCTGACGGGGTGCATTGCCACGTTTGATACCGGCCGTCCCGGCAAGCACATTGCCATTCGTGTCGAACTCGATGCCATCCGCATGACGGAGCCGACCTCGCCCGAACATCTTCCCTGTCGCGAGGGATTTGCGTCAATCGAACCCGGCGTCATGCATGCCTGCGGGCATGACGGCCATCAGGCCGTGGTGCTCGAACTCGGGCGCTTTGTGCTTGCCAACCGAGAGCGTCTCTCGGGTCGCATAACCTTTCTTTTCGAACCCGGCGAAGAAGGCTCGCGCGGTGCCTATCCGATCGTGCAGTCCGGGGTACTCGACGATGTCGACATTCTCTTTTGCGCACATATTTCGCCGGAACTCCCGGGCGGTGTAGTGGTGCCGGCGCCGGAAAAATTCCTTTGCACGACCAAAATCGACTTTCATTTTGACGGGAAGCCTTCGCATGCCGGGTTGCAACCGCAGCTCGGGCACAACGCGCTTTTGGCCGCGGCCAATGCCTCGATGATGCTCATGGCACTACCGCGACATTCCGAAGGGATGACGCGTGTCAATGTGGGCACCCTCACGGCGGGGGAAGGCCGCAACGTGGTGGCCGCCCATGCGGATATGGAAGTGGAGGTGCGCGGCGAAAACGAATCGATTAATCGGGAACTCACCGAAGCGGCCGTCTTGCGCGCCGAAGGGGCGGCCATGGCATTTGGTTGTCGGTGCAGCCATGCCATTTTGGGCGAGGCGATTGATTTCGTGCCCGACGAAGGCATTGTGCAGATGATTACGGTCTGTGCGCGTCATGCTTGCTATGCCGAAGACATCGTGCCTTCCGTGCCGATGAACTCCTCGGACGATGCAACGCTGCTCATCCGTCGTGTCCAGTCCAGAGGCGGTAAGGCCGGCTATTTTCTGGTGGGAGCCGCCCTGCCTCCGTCAGAAGGGCGCGACGCCGACAGAGCGGCTGTTGATTGGCAGGAGAAGTATCTCGTGACGATGTACGGGATCTATGTGAACCTCCTGGTCGGCCTCTCGGGCAACTGGTAGTCAAGTTTGTCAGGCTCAGTGCCGAATCAGCTGCCGCGCTTCATTCAGAGGTTTGAGCGCCTCGTCGACGGCTTGCATCCAGAATGCGGGATCCGAGAGATCGGCTTCCAGATGGCGCCGAACGAGTTCGTCCATGCTTAGGTTCGGAATATCGCGGCAAAAGCCCCCGAAGTCGGCGCCGGCGGCCGTGACGCCGTCTTTTTCAAAACGCCGGGCAAGCGGTTGTGAGAGGAGAAAGCCGACCACATACTGCCAGTCGTAGAAGAAGACGTCCGTACGGTAAAAATGCTGTTTCCAGGCCCAGAGATACTGATCGCATCCGTCGGTGGTCTCGCCGAAATAATGTAGCCAGGCGTTGCGCGCCAGCGCGTTGATTTTGCTGACGGAGAGTGTGCTTTCGCGCCGCGCCTTCATCAGATCCAGTGAGAGGCGGTGACGGGCGGGGAGCACGAGGAGCATATTCGAGAGCCGGCGCATCGAGTGCCAGAGTGCGGGCGTGGTATGCGGGGTGCCGAGAGCAACGCGGGCAAGGCGTCGTTCCACGAGGGTTTCGCAGACCATCCCGACGGTTTCAATCATCGAGAGCGGTACGCGCTTTTCCAGTGCCGAGGCCGTGTGCAACTGTCGGTGCAGAAAGCCGATGCCCAACGTGTGTGCAAGATTCGAGAGGCCCGCCATATTGTTTTGGTAATTGCCGAAGATGGCCACCGCCTGATTCGCGGGCAGGTTGTCGCACCAGCCACCACCGGCACGACCGGACTGACGGCGCATGTCAATCCAGTGCTTTTCAATGGCTTCCTGAAGAAAATGCGGAAAGGCGACCGAGGCGGGTTGCATGCTTTCCCCGATAAAAAGAATCAGATCGCGAATGTCGCCCGTGACGCCGTCGATTTGGCCTTCGCCGGGGGCCGATGCAAGCACGGAAGAGACGGGCATCCGGCTCATGCCGAGCTGTCTGGCACGCAATGAAACGCTCTCCCGGATGCGGGGAAGCGCGGCTTCGAGCGCGGTTTCCATGGCCCGAAAGCCGCTCTGCGAGACACGGTCACCGGTGAGAAAACAGTGCGAAAGATCAACGTGTTCCTCATCCAGACGAAAGAGCCGGTATCCGAGCATGGCATTGATCAGATCGGCAAAGCTCGCGCCGTGTTCGGCAATCCACGCATAGAAACTCGAAAAGACCGCACGGCGCAGTTGCAGATCGTCGGCGCTTTTCAGGACGGTGAATGCCTGCGAGTAACTCATCGTCGAGAGCCGTCCGTCCGGTGTCGTGATGTGAAGCTTCATCGTCGAGAGAAGATGCGAATGCAGGTTCCTGAGCGGGAGCGCCATTCCTTCGGTGACGGCCGTCAGCGCCGCCGAGGGCACGGTGGGGGCTTCGCGCAGCCAGATGGAAAAGGGCTCTTCGCGCTTTTTATCCTCGGGCAGTCGCCGGACGGCTTCGAGTGCCGGTCGGGCGAGTGCCTCGAGTCGGTCGCTTAAGCGAAGCACCCGCGATCGCAGCGACATGACGCTTCCTTCGGAGACGGAAAGACTCGTTCTCGCGCGACAGACCGTGAGGAGCGACTTCACCAGATCGCGTCCACGATCAATGCTCGCGAGCATTTCACCGAGGGCAAGTGCGCCCATCGGCAAGCGTTTGACGAGCGCTTCGACGGCCGTGACCGTCATGTCCAGACGCTCGATTTCATTTTCCATCTCGGAATTGTCAAGTAAGGGCAGGGAGCCTTCCTGCCACGCGGGAATCTCGTGGGGACGCATAGCGATAGCGGGATGTTTCTCAGAAGAAGGAACGGCTGCCGTAGCCGGTGTGCCGATCCGCGAGTCCGATTGCCTCTTGTCGAAGACAGTCTGTAATCGGGTTAACCCGAGTGACCGGTATTGTCGAGAAGAGCAGTTTGGCAAAAACTCTACGAGAAATTGCTGAGAGAGGATGGAAAATCTAGGGATAACCCTAAATAAAGAAAGGGAAAACCCTAATCTGTTTTTACGAATGAGAATAATTCCTATTTATTAGACACCTTTGGACGCTTTTTACAATGAAAAAAGAAGGGTAAACCCTTGTCGCTCTCGCGACCTTCCCTCTGAGGCCTTGAAGGCGGTCGACGAAAAAACCAAAATAACCCCGTCGGAGAAGGATTGTCCATGAAATAACCGCAAGAAGTCGGAAAACTTCCGCCTCAGCTTTTTCTCAGTTTTCTCTCAGTTTTCCCTGTTTTTTCGGACACGGTGTCCGGCCGAAGCGGTTTCGGTCGGGGGATCGGCATTGTTCGGAACTTGTTTAATCCTCATTACCTCGCCGGAGGTTTCCATGATCGGTATTCTTATCGGCTGTGCCACGCTCTTTGTCGTGGGCTGGGCCATTCTGAAGGGCAAATATGCCCCGATGGTCCTTTTTACGAGCGGTGCCTTTATGCTGGCCTGCGCCATCTTCTTTGACGTTGGAACCTTCCTCCCCAAGAAAGCGCTCCCGACGGGTAACGACTATCTCAACATTGTTGAGTTTATTCGTTACATGTTCTCCAATCGCCTCGCTGAGCTCGGTCTGCTCATCATGTCGATGGTCGGCTTTGCCTCCTACATGACGCATATCGGTGCCAACGACGCGTTTGTGAACGTTGCCATCAAGCCGCTGTCTCTCATCAAGAGCCCCTATGCGATTGTTTTCGTTGCCTTCCTGCTCGGCAAGGCCGTGTCGATGGTGATCACGTCCGCCGCCGGCCTCGGTGTTCTCTGTCTGGCTCTGATGGGGCCGGCTTTGGCCGCACTCGGGATCAACAAGAAGGCCATCGGTGCCGTCTTTGTGACCTCGGGGGCCGTGTCGCTCGTGCTGTTGGGCGGTTCCACCGCTGCCTCGGCTCAGGCCTGCTCGATCACGATTCTCGACTACGTCTTTATCTACAAGATCCCGGCCGGTATTCCCGCCATTTTGGCGATGGGCGTCGCGCACGTGCTCTGGCAGCGTTACCTTGACCGCAAGGAAGGCTGGAAGTGCGAAGAACATATCGGCGAAACGCTGGTCTTTGAAGAAGACGTGAAGCGTCCGTCGACGGCTGCACCGAAGATCTATGCGCTCTTGCCGTTCCTGCCGATGATCATGGTCGTTCTCTTCTCGCAGTACGGCATTGAAACCATCAAGCTCCATATTGTGACCACGATGTTCCTCTGCGTCATCATTGGGATGTGCTTCGAAGCCGTCCGCTGGCGCTTCAGCTTTGACCCGCTCGCTGCCGGTCTCAAGGCTTTCCTTCAGGCCATGGGCAAGTCCATGTCCGGTGTCGTGGCACTCGTGATTGCCGCCGGTGTCTTTGCCGAAGGCTTCAAGGCGCTCGGCATGCTCGACGCCATCGTTGATGTAGCCAACAATGTCGGTGCAGGCGGTCTCGGCATGTCGATCCTCTTTGTCGTGATTACGACGCTCGTGACGCTCATTGCCGGCTCCAACGGTGCTTCCTTCTACCCGCTCGTGGAAATGGTGCCCAAGATTGCCAAGGATATGGGTATCAATCCGGTGACGCTCGTTCTCCCGATGCACCAGGCTTCGACGATCGCTCGTCCGATGTCGCCCGTGGCCGGTGTGGTGATTGCGATTGCCGCCATGCTCAAGATGAATCCGCTCGATCTTTGCAAGCGCGCTTCCGTGCCCTGTATCGTCGGTCTGGTTGTCCATCATTTCGCCGTCTTCCTCTTGGCACTTTAAGAAAGGAGGATGACCATGATGACGATGAATCCGCCCGAATGGCAGATGGACGACGCCTACGGCGACGTGGATACACCGCGTTGGCAGGCATCGGTCGACAAGGCTCGCGAACTGACGGAAACGCTCCGTGGGATTGCGATCGAACGCGAAACCTATCTGCAGGCGCTGTCGGTTTATGAAGAAGCCGTGACCATTACCTCGTCGCTTACGTCCTTCACGCGCTGTCAGGGGGCGAAAAACGCCGAAGACGAACGCGTGCCGGTGGCCGTCGAAACCGTCACGGGGCTGTGTGCCGATCTGAACGATGCGTCGGCGCCGCTTTTTGCGGCACTCGCCGGTCTGGATCCCGAGGATCCGCTCTGGAAGGAAAAGCCGCTCTCGCACTGGAAATTCGTGATTACGGAGCGTATGAACGACTGGCATCAGAAGCTCCCCGAAGCCGACCGTGCTTTTTATGCCGACATTGAACGCAGCTGCCTGATGCCTTTGGGCGGCCTTCACAAGGAACTGCTCCGTCAGGTCGACTTCCCGGCTCAGACGGCGGACGGCGCTCAACAGCGTGTGCGCAGCGCCAAGATGATTGCCGTTCTCAAGGGCGTGCCCGATCCGGTTCTGCGACGCACGACCGCCGAGGGCATGGACGAGTTCTTCGGCCGCAATGCCAATCTTTATGCCGCACTGCTCAATCAGCTCCACGGTATCCGTCTGACGGCCATGAAGCGTGCCGGCGTCGAACCGCTTGACGTCTCGCTCGCGCAGAACCGTATGAGCCGCGAGGCCTTCGAAGCCATCCGCGAGGCGATTCGCCGTCATCTCGACACGATCCGCCGCACGGTGACGCTGCGTGCGCCCTTTATGGGCGAAGGCCCGATGCGCTTTGAAGATCTGATGGCACCGTGCCCGCAGAAGACCGGTCGCGTTGCGCCCGCACTGCCTTACGGCGAAGGGATCGGCATCGTGAAGGAAGCGCTCTCAAGGGTAAACCCAGAAATGGGCGAATTCGTCGACATGATGCTCGAAAAGCGCTGGATCGATGCCAAACCGTCCGACAAGAAGATCGGCGGGGCCTTCTACTCGCGCTTTAACGAATTCAAGATTCCGCGTGTCTTTACGACCTATCTCGACAGTATTACCTCCGTCTTCCAGCAGGGGCACGAACTCGGTCATGCCTACCACTACTGGATGATGCGTGATCTGCCGATGATTGAAACGGAATTCCCGATGACGCTCACGGAGACGGCGTCCACCTTTAACGAAGCGGTCATCCGTCGCTCGCTTTTTGAAAAGGCCGAGGGAGACGAACGCTTTGCCATGCTCTGGCAGGAACTCAAGAGCGCGGCCAACTTCCTGTTGCAGTCGATGTCTCGTATGGAATTCGAGCTTGATTTCCTTGAAGAGCGCAAGGCCGGCGTCGTGTCGGCTCACCGCACGATCGAATTGATGGAAACGGCCTGGAAGCGCATGTACGGCGAGACGGCGACACCCGACCGTTGGCTGTGGGCTTACAAGTTGCATTTCTACAAGACGGACCAGCTCATCTACAATTACCCCTATACCGTGGGTTATCTGATGAGTCTGGCGCTGATGCGCGAACTGCGCGTGCGCGGCGACGCATTCTATCCGTTCTACAAGGCCATGCTTCGCGATACGGGCCGCATGACGGTCGATCAGATTGTCGAACGTCATTTCGGTGCCGATGCCAAGGATCCGGTCTTCTGGGAAAATGCCATGCAGAGCGTTTTCGACTCGATCGAGGAATTCGAAACGCTTGCTCGGGCTCGTCAGGCCTGAGATCACCGATTTCTCTTAGGGAAGGGAAAGAAGGCGCGACGGCCGGCGGGGACACCGGCTGTCGCACCTTCATCAGCCTCGCCGCGATGCATCCTTGCATGGCGGAAAACGATGTCCGGAGAGCTTTCTCCGGGGCTCGGACCCGTCGGAGACAGTATCGGTGAGACAAACGATTTCTCTTAGGGAAGGGAAAAAAGAGCGGCAATCGGCGGGACACCGGTTGTCGCTCTTTCCAATGACAACACGATTGGAAAGCAGTTGCTTGCTCCGGCGCTGACAACGCGCTCGGGGCTTTTTTTTATGTCGGCAAAGGACGCTCTCTGAATGGCGGAGCGCGACGGCAAGCGATTGGCGAGAGAGCCGGCCATGGCCGGACGTAGCGAAACGTCGGGAGGGTGTTCCGTCGGAGCGGCGACGAGTACAGAGGCGCCGTCAGACGTTGCTTGCGGATGTCAGGTGCAGGCCATGCCGGCGCTACGGAGAAGACCGCCTCGGAAGCAAAGCACCGTCAGGCAATGAAGGGCCAGAGGAGAACGAGAATCAGCTGACCGGTCAGAATGCGCAGAAACATGGCGAGCGGATACACGGTGGAGTAGGCCACGGCCGACGAGTTTCGTTCCGAGAGTGTTGCGGCGTAGGCAAGCGCCGGAGGATCGGTGGTGGCGCCCGCCATCAGGCCGACGATCGAGTGATAGTTGATGTGGAAGACCCGACGAGCCAGAATGCCGACCAGAAGGAGCGGAATCACCGTGATGAGAAAGCCGAGCGCGACATAGAGCGGACCATTCCCCTGTGTCATGGCGGTCACGAAGCCGTTGCCGGCGGCCAGACCGACGGAGGCGAGAAAGAGCGAGATGCCGATTTCTCGCATCATCATGTTGGCCGAGGGTGTCGTGAAGGTCACGAGCCGGAATGTGGAGCCGAATTGGCCGAGGAAAATTGCCACGATGAGCGGACCGCCCGCCAGCCCCAATTTGATCGGAACGGGGAGTCCGGGGACGGCGAGCGGAATGCTCCCGATGAGAATTCCCAGACACAGTCCGAAAAAGATGGTGAGAATGTTCGGATGGTCAAGTTTTTTCACCTGATTGCCGAGTTTGTTTTCCATACGGGCAATGGCATTTTCGGGACCGACGCAGTAGACCTGGTCGCCGACCTGCAGGTGCAGTTTGGAGGAGGGAAACAGCGTCATCCCCGCACGGAAGACGCGCGTAATGTTAACCCCGTCGACACGGTTGAGATCCAGATCCCGCACACGCATGCCGTTGACCGATTCCCGGGTGATGAGGAGCGTGCGACTGACGAGCGGCGACTTTTCTTCGGCGAGGTCGATGTCGGTGCGTTCCTGTCCAAAGAAGGCCACCACGGCCTCCTTGACGTCGGGTTCGCAGACAATGCGCACGCAGTCGCCCGTGGAAAGGACCGTTTGCCCGTTGGGACTGGTAATGGCATGGTTCGACAGCAGACGCGAGGCAATAAAGCTGCGACCGATAAAACTGCGAACGGCATCGATGGTGCGACCGTTCAGCGCCTGATTGGTGACTTCAACATGAAAGAAAATCGGGGCCTGATGATGGGCGCGTTCCTCGTCGTCCCAAGCTTTGTCTTCTTCGGAAAGACGAATTCGAAAGAGTGCCCGGACGACAATGGCCGAGGCAATGGTGCCGATGACGCCGAGCGGATAGGCGCAGGCATAGGCCACCGCGATGTTCTCGCCCTGGTAGTTGAGAAGATCGAGTGCTTCCTGGGTGGCGCCGAGTCCCGGCGTATTCGTCACGGCGCCGTAGTGTACGCCCAGCATCTGGGCGAGCGACACGGAGTCGGAAAACGCAAAGTAGAGCGCAATCGTGATCAGAATACCGAGAGCGACCTGAAGGATGGTGAGAAGATTGAGCAGCAGTCCGCCGCTTTTAAAGGAAGCGAAAAAGGAGGGACCAACCTGCAGGCCGATAAAGAAGACAAAGAGCGTGAGACCGAAGTCGCGAAGAAAGGTGAGCACCATGGGCGGCACGACGAAGCCGAGATGACTGGCGGCGAGGGCGACAAATAGCACGAACGTAACGCCGAGCGAGACGCCGAAGAGCCGGATGCGCCCGAGCAGGGTGCCGAGAGCGATCACGACAGAGTAAACGAGAATGATGTGCGGTACCGACGTCGTGTCGGAGAAAAGAGAGATGAGCCAGTCCATCGCAGGAAAATAAGACAAACCGTCGGAAAAGGTGTGTTTTGCGTAAGTCTCTAATAATAATGGCGCAAAACGGTTTGCCTACGGTGAAAACCCTGAGATTGAGAAGAAACGGGCGAAAGACGGGCTGAAAAAAGTCGCCCCGGTCGTATTGATCGGGGCGGTGCGAGGAAAAACGGGCATCAATCGTTGGAGGGGGCTTTGCGCAGATTCCCGGTTTCGCAGATCCAGTCGATAAAGCCGCCCTTATTACGTGAACAGACGAGAACGGAGCCGCTGCCGCGGAAGCGCAGGACAATGCCTTCGCCCGTCGTCTGGCTGTTGACGAGTTTCCCGAGCAGCCCGGTGCGGCCCGTGTTGAGCGAGAGCTCGTAGTCAAGCGACGCATCCCAGGCCACCAGGTGGCCGTTGTCGACAAAAACGGGCTTGTCGGGCGTGACCTGAATTTCACGCAGTGAACCGAAGCCCGAGACGGCCAGAGTGCCGTGTCCCTCGGTCTGCATGATGAAAAAGCCGCCCGAGTCGCCCAGAAGCGCCCGCCCCAGTCCCTGAGATTTGGCAGTGAGCGTCACTTCCGCGGTTGAAGCAAGGAAGGCGCCGTCGGAGAGCATGTACTGGTGCTCGCCGATGTCAAGCAGGCGTACGTCGCCGGGAATGTTCGGAGCGAGAAGAACGTTGCCCGGTCCCTTATCGGCTTCAATGTTTTGCTGAAAGAAGGTTTCGTCGTTGAGGAACTTGCGCGCAATGGACCCCATAATGCCGCCTTTGACGCGGCCTTTGAGCGAAAGAGTCGCATCCATGGCGACCATGGCGTTGGACTCCGCGAGGACATTGTCGCCCTGCTCGAGGGAGACGCAAAGAAGCGGATCGACACCGCCGGTAATGTCAAAACGTACCATGATGGAATTCTCTCTGAAGAAACGAACGTTAATGCATTATACGGTCGGGAGACCGACGCAAGGTGTTCGCGAGCGCTGAGACGGCGGCTTCGCGTCCGGCAATGCGGCCGAAGACCACGGCCTCCGTGAGCGCATTGCCGATCTGATGCCTGAGGCCGTGTACGCCGCCCGTCACTTCGCCTGCGGCAAAGAGCCCCGGGACGGGTTTTCCCCGCGCATCGAGTACACGGGCCTGCGGGTCGATCACGAGACCGCCGGCCGTATGGTGACGGGCCGGAATGACTTCGAGCGCATAAAAGGGGGCTCGGGTGAGTGAACGGGAGAGAGCGGGCTCGGGGAGCGCGGTCGCGGGGTCAAGGCCGGCGAGTGTCGTGGCCAGTCCCTCGGGGTCGATCCCTGTCAGTGTTGCCAGAGCATCGGGCGTGGCCGCACGAAAGCGGCTCTCGGAAGCCCCGAAGAGCTCATCGAGCCGGACGGCTTTGGCAACGGTTTCGTCAAAGACAAGCCAGGCGCGTTGCTCGGGGAGCCGGCGGATGGCCGTGGCAACGGTCAGGTCGGACGCGAGTTCGTTGACGAATCGCGCTCCCCGGCGGTTGACAAGCAGGGCGCCGCGTCGGCGTAGGTGTTCGGGAACAATGTCTTTGGAGTCGGCGAGGACCGTCGGGACAATGTCAATGGCCGTCATGTCACGGGTGGCCGCGCCGAGCGCTCGGGCGAGCCGGATGCCGTCACCCGTTGCCCCCGGGGCATTGGTGGAGGCGAGTTTGGCAAGGTGCGGTGCGACCCGATGCACTGCTTCGGCTGAGGCGGCAAAGCCTCCGGCGGCATTGACAACCGCGGGCGCGCGTACGATGAGAGACCCTTCCGGGGTTTTCACGCTGACGCCTGAGACGCGCCCCTCGGCATCGCGAAGAATGGCCGTGACTTCCGACGAGGTCCGAATCGTGACGCCGCGGGCATGGGCTTCGCGGTAGAGCGTGCGAATGAGTTCGGGACCGGCCAGACCGGCAAAGCGTCCCGAGGCGGGACGGTGCAGACGCGCCTTTGAGGCGTCGGCCGCCAGCGTCACGTGACGGAAATCGCCGCCGAGGGCGCCGAGCCAGTCAAGCGCCGCGCGGGCTTGCTCATTGAGAAGCCGTGCAAGGGCAGGATCATTGCGGTAGTCGCCGGAACGCATCGTGTCGGCGGTACCGATCGCCGCATTGTCGAGACCGGACGGGGCCCCGCCGGTCGAGAGATATCGGGCCGCAGCCTGGGGAGAACCGGGCACGCTGAGGCCCCCCGCCGCCAGCAGGGTGTTGCCGCCTACGGCCGGCATTTTTTCGAGCACAATCACCCGCGCGCCGAGCAGTCGTGCTTCGAGTGCCGCCGAGAGCCCTGCGCCACCCGCACCGATGACGGCCACGTCGGCCGTGAGAACGGAGGCGGCTTGTGCAACAGGGAAAAAAACGAGGAGAGCGCTCAGAATGAGAAGAAAGTACCGATGCATGGCTTCGTCCGAAGAAGACAGTCGTGCGTTAGGAAGCGCGCTTGGCTCGGATAAAAGCCTCGCGTCCGGCCAAACGACCGAAGGTGATCGCTTCCGAGAGGGCATTGCCGCTCAGGCGATCATCGCCGTGAATGCCGCCCGTCACTTCTCCCGCGGCGTAGAGTCCGGGAATGACTTCCCCGTTGCGATTGATGACCCGGGTTTTCGCGTCAATGGCCAGGCCTCCCATCGTGTGGTGCACGGCCGGCGAGACGGCTACGGCATAAAAGGGCCCCTTGGAGAGTGCAAGGGGCATATCGGAGCGACCGAAGGCGTCTGCGCCCGCATCACGGCCGTCGCGGTAGGCGGCAAGCGTGGTCTCCAGTACGGCCGGGTCTATCGACATGGCGGCCGCCAGGTCGGCCGTGGTGTCGCCTCGCAGGCAGAACGGCTTGGTAATGAGTGTATCGGTCGCTTTCAGAGAGTTTTGCAACTCGGCGTCGAAAAAGAGATAGGCAACGGCATCGGGCTGCGACAAAATGGCGGCCGACACCGTGTCGCGCTCCGCCAGTTCGTTGACAAACCGATGACCCGAGCGGTTGATGAGGAGCCCTCCGTGGCCGCGAACGGCTTCCGTAATCATGACGCCGGTGCCCGGTACAACGGTCGGATGTGTCTGGATTTTGTCCATCTGCACCGTGCGGGCGCCGATTTTTTCGGCCATGGCAATGCCGTCGCCCGTGCTTCCCGGCGAGTTGGTGGTGGCAAAGCCTCTCAGTGTCGGTGCCAGGTCGGCGATACGGTGATGGTTGGCGGCAAAACCTCCCGCGGCATTGATCACGGCATGGGCGGTGATGCGGTACGTCCCCGTTTCATCCCGCACGGTCAGTCCCGTGACTTCGCCACGGCTGTTGGTCAGGAGCTTCAGGGCGGTCGTATTGGTACGGATGTCGACCTGGCGATCTTTTGCGCTGTTATAAAGCGTATCGATCACGGCGGGACCGACCGGGGCACCGCCGGTCGGACGGTGTGCGCGTGCGAGTGACGCACCGCTCAGCAGACCGATGTCGCGCAGATCGGCGCCGAGTGCGAGGAGCCACTCGAGACTCTCGGGCGCTTCGCGAACCAGCGTACGGACCAACTCCGGATTGTTCGTCCAGTGACCGCCCTTCATGGTGTCGTAATAGGCGATTTCCTCGGAATCCTCAATGCCTCGGATGCGTTGAAGGGCGGTGCCGGCGGCATTGAAGCCGCCCGAGGCGCGAAGCGTGTTGCCGCCCACGGCCGGCATTTTTTCCACCACCACGACGGAGGCGCCGAGCTGTGCCGCTTCGACCGCGGCGCTGAGTCCGGCGCCGCCCGCGCCGATGACGGCAATGTCAACGGTGAGATCCTGGGCCGCCAGGGCGGTGCCGATCCGGGTGAGCGCAAGGGCGGTGAGAAGTATTTTTTTCATAAAAAATCGGCGCGAGAGCGTCGTTCTCCGAGGTTGGACAATAGCGGAAAAATGGCGTTTCTTCTGCGGGAGAGGGCAGACGGGGCCGTTTGCAGACGGCGGATGCCGGATTGTAGCAAGCAGGTCGGCCCTTGAGAAGAGAGGTGGAGGGAAACTCCGCAGGGCATTGGTTCGCCGGATGGCGTGTGGGGAAGGACGGGGAAGCTCGGGCGTACTGCAGAAACACCGCTGAAGGTCCTGAAAATCCAGGGTCAGATAAATTAAAATTGTACCTCTTGAGAGGATTCTACGCAAAATTTCGAGAGGACCTTGTGACCTCGGGCAAGACTAAGAAATTCTTTACTCAACCGGCAAGGGAAATTCGTACACTGACTCTCAGCAGGTTTGGCGCTACTCTCTCTTGAGCTCGCTTTCAACGCATACCTCCTGGATTGAAGGCTGATGTTCGCGCCATGAATAACCTGCGTTTTTCCGCAGCAAGACAAGCCATAGCCTCTTCCCGTCGTCTTGCTGCGGTTTTTTTTCGTCCGCCTCAGGCGAATAAAAAACCCGGCAGACCGGGTGGGTCTGTCGGGTTCGATTGAACGGAAGACGGATCAAAGGTTCTTTTCAATCCAGGCGAGCAATTCGCCCGGCGTCTTCACTTCGACGATGCGGTCCATTTCCTGACCGTTCTTCACAACGACCATGGTCGGAATGTGAACAACGTTGAAGTGGGCTTTGACCGCGGGGCTTGCATCGCTGTCGGCGCGGGCGAAAACCGCCTTGTCGGCAAAGCGCTTGGCAAACTGCATGAAGAACGGGGCTGCGCGTACGCAGTCGGGACACCAGTCGGCACCGATGGCAAGAATGACCGGACGGTCGTTTTCGAGCATGGCGGTCAGGTTGTCGTCAGTGACAAGAAGCAGATCATTCATGGGAAAAATCCTCAGCAGAAAGTGGGTGAGCGAAACCATCGGAGAAGGCCCTAATCTTCCCGTCGGGTATCGTCTTTTGTTAGATGAATACTATCATGAGTATTCACTTCTGATAGAAAAAACAATCGAAGAAACGTAAGGAACTGCAAAAAAAATCACGCCAAAACGTTCTTGAACGGATACGAAGACATATATTGATACAAATTGGTCGAAAAATTGCCGGCGTCCGACTCTGTGCCGGAACGAGCGACGAACGGTCGGCTGACATTTTCTCCCCTCTCCGGGCTAATCCGTCCGCGCGGGAGCGACAACGACGCTCTTCTCTCAAGGCTTGCAAGAGACGGAAAAGGAAGAAAACGACGTCGAAAATGCCGTATAAACCTAGGGTTTTCACTGAAATTTTGTAACCGTTGACAGCAGGCCCGGACTGCAAACTCTTTTGTCATTCCGAGGGCTTTCGGGCCTTCTTTACCAGATCGAGCAGGGGACTTCGCGTGACGGTCCTTCTGCCATCCGAAACAAGAGAGACAACATGGTTGATTACGCCAAAAAGAAAATGGATGACTACCGGCTGCGGCTTGCCGGACGCGACATCGTTCCCATCATGCAGGGCGGGATGGGCGTGAATATTTCGACAAAAGCGATGGCACTGGCTGTCGCGCATGCGGGCGGTATCGGTCATGTGTCGGATGCGATGCTTCCGGACCTGACGGACCGTTTGTTCAATACGGGTTTTACCAAGGCGAAGGCACGTCTGTGCCGTGCCGTGGACAAGATGGCCGGTTATGCCGGGTTTGATTTCCCGTTGCAGGAAGTCCGCTTTGCAGCAAAAACCTATCTCGAGGATGTGATGGCCGGCAAGACCGGACCGGGGTTGGTGTTTGTGAACGTGATGGAAAAGCTCACGATGAACGACTCGGTGGCCACGCTCAAGGCGAGATTGCTTGGTGCGTTGGACGCGGGGATTGACGGCATCAGTCTCTCGGCGGGGTTGCATACGTCGTCCTTTGCCATGATGGCGCAACATCCGCGTTTTCGCGATGCCATGTTAGGGATTGTTGTCTCGTCGTCGAGAGCGCTCAATCTCTTTCTCCGTCGTTCGGCCAAGACCGGTCGTCTGCCCGACTATGTCGTTGTGGAAGGACCGCTCGCTGGCGGACATCTCGGCTTCGGGATCGACTCGTGGCGCGAGGCCGATCTCGGAGCCATCGTGCGGGAAGTCAAAAACTACCTGAGCGAGCAACGGCTTGATATTCCCGTGCTGGCAGCCGGCGGAATTTTTACGGGTACCGACGGTGTGCGCCTGATGGAGGCCGGGGCTTCGGGGATTCAGGTGGCAACGCGATTTACGGTAGCGAAGGAATCCGGTTTGCCCGATGCCGTGAAGGAACGCTATTTTGAAGCCGAGGCGGGCGATGTGGTGGTCAACGGCATTTCGCCGACGGGGTATCCGATGCGCATGCTGACTGCCAGTCCCGCGATCGGCGCCTCCCTGAAGCCGCAGTGCGAAGCCTACGGCTATATGTTGGCCAAGGGCGAGTGCAGTTATCTGAAGGAATATGAAAAGGCCGTGGCCGAAGGGCGCGCGACCGAAGGCATCTGTGGCAAGACCTGTCTGTGTACGCAGATGCGCAACTACAAGCTTTGGACCGTCGGCGCCACTGCCGCCCGTCTGAAGGAAACGAGCTCGCGCGGAGCGGATGGTCACTGGATACAGCCCTCGACCCGGGAAATTTTCGACGACTATCGATACGGGGTGGCAGACGAAGTCCGTGCCCGGCGTCGGGCCGAGTGACGGGAATATTCGGGAAAGTCCGATGCAGTAGGCCTTGTGCGTACGACAGGTCCCGTAGCTCCGTATAATGGATAATTCAATCCGTGAACGAAGAAAAAGGCGGTGTGCCAGAAACGGTCACCGCCTTTTGTGCGCCCCGTTCATCAGCCTTGACGTGAGAACGTTGGGAGGCATTCAGTTGTCACTCGCTATTCATGCCAAGAAACTGACGCTTCTCGAAAAGAGAAAGACTTTTTTAACCGAATAGAGAAAGGAGAACGGCGTTTCCTCCCTCGTCTGAAGACAGAGGTTTTCGCGCCTAAATGTCTATGAAAATCGTAGCTATCCCCGATAGTTTTAAGGGTAGCCTCTCTGCCGCCCGTGTGGCCGCCATTCTGAAGAAAGCGGCGGATGAAACCTTTGACTCGGCGGAATTTCTTTCGTTGCCGCTCGCCGACGGCGGTGAAGGAACGCTGGATGTCCTGCACCGTGCGCTCGGCGGTGTGTTTTTCTCCCATGATGTGACGGGTGCCTGCGGCCAGCCGGTGCGTGCCCGCTATCTGAGTGTCGGGGATACGGCGTATGTGGAATTTGCCGAAGCCGCGGGATTTTCGATGCGTCTGCCCGGGTTCAACGCCGCCAATACGACGAGTGTGGGTGTCGGACAGATCATGGGGCATGCCATCGAGGCCGGGCATCGTCGTATCGTTGTGGCCCTCGGCGGCAGCATGACCAATGACTGCGGCTGCGGCATGGCTGCCGCGCTCGGGGTGGGATTTGAAGATGCTCGCGGGCGCCGCTTTCTCCCGATCGGCAATACGCTCTCGGCCATCAAGGCCATCCGTCTCAATCCGCTTTTTTTCTCGAAAGAGGGTGTACGCATCGAAGCACTCTGTGATGTGACGAATCCGCTGTACGGTCCCGACGGTGCCGCTCGCGTGTTCGGGTCGCAAAAGGGGCTGACTGATGAGGAAATCACGCGTCTTGACGAAGGCGCCAAGACCATTGATCAGATTTTCCAGATGGCAAAGGGACCCAAACTCAATACGATTGCCGGAGCTGGCGCGGCCGGCGGCGCGGGGGCCGGTGTGGTGGCTTTCCTCAACGGTCGTCTGCGCTCCGGGACGGAGACCGTTCTCGAACTGATGAAGTTTGACGAACTTGTCCGGGATGCGGACTTGATCGTCACGGGCGAGGGGCGCGTGGATGCTCAGACGCTGTCCGGCAAGCTGGTGTCCGGGGTAGCCCGCCGTGCGGGCGGTCGTCCCGTGGTGGTGATGACAGGCGAAATGTCGGGCGACCCGGCCGAGCTCTACGCGTTGGGCGTGACGGCGGTTCTTCCGATTGCCCGGGGACCGCGCACGCGTGAAGACGCGCTGGCCCAGTCTGCCGCGGATTTGCTCGCCAGTGCTCGAGATCTCTTCCGTCTGACGGCGGCATTGAAGGCATAAGATTTCTGCCATTGATACCAAGAGCCCGACCGGGGAAGTCCCCCGTGTCGGGCTTTGTGAAATGATCATGTCTACAACTTTGTATACAAAAAGCCCTAAACACCATCAAAAAATGGGGGAAACTATCTTCAAATACAGGGTTGAGAGAAGAGAGGGTCTCAGTCAGTTTTTTTGGCTCTTCTGACTTTTTGGGGAAACAGGGGGCTCTCGTTGACATCCTTATCGGGA
>Magnolia_p2__coassemble_1314_pt1 | contig 17905 bp, 16 predicted proteins | sample Magnolia_p2__metabat2_high_PE_017 | metagenome-assembled genome bin Magnolia_p2
CCCACCATGTCAAGGTGATGCTCTAACCAACTGAGCTACGTGCCTGTCAAGGTTTGTATTATGCACGAATACTTTTTAAAAAGCAAATTCGGCTGCGACAGTTCTTGTTCTGCCACCTCAGACCCGATCCCCAAAGGATTGGTAGGCACGATTGGATTCGAACCAACGACCCCCACCATGTCAAGGTGATGCTCTAACCAACTGAGCTACGTGCCTGTCTGAGGAGAAGAATTATGCCTGAATTTTTGAAAAAAGCAAGAGCCGATGTAAAAAAAAAATTAATTTTTTTAGCCCCCTCTTTCCAAAAGGCTGATAAGTCTTTGTTTTTCAATGAAAATACAGGCCTTTCGAAATTCCCGAAAAGCCTGTCCCTGTTCAAACCAGGACGATGCGCTCCTCACCGCATCGCTGCAAACTATCGTCTACGGGCCGAGAGAACCCCGGGAATCTGCGCAATAGCTGTCATCGAGGGCTTCAGACTAGCGGCCGAAGTGGTCTCCACGGTAAAGAGCATATGCACATCACCTTTGATGCGCTGAGACCGCATGCCGATCACACTCTGCTTGGACTTGGCAAAAATTTCGGAAATATCCCGAAGAAGCCCCGGGCGGTCCTGAGCGATCACCAAAATATCAGCCGGGAACACGCTGTCTGCCCCGCCCTGCCCCCAACTCACCTCGATCAGTCGTCCGTGATCCTGTTCGTTCATATGACGGATATTCGGACAGTCGGCCCGATGAATGGTCACGCCGCGCCCGCGAGTCACGTACCCTATGATCTCATCCGGCGGCACGGGATGACAGCAATGGGCCAGTTGCGTCAACAGTGAATCCACACCGACAACCAACACATCACTACGCCCTTTTTTCTGGCGAGACTGTCGGACAAAAACCTCGGGTTCCGGCTCTATCGGCTTGGGAGGCTGTACAGCAGTCTGAATCGCAGTGGCCGTGACTTCTTCCTTGCCAACGGCAAGGCACAAATCGTCAACGTCGTCAAAACCAAGGCGTTTAGCGAGATCCTCAAGCTTAAAAGCCGTCTTGCCGATACGCGCCAACTCCTTGTCGACACGTTCGCGCCCTTCTGAGATCAGTTCGGCCGTATGCTGTGCATTGAACCATTGGCGCACCTTATTGCGAGTACGAGAACTCATGGCGTAGCCCAGTTCCGGCATCAGCCAGTCGCGGGAAGGCTGCCCGGTCTTGCCGGCAATAATTTCAACCGTCTGCCCCGTTTTGAGCGGTGTATTGAGAGGCACCATGACTCCGTCAACTTTCACCCCTCTCGTACGATGCCCGAGCTGCGTATGAACCGCATAGGCGAAGTCCACGCCGGTAGACCCCGTCGGCAACTCCACCACTCGACCGAGCGGCGTCAGACAGTAAATATGATCGTCCATCACCGCCTGGACAGCATGCGGAGCATCTTCGGTCTTCTTGACATCATCACTCCAGGCCAAAAGCTGCCGAAGCCACGCAACACGCTGTTCTTCTGCCGACGAAGCTCCGTCGGAATTACCCGCTTCTTTGTAACGCCAATGAGCCGCCACCCCCAGTTCAGCAAAATCGTGCATTTCCTGGGTACGGATTTGAATTTCAATCGGACGCCCCGACCGGTCGGTCACAACCGTATGCAGAGACTGGTACCCGTTGGGCTTCGGATTGGCGATATAGTCGTCATACTCTTTCGAGAGAATCGGGAAATTCTCATGAACAATCGAAAGCACCTGATAACACTGCTCCACCGTATCCACAATAATGCGCAATGCACGAACATCGAAGAGCTGATCAAAACGCAGATGCTTGCGTTGCATTTTTTTCCAAATCGAAAAAATATGCTTGGGACGACCGGATACCTGAGCCCGGATATGATATTCGCTCAACAGTTTGCGGATGCGTTTGACCGCCCACTGCATAAAATCCAGTCGCTGTTCACGGGTCTCGTCAAGCTGTTTGGCAATATCGTGATACTCCTCCGGCCGCGTAAAACGCAGAGAAAGATCCTCCAGTTCCCACTTGATCTGCCAAATCCCGAGACGGTTGGCCAACGGCGCATAGAGCGCCAGCGTTTCCCGGCCAAAGAGATCACTGCCCTCTTTTTTGGTCTGAGCAAACCAGCGCAGGGTCTGAAGACGACTGGCAAGCTTCAACAGCACCACGCGCAAATCCTTGCACATCGACAGCAACATACGACGCATCGCTTCCGTCTGATGTTCCAGATTGGCCTCGTCATTTTCCGATCGAGCTCTGTTGGAGAGGGCATTCACCTGCCCGAGTTCCTGAACCAGACCGTTGACGGCCGTTCCGAAACTTTTCTCAATCCACTCACCGGAATTCTGAATCACCACCGGCACACAAAACAGATAGGCCGCCGCAATGAGCTCCGGGTCATTTCGGATATTGCGCAAGATGCTGGCAACCCCGTCCGCGTGCGACATGACTGACTCGCCTGTCGGCAGAGTCATATCCCTGTACAACGGCTCAACCAGACTACGAGCCAGCGTAACATCCGCCGTCACGACCGCAGCTTCTTGCGTCATTCTCTCCTCCTTTTGAATCACTGCCCCACCCGATCGGGAAGACCGTGACTTCCTCTTTTCTCTTTTCTCTATTCTCTATATTTTTGTATAGAAAGACCGGAGCAAATTCCGAAGAATCCGCTCCCGTCTTCAATTGTAAAGAAATGCAGGAAGAGCTTCTCTAGATGAAATTACTGGTCACATCTGCAAAGACGAGAGAACAGAAAGACAGCCTTTCTTTCGGCCAACGATTTCCTCCGTCTTTTCCCGTCAAATTTCCCAGACAACATTGGCACGGAGTTGCCAGCTCTGCCGCTGATCCGGCCCCCACAGACTTTCAGCCGAAACCCCCATCCGGGCACCGTCCCATTCGCCGTCGACTCCAAGACCGGCATAAACCTCCCAGTCTCCAAGATCATCCGTTACCATCTCCGCCGATCCCGAACCTGCGGTCACCCTCTGAACGGTCTTGAGATCTCCGCAACGGAGGCGCCCGCCCGCCGACAACCCGAGCGTCACCCAGTCGTCACGCCGATGAACTCCCTCTCCGCTCTCGTCCGACACCAAGGTATAACGGTGCCAGGAACGCTCCAGAGACGTTCCCATCCCGAGCGTCCCCACCAGGCGGCGCTCTTCCTCTACTGACCAAAGACGCTCTCCGGCGAGTCTCTCGTCATAATCGCTCTTTCCGTAACCGGTCAGCCGCACAGAGGCCGTCATCGCCGGCTGCCACCCGGCCGGTCTTCCGGCTCCGGCCCAATGACCGCCCAGTCCGATCGACACCGCCCGACGGGAAATTTCGTCACTGCCGATTCTCAGATCACCCGTCTGGAAAAAATCGACGCGGTCTTCCGCGCCGCTCACGGACAGATCCGCGAACAACGTCATCGCCTCCAGCCGCTTCCCGACGTAGAGAGTTCCGGTCAAAACCGTTGACTCGGCATCTACCGCTGCTGACTGAATAAAGTTGTTGCCTACCTCAATATCGGCATCTTCATAGAGAACTCGGGCACCCCAAAGCCACTCGCCATATTCCCCCCGAAGCGTCAGAGCCAGTCCCTCCGACTCACGCATCCACTGACCTTTCCGATCAACCCAGGCGACGGTCCGTCCTTTCTGATGCCCCCGAATCAGTTCAACCGCGAGTGGCATTGTTTCTTTTTTCGAAGAAGTCGCCTGCAGTGCAAAGCGACTGCCACCCCAGAGTGCCTCGTCCATTGCCTGCGTGGAGCCGAGTGATTTTGCCAAAATCGTATTTCTCGCCACCGCTTCCTCTGCCCAACGACTGGCGGGAAACGAGGTAAAAAAGTCGTTCATGGCTCCGGTTCGTCCCCCCTCCTGCCAGAGTCGGTGCATCTCGTTGACCGGCCCGGCCAAAACTCCTTTCGCTTCCCAACGCCCCATCTGCAACGTGAGACCGCCCTCGGCGTTTTCTTCAAGATGTCCCTCTTCGTTATTCACGGCATCCACAACAACTACGTTGCCAAGCCCCGTCACGACATCAGACCGATTGACCAGCAAACCGTCCCAACCTTCTCCCTCCTGCCGGAATTCCTCCGTCTCGGAAGCATCCCCCAGAACGATGGCGGATCCGGTCTCAAAATGAATACGCGCGCCTTCTTCGGCATTAATAAGTGCGCCGGTAACATTCAGATGTCCCTGATCCACCACCAGCGCCCCGTAACGACCGACCAACAGATTCACCCCCTGACGACGTCCCTCTTCAATCGTCGAACCGACTGCAAAACAGTCCCGATCCGTCAATGTGAGAGATTGCTGAAAAACCATCATCGCCGGCGAATAATCCGCACTCTCCGACCAGGAAGAAGCCTGTAGGACCAGCTCACCCAATGTGTCAGGAGAAAGAGCGTCTCCGACAACAAAGAGGGTTCCCGACTCCATTTCGGCATCGACACCCCACGAGCCCTCGGTATCCTCTCCGGGTGTCCAGGCTGCGCCGCACCAATAGCCGCGAGGATGCCAATCCTGCCCGTCACCGGTATTTTTCAACGAGAGCGTGAGCCGCGCCCCTTCCGACACCTGCATATTCTTGAAATGAACGACCGAACTTTTCTCCCAGTCTTCCGGCGTCCCGACAGCATCTCCCGGCTGATTCCAGCGAACCTCTAGCCGGACATTGTCAGAAAGAGATTTTCCTTCCACCGTCAGATGGCGATCGCCGATCACCAAAACCTGCTCGACCTCGCCGGCCGCCGCGACCGGTACGCAACAGACAGCCGCCATCACTGCGAAAAGCACTCTGTTCTCTGTGATCCAATCAGACATTCCGCCCTCCCAAGCGTAAATCACACCGAGCAAGATCGTACTCCTCAACATGCAGCTAACGATAGCTTTTTTGTTTTTATTTTGCCTCTCATCAAAGACACTTTAAATGTCAAAAAAACTGCTTGACGAAAATGAAAAAGAGGAGAAGTTACTTATAAATAATTGAATTACATCAAGAAATGATATTTATAAAGAACTTAAATATGCCAGTTATAAAAAAAGACGACAAGCTCATTCGTCTTATCGTTCTTTGTTTTCCCGTATTTTTTTCAGCCAGCGTCCGATGACAACAGACCGGCCAATCTCGGAAAGGCCGCGATTGCGTTGCGACGCGAAGAGACAGCAATCATTTCAAGCGACTCCTCTCTGAGCTTCGCCGCCACACGGGCAGTATCAAGAAGATCGGCCGGCTCCGTCCGAACGCCCCCCTTCTCTCTCCTGAAACTCGACAGCATATCCGGAGCATCCGTTTCCAACACCCATTCATCCGCCTTCAACACCGTCAGATGCCGACGAATCCGCTGGCTTCCCTCATAAGTAAGAGCTCCGCCGAAACCGAGCTTGAGTCCCATCCGGAGAAAGGCCTCGCGCTCGACGTCCGAGCCGTTAAAAGCATGAACAACACCAGAAACCGGGGGAAACCGGCGAAGGTACTTCAGAAGCCGCGATGCACTTTTTCTAAGATGAACGGAGATCGGCAACGCAAAACGGGCGGCCAGCCTGAGCTGCTCGGCAAAGACCCTCTCCTGAACACTGTCGTCCAAAGGCACAGAGCCGTCCAGCCCTATTTCGCCGATACCGACAAACCGCGGATCCGCCAGAGAGCGCTCAATACGCTCGGCCAGGAGTGCGAGATCGCCGTCCCGCATGTTGGGCGTTTCCATGGGATGAATGCCGAGCATGTAGGCGCACCCCTGTTGATGAGCGATCTCCCGGCAACGTTCCCAATCTCCGGCGCCACCGGCACAGATCACATTCATTTCGACACCGACCGCTGCGGAGCGTCGCAACAGGGCGTCGAGATCTTCCGCCAGCACCGGCGACTGGAGATGACAGTGGGTATCAACGAGACCGATCATTGTTCCTGCATCACTCCGGACTGCAGACGGAAGATACGGTCACACCGACGGGCCAACGACTCGTCATGCGTCACAATCACAATGGCAGTCGAGCGTTCCCGGGCCAACCGGAGAAAAAGATCGAAAACGGACGCCGCCGTTTCACGGTCCAGATTTCCTGTTGGCTCATCAGCCAGAATACAGGCCGGTTCCGTCACAATCGCCCGCGCGATCGCCACACGCTGACGCTCCCCTCCGGAGAGATGCGAGGGAAGATGACCCTGACGGTGTTCGAGCCCAACAGCCTGTAGCATCAGAGCCGCACGGCGTCGGCTTTCTTCCTTATCGTCCCGACGAATCCACAACGGCATCGCTACATTGTCAAGCGCCGTAAACTCCGGAAGCAGATGATGAAACTGATAGACAAAACCGAGAGAACGGTTGCGCAGTCGACCGAGCTCTCCCGGACTCAGGCCGGCAAGCTCCGTTCCGGCCACAACAATGCGACCGGCATCAACCGAATCCAGACCGCCGACGGCATGCAGAAGGGTCGACTTGCCCGAACCGGAAGAGCCGATCACCGCCACGACCTCTCCCGAACGGACAGTGAACGTCACCTCTTTCAGCACATCCACCGGTTCCCCGCCGTCATCATAGGTTTTGCGAACCCCCTCAACAACAATCACCGGTTCGTTACTCATAACGCAGAGCCTCCGCAGGTTGAGTTCGAGCGGCACGCCAACTCGGATACAGCGTGGCCAACATACTCAAAAGGAAAGAAAAGACGGCAATCGGTACGATGTCGGACCAACGCGGATCGGAAGGCATCGAGCTGATAAAGTAGATTTCCTTGGGCAAGAACTGCACGCCCAGCAGACCTTCAATCCCGCTTACGATAGCGCCGACGTTTTCAGCGACCAGCAACCCGAGTCCGACACCGACCGTGACCCCGATCAGCCCAACGATCGTCCCCTGAATCACGAAGATTCTCATAATGGCTCCCTCGCTGGCTCCCAGCGTCCGGAGAATGGCTATATCGGCCTGCTTTTCCTTCACGGTCATCACCAATGCCGAGACCAGTCCGAAGGCGCCGACCACGACAATCAGAAAGAGAATGATGCCCATCATCCGTTTTTCAACCTGAACTGCCGCAAACCACGTCCGATTCTGACGCGACCAATCGCTGGCATATACTCCATACGGCAGTTGCTCAGTCAAACGCGCGGCAATCTGCGGTGCGTCATCCATATCCGCCACGCGAAGCCGAAGCCCCTGGGGACCGCCCGTTCTGAAAACTGCGGCAGCATCCTGCAGATTCACAACGGCCATCGAACTGTCGTATTCGTAGTGCCCCGAGGAGAGATACCCCTTCACGGTAAACTGCTTCATTCTAGGAACGAAACCGGCCGGGGTCATATTCCCCTGAGGCACCAACATTGCCACTTTATCTCCCGGCCGGACATGTAACATCCTGGCCAGATCCCGTCCGAGAAGCACGCCGAATTTTCCGGGTTCCAGTACCTTCAGATCCGCGCCGAGCAGATGACTGTCAATATCGCTCACACCGGGTTCCGTTTTGGGATCGATCCCCTTGATCATGGCACCGCGCATGGTCTGGCCGGCCGTGAGCAATCCCTGTCCCTGCACAAAAGGAGCCGCAGCGAGAATCTGCGGATTCTGCGTAACTTCGGCTCCCAGAGCTTTCCAATCCGAAAGAGGCCCGACAGCGCTGGTGATCTCTATATGAGCAATCACCCCGAGCATCCGGTCCCTCACTTCCTTCTGAAAGCCGTTCATCACGGACAGAACAATAATCAGTGCCGCCACGCCCAAGGCAATCGAGGCCACGGACATCGTTGAAATAAAGGACATAAACCGATCTCTGCGTCGCCCCCGGCGACCGGCTCTGGTATACGTCAGCCCGATACTGAGTTCAAATGGTATCTTCACGATAAATAGTCTTTGTTTGTTTCCGGAGCAAGCGCCTAAGCGCCCGCTGTCAGTTCTTTGCTGAAAGCATACACGTTCGACTGCCCGATCCGCCCGTCAGCCTTATCCATTCACATTTTTGGATACGCTTTTTTCCGATTCGTCCCACCTTCCCGTTACAATCTAGCCATCATGACACAAGCTTTTATTCTCATTCCCGGCGGACGCCTGCCCGCCGACATAGCCTCCGACATTCTCGCCCAATGTACGACCGAAGAAAAGCGTGCCCTCAGCGAGATTGCCACAGGCGCAGGTCAGGCTGTCGAACAGACTCTCGATACGGCCGTTTATCGCCGAGCCCCCCATCTCGTCTGGCTCTGGCGCGTCATTACTCGGCGGCCGGCCCCGCCTCAGGAAGCCCCCTGGCGCTGGCTGGCTCTGGGCGGTCGCGAACAGGCCACGGAATTCTGGAGTATCGATCCTCTCAGCTTTGAGCAGGGACACATCGCGGACACAACGCCCACACTGACGTTCGACGAATTCATGAAACTCACCATCAGCGTCGAACCCCTTCTCATGAAGGCCGGTTTCCGTCTGCAGATGTGGGATAACGTCTGGTTCGGCACCCGCAAGACGGACTGGCAGGTCACCGCCGCACCTCGCATGGCCCTCACGGGGCTGGCTCCGGAAGCCCTGCCGATCATCGGTGAAGAGGCCGATGCCGCCCGCCGATTAATTGACGACATAGCCGCTGTCCTCCGGGACCACCCGGTCAACGCCGAACGCGAAAAAAACGGTCTGCCCCGCATTGACATGCTCTGGATTTCCGGAGGCGGTCACGAACAGCTCTTCTTCCCGCCGACACTGATCCGCAGCGTCGCCTCCGACGATGCCGCCGTCCGTGGTTGGGCCAACGCCTCGGGCATTCTGCAGGAAAGAATCGGAAAAAATACGGGCGACTGGCCGACCGCTCCGTCCGGAGACGTCATTGCCGTTGTCGAGGAACTCTATAACGCTTGGTTGTGCCGCGATTGGAACCGCTGGCGCGCCGCTCTGCCCACCGTTGCCTCCAAAGTCAGAGACTACCGAGAACATGCCCGACGCTTCGGCGTGGACAGCACGATGGTCATTGCCTTTGGGGACGGCCGAAGCGTCACGCTGGCCCCGGAAAGCAAGTCACTCCTGAAAAAGCTCTTCGGCGTCGCCAGCGCTCTGGAACCCGATGCTTGGTGTATCGAGGGAGAACTGTCGGCATGACGCAGATTCTGATCCGAGAATTCAATCCTCAGGCAGCGCATACGCTCATGGCCAACGGCTACCCGGCCCCCATAGCTCGTGCGCTGGCGGCACGAGGGATATCCGAACCGGAAGAACTCTCAAGGGAATGGGCATCCCTGCTCCCGCCCTCGCGCCTGGAGGGCACCGATGCAGCGGCTGAAAGACTGGCACTCGCCCGGGAGAGAAATGAACTCGTCACCATCGTCGCCGACTACGACTGTGACGGAGCCACCGCTTGCGCCATCGGTTTGAGAGGCTTTGCCCTGATGGGAATTCGGGCCAACTATTTTGTGCCCAACCGTGTCGAACACGGCTACGGTCTGACCGTCGAAGTCATCGATCTCATCTGTGAGCGAGAAGAAAAACCCGGACTCATCGTTACCGTCGACAACGGCGTCTCCTCCGCTGCCGCCGTCGACTATGCCAAGTCGCTCGGCATTGACGTCATCGTTACCGACCATCATCTTCCGGGACGCGTTCTCCCTGACGCCTGTTGCATCGTCAATCCCAATCTGGCGGATTCCACATTTCCCTCCAAGGCACTTGCCGGATGCGGCGTCATGTTTTACGTTCTGCTGGCTCTGCGGGCACACCTGCGCGCCAAAGGGCTTTACAGTGCCGGCAAACAACCCAGACTGGACACGCTGGTTGATCTGGTAGCGTTGGGCACCGTCGCCGACGTTGTCAAGCTCGACAAAAACAACCGCATTCTGGTCGCCCAAGGATTAAAGCGAGTTCGCGCGGGCTTTTCCCAGCCCGGTCTGAAAGCCCTTTTTGCCGTCGCCGGCAAAGACATCAACGCGGCCTGCGTGCGTGATTTCGGTTTTGCGATTGGCCCGCGGATCAATGCCGCCGGCCGACTCGACACCATGGAAAACGGTATCGAATGTCTTCTGGCGGACGATCCGGTTGAGGCACTGGAGTATGCACGAAGCTTGAATACCTTTAATGTCGCCCGACAGGAGCTTGAAGGCGAAATGCAACAGGCGGCCGAATCTGCACTGGATGCAGTCGACATCAGTCGTCTGGCTTCGCTCACCCTCTACAACGACTGCTTCAACGAAGGCGTTGTGGGGCTTGTCGCCTCCCGTCTCAAGGAAAAGATCAATCGTCCCACGATAGTCTTTGCCCGCGCCGAGGACGGAATGCTCAAAGGCTCCGGACGGTCCATTCCCGGCATTCATCTTCGCGATGCGCTCGATCTGCTCAACAAGCGTCTTCCAGGCGCCATCATCCGTTTCGGCGGACACGCCATGGCCGCCGGTCTGACGTTGAAACCGGAATATCTGGAACCCTTCCGTGACACGCTCGACACGATCATTCGAGAATCGGCCGACAGCAGCGTCTTCGAACGCGTCATTCTTACCGACGGCGGACTGGCGCCGGATGAAATCACGGAAAGATTGGTTCATCAGATCAACGAACAGATTTGGGGACAGGGCTTTGATGCCCCGATCTTCGCCAATGAGTTCACGGTCCTGCGCCAGTCGTTGGTTAAAAACGCACACCTGAAACTGATCCTCGAATTGGGTGGTCAGCGTTTTGATGCCATCTTCTTCCGCCGTACCGAACCGTTGCCCGGCATTGTCAGACTGGCCTACCGTCCGAATATCAACGAGTTTATGGGGCGACGCTCCGTCCAGTTGGTCATTGAAGCTGCCGAAGAGTGATTTTCTCTTTGCAGCGGACTTTTTCAGTCGCCTTTTCCTCAAAGAAAAAGCACTTTCGTTTTATAATCATTGTTTTGCCTCGCCGGTCCGATTTTCGTGCGGGGCATTCCCGTCCAATTCACCTATACCGACGAGAGAACATCATGGAAGTCGAACGCATCAATCAGATTCAGAACCTCACAGACGACCTCACCCGCCGTCTGACCGAACTTCGGGGGTATCTTTGACGTCGATCGCAAAGCGCGCCGTCTAGAAGAAGTCAACCGAGAAGTTGAAAACCCGGATCTCTGGAACGATCCGAAACATGCCCAGGAAATCAGCAAGGAAAAGAAGTTGCTTGACGACATCGTCGGTAGCTTCAACCGTTTGACTCAGGGCATTAATGATGCGGCCGAACTCTTTGAGTTGTCGATGGCCGAAGAAGACTACGACTCCGTCGAAGCCGTCGGTCAGGATGTTGAGGCCATCGAACGTGAAGTCGCCGCCCTCGAATTCAAGCGTATGTTTAACCAGCCGATGGATTCCGCGAACTGCTATCTCGAAATTCAGGCCGGTGCCGGCGGCACGGAAGCTCAGGACTGGGCCAGCATGCTCGAACGCATGTACATGCGCTACGCCGAACGCAAGGATTTCAAGGTCACGCTCGAAGAAGAAAGTTCCGGTGATGTCGCCGGCATCAAGTCGGCCACCCTCTTCATCGAGGGTGAATGGGCCTACGGCACGTTGCGTACCGAGACCGGCATTCACCGTCTCGTGCGCAAGAGTCCCTTTGACTCCAACGCCCGCCGCCATACCTCCTTTACCTCGGTATACGTCTATCCGGAAGTTGATGATTCGATTGAAATCGAAATTAATCCTGCCGACCTGTCCATTGACGTTTTCCGTGCATCGGGTGCCGGTGGCCAGCATATTCAGAAGACCGAATCCGCTGTCCGTATTCACCATATTCCGACGGGCATCATCACGATCTGTCAGGACGACCGTTCCCAGCACCGAAACCGTGAAAAGGCCATGCAACAGCTTAAGGCCAAACTTTACGAACACGAAATGCGCAAGCGCATGGAAGAACAGTCGAAACTCGAGGAATCCAAGTCCGATATCGGCTGGGGCCACCAGATCCGCAGTTACGTGCTTGACCAGTCCCGCGTGAAGGACCTTCGTACCAACGTGGAAACGGGTAACACAGGAGCCGTCCTTGACGGTGATCTGGATCAGTTTATCGAAGCTTCGCTCAAGCAAGGCGTTGCCGGCCCCGAAACGGCCGAGTAAGCCGGCTTTGCAGCTTTCACACCATGCACTTCTCCTGTCTCTTTCCCCATTGAGAAAGAGACAGGCACTGTTCCAAAGACAGGATTGACAACAAAATGACCGAACAGAATCAGGAAATCGACATCCGCGCACATGCGGAAGAAGAAAACCATATCATCACCGAACGCCGTGCCAAGCTGGCCGCTCTCCGCGAAGCCGGCGTCGCCTATCCGAACGACTTTGTCCGTACGGATCTTTTTGGTGATCTGAAAGAAAAGTACGCCGATAAAACCGCTGAAGAACTCGAAGAACTTCATGTTGAAGTCGCCTGTTCCGGCCGCATGATGCTCAAGCGCGTCATGGGTAAGGCCGCCTTTGCCACCGTTCGCGACTTTACGGGCGACATGCAGTACTTTGTCACGAAGGGTGAAGTTGGCGAAGACACCTACGCCGCCTTCAAGACCTGGGACCTTGGCGACATCGTTGCCGTGCGCGGCACGCTCTTCCGCACCCGTACCGGCGAACTCTCGGTTCGTGCAACGGAAATCCGTCTGATGACGAAGAATATCCGTCCGTTGCCGGACAAGCACAAGGGGCTTTGCGATACGGAAATGTGCTACCGTCAGCGTTATGTCGACCTGATCATGAACGAAGAATCCCGTCAGCGTTTCCTTGTCCGCTCCAAGGCTATCGCCGGCATCCGCAACTTTATGTTGTCGCACCGCTTCCTTGAAGTTGAAACGCCGATGCTCCATCCGATTCCGGGCGGCGCCAATGCCAAGCCGTTCGTGACTCACCACAATGCGCTTGACATGGACATGTACCTGCGTATTGCACCGGAACTGTACCTGAAGCGACTGGTTGTCGGCGGTTTCGAACGTGTTTTCGAAATCAACCGTAACTTCCGTAACGAAGGGGTGTCCGTTCGTCACAACCCTGAATTTACGATGATGGAGTTCTACGCCACGTACTGGACTTATCGCGATCAGATGGAATTTACCGAAAACCTTCTGCGCACCGTTGCCAAGGAAGCCACCGGTTCCGCCATCCTCCAGTACCAGGGTCATGAAATCAACCTGGAAAAGCCCTTCGACCGTCTGACCCCGATCGAAGCCATTAAGAAGTACGTGCCCGGCTACACCGACGAACAACTCTGTGACGAAGCGTTCCTGCGTGCCGAACTCGTTCGCCTCGGCGAACCGCAGCCGGATTATGTCGGCCTCGGCGCCCTGCAGATGGCTCTGTTTGAAGAAACGGCCGAAGCCAAGCTGATTCAGCCGACCTTCATCATCGACTATCCGACCGAAATCTCTCCGCTGGCCCGTGCGTCCGACACGAATCACGACATTACCGAACGCTTCGAGCTCTTCATTGCCGGCCGCGAACTCGGCAACGGCTTCTCCGAGCTCAATGACCCGGACGACCAGGCCGCCCGCTTCCGCGCTCAGGCCGATGCCAAGAGCAACGGTGACGATGAAGCCATGTATTTCGACGCCGACTATATCCGCGCCCTCGAATACGGCCTGCCGCCGACCGCCGGTTGCGGCGTCGGTATTGACCGCTTCATCATGCTTCTGACGGATGCCCCGACGATTCGCGATGTGCTCCTGTTCCCGCACATGCGTCTCGAAAACGGTCTTCAGGCATGACCGAACGCTTCGTTCGTGAACGCGCCCGATGCGCTCTTCGAGAGTCTCGGGCGCTCATGATGCGCGAAAGCCCCGAGCCTCTCGGGGCTTTTTTCATCGGTAACGCTCCCGTCGGGCGTCTGACGGGCCGAGTCAGGAACAGTTTGCTCGGCGAACGCTACCGGGAATTCGTACGTCACTCACCGATCGGCATGACGCTGAATGCCGATCCCCATCCGGAAGCCCGCAGTGCATGCCTTGACACACTGTTACTAAAACTGCGGGAGGACGGACTTCTGGGAACCCCGTGCCGAGAAACGGTGGACATTGTCTATCATGGCGAAAAACTCGCGCGGATTGACCGCTCGGCGATACGCTTTTTCGGCCTTCGGACGACTGTCGCCCGACTGATTGCCGACACGGCCGACGGACGCTGGCTGTTACAGAAAAGAAGTCTCTCCAAACGCATCGCTCCCGGCCTTCTTGACAATTTTGCCGCCGGCATGGTGGCCTCTGATGAAACCGCCGCCGAGTGCATGTGTCGTGAATCCCGAGAAGAAACGGGGCTGATGATTCCGTTTCAGTCTCTCACACCGGATACTGAGCTTGGATTTCTCTCCAGCAGAGTCGTGGAGGAAGGCTTTCTTTCCGAAGACAACGTTGTATTCAGAATCCGCCTTCCCGAAGGTTTCCGTCCCAGACCGGCGACCGGAGAAGTTGAGAGCTTCTGCCTCCTGAATGACGAGGAACTACTGCACGCCGTCGAATCCGGTCGAATGATGCCGGAAGCCGCACACATTTTCCTCACACTCCTTGCTCAAGACTGACGAAAAAACCGTCATTTCGTCTTTCTCGTCTTTCAACGCTTCCTTTTTTGTGAAAAAGGAAGCGTTTTTTTCGTATAGTTCTGATACAATACGCCATAATTATTTATGCTCATTTGAGCAAAATTTATCTTTTTTGAGAATCCCTCTATGCCCCGTCCGGTACGACCACGCATCATTGACGCTCCTCTCTCACAGAGCCTGTGCTTCAAACCGTGTCGCTGCATTCCGCGCGGCATTACTGTCCTCACCCTCAAAGTTGAAGAACTCGAAGCTCTGCGCCTTTCAGACATTGACGGCGCCGGACAGGCCGAGGCCGCCCGCCAAATGGGAATCTCCCGTCACACATTCGGACGCATTCTGGCTTCGGCCCGCCGGAAGACGGCCGAAGCTCTGGTCAAAGGCTACGCTCTGGAAGTTTCCGGAGGAAATCATGCCTGGCGTCAACCCTCCGAACAGATCATCAAGGAAAATCAGCATATGAAGATCGCCATTTCAGCCGAAGGCCCCACTCTGAACGACCAGGTGGATCCAAAATTTGGTCGTGCCGCCGGCTTCCTGATTTACGACACCGCTTCCAAGCAAACGGAATGGCACAACAACGGTGCCGCTCAGACCAGCGCACAGGGGGCCGGCCTTCTGGCCGCCCAGCTGGTGGCCGACGCCGGTGCTCAGGTTGTTCTTAGCGGATATGTCGGTCCGAAAGCCTTCGAAGCCCTTCAGACAGCCGGCATCCGTATTGTTCAGGATATGGACAACCGCACTGTTGCAGAGGCCATCGCCGATTTCGAAGCCGGCGATGCCGATGTTCTCGTCAGTTAAAGTCTGAAAATGCGTATTCTTTTCGCCAGCGGCAAGGGCGGTGCCGGTAAAACGACGGTCACGGCCGGTCTCGCCTCGGTGTGGCCGAAGGCCTGTGTTGTCGCCGATGCCGACGTGGAAGCACCCGATTTGGCCATATTCCTGCGACCGGCTCTGACAGACGAACGTACCGTAGAGCTGGATGTTCCGGTCACCGTCGATGCCTCACGCTGCAATCTGTGCGGCGAATGCGTCGATCTCTGCCAGTTCAACGCGATCATCCGCCTCGGACAACGCATCGTTCCCTTCTCCAAAATGTGCCATGCCTGCCACGGATGCAAGGAGATCTGCGGTCCGAATGCAATCGTGATGGGGAAACGTGCCGTCGGCACCGTCTCGTCCGGACATGCACTCGCTCACCTCACTTATTTCGAAGGGCGCTCGCGCATCGGTGAAGCCATGACGCCCCCGTTGATTCGGTCCTTGTTAAAAGAGGCAGCTCAAAAGGCCTCGGAACACTCGGAAGATCTGCTGATGGATGCGCCACCGGGCATCAGCTGTCCGGTAACGACCGCCGCACGCTTTGCCGATCTGATCGTCCTCGTTGCCGATCCGACTCCGTTCGGCTTTCATGACTTCCGTCTGGCCGTTGAAGGTCTCTCGGAGCAGCAAAAGCCGATGGCCGTCATCATCAACCGAGCCGGCCAGTCTGAAACGGCCACCTCCGAAGAGGCCTTATCGGACTTCTGCCACCGGCAGAATCTTCCCGTCATTGCATCTTTGCCCTTTGACCTGGAGGCCGCCCGAGCCTACGCCCGGGGCGTTCACCCTCTGGAAATCTCTTCCGAATGGCGCGGGCGCTTCGAAACAGCAGCCGGTCACTTGATAGACCTCTTCAGCAACGGAGTCTCTCATGGTTGAAATCGTTGTTCTCTCCGGCAAGGGCGGCAGCGGCAAAACCAGCGTCACCGCCGCCCTGGCCCGGGTGTTTGCCAAGAATGAGAAAATTCTGCTCTGCGACTATGACGTGGACGCTCCGGATCTGCACATCATTCTCCGTCCCGAACTGCAGGAAACGCATGAGTTCGTCAGCGGTACTGTCGCACGCTTTGATGATGAGGCCTGCATCGACTGCGGCCAGTGTCTCGAATTCTGTCAGTTCGACGCCATCAGCTACGACGCCAGCTCGCGTCAGTACCGCGTCGATCCGACTGCCTGTGAAGGCTGTACCGTCTGTCGGGCTCTTTGTCCGATGGATGCCTTCATCAACGAACCGCGTCACTGCGGACGCTATTTCTCTTCCGAGACACGCTTCGGACCGTTCATTCACGCCCGACTCAACCCCGGCAGTGAAAACTCAGGCCGGCTGATCACGCTTCTCAAAGAAAAGGCCAGAGAACGCGCCCGACAGGAACAGATCGAACTGATTCTCTCCGACGGCACACCGGGAATCGGCTGCCCTGTCATCAGCTCGCTCTCCAATGCCACGCTCGTCTGCGCCGTCGTGGAAACCACCTCGTCTGGCATTGCCGACTTCCAACGTCTTGCCGAACTCAGCCGACATTTCCGACTGCCCGTGGCAGCCATTCTCAACAAAGCGGATCTTCATCCGGAAGAAACGGAACGAGCCCGTCGGGTTCTGGAAGAGAGCGGCGCGACACTCTTGGGAACTCTGCCCTTTACTCCGATATTCACCGCCGCCATGTCTCGCGGCGAAGCCGTCGGCGAAACACCTTCGGAGCTGGACTCCGACTTCGAAACCTTTGCCCGACAACTCAAACAACTGGCGGTTTCTTCCTCCAGAGCCCGCCGCTATATTCCCATCAAGGAGAACTGACTTATGACGATCAAAATTGCCGTTCCATCCACTCAGCCCGGTGGACTCGATGCCGGAATGGGTATGCATTTCGGTCACTGCGATCTTTACACGCTGGTTGACATTCACGAAGAAACCGGCGAAATTCTGACGGTGGAAACCTGCCCGTCCTGCGCCCACGAACATGGCGGCTGTCTGGCTCCGGTGAACTATCTCGCCGAGAAAGGCGTGAAGGTCCTGCTGGCCGGCGGCATGGGGATGCGTCCCCTGATGGGTTTCATGCAGGTTGGCATCGACGTCTATTATGCCGGTACCGCCGCTACGGTCGGTGATGCCGTTGCCGCTCTGGTCCGAGGCGACCTGCCTCCGTTTACACCGAACAATACCTGTGGCGCCCATCATTAATACCGGGAGATCAAACTGATGGAAATGCTTATCGTCACTCGGGACGCCGACCGGTGGTCAGTCTTCGCCAACGCCCTGACTCAAGCCGGTCATACGGTCTCTTTTGCCCCAAATGCACACGACGCGGTCATCGCAGCCCAAACAAGAACGCTCTCGCTGGTTCTCTGGGACGCCATCGATACCGATGCTACGCTCCGGGATGACAGCGTTAGGATCATGATGGTCGACGTGCGCATCCACCAGTGTGCGGCAACCACCAGAACCCACGAAGAATTCCATCACCTCACCGAAGGACTGGGATTTCTGCCGGAAGTCTCCTCAGGGCTTAGCGCTGCTGATGCCCTGAAACTTCTCAACTCGCTTCGGGCTGTCGAGGGCATGTAAGGCGCATTGATGCTCCCCTCCCAATCTTCGATTGGAAGGGGATTCTGGGGGTCGTAACCC
>Magnolia_p2__coassemble_1321_pt1 | contig 17825 bp, 11 predicted proteins | sample Magnolia_p2__metabat2_high_PE_017 | metagenome-assembled genome bin Magnolia_p2
GAGCTGGCTGTGGAGCCCGGGGGATGCCTTATTTCCCCAAAAGTCCGGAAGAGCCCTTTTTTCAGCCTTTGCGTTCCCCGTTCCTTCGCCCGCCATCACATCGTTCTTCTCTCCCGCACCTCTTTTTCGACACGACCGTCACTTCGCTACAGCCGGATACAATTCCAACACTTTTTGTCAGAAGCCTCTATTGACAACGTCTTTCGCCTTCCCTACCGTTAATGAACAGACTTTTACGGCCTCTCTCGCTCGGGAGGCTTCGCGGAGACTTTTTTCATGACCACACACGCTTCTTTCCGATTTACCCGGACCGCTCTCTTTGTCGCAGCGGCCCTTCTCAGCATCAGCCAGACCTCACTCTCGCATCAGTTCGAATGGTATGACGGCCGTTGGGCACAGGAGTCGAGCGACATTGCCCCGCATCCGGGCGTCACTTACGGAAAGCTTCCGAACGGCCTGCGCTGGGCCGTGATTCCCAACAACAATCCCAAGGGACGCGTTGCCCTGAGACTGGCGGTCGAAGCCGGTTCGCTGATGGAAGAGCCCCACGAACTCGGCATTGCCCACTATTTGGAGCATATGGCCTTTAACGGCAGCGAGCATTTCCCCGCCGGCACGCTGATTCCCTTCTTCCAGAAGCACGGCATGAACTTCGGCGGCGATACCAATGCCTATACCACGCTGGGAGAGACGGTGTATCAACTTAACCTGGCGAAAAACGATTCGGCCTCGCTCCGTGAGGGACTCAGCATCCTTCGCGATATGGCCGACGGTCTCACGCTCTCGCCCAAGGAGGTTGATGAAGAACGCGGCATCATTCTTTCCGAGAAGCGCGCCAGGGAAAATGAAAACACCTTTGCGAGCGACGCCTGGCGTGATTTTCTCTATGCCGGCTCCCGTTATACGCATCCCGTGATCGGCACCGAAGAAACGCTGGAGGCTATCAATGCCGACACCATGCGTGCTTTTTATGACAAATGGTACGTTCCCGCCCGCATGATTCTTGTCTTTGCCGGTGATGTCCAACCCTCCGACGTTGAGAAACTCGTGACCGAACAGTTCGGCTCTATGAAAGCCGCTCCGTTGCCGGCCGTTTCAGAAATCGGTCAGGCCAACCGCGAAGGCATCCGCTTCTTTGTGCAGCAGCGTCCCATTTCCGGTACCCAGGTCACCGTCGAGATTATGACGCCCGAACTGCCCGTCGTCGATAATGAGGCCCGCAGTCGCGATGCCGTCATGAGTCAAATGGCTCAGATCGCCCTGAACCGCCGTCTGGCCGCCCGAAGCGAGTCCGACCCTTCCCTTTGGTCCCGCGCCTTCTTTGCCGACGGCCGCCTCGAACCTTATTCGCCCAGCGTGGTCTTTACAGCCATGACGCCCTCCGACGACTGGAAGGATCCGCTTAAGGCCCTGCGCGAAGAACTGCTTCGTGCCAAGCTTTACGGCCTCACCGAGGCTGAATTTACGGCGATCCGATCCGACCTTCTCGATACGTTTGAGCGTGCCGTGAAGCAGCAGTCCTCCTGGACCAACGACAACTATGCCGATCACTTCGTCAATGTTCTTCTCTCGGGCGGCGTCTTTACGTCCGCCGAACAGGACCTTGATCGTGTCCGCCGCATTTTCAAAACGCTCACCCTGAAGGATGTCAATACCTATTTTGAGGGCGCCTTTGCCGAAGAGAACCGTCGCATTCGTGTTAGCGGCCCGGTCAAGGCAACGGAATCCGACGTCGCTCAATACTGGAAGAGCCTGGACAACATGACGGTATCGGCCCCGGCCAACCGCGAAGCCAATCCCTTCCCCTATCTGCCCCTGCCGGCAGCCGTTGACGCTCCTGCCCTGACTGAAGTCAAGATCCCGACTCAGGCCGCTGAGAAGATGGTGCTTTACCGCGCCACGCTTCCCGACGGAACCGAACTCATCCTGCAACCGCTGCCCTTTGAAAAAGGCACCGTGACAGCCACCCTGACCTTTGGTGACGGGCTGATGGGAGTGACCGACGAAGACTCTCCGTTAGCCCGTGAAGCGCTCTCGGTCCTTGGCTATCAGGGGCTCGGCAAGTACACCGAACTCGAGGCCACCACGCTCTTCGGTGCCCGTGGCATGACGGTTAAGGAATCCGTCGGTACGCATTCCAACCTGATTGCGGGATCGGCTCAAAGCCAGGACGTTGCCTTGCTGCTCGAGGGCATTTGGACGCAGTTTAAGGATCCGACGATCAGCGAGATCAACCGCGAACGGGCCATCAAAGCGCTTGAAGAATCCCGCTACTGGCGACATGATGACGTTGACGGCGTTCTGCGTTCAGAACGCCTGCCCTTCCTCACCGGCGATCGACTCCGCACGCAATCGCTCGAACCCGAAGAGGTTCGTGATATCAGTACCAAACAGATGCTCGACTATCTCGAAGCCGTTCGCACCCGCGGTCCTCGCACGCTCGTTATCTCCGGCGACTTTAACCGTGAAACGGCCGCCTTGTGGGCCGCCCGACTTTTCGGCACGGAGAGTGCCCATCCCGCACCCAAACAGGTGAAGGGACTTCCGCCGGTGTTCCCCGAAACCGGCGAAAAGATCATCACCGTTGATATGGATACGAACGGAAAAGCCGTGGCCGTCGTTGCCTTTGAAGCTCAAAAGGCACCGAACGACCGAGCCCGTGCCGCCGCTCGACAGGTTGCCGCCGCCTTGGTCGACGACCGTCTTCGTGACGTTCTTCGTGAAAAACTCGGCATCTCCTACAGCCCGTTTGCGACTTATCACGAACAGCTTCAGGACGACGGATTCGGTTTCCTGATGATGCAGATTTCCACCAAGTCGGTACAAATCGATCAAGTTCGAAAGGCCGTGGATCAACTCGTCAAGGATCTTGCCGCCGAGCGGATTACCGCCGATGAACTCGAACGTCTGAAGAAACCCCTGAAGACCGAGTGGACAACCCAACGCAAGACCAATGCCTTGTGGAATTCTCTTGTTGTGACCGAAGCCGCTTCCGGTCTTCCGTTGCTCAAGTGGAATGAAGAAAAGGGACGTCTGCTTGATGCCGTTACTCCTGCGGATGTCGAACGCGAACTGAAAGCCTTCTTTGACGGTCGCAGAGCCGATCTCATTGTGAAGAGCGGTCGTTGCCGTTGCGACTGACGCTCCATAACCCTCGGCCCGGTTTTTGCCAACCGGGCCGATTCCGTTTTGGGGCGACATCCCCTATTACGGGGACTTGCTCTTGCGCATGATTTCGGTGTACGATTCCCGACGCTTTGAAAACGCTCTGTCCCAAGTATTTCCATTACGCGTTTTTTCAAGAGGTCCGATCGCTTGATCGGTTTTTTTTCGTCCTTTTCTCCTCTCTGCAGGTGAGCGATGGATATTTTTCTTTCGACTTTTATAGTCGCTTTTTCATCCTTCCTTCCCGTATTGAATCCTTTCGGGGGTGCCATGTATCTCGTTGGCATTACCCCAGACATTGACGACACGGACCGCGGCGTCATGGTCCGACGCATCGTGATTTTTTCGGCTGTTACTTTGTTGGTCAGTCTTTTTGCCGGACACCTTATTCTGCGGTTTTTCGGCATATCCGTCGACATTCTGCGTTTGTGCGGCGGGGTTATTCTCTTCGCCGCCGGCTGGACGGCTCTCAACTCGCCGGCCAACATGAATCCGCCCGACACGAATGCGCCTCGCAAAAAGTATTCCCGTCCCAAGCTCATTTCCATGGCTTTTTATCCGATGACGCTCCCCATTACCGTTGGTCCGGGCGCCATCTCTGTGGCCTGTGCATTTGGCGCAGGCGTGCTTCATCAGGGCGTTTTTGCCTTTGCCGGTCTGATGGCGGCCTGTGTTGCCAATCTTCTTATCGTTTATCTCTGTTACCGTTATTGCGACCGCTTCAGTCGTAAGGTCGGCATTGCCGGCGCCGATGCCATTTCTCGCATCTTCGCCTTCATTCTCGTGTGTATCGGCGCCTCCATCTCCTGGAAGGGACTCACCGATTTGATCACGGCTTGGAATCTGCCGGGGCTCACCCATTAACCCCCGAAAGGACTCTTCGCATGGAAGCGATTTTTTCAAGTTTTCTCATCATCCTGTCCACGCTCTTGCCGATTCTTGACCCGTTTGGCGGATGTATGTTTTTTCTGGCTCTCACCCCCGGCATCACGGACGAACAGCGCGCCATGATGACCCGACGCATTGTGCTCTATTCAGCGATCATCCTTTTTGCCAGTCTTTTCGCTGGCACGCTCATTCTCTCCTTTTTCGGCATTTCCATGGGAATTCTGAGAATGTGCGGCGGCCTGCTCATTTGCTCTGCGGGCTGGAAAAACCTGAATGCGCCCTCACGCGTCGATCAGCCTGTTGAAGTCGAGCCGACTCAGTCGACAGAAAAACTCCTTGGCATGACTTTTTATCCGATTACCCTGCCGCTGACCATGGGCCCGGGCGTCATCTCCGTGATCTGCTCGTTAGGAACGGGGATTTTCACCGACGGCATGGAGGCCTTTATCGGAATGATGCTCGCCTGTGTGGTGGCGTTGGCGGTCGTTTATTTCTGCTATCGCCATTGCGACCGAATCGGTCGTGCCGCCGGCAAAGCCGGCGCCGACGCGTTGTCGCGCATCTTCTCCTTCATCCTCATCTGCCTCGGAACCGGGGTCTTTTGGAAAGGGCTCACCGAGGAGGTACAGCGATTCCTCGGTGCTTGAGTTCTGTTCTGAAAAAAGCGGTTCAAAGTCAATCTTTATTGAGACTTGTCTGCACTCTGTTGACGGCTTCAGCAGTGAGTGTCCTTACTGCTGATGTCCCAACCGGCGCCTATTGGTGCTCAGTTGCACCGGAGAGACGTCTGAACAAGATTCTCTTGCCCTCCTGATGACGCTCACAACCATTCCGTTGAGCGTGTGCCTGTCGATTCGCCCCGAAAAAAGAAAGGGACCGGTTTTCCAAGAAACCGGCCCCCCAATCATCATAAGGCAACTCGATCCGTTGCCATTTGTCCTCAAACGTCGCGATGCATTGAACGGACGACCGTTTCCTACGGCGTCGGCATCGAAGCGATCTGCTCGGAAAGCCCCTGCCAGAACACGCCGGTCCCGATACAAATCAAAATAAACGCAAAAATTCTTGAGATGGCATCGGCCCCAGCCGCCCCGACCGCGCGACTCAATCGATCACAATACCGGTAACAAATAAAGACCGTTGCCAGCGTTGCCACACAAGCCGACATCAATCCGGCAAAGGCCATCAGGCCGCCTTCAAAAATCCCTGCCCCCATTGCTGTTGCAACCGAAATGACACCGGGCCCCATGGTCAGCGGCAACGTCAGCGGATAAAACGCCATGCTCATCACGCGCTCGTACGTCAGAGGTTTCTTCCTTTCGCTGGTCGACCCGTCATCGTCGCCGGTCTCGGCCGGGGCGTTAAGAGCACTCCATCCGGCATAAAACAACACGATGCCCCCGCAAATACGCAAGACACCGAGTGAAATGCCGAAGAAGGACAAAATCAGATGCCCGGCAAAGAGACTCGCAAAGAGAATGATTGCCGAATAGAACACAATCCGCCTGACCATAGCACCTCGCGTCGGATCATCAAGACCGGGCGTGAGGGCGAGCAGAAACATGGCACCGCCAAACGGATTCAATACGGGAATAAAGGCAGAATAAGCGAGGAGGAAGGTATTGAGAAAGGTGTCCATCACGCGCCTCGGGTTTCTAAAAATGGAGGACGAAGCCGACAGCAACAGGCGTCGGCTCACTATCCGCAGTCTGTTTCCCGAATTATACGGTTTTCTCTGTTTCCCTCCTACCTTTTCCTCAGGTTTCCCTCAGTTGAGCTCCAACCGCGACCAATCAGTCGCGAAGCACGTCATCAGTCATCACGCGCGTGATGCCCAACGCGGCAAGTTGCGCGAAAAGCGCCTCGTTGGCCTCCGGTGAAATCGCGGCACAGGCGTCTTCCACGATGGCGGTTGCGAAGCCCGCCCGAGCCGCATCTTCAGCGGTAAATCGAACACAAAAGTCAAGCGCAAGACCGCAGATCACCACCCGGTCAATGCCTCGCTCACGCAGATACCCGGCCAATCCTGTGCGAGTGACGCCGTCAGCCTCCACAAACGCCGAGTAGCTGTCCACTTCGCGATTCATCCCTTTGCGAATCACCAAATGTGCCGTCCGATCCGAGAGCGAAGCCGGCAGCGCGGCCCCGGCAGAACCGGCCACACAGTGTACGGGCCACAATACCTGCGGACCGTAAGACAATTCGATCTCTTGAAAAGGCGAACAATTCTCGTGCTGTGCAGCAAAAGACACGTGATCGCTCGGATGCCAGTCCTGCGTCACCACTACCGCTCTCCACCGAGGATCCGCCATCAGCCGAGAAGCCGGATCAATCACACTGTCGCCTGAAGGAACCGCAAGGGCTCCCCCGGGAAGAAAGTCGTTCTGAATGTCGACAACAATGAGAGCCGAACGGGAATCGGGCATCGGAACCTCCGTTTTTTTTCAAAATAAACTGTTTTTTATCAACGTCGGTTCAGGTATAGCCGACAGTCATTTCCACACTCATTTTACAGACAAAATCGATGCAGGCCCTAGTACGACAGTCACTCTAGGGTTGATTACCTAGAGTTCCCCTTTTTTCCGACGCTTTGGTTATAGTTGATTTTTATCCCCCCTCTTTTTCACGGGATGTCCCCGATAAACGTTCCCGTGAGAGGACAATTAGGAACCATGATATGTCCGTAGATACCTTGTCCCAGGCAATCCCGGTCATCGCTCTTGACAAAGTTCAGGCTGTGGCCCTTGCCGTTGTTACCTACTATTTTGGTGTCTGGCTGAAAAGCAAGATTTCCCTTCTGTCTCGTTACTCCATCCCCAGCCCGGTCGTCGGCGGGATGACCTTCGCCGTCATCATGTCGACGTTGGAGTACCTCGGCATCGTCCGTCTTCAGGTTGACAGTACCCTGCAGACCGTGCTCATGCTCGCCTTCTTTACGACCATCGGTCTGATGGCCAGCCTCAAAGTCGTCGCGACCGGGGGCAAGCTTCTCGTCGGCTTCCTTTTGTGCGTTACGGTTCTCCTCTTTCTCCAGAACGGTCTCGGCATCGGGATCGCCGAAGCCATGGGGCTCGACTTCCATTACGGCATTCTGGCCGGTTCCGTCTCCATGATGGGCGGTCTGGGAACGGCTGCGGCTTTCGGCCCCTATTTTGAGCAGACATACGGCATTGCCGGCGGTACGGCCGTCGGCATTACAGCCGCCACGTTCGGGATGGTCGCAGCGCTTCTCATCGGCGGCCCGTTTGCCGAATGGTGTATTCGTCGCTACAAGGTGAAAACCCCCAAGGACGTTGTTCAGCCCGAACCTGAATTGCATATCCCAAGCGATATGGAAAGCGACATTACGATGCCCGGTTCCGCGAAAAAGCCCAGCCTGACCGAAGAAATCATGAAAGCCGGCTCCATTGTTGCGCTTTGCATGGGGCTCGGGACGGTTGTGTCTGAATTTCTCGGACAGTACATCACGTTGCCGGCCTACATCGGTTCAATGATGGTCGCTGCCGTATTGCGCAATCTCGCCGATTTTTCGGGCAAACTCAAGGTTCAGGGACAGGGGCTCGATGCCGTGGCCGACATCAGTCTCGTTCTCTTTGTGACCATGGCCATCAACAGCCTGAAACTTCACGAATTGGTTCATCTGGCGATTCCGCTCCTGATCATTCTGGCCGCTCAGACTCTGCTGATGGTTCTTTTTGCCTGGCTCTTCATCTTCAAGGCCTTCGGTCGTACGTATGACGCCGCCATGCTGACGGCAGGCGGCATCGGTTTCTCGATGGGTGCCACGGCAAACGGTCTTGCGAACATGCAGGCCATTGCCGAAAAATACGGCCACAGTCCGCGTGCCTGGCTGATTGTCAGTCTCGTGGGGGCCTTCCTCATTGACCTGATCAACGCGCTGGCCATCACCTGGTTCGGCGCACTCTGACGGAAACCCCTTTCCGTTCGCCGGAGACCGCAAGGCACCCACGCCCTGCGGTCTTTCTTTTTTCTGTGGACACCCTCCGCGCCCGCTACAATAGGGAAACTGATTTTTTTTGGAAGGATTAACCATGAGCACTACGGTGAAAACCGCCGGCGGCGAGTTGCCCGCCGACGTTCTGACACTGGTGGAGGCCCGCCTGCAGAACGAACGCAAATCCCTTGTTCTCGCCTATGTTTTCTGGCTCTGCATCGGATACCTCGGTGCCCATCACTGGTATCTCGGCCGACGTCGTACCGCCATGCTCTACGTAGGCTGTGTCATTCTCATGACCTGTTCGGTCCTGCTGACCGGTGCCAGTAACTCGCTCGGTTACGACACGGGCAACTTCTGGGGACTGTTGTCTAGCGCCGCCATTCTGATCGTCTCCTTCGGCATGCTGGCCGACCTTTTTCTGATGCCCCGCTACGCCCGTCAGGCCATTGAAGCGAAGCGTCGCGAACTCATCGATCGCTATCTCGAAAACGGTTATCTTTAGTCTTTAGCGTTGCCGGCGGTTCACCGAGTCCGGTAGATAATAGCCGCCGCGACCGTCGGATCGGATGTGTTCGTGTTCGCGCGTATAAAAACCGCCCCGACCGTCCGAGCGAATATGCTCATGATCGGGCGTGTAATAGCCTCCGCGACCATCCGAACGGTAGTGGTCGTGATTCTCGGTATAAAACCCGCCGCGGCTGTCCGAGCGGATCCGACTGTGATCGGGAAGATAGTATCCGCCGTTACCGTCGGTGCGGATATGACCGTGATCTTCCGTATAAAAACCGCCGCGACCGTCACTGCGCAGATGACGACGATCCGCCTGTGCCGTCTGCGGAGAAAGCAAAACGACAGTCACAACAATCATCAGGCCGACCACGTTCAGCAGCGCGTTATGTAATCTTCTCTTTTTCATAGTTTTTGGGGAAATTATTGTGTGAGATGCTTTGGTCAACAACGTTATGTCACAGAATCGCCATTCTATGGAGCGATTGATCGATTCATTTCACTCCATCGAAAAGGGACGACCTTTCACAGCCGTCCTACGAATCACTAGAAGAGCTAGTAAGACATGGCGAACACCAATATTCCAGCGATATTTTTCTTTGACATGACCGGGTGTATGTGGGATCTTGGGGTTTGCATCGGCGCGCCATGTACGTGCTCCTCTATGGAGTGAGGAGAGAATAACACGTCTACACAAAAATCCTGACACTCTCTAATGCCGATCACAACAGCAATCTTGCGTTTTTCAAAAATTTGTGTAGCATTCATTTGAATGCACTCCTCTTATTCTTGGACTCATTGGCACTTAGATACCGTGGTACTCGCGGTAGCAAGCAAAATTTAAGAGAGTGCTTCTTTCGGTTCCAGGCTGTCAAGTTCTGCATTGAGGATCTCCGGTATTCGATGCCCCTTCTGGAGCTGACCATCTAATTACCGTCCTCAAACCACGCGACCGCGTGGCCCAAGGAATCCCTGCCCTTTAGGACGGGGAGGAAGTCAAACACCCCGTTCTAAGGACGAAGACGCAAGTCTAATCCTTAGAAAGAGCAGACTGTTGGTCATAGTGAATCCTCTGTCTTTGTTGTATAGGGAAGCTTCAATACGCTTGTCTCTACTCAAGTCACGTTTTTTGCGAGGACGGGAATATGCGCAAACTGCCTCCTTTTTTCCTATCCATCTGTTCTCTGGCCGTTCTTGACGCCCTGGCCGCGCCGGTCGCCGTCGACACCTGCGCTCTGCAGGTCAAGCTCGACAGCAGGACCGTCGACGTCAGTCCTCTCTCGGTGAGTTTTGCTCCGACGAACAAAGACCGCTGCAGCCGATCGCCCTCCTTTTACGAACCGAGTCCGACCGGTCTGAAGCTCACTCCCGCCATTGCCGGTGCCTGGTCCTGGGGCTGGGGCAATACGCTCTACTTCACGCCCGATGAAGCCTGGCCCGCCAACACGGCCTTTACGCTCGATCTGAGCGGTCTCAGACTGCCGCCCGCCACCGTTCTCCGTCAAGACACGCTCACCTTCCGAACACCGCCTTTACACAGCACGCTCGCCGAGGCCGCTTTTCTGTCGGACCCCGCTGTTGACGGTCAGCGCTTCATCACCCTGCGGACTCGCTTTTCTACACGGGTGACACAGAAAGAGGCTGTGGAAAAAGCTTTCATTTTCGACACTCGGATGCCTCCCGGGCTCACCACGGACCCACCGGTTTTTCTCTGGCTCAACCGCGACAGCGAACTGTTGGTCAAACTGCGCCTGCGCAAATTGCCGACACAATCGGGGCTCTATGAAGCCTCCCTGAGACTCCCCGCTTCTGCAGACGGATACCGCATCGACAATCTTCTCCCGACGACGCGCTTTGCCGTCCGAGTCCCTGCGAAGGGCGAACTCTATCGTATTCTGGACTCGCGTCTGAATGCCGGACTCAACGACGAACTTGCCCGGGAACAGATTCTCACCCTGCGCACATCGGTGACCACGACGGCTGCTGATCTCTTGCGTCATCTCAGAGCCACAGCCCTCCCGGAAAAGCTCGATCCGACGGCGGCCTCCCCCACGGACTGGCGCATTGCCCCCGTCATTGACGACGCCACGCTCGCCCGTGGAGAAACACTCCGCCTTCGACCGTTGCAGGATGAACAGACCCCGCTCGACACACTCAGTTTTGCGGTGGAAGGACTCCGTGACCGCTACCTCCATCTCTCACTTCCCGCGGGCTTCGGTCCGACCGATACCCTTCGACTGTCCGAGCCCTGGCAAGCGGTCTTTCAGCCCGGCGAACCGGTACGCGAACTCTCCTTCCTGCAACCCGGCCACATGTTGTCACTCACCGGCACACAACAGCTCACGTTGCACGCCGAGGGCATTCAAAAAATTCGATGGCGGATTGCCAGAGTACGCAACGAATTTCTGGCCCTCCAGTCCTCCTCCTGGGGCAGTGTCCGCTTTCCGCAGGATAACGACGCCACCGTTGAAGTCCGCTCGGGAGACATCACGCTCCCGGCCGATGCCCGTTTTGCCACGCTTGATCTGCGACGCATGGGTTTTAGCGACCGTCCTGCCGGGCTTTTCGAACTCTCGGTCGACGGCCTTGTCGAAGAAAACCATGAATGGCGTACGGCGGCTACAGCTCAAAAACGCGTGCTCGTCACCGATACGGCTCTCATCCAGAAAGAGACGCGCGACGGCACGCGGCTCGTCTTTGCCGACAACATGGCGCTCGGGCGACCGGCTGCCGGCCTTGAGGTGACACTGCTGGCGGCGAACGGGCTTGCCATTGACCGTCAAACAACCGATCGAAACGGTGTAGCAACCTTCAACGGCACTGCAGGTCTGACGCGTGAACGGATGCCTGTCGCCGTTGTGTCGCACGATCCGGCGACCGGCGACATGGCTTGGCTCTCTATCGCCGACCGAGCCAATCAGGAAGACAATGTTGCATTGACGGACGGCAAAGCTCTCTCGGACGAAGGACTGACCGGACTGTTATTTGCCGAACGGGGACTTTACCGTCCCGGTGAGACCGTTCACCTCGGTGTGTTGGTCGCCAAAGGCAATCTCACGGCGCTCCCCGAGGGCCTTCCCGTGACGGTTATACTCTCAGACGCCGCCGGACGCGAAACCCTGCGCAATACCGTGACCCTTTCACCCGAAGGACTTGTCGCCATCGATCATGCGCTGAGCGCCGACGCCCTGCCCGGCGCTTGGCAGGTTCGTCTGCAGGCGGGCGGCGAAGTGATTGCCGAAACTCGCTTTCATGTCCGTGATTTCGACCCTGAAAGTATGCGGATGCGTCTGACCAATGCGAAGACCTCCGACGGGTGGCTCCTTCCCGAGGAACTGTCCCCGGGTCTTCATCTCACTCACCGGTTCGGCACTAACGCCGCAGACCGTCGCGTGGTCCTCACGGGTTCTCTCAGCGGACAACCGACACGCCGCTTTGCCGGCTACCCGGGCTGGACCTTCATGGATCCGAGCGTTACCGAGCGTTTTTATGAAGAACTCCCGAAAACCGTGCTCAATACCGACACAGACGGTCGTGCCCGGCCCGACGTCAAGACGCTCGGCACGTTCACACGCGGAGGCACTCTGACGCTTCTGGCTGAAGGCTTTGACGGTGCAGGCTCTCGATCGGCTACCGATGAGCTGAAGCTGACTGTCTCTCCTTCGCCGATGATGATCGGTTTCAGAACCGCCAGCCCGGAAGCGTCACTTGACTCCCTCCCGCTCGACCAACCTGCACGGCTCCGTCTGATGGCCGTGAATCCGAAGTTGGAACCCTTGGGCGATGTGCGCCTCGTCACAACGCTCGAGCGTATTCAGTACCGTACGGCCCTCTTTGAAGACGATCGGGGAGAATTACGCTACCGACCCGAAAAAGTCGGCCGACGCATCGCAACGGGGACCGTCACGACCGACGCCAACGGTCTGGCTGAGGTCACCCTTGCCGGCGACGGCATCGAGCGTCCGGACGAAGGCGACTATCTGCTGACCCTCGCCTCGCCCGACGGGACCTTCCTCGGTGCCGTCAGCTACCGCCTGACCGACTACGGCCTGCAGGAGTTGCAACGCGGCAATCTGCGCGATGCGCCACTCGTGCTTCGCAGTGCTTCCCCAACCGTCCGACCAGGAGACGCAGCCGTTCTTACACTCGTGGCGCCCTTTGACGGCACCGCCCTTCTCACGCTCGAATCGGACACCGTTCATGCGTATCGGCGCATTCCCGTCAAAGCGGGGGACAATACCGTCACGTTCCCGATCCCCAAAACACTCCGCGGGCGGCAGACGGTCAACGCCCATCTTCTGCGCCGCCCCGACGACAGATCGCGCCTACAGCAGGGATATGCCAATGCGTCGGCCACACTGCGGATCGCCGACCCAACGGTTACGCTCACCCCGACACTTCAGGTTCCTGCCATTGCCGACAATCCCGCCCGAATCCCCGTCACGATTTCAAGTCCGACACCCGGTCGCTTCTTTATCTGGGCTGTGGATGAAGGTGTTTTATCGCTTTCAAACTATCAAACGCCCGACCCGCTCGAAGCGGTGCTTTGGGACCGAGCTCTTCAGGTCAAAACGTTCCGCACTCTCCACGAGCTGATGCCCGAGGATCTCACGTTGCCGGTGCCGGCGTATTCGCTTTTCGGCGGCGGTGAAGATTCCGCCAACCGGCTCTTGGCGAGTGCCGTCGCCAATCCCTTCAGCCGCACGGCTGAGAAAGCCGCGGTCTGGTGGGGCGGCCTGATCGAAGCGGGGCCCGAGCCTACGACATTGCAGATGACGCTTCCCGAAGGCTTTAACGGCCGTGTCCGCCTGATGGCAATCGGGGCGTCTCTGCCGACACCGGCTCGGCTCGGCAGCACCACGGCATCCGTCATCGTTCGCGAACCCGTCGTCATGACCGGAGCCCTCCCGCGCTTTGTAACACCGGGCGATCGTTTTACTCTCGCACTCACCCTGACACCCGACAAGGCCGGTCGCGGCAGTCTTGCCCTGACACCGGCGAGTGATTCCGTGCCCCGGTCGTTTGAAGCCGAAGCCGACCACGACACCACGCTCAACTGGTCGGTGAGGGCACCGTCAGCCCCCGGCGACACACGGTATCGGATTGAAGGAACCTTCAACGACCGACCGCTCGCAAAGTCTCTTTCACTTGGCGTTCGTCCCGCTACACTTCGGGAAACGAGCGCAAACTGGGGCCTTCTCGGCGATATGCGCCGTTGGTCTATCGAAGGACTTCCCGCCATGAACGGCCCGAACGCCGATGCCACACTGACGCTTTCGGCGGCCCCGATGCCGCTCATCAAAGGCCTCGCAGATCTCTCCCTGCAGGAAGACGACAACCGCAGTCCCGAGAGTTCGATCGAGTTCGCCGCCTCACAGCTCGCGCTGCTGAATGCGCCCGGGCTTCACCCGGTGCTCGGCCTTGATCGTCAATGGTATGAGAAGAGTCTCGCAACACTGGCACGTACGCTCGCAGACATTCGCCGTCAGCTTGGCGACCGAGGCTTATCCTCGGCCCGGGGAGCCGACGCTGACCGGCTCGCTACGGTCCGCGCGCTCGACTTTGTCCTCACTCTCCGTCAGGCCGGCCGTCTGCCGGATCCCGCTCTGCTCGAGCACCTCACCGAAGTCACACGTGATCTCGTGAACGGTCACCGTCCGGCCACGCTCGGCGAAGCCAGACTCGATGCCTATGCACTCATGCTGATCACCCTTGAAGGAACCCTGGTTCCGGAAGAGCTCGAAAATCTTCGCCGTCATCTTGACGACACTCAACCCGGCTGGCGAGACGATCCCGTTGCGCTCTTTTTCGCCAGAGCCTATCGGGCCATGCGTATGCCTGACGAAGCCCGTCCGCTCGAAGGTCCGAAGTCGCTTGACATTCGGAGCGCCGACGATCTGTCTCTCTTCGGCCGTCTGAGTCCTACCGCCGCTCTGGCACTCGCCGGACGCTGGGGAACGGATATCGATGCTCAGGCGCTCGTCTCGGCCATTCTTGCCCAGTCGCCGGGAACTCTGCTCGCCGTTGACCGCTCGACGCTTCTCGCCTGCCTGGCGGCACTGCAATCCCGCCCGGCTCCGGAACGCTCGGTTGCCAACGTCAGCATCCGCTGTACCGAAGGACCAGACGCTGTCCGCACGGCCGACGCCACTGTCACGTCCGCCATGACAAGTCTCTCGGCGCCGGGTTGCCGTCGCTTTGAAGTGAATGCGCCCGAGTCACTCTCGAACCTCTTCTGGTCTTTGACGGTGTCCGGCTATCCCGCCGATGTCCGTCAGCCCGCCCTGCGCGAAGGGTTCCTGGTGAGAAAGCGCCTTCTTGTTGATGGACGTGATCTTTTTGTCGATAGTGACGGCAAGGCCCTCTCCGAAGCAAAGCTCTCGGTGGGGGACCTCGTAACGGTAGAGATCGACGTCGAACGCGATGCCGGCCGCGACATGTCTCCCGTCATGTTGACCGACCTGATTCCCGGCGGCTTTGAGATTCTCCCCGAAGCCCGTCCCGGCAGTGCGGACGCAGAGATTCTCACGAGTCTCACAGCGGACGACCGACGGATTTGGCAGTTTAGAGCTGCCTCCGGCCGCGCCACGCTGTGTTTGACACTGCGCGCCACGGCGCCCGGGCGCTTCCTCGTTCCGGCGGCCGAAGCCCGCGATGCGGAAATTCCTCCGCTTGTCGGTCGCTCCGAAACAACACGCACGCTGGTTGTCAGTCCTTAAGCCATCGGGAAGGAGGGGGACGGATTTCGTCATTCGTCCTCCTCTCTTCTCCCGAGTGACAGTTTGACGGGATTGCACTACACTTTCTCTATCTCACACCCTGACGCCGGTCACCTCTATTTTCGCGTTCGCCGGTGTCCCCACAGGAATTTCCCATGAGAAGCGCCAGCAAACTTTGTCTCGGAATCGTTGCGATTTTGGTCGCCCTTCCTTTCGCCGGCTACGGTGTTCTCAGCTATCAGGCCCGACAGGCTCCGAAGCCGCCATTCCTTGAAGACGTCCCGTTTTCTTCAGCCGTTTTCGCGCGCGACAACGATATGCTCACGATTCGACTCGCCGAAGACGGCGTTTTCCGCCTACCGGCCGTTCGGGAGAAACTCCCCGATGCAGTGGTCGACGCAACGCTTCTCTACGAAGACCGGTACTTTTACCGCCACCCGGGTGTGAATCCTTTTTCTCTGATTCGCGCTGCCTGGGCGAGTTTTACCGGAGAACGACCGATCGGCGCTTCGACCGTCTCGATGCAACTCGCACGCCGGCTGCTCGGTCTTGACACACGTACGCCGGCGGGCAAATGGCGTCAGATCCGCGAAGCCCTGCGCTACGAAGCGCATTACAGCAAAGATGAGATTCTTACGGCATATCTGTCGGTCGTCCCTTATGGCGGGAATATCGAAGGGATTGAAGCGGCTGCTCGGCTGTATTTCGGCAAACCCGCCGCGGCACTGACGGTCAACGAAGCCGTCGCCCTTTCCGTTGTTCCGCAAAATCCTGTGAAACGTCATCCCGTCACCGGTGAGGATTTTCAGGCAGCCCGTCTGCGCGCGGGTGAGGCCATGCTGGCAGAAGGTCTCGCCTCGCCGAGATTGGCACCGATCCTCAAGGCACCGCTCGCCGTGGAAAAGCACGTCCCCTTTGAAGCGCCGCACTTTACCCGGCGCGTCAGCGGACTTCAGCCGGATGCCCGCACGATTGAAACCGCCCTCTCGCTCCCGCTCAATCGAGCCGTCACCGCGATGCTTCGCGAGTCGGTTGCGAGCACACGGACCCGCGGAATTGAGAATGCCGCCGCCATGGTCCTTGACGCCCGAACGTCCGAAGTGGTGGCTTATGTGGGGAGTGCAGACTTTTTCTCCGACAGCGTCTCCGGCGAAGTGGACGGTGCAGCCGCCCCGCGAAGCCCGGGCTCTACGCTCAAACCTTTTATTTATGCGCTGGCTCTTGATCAGGGCAGAATTCACAGCCGCACCGTTCTGATGGACGGCCCCTCCAACTATGCAGGTTACGAACCCTTAAACGAAGACCGACGCTTCGAAGGACCGCTTGACGCCACCACGGCCCTCAACCGAAGCCGCAATATTCCGGCGATTGAAGTCGCACGGATGCTCAAACCGGATCTGTACGATTTCTTGAAGGCCATTGACGTTCCGCTCCCCCATCCCCGTGATTGGTACGGTCTTTCCATTGTGCTCGGCAGTGCCGAAGTGAGCATGGACCGTCTGGTCTCGGCCTACAGTGCCTTTCTCACGCAGGGCGTCTTCTCCACCCCGCAGTGGAGTCGCTCGACGGTCCGTCACGTCCGGCCGATTCTTTCGCCCGAAGCCTCGGCGATTGTGCGCGAAATGCTCAAAGAGGGCGGGACACGGCTGACGGTTAACGGGGTTTCGCTTCCTCTGGCCTGGAAAACCGGCACCTCCAACGGCTATCGGGACGCCTGGACCATCGGATTCGCCGGCCCTTATATCGTCGGCGTCTGGACCGGCAATTTCAGCGGCCGATCCGCCGACCGACTTCGCGGCGCCTCGCTCGCCCTCCCGCTCTGGCTGCGCATTGCCATGCGCACGCTTCATGAGCCGTCCCTGCAGGTGTCGTCCGCCGACGCGGCGTCGGATCCGATCTGGGATCGCATGCCCGAAGGGGTTACCGAAGAGGCCGTTTGCCGACAGACCGGAGACCTTGCCGTTGATACCATGGGTCGGGAGCTTTGCCGGGATACGGTGAAGGCCTATTTCATTCCCGGGAAAAGCCCGATTGCTCCGACCGGGTTGCTCGAGGAAATTCGTCTCGACCCCGTAACCGGCCTGCGCACCTGTCCGACCTTTACCGGTGAAACCGTCAGCCGTTTTGTGCCAAGATGGCCAGCCCAATGGGTGCCGGTGTTGCAGGATAACGGCATTGCAACGCCCCCTCTGCCGCCCCTGCATCCTGTCTGTCTCGCCGATCATGCTCTGCCGGCCGGTACGCTTTCCATCAACCGGCCGGCGCAAAGACGCGTATGGGTCGCAGATCCAAAGACGCATCAGGCTCGAGTTCCGCTCTCGGCCATTACCGAACGGGGTGACAGCCACACCACGCTCTATTGGTTCTCGGACGGCGCGTGTATTGCCACCACCCGTCCCGGCGAAACGGCCTACTGGCTAGCTGCTCCCGGCACCCGGCAGCTGACGGTCACCGACGAGCACGGCCGAACAGCCACCCGCGTCGTTCGCATCGTTCCCTGAGTTGCCTTTTTCTGCATTTGTCGGTAATCTCATTGAACTCCATTTTTTATTACAGGATTTGCCGTGCTTTTTCGACAGTTCTTTGAA
>Magnolia_p2__coassemble_1367_pt1 | contig 16938 bp, 14 predicted proteins | sample Magnolia_p2__metabat2_high_PE_017 | metagenome-assembled genome bin Magnolia_p2
GTCGCTATCAGGGCCTCGTGCATATGGATACGCCCGACGGCGAAGCCGAATTCCTGCGCATCGACTACAAAAACGACGCCAAACTCTTTGTCCCGATTGCCAATTTGCATCTGATTTCGCGTTACTCCGGCACGGACACCGAGAATGCCCCCCTGCACACGCTCGGCCGGGGCGATTGGGAAAAAGCGCGTAAGAAAGCCGCACAGCAGGTCCGCGACACGGCCGCCGAACTGCTTCATCTCTATGCCCTGCGGGAAACTCGCAAGGGTTTTCGTTTCGAGATTGATCCGGCCGACTACGAAGCGTTCTCCGAAGGGTTCGAATTTGAGGAAACGCCGGATCAGGCGGCCGCCATTGCCGCCGTTGTGGCCGACATGACCTCCGGTAAATCCATGGATCGTTTGGTCTGCGGGGACGTGGGCTTCGGTAAAACCGAAGTTGCGCTTCGGGCGGCCTTTATTGCCGTCGCGGGGGGCAAGCAGGTCGCCGTCCTCTGTCCGACCACGCTACTCGCCGAACAGCATGCACAGACCTTCCGGGATCGTTTTTCGCCCTGGCCGATTCGGGTGGCCGAGCTCTCCCGTTTCCGTACCGGCAAAGAAACGACGAAAACACTGCAGGGCATTCAGGACGGCACGGTCGATATCGTCATCGGGACGCACAAACTCCTCACCGACAAAGTCGTCTTCAATCGGCTCGGTCTCGTTGTCATTGACGAAGAACATCGCTTCGGGGTTCGTCAAAAAGAACAGCTCAAAAAACTCCGTGCCGAAGTGGATATTCTCACCCTGACCGCCACCCCGATTCCCAGAACGCTCTCGATGAGTCTCGAGGGAATCCGCGACTTTTCGGTGATTGCCACCGCACCCGAACGCCGGCTGGCCGTGAAAACCATTGTTCAGAGTGAATCCAGCGGCATTATCCGCGAGGCCGTTATCCGTGAATTGAAACGTGGCGGTCAGGTGTACTTTCTTCACAATGAAGTCGAAACGATCGAAAACCGTCGCGAACAGTTGGCCGCACTGTTGCCGGAAGCCCGTATCGGCGTAGCTCACGGTCAGATGAGCGAACGCGAACTCGAACGGATCATGCGCGAGTTTTACCAACAACGCTTCAACCTGTTGCTGTGCACGACCATTATCGAAACCGGTATTGATGTCCCGAGTGCCAATACCATTATCATGCAGCGTGCCGACAAGCTGGGGCTTGCCCAACTGCATCAGCTGCGAGGCCGTGTGGGACGCAGTCACCACCAGGCTTACGCCTATCTTCTGACACCGCCTTCGGGTGCCGTCACCAAACAGGCTCAGAAACGTCTCGAGGCCATTCAGTCTCTCGAGGAACTCGGCAGCGGCTTTTACCTCGCCATGCACGACCTGGAGATCCGCGGTGCCGGTGAAGTCTTGGGCGAACATCAGTCCGGTGAAATCGCCGAAGTCGGCTTTGATCTTTACAACCGCATGCTCACCTCGGCCGTCAAAGCCCTCAAGCGCGGTGAACTCCCCGATGTGGAAGGACCGCTGGTCACCACCACGGAAATCTCGCTCCATGCGCCCGCTCTGCTCCCGAGCAACTATGTCCCCGATGTCTCTCAGAGACTTGGTTTTTATAAAGAATTTGCCTCGGCCACTCGCCCGGAAGAGATTGTTCAGACCACAGAAGCACTCGCAGACCGTTACGGGAAGCTTCCCGCTGCGGCCGAACTTCTCAGTCAGATCCACCGACTGAGAATCCGCTGTGAGAAAATCGGCATTAAAAAAATCGATTGCGCCGATAACGCCATGGTCATCGCCTTCACACCGAAACCCGCGATCGAACCGATGGCCATCATCCGCTTTATGCAAAGTCGCAAGGACGTGCGCATGATCGGCCCGGACAAACTGCGAATCAACACCGGCGCAGAAACGGCCGAAAAACGCCTGATGCTCGTTCAGACGGTTCTCTCGGCACTCGAACGCTGAGCGAGTGTCCAAAGACGAGAGTGTCGTCCAAACCGGCGGCACTTTCGCCAACGAGAATAAGTCTCGCTATCGGACAAAAAACGCGTCCTCTATAATGATTGGACGGCGGTCGGAATTTTCCCTGCCGGAGAGTGAGGCATCAAGGACATCGGATATGGCCCGCGAAATTGAAAGAAAGTTTTTAGTCACCGGACAGGCATGGCGCACACTCGGCACCGGCACGCTCTTCCGTCAGGGCTACCTGAATGACGATAAGAACCGCACGGTTCGTCTGCGTACCATGGGCACACGGGCGGTTCTCACGATCAAGGGGCCGACCGTCGGCATTGAGCGGCCCGAATTCGAATACGAGATTCCCTTGACGGACTGCGAGGCAATGCTCGAGTCTCTGGCCTTGAAGCCACTGATTGAGAAAACCCGCTACCGCATCCCCTACCGCGGCTTTGTCTGGGAGGTCGATGAATTTCACGGTGTGAACGAAGGTCTCATCCTCGCCGAAATCGAACTGCCCTCGGCCGAGACCGCCTTTGAAAAGCCCGAATGGATCGGCAAGGAAGTCTCGGGAGATCCCCGGTATTTCAATTCCGCCTTAATCACCCTGCCTTATACCCGCTGGTCAGACCGCTGAGGCTGCAGCAATCTGACCGCTCACCGAAGCCGTCACCGTTTTCCCATTGTCCGGAAACAAAAAACGGATTGTCATCATGCTACTTCTGCTAATCAAAATGATCGGAGCGGTTTCCCTGTTGATTTGGGGAACTCATACCGTGAAAACCGCGATGTTGAACACCTTCGGTGACAAACTTCGCAGCCTGATGGCCCAACATCTTCGAAACCGACTTTACGGTTATCTCTCCGGCTGTCTGACGGCCATGATGCTGCAGAGCTCGACGGCCACCGCCCTGCTGGTCTCCGGGCTGCAAAGCGAAGGGGTGGTCAGCACCGCCATAGCGCTGTCCTGTGTTCTCGGCGCCGATCTCGGCAGTGCCGTCATGGTCCGAGTTCTGAGTCTGGATCTCTCGGCCGTCTCGCCGGTTCTCATGGCTGTCGGCATTGCCCTGAAACTCTCCCGTCCCGGCACCAAAAAAGGGGATTTCGGCATGATCCTCCTAGGACTCGGCTTCATCATGACCGCGCTCTCCATGATTCTGAGCACGACGGCACCGATCAAGTCCAGTCAGGCCGTCGTGGATTTCTTTGCCTGGATTGCGGACAGTCCGCTTTACTCGCTCGGCGGCGGACTGCTGCTCGCGCTGCTTTGCTTTTCGAGTCTGGCCGTCGTCGTCATTGTGGCCGGTCTGGTCGCCGGCGGCGTTCTCACCATCGACGCCGGCCTCTGGTTTGCGGTCGGTGCCGACTTCGGCAGTGCTTTTCTGGCCCTCATCACAACGGCCGCTGCCTCTCCCGTCGCCCGTCGCGGTCCAACCGGCAATTTTGTCTTCCGCCTCTTCGGTGTGCTCTTTTTCTCAGTTCTGCTCGCTACAACGAACTGGGGACCGCAGTTTTTCGGTCGCTTTGACGCCGGCGTCATCTGGTTTCACATCACCTTCAACCTAACCATCGGGTTGACCGGACTCTTCTTTATCGGTCCGATGTCCGGATTTCTTCACCGACTGCTTCCGGCCTCTGACAGTACATCCGACGTGATCCTGCTTTTAAAAGCGGACCATCTCCTCGATCCGAATCACTCCCTGACGCTTTCGCGCAGGGAACTTGTCAAATCCATTCAGATGCTCCATACCTTCTGGACATCGATACCGGATCTGCTCACCTCAACCCCGACGGATGATGACATCGACCGCCTTCGCCGCCTCACCGAGCAGGTCAACCGACGCAGTCACGCCATCAGTCAGTTTCTTTCCGCCATCATGAACAAGGGACTCAACTACGAACAGCTCGTAGAATGGCAACGTCAGAAAAACAACAACGCCGGTCTTCGTCTCACGATCAATTCCACCAACAGCATTCTGACAGCCCTCGAGACCAAACGCGACAGAGCCGATCTGCAGTTCTCCCTTGAAGGTTCGCAGGAACTGCTTACTCAACAACAACGCATTCTCAAAAATCTCGAACTCGTCATCACGCTGTTTGAAACGACCGACTTCGAAGAACGTCGCCGTCTGCGTGAACAGTTGCGAATGGAAAAAAAGGCGATGGAGAGGGAAGAGTTCGAGTTTGTGGAACATCACATGAACCGTCTGACGGGCGAAGAAGTCAAGTCCGTCAAAACGCATGCCCTGCACATGGAGCTGCAGACGCTGTTTCTACGCTTCAATTCGCTCATCTGTATCTGTGACGAGCAGTAGCTCGACACCGGTTCTGCGAACAAAAAGAATCGGCCGGCATTGTCCATCAGCCCGTCGAACGATGATCGTCCCGAGTTCGTGACAAAAGCCGGCCACTCAAACGAGAGCCTTACTTTCGAAAGTAACAGCGTGAAGGCTTAATTTTTGGTTTTCAAGCCAGCCAGAACCGCAAAGGGATTGGGCTTTTCTTCTTCGGGCTGAGGCGCTTCCTCATCATCTACCCACGCCAAACTGCAGTCATCGTGCATGGGCATGGCCGGAAGGGAGAGAATCGTTTCCTCCTGCACCCAGGCAGCGATGGACAAACGGCGACTGCCGACAATTACCTCGATTTCCTCGTCCTCTTCGTCCAGAGGCAGGCTGTCGGCTTCTTCTTCCGACTTCACAAAACAAAACACGACCTCACGGTCAACGGGAACAACGACGGGTTGCAGACAGCGGGCGCAGGCCATGACGGCACGCCCGGAAATCTTCAGCGAGGCCGCCGGCAGGCGCTCGATCGTGCCCATACCGGTAATTTCGTAGGAGAGTCCTTCGCCTTCGAGATCGGCAACGGACATGGCCAATTCCGGCATTTCGCCGAGAGCAATCGACCCCGACACGGTGGTTTGCGTGCGGGCCACTTCGAAGACATCAATGATGTGAGACATAACGGATTCCTGGTTTCTTTTTGCATTCAGAGTGAGTCCGGCAACCGATCCGGCCCACCGGACTCTCAAGTCTAACGGAAAGGGTTAAAATTTGGTCATTATGGAAAAAGAACTCATCCTTGCATCAAGTTCGCGCTACCGCCGTGAACTTCTCGATCGTCTCGACGTGCACTACACGTGCGAAAGTCCGGATATTGACGAATCCTCTCTCGAAGGCGAAACCCCAGCTCAGACCGCAATGCGTCTCGCGGAAATGAAAGCCCGTGCCGTCTGGGTCAAGCACCCCGGTGCCGTTGTCATCGGTTCCGACCAGGTGGCCGATCTCGCCGGTGTCAAGCTCGGCAAACCGCATAACCGAGAAAATGCCATTGCCCAGCTCACCGCCATGCAGGGCCACGACGTGGTCTTTACCACGGCACTCTGTGTCATCGATACCTACGGACAGGCCGAAACCGTCGAATCCCAAACCGTCATCAGAATGCGCAGTCTGACGCCGGAAGCCATTGCTGCCTATGTCGACCGTGAAAAGCCCTTTGACTGTGCCGGTGCCGCCAAAATTGAAAAACTCGGCATCGCTCTGATGGCCAGCGTTAAATCGGACGACCCGACCTCTCTCATCGGTCTGCCACTCATGAAACTGACCACTCTGCTCACCCGCGCCGGCGTCACCGTGCTCCCGGGGCTGGAAGCCTGACCAACCGATCAAGGTGCATCATGCGAGGAACGCTTTACTGTCTCCCCAATCTCATCGCCGACGATACCCTGAACGGCGCCATTGCGCCGCTTGTCCGCGAACGCGCCTGTGCAATCCGCTATTTTTTGGCGGAAGCCGCCAAGACCACCCGTGCCTATCTGAAACTGCTCGGTCATCCGGGCCCGATTGCGGAGCTCACGATCACGGAGATCGGTCACGACCCGGAGCCGGCCTGCGTTGATGCCTGGCTGGCTCCCGTACTGGCCGGTCAGGATGCGGCAGTCGTCAGCGAGTCGGGCTGTCCCGGCATCGCCGATCCGGGGGCACAGATTGTGGCCCGCGCTCAGGATCTCGGGATCCGTGTGGTTCCCTTGGTCGGTCCTTCATCCATTCTGATGACGCTGATGGCGAGCGGTCTGGACGGTCAGCGGTTTCGTTTTCTCGGCTATCTTCCCATCGATCAGGAAGAGCGCCGACAGTCACTCAAGGCGCTCGAGGCCGACAGCCGACGCTCAGAGACCCAACTCTTTATTGAAACGCCGTATCGCAATCAGCAGATGCTCACCAGTCTGCTGGACACCTTGTCGCCCTCAACCCGTGTGACAGTCGCCACCGATATCACGGGCACCCGGGAATCGATCAGAACGATGACTGTACAGGCCTGGAAGGCTCTGCCGGAAGAGGCTCGTCAGTTGCCGAAGTTGCCGACCGTCTTTGCTTTTCTGGCCGCCCCTTCAGGGGAGGCACCGCGATATGCCCCGTCAGCCTCACACCATAAAGGACACGGGGCGAGCGCTTCACGTCGGCAACCGCCTCGTCGCTCAACGAGAACCGGCCGTCCTTCACGGAGCAGCCGATGAAGGATCTCCTTCAGACTCTTCTGGCCGGACAGATATCCCGGGAACTCCTGCTCGCGGGAGGGCTTGGCATCGTCATCGTGCTTCTTCTGATTCTTCTGCTCTGGCTGAAGATCAGTCGAAAACCCCGAGCCTCCGACATCGGTCTCCGTCGCGTAGAAACGGCTTTTTCGAACGACCTTGTTTCCGAAGACCGACACGAACCCGATGCGGATCTGGAGATCCCCGAGGAACCCTCGGTCGATTCGCTCGAGTCTGCCGGGACTCCGATCACGGGGACCCAGGTTTATGAGCGGGTCTTCGAACCGTCGCTGACAACAGCCAGGGCCTGTCCTTCTAACACAACGGCCGTGCCGGTCTCCGGCTCGGAGACGATTTGCACGGAAGAGTCGGCCGAACCCGAACAGCCGATGATTTACCATCGGACTCCCTCTTGGTCTTTTCTCGAAACCCTGCCTTTTCGCATGCGTCAGGGCTTGAAAACCGCACATGCCGATCTGATCGGCATCAGTGTGGAAGCCGTTTTTTTCGATCCCGAGAGTATCAACCGCCTGTCGGATCCTGTCCTTCGTCTGGTTCCGTTTCTGCCAGACGGCGAACTGCTCGCCCGTGAAAGCGACCGAAAAACCTTCCGCATGGGCTCTCTTCACGCTCAGCCCGATGCGGTGATTCAAACCGACAGCGGACTCCTTTCGGTGGAATACAAATCTCGCGGCGGACGCTCCGACGATCCGTCCGATATCAGTCGATCCCTGCGCACCCGGGATCTGCTCCAGACGCTCATTGAGGCCATGGTCCTCTCCGCGTCTCAAAATAGACCCGTCGCTCCTTTACTGAGAACCCATAACGCCGTCTATTTCCTGCGTCCCGAACGGCGCATCATGAAACTCCTCTCGGAGAACATTGTCCCCGCCGAAGACTTTCTTGCACCGTATTCCACTCAGTCCAGCATTTCGGCTTCGGACTACGCCTCGCTGTGCGCCGTTGCAGCGGAACGACTCTTTGCTGCTCCGGTAAATGAAGACCGACTTGCCGGCGAAGAGGCGCATCGCCGTCTGCTCGGCTAAACAGAAAAACATCTCCTTCTGTCTGACCGACCTGACCGGAAAACAAAAAAAGCCGAAGATTGCTCTTCGGCCCTATCGTCCGGCGATTGTTCAGTCCTTCACCAAGCCGTACGGCCAGTGAATCACACCGCCGAAATTACGAACGTCCTCATAGCCGGTATTGGCCATGATATGACCGGCCATACCGGAACGGCGTCCCGAACGACAGTACAACAACACCGTTTTCGTCAGATCCGGCAATTCCGGAACCACCCGGCCGGGCACAATCCGCCCCAGAGGAATATTGACGGCACCCCGGATATGACCGGCCGCGAATTCGGACGGCTCCCGGACATCGACCACCAACACCGGCCCCGAGCGTATGAGTTTGTATGCCTCATGAGGTGACATTTCGGAATAGCCGTTTTTCTCAGACATGCTCAACTCACTCCTTGCAGTTGAAAAAAGTTCCGCCACAACTCGGTCGCGACGGAACTTTCCGATCTTTATGAAGACTCGCCCGAACGCTTAGTCGTCAATACGCGGTTCGAGCTTTTCAGGGACCGGCGTATCGTTTTCGAGCGCCGCGAGGTACTCCGGCGTGATGTCGCCCGTGATGTATTCCCCCGTAAAGCAGGACACTTCCCACTTCTTCACGGCAGGATTGATCTCGGAGAGACAGGCTTCGAGCTCTTCGGTTTCCGGATAAATCACGCGGTCGGCACCGAGAATCTTGGCCACTTCGTCGGCTCCCTTGCCGTCGCCGCAGATGAGTTCCTTGCGGGTCGGCATATCGATACCGTAGACGTTCGGATAGAGGACGCGCGGAGCCGAGGAAGCCACATAAACCTTCTTGGCACCGGATTCGCGGGCAATGCCCACAATTTCACCCATGGTCGTGCCGCGAACAATGGAGTCGTCAACGAGCAGGACGTTCTTGCCTTCGAATTCGATCGGCATGGCGTTGAGCTTGAGACGGACCGTCTTCTTACGGACTGCCTGGCCGGGCATGATAAAGGTACGACCGACATAACGGTTCTTGATAAAGCCTTCGCGATACGGCAGATTCAGGTGAGCGGCGAGTTCCTGAGCACAGGGACGGGCGCTGTCGGGAATCGGCATGACCACATCGATTTCACTCAGGTCCATTTCACGCTTGACCACTTCCGCGAGCATCTTGCCCAACGCAAGACGGGAAGCGTAAACATTCACGCCGTCAATCGTGGAATCCGGGCGGGCCAAATAGACGTATTCAAAGGCACAGGGATTGTAGTCCGTTTTTTCGGCGCAGACGCGGGAGTAAAGATTGCCCTGCATGTCGATCCAAATGGCTTCACCGGGCTTGAGGTCGCGGACGAATTCGAAGCCGAGGGCGTTCATCGTCACGGATTCGGACGAGAACATGTATTCCGTCTTGTCACCGCGCTTGGCAATCCCGTAGCAAATCGGACGGATGGCGTGCGGATCGCGGAAAGCGAGCATGCCCTTGCCGGCAATCAGAGCCACCGCAGCATAGGACCCATGAGCACGGCGATAAACATTGCGCATGGCATCAAACACACCGTCCTTGGTCAGCTTGCGGCCGTCCGTCGTCACGTGAGAGATTTCGGAAGCGAGAATGTTGAGCAAGACTTCGCAGTTGTTGTCAGCATTGACATGGCGGCGGTCGTAGTCATAAAGCTCCTGACGCAGAGCGGCGGCGTTCGTAATATTGCCGTCCATGGCAAAGGAGATGCCGAACGGAGAGTCGGCATAAAACGGCTGGCATTCTTCTGGCGTGGCGATCGAGCCGCGAGTCGGATAGCGGGCGTAGGCAATGCCGCGGTCGCCCGTCAGGTCGCGCATATTGCGCGTACGGAAGACTTCTCGAATAAGTCCCTGGCCGCGATGACGGCGGAACTTCAAGCCGTCGAGCGTGGCAATCCCCGCTGCGTCCTGACCGCGATGCTGAAGAAGCATCAGACCGTCATAAATTCGCTGATTAACCGGACCGTCCGTAATCATGCCGATAATACCGCACATGGTGTGTTTCCTTTATGTGTGCACCCGAATCGAAAGTGATCCGTCAGTGCAAGATGTAGACAATATCAACAAAAACAGGGTGACTCAACAACCATCGAGCACCCTGTCTAAAAATTCGTTATAGGCCCTCGATCTTGTGCCCGCGCATGGCACGGATCCAATCGGGGAGATACGGCATCGCCAGTTCGATCACCTTATCCGCCGGGCCGATCATGGAGGACTGCTGCCACATTTTGCTCTCTGTCACCGATGTGGAGAGTCCAAAGAGAAAGACACAGGCAGACACCACCAGAATACCGCGGAAGAAACCGAAAAGCGCACCCAAAGCTCGATCCTCAAAGGAGAGCGCGGCGGCTTCCATCATCTTGCGCATCACGAACCCGAGCATACCGATGGCAAAGAGCGACGCCACCAGTATCAGGACCGAGGCGATGCCGACTCTCGGAATATAACCGAGACTTTCCAGAGGAATCATGTCCGCAATATCGCCGGCAAAATTCATTGCCAGCATAATGCCGGCGACCCAGCCGACAATGGCAAGGACCTCGCGAATAACACCGCGCATAATACCGACAATGGTTGAGAGCAACAACAGCGCGCAAATAATCCAATCGATTTCAGTCATGGGATTCTCGGTTATGGGTTGCGGAGAAACAGGCGTTGAGCCACAAGCGCGGCGCCTCGTCCCGGCGAGGCGCTATTCTAACTGAAAAAAACACTTATTGTTTGTCAATGTAATGGTTTCCAGTGTAACCATTCAATGCCAAAACGGCTACCGTATTTTTAGCTTCTTTTTCCGTCTTGAAGTGACCGATTCTCACACGCCATAGAGGACCCTTCTTTCCCTGAATCCGTTCCTGATACGCGGGCAGTTTCAGGCGTTTCAGATCGTGGACCATCTTTTCGGCCTTCTGTTCGGAACTCGTGACGACGAGCTGAATGAAATAACCGGAGCCGGTTTTGGCCGCCGTCTCCTTGACAGGAGGTTTCTTGTCGGTCTTTACCTCCTTGACCGGCTGCACCTTTTTCGCAGGCTCTGCCGTCACCGGAGCAACACTCTTTTTGGAAGCATCCGCAACCTCGGGCGCGTCAACCTTAGTCACTTCCTGCACGGTCGGTGCCGGGACGGAGGGGAGCGTCGACGTCGGTACCTCGGTACTGACAGCAGGGGCTTCGGGCACCGGTGGAATGTCCGTGGACATACGGGCCTCGTCCCTCACAAGCGCTTCGTTGTCGAGCAGGAAGGAGGAAACCACCACCAGCCCCATCAGAAGCGCCGCCGCTCCCACCAGACGAAACCGCGTCTTTTCTCGAGCAAGAAGCTGTTCCTCACTCGGTACGTCGTGCTCCTCGTCACGGCGTCCCGAACGAGGTGCCGGACCGCCGCGCTTCAGAAAGGAGAGAAACCCGTTTTCCTTCTTCGACGACACCGACTCGGACGGCGTTGCTTTTTCTTCAGCCGGCGAAGCCGACATCCGAGAGGTCGCCGGCTCAGTTACATGAACGGACACCTCTTCCTTGGGAGATTGCACGCCTCGGGACACCGTTTCCGACGAGGGAAGCGAAAACGCCGCGTCCCCCTCGCCCAAATCTTTTGCGACGAAAGACGACGGTTCAGATCGTTCCGCCGGCTCGGCCGGCCATGTTCCGACACCGGATTCCTCCGGAGGGGTTGGCTCCGGCTGTCGGGGCTGTTCGGCCGGATCATCCACCATTTCAAAAGCCGGCGCCGATTCCGGCGTCACATCCCAGGGGGAAGGTTTGCTTTCCCCGATGGTCGGTTCAATTCTCGTCGAACCGCTCGCGTCCGAGGCCGAGTCGTTTTTGGAAAAAGTGGGAAATTGCATGGTCACAAACCTTTGATGAAAAGTGCCGGCCCGATACCTTCAGAAACAATCAGCGCTGGATGCCTTCCTGAGCAAAAATCTCCAGAGCGGCTGTCACGGTGACGAAGGATCCGAATATGATGATTCTAACAGCGTCCTTCCCGTCGGTCTTCGGGGACGAAGCATTTAGTGACGAAATTGTCTCTGCACGCGTACGGGCAGCCGCTAGCGCGGAAGCGACATCGTCAAACGTGTGAAGTTTTTCGGCCGGAACACCGCCCGAGAGCATGGCCGCTGAAAGCTGAGCACTCGTCGCCGCACGCGGCCCCGTCAGGGACGCCACAAACCATTCGTCAAACGTCTCGCGCAACAGTGACGTCACCGTTTCCATATCCTTGTCGGCAAGCATGCCGATCACTGCCAATGTCTTTTCCCCCGGCTTTTTCGTCCGGGCAATATTGTCGCGAAGAACCTGTGCCGCCTGCGGATTGTGACCGACATCAATCACGGTCTCGACCGGGCTGTCGGTAATTGTTTCAAATCGTGCGGTCAGACGGACGGATGCCAGTCCTTTTTCAACCTGCTCGCGAGAAACCGGCAGACGGGACTGCAGTGAGGTCACGAGAGCCAGCACACCGCCCACGTTCTGATACTGATTGATGCCCTTGAGAGCCGGTTCGGCCATCGCCGGCCAATACAGCGTTCCCATCGAAAAATCAAACGTCGTGTCGGCATTCACGCGTACCGTAAAGTCGCGTCCCGCTACGCACCGCACCGCACCGAGTTCGTCGATTTTTGTCAGAACCGTCTGCGGCACATCCGGTTCCGAACAAACGGCAGGACAAGCAGAGCGAAAAATATGCGCCTTTTCAAAACCGATCTTCTCCCGGGTATCTCCCAAAAATGCCACATGATCAATCCCGACCGTGGTCACCACCGCCGCATCGGAATCGACCGTATTGATCGCATCGAGCCGACCACCCAGACCGACCTCCAAAATCACGACATCGACCTTTTCTTCCATAAAAATGAGAAGGATAGCAAGTGCCGTGTATTCAAAGAACGACAGCGTCATCTCCCCGCGAGCCGCCTCCACCTGACGGAAGGCCGCCATCAGCCGTTCGTCGGACACTTCACGACCGTTGAGAACACAGCGTTCGTTCATGCGGATGAGATGCGGAGAGGTGTGCATCCCGGTGGTATAGCCGGCCGTTCGGTAAATCGACTCCAGCATGGCACAGGTAGATCCCTTCCCGTTCGTGCCCCCGACGGTAATCACCGTCTGATTCTCAAACGAGATGGCCATCTTGGCGAGCATCCGCTTCATGCGGTCAAGTCCGAGGTCGATCTGCTTGGCATGGAGTTGTTCAATATGGGCGAGCCAGGCGTCGAGAGTGGTTGCGTCAAACATTTTGTAATTCGGTCCTACGATAAAAAAGGCCACAGTTCTCCGTATTGTGAACTGCGGCCCAGTGCCTTTCAAGTTTTCCTGCCTTAATTACCGTTAACAGGCGTCTTCTTCATCAGCAACTGCGTGATGACGGAAACCCGGGAACGCATTTCCCGACGGTCGACAATCATGTCGATCTGTCCCTTTTCCAGCAAAAACTCGGCACGCTGGAAACCTTCGGGCAGTTTTTCATGTACGGTCTGTTCAATCACACGGGGACCCGCAAAACCGATCAGTGCCTTGGGTTCGGCGATAACCACATCCCCCATGAAAGCGAAGGACGCCGACACGCCGCCCATCGTCGGATCGGTCAGAACGGAAATGAACGGCAAACCGGCGTCGTGCAGACGAGCGATGGCCGCGGTCGTCTTGGCCATCTGCATCAACGAAAGCAACCCTTCCTGCATACGGGCGCCGCCTGAAGCGGAAAAACAGACAAAAGGAGCCTTCAGCTCAATCGCTCGATCAACGGCACGGGAAAACTTTTCGCCGACCACGCTGCCCATCGATCCTCCCATAAAACGAAACTCGAATGCAGCGGCCACAATCGGCTCGCTGCGCAGCGTTCCGCTCATCACAACGAGAGAATCGGTTTCGTCGGTCGTCTTGCGTGCTGCATCAAGACGCTTCGGATAAGGCTTGCTGTCGACGAACTCGAGAGCATCAACGGCACGGACGTCCGTACCGATTTCGGTCTGTCCCTCGGCATCAAGAAAATTCGTCAGTCGCAGACGGGCACCGATACGATGGTGAAAACCGCATTTTGGACACACCTGAAGACTGTCGGCGAGTTCGCGCGTATACAGCGCCTGATCACAGCCCGGGCACTTCGTCCACACCCCTTCGGGGATCGGACTCGGCTTGCGTTCCGTATCGTCTTCGCGTTTGATCTTGGGAAGAATATGGGTTAACCAGCTCATGGCTCTCTGTCGTAAAAAAAGAAATCTCGGTGATTATAAAACGAGAAGGCCGTACTGACGGCCTTCTGTAACGAGGCTTACCCTCTTTTTGCCATTTTGGCCTCTCAGACCTCATCCCATCCGAAGGGACTCCGCCCCCGCTGGGGAATATCAGCCTCTTCATAGGAGACGCCTGTCAGATACAGTCCGTTGGGACTGAATGTCGGAGCGGCAACATGACGGCACCTGGCCTCGAGGACTTCGGCAATCCAATCCGGTTCCTCACGACCGGTTCCGACATAGATCAGAGCACCGACGATATTGCGTACCATGTGTTGCAAAAATGCGTTGGCTTCGATGCGAATGCCGATCATCGCCCCCTGACGGCGAATTTCCAAGCGCTTCACCGTTCTGACAGGAGTCGCCGCCTGGCACTCCGACGCACGGAAACTTGTAAAGTCGTGTTCCCCGAGCAGATGGAGACTGCCGGCACGCATCCGCTCGACATCCAGAGGCCGGAAAACCCAGCCGGTCGTCGTCTCCAGAATCGGCGAGCGAACCGGATTGTTGTAAATCCAGTATTCATACGTTCTCGAACGGGCCGAAAAGCGGGCATGAAATTCGGGATGCATCACCCGGGCCCAGTGCACGGCAACCCCCGAAGGCAAAAGACTGTTGAGTCCGCGAACCCAGTTTCGTTCGGGACGGTCCGCCGTCGTATCAAAACTCACCACCTGCTGCGTCGCGTGTACCCCGGTATCGGTTCGACCGGCACAAATCGTCGGCGTCTCCTCACAGAGGAAGCTCTTCAAGGCCTTTTCCAGCGCGGCCTGTACCGAAGGACAGTCGGGCTGAACCTGCCAGCCGTTAAAATCCGTTCCACGGTATTCAACGCCCAAAGCCATCCGGATCACTTGGCACCGTCCTGCTTGAGCTGATTCTGAATCGCTTTGACGCGTGCTTTCTGCTCCGGCGTTCCCGTTCTCATCACTTCGTCAAAAATTTCGTTGGCCTCGGTATAGGCATTGTATTTAATAAAGCCCTCCGCCAGTTCGATTCTGGCATCCAGCGCCTCAACATAGGCCTGGTCACGAGCTGACGTTGTCTGAGCCGACGGCACCTTTTCCTGAACAGGAACGACGGCTTCCGTCTCTTTTCCTACGTCCTGCTCATCGAGTTCGAGAGAAACGCCCGAGAGGAACTGATCCGTCTTTGCCACGACGGCCTGTTCACGTTCCGTCAAGACGGCTTCCTGAGGAGGCATAACGGGTTCGACGGGCGCCGTGTCATGCGGTTTGTCTTCGTTGGCGCCGACTTCATTTTCACGAGCCTCTTCCATCTGAGCTTGAACGAAAGCAGCGGTTCCCACTCCCATGGCTCCCCCGGTAGTACCGTTTTTCACGGCTTCGTCAACTGTGGTTTTCAGCGCTTGCAACTGAGCTTGCGTACTCGGAGGAATCTCTTTTTGGAGGGTCACGGTTTGCCGGGAGCACGTTTTCTCTTCTTCCGACGGCGCCGCACAGCAGGAACGACGGCGACGGAAAAAGGCCAACAAAACGCCCAAACACGCAATCACCGCGACAGGAAGCCACCATCGGTCATTCGTTTTTTCGCCCTCCGCGTCCTTCTGAGCGGTCGACTCGACCGTGGGCACCGCCACCGGGCTTTGTGTCTCGGCCGGTCCGGTTTCTTCAACCGGTGTCGCGGTTAAGGGCTCTTGCGTCGGACGTATCTTCTCAGCCTCGAGCGGGCGTTCCGTCAGTGTCTGACGGGTTTCTCCCAGAGGCTTGCCGTCCTCACTCACCAAGTGACGTTCGTACGCCATTTCCGCTTTATGTCCTTCAAGAGCCGTCCGCCCGGCTTCGGCCACCGTCTGTGGATTGCCGCCGGCCAGACGAGCTCTGTCCTGAGCATCGGCCACCTTGGCCGCCAGATCGGCATTGACCAACTGCGCATCAATCAAATTTTGCGTAGCCAATGGAATGGCAACCTGATCGCCGTGAATCTCACGGAAAGCCTCCATCGGATTGATGGCAAAGACAGCTTCCGAAGAAGGCGGATTCAACCGGGCACCTCGGTGCAGCTGCTCCGGTTCCCCCTTAATGAATGCCTCGGGGTTTCTGTCACGGAAGCCGATCAGCACCTGTTCCATGGTCGCCCCCCGGTAACTCGGCCAATAAACGCGTGCAACGGACCAGAGCGTCATGCCGTATTCAATCCGCATCGGGCTCGAGGCATCGAAACCGTTGACAGCGATATAGTCCCTCACAATAGCCCGAGCGGTACGGTTCGGAAATTCACGATCCTGACGACGGTCTTCGGCAAGGCGGGCAGCCTTTTGAGCCGGCGTTTCGGTACGGACCGCCGAACTCTCAGTCGCAGCCTGCGTCTCGCCTGTGGATTGCGCAGAAGCCAGCGCCACATCGAAGCTCTTCGTGCTCAGGGTGCCGCCGACATTCATTTCGATCAGCAGCGGAAAGGTCGAGTCGGACAAAGGCGCGTCGGAATACACTCGCAAGCGAACCTCGTCGCCCTCGTTGACACGCTCGATCTTGAGCGCTCGGACAGCGTCGGAAACCGGCTTTTTCTGCTCTTCGTAAACCGAAGCCGGAGCGATCCGAACCAGTAACGGAACAACGTTCGGATCGACATCAATCAGGGAGAGTCGGGCTTCAAAGGGTTCGTCGCTTTCGCTGAGAACCTGCAGTTCTCCAAGCGTAGCTGCCTCGGCTCCGATCGCCAAGGTTGCAAGCGCGAGCACAGTCAGGCCCGCCGATAACTTTTTTTTCAACATCTGGATCCCGTATACCGTACCTATGAGGGGAAATGTGTCTCTCTGAACAGAAACACTGCCGATCATCATACCGCATGTAGGCGGGATTTTTACAATGTCCCGGAAAAAGTGCTGGCTCCCGGGAGAAGCCCGAAAGGCCAAAAACAGAAAATCCCGCGAGTTCAGGAAATCGGCTTGACCGGCCAAAATACCTCGCGGGATTTCACGGAAACGTTGTCTCTGATTGAGGATACTATGTATCGATCGCCGTATAGGAGACGATTGCCTGACACCCGTTTCGTTAAGATCATTACACCCCTTTTCCGAGGAAAACGCAAGCTTTTTTTCCTGCCTTTAGGGTTAGTCCCATCCCCGATTCTCACGCACAGCCGGCTCAATCACCCAAATTGTGCAAATCTAGTTCCGTAAAGTCAGACGCTCGGTGATGGGCGGG
>Magnolia_p2__coassemble_1404_pt1 | contig 16540 bp, 16 predicted proteins | sample Magnolia_p2__metabat2_high_PE_017 | metagenome-assembled genome bin Magnolia_p2
CGCGACCCCCGGCGTGACAGGCCGGTATTCTAACCAACTGAACTACCACTCCACGGTAGCCCGATGACTGCTCAAGTTGTTGGCGGAGTGGACGGGACTCGAACCCGCGACCCCCGGCGTGACAGGCCGGTATTCTAACCAACTGAACTACCACTCCGTACTCAGAGCAATCTTCGAGAAGAATTAGGATTATACAGAAGATTTTCTGCTTGTCAACCCACCCTCAAAAAAAAGAGGTGGTGGGTGCTGAGAGGCTCGAACTCCCGACATTCGCCGTGTAAAGGCGACGCTCTACCAACTGAGCTAAGCACCCGTATCGACATCGTCTGTGACGATAATCTCTAACAGAGAGGGGCATTTTACAGGAAGCTGGGCGATTAACAATACCAAAAACACGGTATCCGCGCATTTTCCGATCGAAAACGGAGCTTTTTAGTCCGAAAACTCCGTTTTCTTTCCGTCAGGCCCCGGTCTTTTCCGTCGGCGACGCCTCGACTGTCGTCAACGGTTCCGGCAATCGGACGAGTGCCTCGCGAAGCACGTCATCAATGGTTTTGACCGGAACAATCTTTAGAGCCGTCTTGGCTGAAGCGGGCACTTCTTCCAGATCACGCATATTGCGTTCGGGGATCAGCACCTTCGTGCAACCGGCACGCGCGGCCGCCAAGAGTTTTTCCTTCAAACCGCCGATCTCCAGAACGGCACCGTGCAGCGTAATTTCCCCGGTCATCGCGACATCCGGACGAACGGGAATGCCGGACATCGCGGAAATAATGGCCGTGGTGGTAGCAGCACCGGCAGAGGGACCGTCTTTCGGCGTTGCTCCTTCCGGGAAATGAACGTGCAAATCCGTCGAATAGAACTTCTCGTCGGCAATCCCCAGCTCGCGAGCCCGGGAACGAACCACGGATCGAGCGGTCTCAACGCTCTCCTTCATCACATCGCCCAAACTGCCGGTACGCTGAACGTGTCCCTTGCCCGGGAAGATCTGCGCCTCAATCTGCAACAAGTCGCCGCCGACTTCCGTCCAGGCCAGGCCGTTGACAGACCCCACAACCGGCTCCTGCTGAGCCAGGCCGATCGTAAATTTGGCCGGTCCCAAATAGTCGGGCAACACTTCGGGCGTGATGCGAGCTGTCGTCTTGCTCGGCTTCTTGGCCAAGGCAAACACGATCTTTCGGAACACCTTCTCGATCGCCCGTTCCAGAGAACGAACCCCTGCCTCGCGTGTCCAATAACGGACAATGTCAATGACCGCCTCGCGGGTCATATCCACTTCCGTCGCCTGCAATCCCGTCGCCTTGAGCTGCTTCGGAATCAAATGGTGTTCGGCAATATGCACCTTTTCCTCTTCCGTATAACCGGAAAGAGAAATCACCTCCATTCGATCGAGCAAAGCCGGAGGAATGTTGTAGGAATTGGACGTTGCAACAAACATCACATCCGACAAATCGTACGGAATTTCCAGATAGTGATCCCGGAAAGCATCGTTTTGTTCCGGATCCAGAGCTTCCAACAGTGCAGCTGCGGGGTCACCGCGATAATCCGCTCCCATCTTGTCAATTTCATCAAGAAGGAAGAGAGGATTTTTCACACCGGCACGGATCATGCTCTTAATGATCTGACCGGGCATCGATCCGACGTACGTCCGGCGATGACCGCGAATTTCGCTTTCGTCATGAACACCGCCGAGGGCGACGCGCACATACTGGCGTCCCGTTGCACGAGCAATCGATTCGCCCAGCGAAGTTTTACCCACCCCCGGGGCACCGACGAAGCACAAAATCGGGGACTTGACCTTCCCGACACGTTTCTGGACGGCCAGATATTCCAGAACACGTTCCTTGACCTTTTCCAGCCCAGAATGATCCTCATCCAATATCCGAGCCGCTGTTTCGAGATTTTTGGAAACACGGGATTTTTTCGTCCAGGGCAATTCCAGAAGCGTTTCGATATACGTACGGACGACTACAGCTTCGGAACTCATCGGAGGCATTTGACGCAGTCGACGAAGTTCCTGACGAGCCTGCTCATCCGCCTCTTTCGGCATTTGAGCCTGATTTACCTTCTCTTCCAGTTCGGAAACATCATCTGGACCGTCCTCGCCGGCATCGCCGAGTTCTTTACGAATCGCCTTGATCTGCTCATTGAGGTAATACGTCCGCTGATTTTTTTCCATCTGGCGTTTGACGCGCCCTTCAATACGACTCTTGATCGTTTTGATTTCCAGCTCGGTCTCAAGCAGTCCGATAACGAGATTCATCGCTTCGACGAGATTGGCCTCGGCCATGACAGCCATCTTATCCGTCGTCGAAAAAGGAACCTGAGCACAGATGAGTTCCAACACTCGTTCGGGATCCTGCTCTTCCTCGACCACCAAGCGCATTTCTGCCGCCACCTTATCGTCTCCGGAATACTTCTTCCAGCTGTCGATCAGGAGATCGCGGTAAGGTTTGATTTCCGCATCGCTGCCCTTGACCGTGTCAATACGGCTACAGACGGCTTTCAGCATACCGTCTTGCGTACGAAGCGAAGTGACGGCATAACGACCGCGTCCCTCAACCAGGGCCTTAATGGTTCCGTCCGGAAGACGCAACAACTGCGCCACCTTGGCAAGGGTACCGACAGGGAAAAGATCCTGTTTGCGGGGATCCTCAGTTTTCGGATCCTTCTGAGTCAGAAGAAGAACATAGGAGTCAGGCGTTTCCATGGCCGCTTCAACAGCCTTGATCGACTTTTCACGCCCCATAAAAAGCGGAGCCATCATGTGTGGGAAGATGGCCATATCCCGCACCGCCAGAGCGGGGACGGTTATCACTTCAGGGAGTTCTACCTTCGGTTTCTTTTTAATCGTCAAAATAAATTCGTCCTAAAAATAATCGGCTCGGTCTTTTTTATATGAGGGCGACCCGCTGTTTTTCAAGTCGCCCCCGTTTGTCATATTGAGCCGGATTAACGCTCGACCAATTCGACCGGCGCCCGCCCTTCGACGGTATCTCGCGTCACAATCGCCTTGGCGACATTACCCTTCGTGGGAATATCGAACATGGCATCAAGCAACACATTTTCAACGATCGAACGCAAGCCTCTTGCTCCCGTTTTACGGGCGATCGCCTTCTGAGCCACCGCTTTCAAAGCATCTTCGGTAAATTCAAGCTCAACGTCTTCCATCGCGAGAAGCGCCGCATACTGACGCACAATCGCATTCTTTGGCTCCGTCAGAATCGACATCAGAGCTTTTTCGTCCAATTCTTCGAGGCTTGCAATCACCGGAAGACGACCGACCAATTCGGGAATAAGGCCGTACTTCACCAGATCGCCCGCTTCCACCTGACGATAGAGAGCCGTCAGATCGCGGTCGCCGTCTTTACTGAACACCTTGCCACCGAAACCCATTTCGGCTTTTTCCGTACGGCGGCTGATGATACGGTCCATGCCATCAAAAGCACCGCCGCAGATAAAGAGGATCTGGGAGGTATCAACCTGAATCATCGATTTCCCGGGATTCTTCCGTCCGCCTTCGGCCGGCATGCTGGCAACCGTTCCCTCAACCAACTTCAACAAAGCCTGCTGCACACCTTCACCGGAAACATCTCTCGTAATGGAGGGATTCTCGCTTTTACGGGCAATCTTATCGATTTCATCCAAATAGATAATGCCGCGCTGAGCCTTTTCCACATCACCGTCCGCCGCCTGTACCAGCTTGTGTACGATATTCTCGACGTCTTCACCGACATAACCCGCTTCGGTCAGCGTCGTCGCATCCGCGATGGCAAAAGGCACGTCAAGGGCTCGAGCCAGGGTCTGAGCCAACAGCGTCTTGCCGGAACCGGTCGGCCCCATCAGAAGAATATTCGACTTCTGAAGCTCCACCGTGCGGTCTGCGTCGGCCTGATTTTTCAAACGTTTGTAGTGGTTGTAAACAGCCACGGCCAATGTACGTTTGGCGCGTTCCTGACCGACAACATACTGATCGAGCAAATCGAAGAGCTCTCTAGGCTTGGGCAGAGGCTTTGCCTCCTTTTCAGTCGGGGCGGTTTCGGACTCGACCGGGGCTCCGGAACCCTTGAGCTCCTCATCCATCGCTCGAATGCAACCGCCGCAAATCAATTCACCGCGAAGCCCGGAAAAGAGCTCTTTGCACTCGTTTTCGCCGCGACCACAGAAAGAACAATATCGCATAGATGTATCCGTTCTCAGCCGTGACACGATCACCGGCACAGCTGATCATTATCGTTAGAGAAAACGCACTGGGCTCAGAGAGCCTTCTGAAGTTCTTCACGCGTTGTAAAGATCTGGTCGATCAAACCGTACTCAAGTGCTTCTTCGGCACGCAGCCAATAGTCGCGCTCTGTATCGCGGGAAACTTCTTCCAGACTCTTGCCGGTATTCTTCGCCAAAATCCGGTTGAGTTCTTCACGCGTACGCAGAATTTCACGGGCTGCAATTTCAATTTCCGTCGCCTGACCCTGCGTTCCTCCGAGCGGCTGATGAATCATCACGCGGGAGTGCGGCAGTGCATATCGGCGATCGCCGGAACTCAGCAGGAAAGCCCCCATCGAGGCGGCCAACCCGACACAGATCGTATTGACCTTCGGACGGATAAACTTCATCGTGTCGTAGATCCCCATACCGGCCGTCACGGAACCACCGGGACTATTGATATACAGATAGATATCCTTATCCGGATTTTCGCTTTCCAAGAACAGCAACTGACCGATCACGAGACTGGCGGATTGATCGTTCACTTCGCCGGTGAGAAAAATAATACGATCGCGCAACAGGCGGGAAAACAGATCGTAACTGCGTTCACCGCGTCCGGTATCTTCAATAACATAAGGAACAAGACTCATTTTTTTATCCTTTGTACCTGAGAGGAATTTTGGGATTGTAGCCGAGGGGAACGGTCCGTTCTAAAAAATTTGTTCAAAAATGAACATTGATCGGACAAACCCACCGACACTCCGTAAACGGCGACGCAGAGACTTCCTCATCGCCGACAACACACTCCCCGTCAAAGAGCAACTTGCGCCGCACTCCAACCACACGATCGGATTCCCGGCCACAGAGAAACACAAGGCCGGACCTCCGCAAGGAAGTACTTCCTTGACATCTCCCCGATTTGGCAACATGACTTGCGTATGACTACCGCACGGAGAAAAAACAAAAGAGGCATCAACAAACCTGTCGATACCTCTTGATTCCTACCGGTCAGAGCGCTCTCCGACCGGCAGGCTGACGGTTCTGTTTATCAACCGTCGTCAGAAGGCGGACAAAAAGCTCTTCCTCAATGAAAGAACCTTTCAATCCATCACTTAGAACTGACCGGACATGAGCTTGTCGAAGTCGACAGCTTCTTCCACGGACTTGGCCTTGCCAAGAACCCAATTCGTCACGTTGCTTTCCGTAGCCTGGGCGCGGAGGTTGGCGACGCGGTTTTCGTCCTTCATGATGTAATCGACAACTTCTTCCGGCTTTTCGTAGCTGGAAGCGATATTGGCGGCGATTTCACGAACCTGTTCGTCAGTACCGGAGATGTTTTCCTTGGCGATCAGAGCTTCGACAAAGAGGCCGAGGCGAACACGACGTTCGGCCTGTTCACGGAAGGCTTCTTCCGGAAGAGCCGGCATCTTCTTGACATCGATACCGCGACCGGCGAGGTCACGAACCATCTGCTGAGCAAGAGCCTTGCTTTCGTCGGAAACCATGGCGGTCGGAACGGCGAACTTGCAAACACCGGCAACAGCGTCCATCACTTCAGCCTTCGTCTTCGTTTCCAGACGAGCCTTAACTTCGCGTTCAAGGTTCGTGCGGATTTCAGCGCGCATGGCGTCAACACCGCCTTCAACGCCGAGAGACTTGGCGAAGTCTTCGTCGATTTCCGGGTAAACCGGTTCAGCAACCTCAATCACTTCGACGTCGAATTCAACGGCCTGGCCATTGAGATCCTTGATGCCGTAGTCTTCCGGGAAAGTCATCGGGAAGGTCTTCTTTTCGCCGGCGGCCATACCCGTCACAGCGGCTTCGAATTCCGGCAACATACGGCCCTGACCGAGGATGAAGGAATAGCCTTCAGCCGTACCACCCTGGAATTCAACGCCTTCCTTCTTGCCCTTGAAGTTCAGCTTGACACGGTCATCATTCTGAGCGGCACGTTCAATCACGTTGTACGTAGCACGCTGACGACGCATGACGTCGATCGTCTTTTCGACTTCAACATCCGTCACCGGGCAGGTGTAGTGCTTCAGCTCAATGGCGGAGAAATCGGGAATTTCAACGTCGGGGAAAACTTCGAACTTGGCTTCGAAGTGCATGTTTTCCTTGTCGCCTTCAACCGGCTTGGCGTCAATGCGCGGCTGACCGGCGAGACGTTCTTCCATCGCTTCAGCAGCCTTGACCCAAGCCTGACCGATCAACTCGTTCACGGCTTCGTCAAAAGCCTGAGCGCCGTACATCTGGCGAACCATGGCAGCAGGAACATGCCCCTTGCGGAAGCCGGCAACCTTGGCATTCTTGCCGTACTTCTTGAGAGACTTCTGCGTAAGTTCTTCGGCGTCGGCGTAAGAGACGACGAGTTCGAGAGTGCGTTCGAGCGGGTTCACCTTGGCGGCGACTTCTTCAGTCTTGACGGTTTCTTGTTCAGACATCGCGTTTTCTTTATAAAAAGCCCGGATCCGATAGGGTATCCGGCGCGGATAAAAATAATCGTTGGCAGGCCGACGATTGCGGGAAAAGGATTCATCCGAGAGTTTTGAGGACTTCGGATCCGCTTGTCGCGGAAAGGCCCTGACAGAGCCTGAATTTTTGCATTATAGCGAAGAAAGAAAAAAATCGTCCTTTTCTTTCCTTCAACCCCGTGATTCCTCTAGGTTTCGTCGTTATTCGACTGGTTTTCAGACGAATTTTTCAATGTTTGTCAGCCATGCCTTTTTTCTAAAGGAAAGATCAAACGGCAATTGAGCAAAGTCGCTTATTTTTTGTTGCTACACTGTTAGTTTTCTCGTATTGCTCTGACCGGCAGACACCATGCGTTATCTCTCCTTGCTCTCATTGATCGCCGTTATCGCCCTGTCCGGCTGCACGACAGTGCCGCCCTCGCAACCGACTCCGTTGCCTCCCGAACCTTCCCGCCCCGTAATAGAAGTTCAGGCTGATAATCAGGAATATCTGGAGCAAATTGCTTCGGTTGCCCGAGAAATGCGAGGTATCTGTGCCGCATCCGATTTTCAGAGTTACTTTAAGAAGTCTCCCTGTCTTCCATCCGGTATTACCGAAACGCATCTCAAAGACAAATCGCGAATTACCAAAGAGCAGAAAAAGGCGACTGCCCGTCTTTTTGCCCGTCAGCACGAACTGAACGCTAAAACCCGTGCCATCATGATGGAATCGTCAGACCCTGAAATGATGCGCATGGCCCAACAGTCCGAAACTCGTGTCATGCCCAGAGTCGACGAACTGCAACAGGCACTCCTCTCCGGTCGCATTACCTGGGGGGAATACAATCGAACCAGACTGGCCATTTTCGAAAACAACCGATAAATTTCTACAGACAATAAAAAAACCTGTACAATCTTCCTTCACGCGGGAGTGGCGAAATTGGTAGACGCACCAGGTTTAGGTCCTGACGCCCTTAAAGCGTGTCGGTTCGAGTCCGACCTTCCGCACCATTACACAAGCGCTAGATGTTGCCATACGTTTTTAATACTAAATCTAGTGCGCCAGAAGTGGCCTCCCAGATCCGTCGTACGACAAAATTACGATGGAACTACGACGGAGCATGTCATGGCAACATTCAAACGACTCGAAAGCGGGTCATATCAAGCGCAGACTTCAGTAAAAGGAGTCAGACGCGCAAAATCCTTCAAACGCCTTTGCGACGCTAAACGATGGGCGGCACAGATCGAATCCGATACTCGTGCCGGAATCCCCAATGGCGCTCGCCAACCAACAGGCAATTTCCTCAAGCAATATCGGCAAGACGTCACCGATCGTCGTGCACACCCTCGTCACATGCGAGCGGTCATCGGTTGCTTTCTCGAGGATCCAATCTCCCAAATCCCCATTTTTGAAGTCACGTCCAAAGACGTAGAGGCTTGGGTCGAACGACGACGCACGATCCCATCACGACGGACAGGTCACATCGTCGAAGAATCTACGATCGCCAGACAACTGCAAACACTCAGCGCGTTCTTCTCTTGGGCTATCAAGCTCGGAGTGATTTCGGAGAACCCGTGTCACAAGGTCGACCGTCCGCACGACGGCCCTCCCCGCGAACGCGTCGCCTCTGACGATGACTTGAAACTACTTCAGTATGTCGCCGGATGGAACGAAGGCGAAATCCCCGTCAACAAAATGCAACGTGTTTGCGCTGCCTTCCTGCTTTCCTGCCTCACGGGAATGCGAGCTGGCGAGATGATGCGTATTCAACGTTCATGGATTCACGGACAAACACTTATCCTCCCTGCTGAGGCGACAAAGACCGCAACGAGTCGAGAGATTGCCCTTTGTGACAGAGCAAAGAAAATCCTTGATGATGTGTGTTCTCTCGGATTCTTCCCTGCCATCTGGGATCTTACCGACGCATCCAGAGATGCCCTATGGCGTCGAATTCGTGACAAAGCAGGACTAACAAACGAATACGATGAGGACGGACGACTCGTTCGACAAGGACTGACCTTTCACGATGGCAGAGCTACCTTTGCGACATGGGCGGCCTCTCCTGGGCCCGACGGTTCACCGCGTCTCGACGTGATGAGCCTCGCAAGACAGACGGGGCATAAAGACCTGAGAATGCTGATGCGCTACTACCGACCAGACGTTCAGAGTTTCACGAATCGCCTGAACCAATAGGTACAAAAAAAATACCCCTGCCAAGAGATTTTTCTCCTGACAGGGGTTCTTTCATTGCGTGATCTTCACGATCGCGTCTTTCTTCACTGCAACGTCTCGAGCCACTTCGACAGATCCTGACGCAAGCGCGTCAAATCGTCTGATAAATTCGAGACTTTCTGTAAGTCGCTTTCTGCAAGTGTCGTCGGCACTTCCGGCTGTTGCGGACAATTTGCGCTTGGCTTCGGTAAGCTCGAACTGCATCCGAGCAGAAGCTGTCCGCAAAACATCAGCATCAGAACGAGCGCGATCAACTTCAGCCCATGCTTCAGCGAGTTTTTTAGACTGTTCGCTTTCTTTTTCACGGTAGGTCTCCTCGAGGGCTTTCACCCTCTCTGTATATTGCTGACGCTCGACTGCAATGTCACGTTCAAAACGAACACTTGCTGCCTCCCATCCAGCCCAGAAAACTAAGGCCGTCATAAGGACAGCTACAACACCTTTCGTTTTCATACTCAACCACAAAAGAGATCGTGTTCAGCCTGACGACGACTCACTAAGCCTTTAATCACCTTACCATTCGCTCGAGTTATGTCGAGGAACTCATCGGCGCAGCCTTCGTAATCACCGCAATTCAGGTTGTGCATCAGCTTGTGACAATGGGTCAAGACGTAATTCGGCCCAACGTTAAACGCCAGAGAAACAAGAGCCACAAATTGGTTCTGACTTACCGGTACGTAAATGAACGGAGCAAGGCGTCCAACGACACGCTCGATATCTTCGACCATGAGCCGTTTGGCCTGCTCTTCGGTGACGCGATCGCCCGCTGACACGTTGAGCGTGTGACCGTAGCCGACAGTCCAGGTGCCCGCTGGACATTTGTAGGCCTGTTCGCGAAAGCCTTCCCAGCTAGCGATGAAATCAACCGCGCAATGCGGATCGTATGAAAGAAAAGAAGACATTAAAGATCCTCCTTTTTTACGCCCATGCGCTTGCGGACAGCGATTTCTGCATATCTAAGAATTGATGTGCCCATCCATCCAGAAAGCCCACACATCGCGCCAGCCACTTCATGGCTTATGCCGTAGAACGCAAGGATTTGGTAAGTTATTACACCGCACATGCCCGAGATCAAACAGTGAAGTAATAGTGACGTCCACTTGAACTTCCTCCCTTCCTCCACTCTAAGCAAGTAGTGCAGCGCCCCGCAAAAGCCAGCGAAACCCGTCACTGTCCAGAGCGCTTGCAACCTTTCCATATTCTTCCTCCAAAAGATCCAGAGTTTTACTTAACAAAGTCGGGCGCAACAGGCCAGATAACTGCGTCTGGAAAGCCTCGCTGTTCAGGCACGTCGCGAAGCGACTGATGGTACCGAAGCAGTTGCATGAGCTGATCGTCGCTGAGAGTTGTCGCACGCTGAATCATCTTTTCAGACTGATGACGTTGGACAAGCCACATCGTTTCATCGATCAAACTGTCACGCTTCGCGCGAACGTCTCGCTCAGCTTCTGCGCGCTTTTCTTCAGGCGTCTTCTCTTTGTCACGCTCAATGCTCCAGCTCAAAGACTCACCTCGAACCTGATGAAATCCTTTTTCTTCGCTGAACTTTTGGATCAGCTTACGGAGCTCGATGTCATGCATCGTCATGCTTCCGTGAGCGACGACCACACCAACCAACTCGCTCGCAGACGTCGGCTTTTTCACAGTCGTCCACGCGCCCTTGACGAAACGATAGAAAACCGACTGGTCTTGCTCGCCGTCGCTCCAAGGGCACAGATCAGTCGAATCAGGTGCTTTTATGACAGCACCTCCTACGGTCTGCCACATCGTTTCGCCATCAAAAAAGCCCTCTGCATCAAAAGCGAAGGCAGGAGTAAGCTGAACGTTTTCAGTCATGAAATTGACCTCCAAAAAGATTGAGGCTCTCAAGCCTCGTGACAAGCGTTTTACAGTGTCTGATGGACACGGCCTCACGCTTATGATTCATCCTTCGGGTACCAAAACTTGGTGCCTTCGGGTTTGTTCAAACGGTCGCGTTTCCGATCTTTCGATCGGGCGCTGGCCGGAAGTCTCGCTTTTACAAGCAAGACAAATCGCAAGAAGAAAACGGAAAGAACTTGGCCAAGAACCTCCGAAAGGTTATGTTTTTAACGACGCGTTCAGACTTTGGTGCAATCTGAAACGCGGTCGAATCGTTTCCTATAAGGACGAACGCAGAATGCTTGAACGCCATCTGCTTCCGCCCATCAGGAATCGTCAGCTTGACGAAATCACGGCCCCTCTCATCGTCCACATATTGAAGCCCGTCGAGCGCTCAGGTCATCAGGTAACGTTGAAGAGAGTCATCATGCGCTGCCGAGAAATTCTTGACCTCGCAGTCTGTGCCGGATTCATTCAGCACAATCCGATTGAGAGCCTGAATCGGATCTACGCTCCACCGATCGTCACACCGATGCCCTCGATAGACTGGCGAGAATTGCCGTCCGCAATGGAAGTCATCGCCACCGCACCGAGAAAAATTCAAATCCTCTTTCTTTGGTCACTGTGTTCGATGCTTCGCCCCGGTGAAACTGCCAAGCTTCGATGGAAATGGATCGAAGCCAATGTATTGAAAATCCCCGCCGACGAAATGAAAAAAGGACGCGTCCATCGCGTCCCTCTAACTGTTGAAATGATTGCCTTACTCAGAGAGGCAAAAACAGTTTCTCCGCACCCCCGTTCTGCGTTTGTGTGGCCGTCCCGTGACGGTCACAATCCCATGTCCTCGCAAACGCTTGCGAAGTTTCTACACACGACACAACTCTCTGGCCGTCTTGTGGCCCACGGCCTCCGCTCTATCGCTCGATGTTGGATGGCCGACCAAGAGCTTCCGTTTGAAGCATCCGAGGCTTGTCTGGCGCACTTGACAGGATCCACGGTCTCACGGGCTTATCAGCGCTCGGATTATCTCGACGCTCGTCGTCGAATTTATGAGCAATGGTGCTCGTTCGTTTGGCACTGTGCTGAAAGTGCCAACATTCTCCTCCCTGATCTTGATCATTCAACCCTTTCCGAATGATCTAAGCCTTTCAAGCTTTGGTGCCAGCCCCTAAGCCTTACCTGTCAGAAAAAGCCGTTCGTTTTGGCTTCAAGATCGAACGGTTTGTGACCTGACATCACTGGAAAAGCTCAGTTCATGAGGCACTCCAATGGCACATCTGCTTTTCACGACGTTTCTGGTTGCATTTCGTGGGGATCGCAGGGAGATGAAATGCCGGACGGCGCAATCGTTTCATCTAGAACGAAAACAGACGGTTTCAAGATTGTCGCAAGCAGCGGCGATTCAACGTTTGGCCGTTCTGTGACGGTACAACCACCTGCCGTTAAGTTTTTGCCACTGATCAAAGCTTGATCAAAGGGATGAGCTTAACGGCCGGAGGCTGAATTGTCCGTGAGGCGCCGAAGACACTATTTGACTTCGAGGCTTGAAACCTCGTCGTTGTTCCTGGCCTTCCAGACGTTCCGCCTGTGTGTCGAACTTTGTTCGCCCACGAGTTGCCGTCAGAGTCTGAAAAAGCACCGTCAGACACGATGAAAAGAGAAGTCTTTTCAAAAGCGTCAAACGCCATGCTACCCGTTATGTCAGGTCCTGACATAACCGGTGAAGTGCAGATTATGCGTCACGGCGCCGGCATCGGTAGTTTCTATGGCGCGACAGGGTGTTTTGTTTGGGGTGCTAGGGGCGAGAAGATGACCGTTGGTAATGTAATCCAGCAAACACATGAAACGGACGGTCTCGGACTTAGCGCAAAGAACAACAACGTCATCTATGGTCAATCTGAATTCGTGCAACCACCGTCAATTAAACTTTTACCATTAATCAAATTTTGATCAACGGGAAAAGCTTGACAGCTGGAGGCTGAACTGTTTCAGAATTGCCGTACAGAGACGAAGATCTTCTCGCATCAAACTGGAATGGATATGCGGTGTTTGGACCTTCGGACAAAGGAAGCCGACTCTCTTGCGCAGAGAAAAAAAGAGCCCCTCCGCCACCGATTGCAATGGTTCTCCCAATCGGGCTTCCAGTGATGTCAGGTAAGCCAGCTTCGACCTTCTGACCGACCTCTGATGTCGTCGTTGTGAACTCTGCAAAACGCTTGTGTAAATTCGGCAAGTTGAATGTCGTCGTTCCGTCCCCTGCGCCATACGTGGTGCCAATCGCTTCGAAAAGCTTGGCGTAAGTCGTACGGCTGACAGCACCGCCATTGCACAAAAGGTAGCCCTTCGGAATCGTCTTGCCAGCATAGGCAATGATCGTTCCAGAAGGATTTCCAGACTCAAGTGAAGCGAGACCGGCAATGATCGTGTCCAGGCCGAGGTTTTTTCGACCGACACCCTGAGCGTGCTCGCTGACCGACTGGTAACGATCAAGATGGAGAACCGAATCGTCAACGGGAATCTCCACAACCGCCTTAGATGCGTAAGTTCTAAGACTGTTTTGCTCTTCGACGCTCAGAGGCGAAACTGACAAAGCAAGCGTCTTCTGATGTACTCCTTGTGCATCGCTCATCAAGAGCGTGTCAAAATCCACGCCCGGTACAACAGGCTTGCTATCCAGTACGGCGGACTTGCCGTCATACTCAATCGCTCCAGACTTACCATCCCAATAAAAAGAAGTTTGAGCCATGTAGTCTCTCCTTTAAAACAAAATTACTTCTGATTCAGCTGAGCAGTCAGCTCCTGAACTTTCTTTGCTGCGACAACAGCAATTCCTGCTGATGCGCCCGCTCGAATCACGTCTGCACTAAGGTTTTTAATGGTGTCGTTAGCAAAAGTGACACACTCTCTCGCCTGTTTGACTGCAGACACGGCAACTGCCGAAGACGCCTGATTCTCGGCCTTTGACGCATCAGCGACCTTCTGCGTCTCTAGCTTGATCGCATCACTTTGTTTCACTGTGTCAGACTGAATTTGACGATGTTCAGCTGTGGTATCAGACTTGATTTTCGCCGTCTCTTCTTTCAATTTCTGAACTTCATCTTTTTTCGCGTCAACAGCTGTTTTGGCATAGGAAACGTCTGTTTTAAGCGTCTCTATGTATCCAGCGGTTTCATCGATCGCAGTCTTCGTTTCTGTGACCGAGACAACGTCAAGCGCAGTCGCTTCAGCAGACTTCTTTGCTTCAGCTTCTGAGACACTTGCGCGAGTCGCCGATGCGTCAGCTTCGTGCTTTGCGACTTGAATTTTTGGGACTGTCGCTTCGATCTCAGAAAGAATTTCTTCTGAGCGATTTGACGCAACGACTGACGTTCCAGCCGAAGCGCTTGACTTGATGACCGCTTGATCAATCGAATTTTGATTCTCAGTGACTTTCTGAGCGATCTTCGCCTCAGCATCAGCTTTGATCTTTTCAATCTCACTTCGAGCCAAATCGCGAATCTTTGAGGCGTCATCTCTGGCTTTTTCTGCGTCAGACTTTGCAAGATCAATGGTCGTTTTGACCTGATCAACATGAGCTGACACGGCGTCGACTTTCTTGCCAACCTCTGTCACCGAAGCGAGAGCCGTTTCTGCTTTTTTCGCAGAAGCACCTGCACTGCTCTCAGACGCTTTTGCCTGAGTCGCTGAAGCGGTCGCCTCAGTTTTTGCAAGCACGATTTGCGACTTCATGGACTCGATGATGTCGACCCATTCCTGGACCTGCTTCACCGCGCTGACAGCTGTGCTTGCTGATGCGCTCACGCCAACCGCCGTAGTTTGCGCCTTTTCTGCTGAAATTCTTGCCTGTTCTTTTGAGGCTTCAACAGTTTCCAGAGATGCCGAAGCACTTGCAGATGCCTCTTCTGCTTTCTGAGCTGAGGCAGTTGCTGAAGTCGCATGGGCAAGAGCGTTTGTTTTAGCTGTCTTTGCAGTCTGCGCATTGGTGCGCATTTCTTCGCGAGAAGCGATCAGCTCCTTCAGCGTTGCGTCAGAAGTGCTGACTGCAGTTTCTGCACGAAGCTCGAAGGCATCCATGCGCTTTACATATTCGCCGAAAAAGTCTGCGAGCTGGTGCAGGTTCTCCGCGCTAGGCTCTATGCCGTTCTGTTTGAGTAGAGTCTCAAACTCTACCATAAGCATGTAGTAGAACCAAGCGCCCGGCGTCGTCGGAGGACGACCGGTCAGCGGGTCGCCATTCGACGGATACCCTACTGACGGAGTTTTCGGTCTCTCTGGAGGCGTAGAAACCGCGTCAGACAAAAACTCGAATTTCATCTCTAACCTCAAATGTGAATGAAAAAAGCAAGTTTCACTGCAGGCGGTTGAACTTTTTTCAGACCTCCGCCAACTTGATAAGACGTGATGTGATTCCCGCCATACGTTTCGCTCAGCTCTTTCTGACCCTGCCACCCTCCGGAACCGTTCCAGTAGCGATCGTTGGTTCCGGGAAGAACGCGAGCAGAAGAACCGTCTTTCATTAGCTGGCCGCCGCCATTGTTAGCGTGAATCGAACCCGCGACGTGATAGTGATCAGCCATCTCGCCACCAGACTCTAGCGTTTGGCCAACATCACTTCCGTCACTTGAACCTTCAGCAAAACGATTCCTAAGGTCCGGGAGATTGAAGGTCGTAGTCCCGTTTCCTTCTCCAAAAGTCGTTCCAATCACAGAAAAAAGGTTGCGGTACAACTCACGAGAGACTGCGCGTCCATCGCAAAGAAGCCAGAAGTCACCTGCGTTTGCAGTGCCGAAAGGGGCAATCATCCCTGTCGGGATTGACGCTCGCTGAACAGCGACAAGGCGATCGTCCAAATCAGCAAAAGAACCGTCTACCGTCTCTTTGAGCTTCTGAATTTTTCTGTCTATTGCATCGTTTACTTGAGCAAAGTTCTCTGCATCAGGCGTAAGACCCTCTGACTCAACGATCTTCAACAACTCTTGCGTGATCATGTAATACCAGTGATCGCCAATGATCGTTGCAAGCAGCCCACCTCCAGGAGAGCCGTTTGTCGGATTTCCTTCAGACGAAGGTGATTTCGGCGCCGTCGGAACGGCTTTGATCGCGCGAGAATGAAAAATACTTTTCATCGCTAAATTCCTAGATAAGAAAAAGACACTTCTGTATGAGCGGGCGCATAACGTTTAATCAAACATTCGATGACAGAGTCGCCCCACCACGCTAACGGCTCATTACACGTCCCGACGGCGTCATGCCAATTGACAGTGGCCGCGCTTGCGCTCGCTATCTGCACCCTCCACCGAAACGTCCAGCCATCTCCTGAAAAGGGTTCAATGACTCGACTCATCACCGTGTGAGGTCTCAACTCGTCAATCGTGATCTTGTAGCCGTAATTCAGCGCCAAGCGAACAAAGAACGCGAGGTTTTGCCCTCCCGGCACTGCGATTTTTTCAACAAGTGCCTCGCGCAAAGTTTTTTCTGTCAACCCCGTTTCAGTCAATGAACCCCAAAGTTCAAGACATGGGTCTGGCACTCCCCACTGAGTTAGCCACTCTCGAAAAGTTTCAGTGCAAGAACGCGGATCTGACTCTGTCAAAAGCGCGTGCGCTCTCGAATCTATCCTGGAAAACTCGTTTGCCCAACACTCAATAAGCATTGCCATAGCAGATGTGTCGTCATCTCTAGGCCATGCCGGCCCATTAGGCAAGAGAGCGCGAATCTGCTGAACGTACGCCTTAGCCTGAATGTTGAAAGTGCCCGCCCCAAAAGCTGAGTTTCACCCCCCCAAAGGAAG
>Magnolia_p2__coassemble_1417_pt1 | contig 16370 bp, 15 predicted proteins | sample Magnolia_p2__metabat2_high_PE_017 | metagenome-assembled genome bin Magnolia_p2
GGTGGGTGGTGTGAGAGGACGGCGTGAAAATAATTCCACGCCTCCTACTCGATTGGGACAAAAATGGAAGGGTACGGTCGAAGCTAGAAAGCTGAGGTTTCTTGAGCTTTATGAGGCTGGCGCCAGCCGTAGCATGCTGATGAACGAGCTTGGAATGGTTCGACATGATGTCGATGATTGGCGTTATACAATTCGTATTTTTGGCGCCTCTCAATTCCTGATGTCACACACCTCCAAAACGCACTATTCCTACGAAACCAAGCTGGCAGCAGTCAAAGCTCGTGTAGAAGATCAGATTCCATACCGGGACATCATGGCCAGATATGGTGTTGCACCCAAGCTTCTCCGCGGGTGGTGCAAAATTTTCCGTGAGCAGGGCGAGGCTGGGCTTTTGCCAAAGAAAAAGGGGCGTCCGATAGAGGCCAAGCGGAAACCTCAGCAAGAGCTGACGCCCATCGAGGAGATGGAACTCCGTATCCAGAGACTCGAAGCGGAGAACGCCATATTAAAAAAAGTTGCGGCCCTGAAAGGTTGGCGAAACTGAGCAATCGAGAGAAAGCAGAGATCGTTGATTCTCTTTCAGGGCAACATGATCTTGATCTACTTTTGAAGATCATTGGGTTGCCAAGGTCGAGCTATTACTATGCCCGTAAACATCCGAAGGCAGCGACACGTCCAGACGTTCATGAGAAGGTCAAGGAAATCTTCAACCGCACGGCAAATGGATGCGGCCATCGCCAGATCCTCATGCGCTTGCGCCGTGAATTCAACATTACCATCTCGAGAAAGACGGTATTGAAGGTGATGCGAGAATTGGGTCTTGTCTGCAAAATCAGGCGCAAAGGGTTCAGAAAGTACAGCTCCTTTAAGGGCGTCACCAGCACTGTTCCCAATCTTATAGCTCGCGATTTCAAGGCTGAAGCTCCCTTCACCAAGATCGGTACTGACGTGACTGAGTTCGCTTTGCCGTTCGGCAAGGTTTACCTTGCTCAGGTTGTTGACTTTCACTCAAACGAGATTCTGGCCTACTCCATCAGTCAATCTCCAAACATGCTCCAACAAAAAGAGATGTTCGATGCAATGGTAAAGGTCTTGCCGCCCGGGGCATGCCCCATTCTTCACAGCGATATGGGATGGCAATATCAGAATCCGGCCTGGATTGGATGGACCAAGAAGCACAACGTTACGCGAAGCATGTCTCGCAAGGGTAACTGCCTGGACAACGCGGCCACAGAGCAGGCATTTGGCCATATGAAGGATGAATTCTTCAAGGGGCAGTCCTGGGATGCCTTCGACGCATTCAAGAGCGATCTAACGGCTTATATCGCTCATTGGAACACGAAGAGACCTCAGGAACGCTTGGATGGGTACGCACCGTCCGAGTACCGTCAGCGTTATGTTGAAGCAGGGTAAAAGCGTTCTCAGTGGGCTGAGAGCGATGAATCGGGTCAAGGGTTGACCGAAGAAGTTGGAGGGGCCCTTTGGGAGGATCTAAGTTGTTCGGTCGTCCCTTGACGCGCCCCAGATAAAATACGCTATCGGCGTAGCCGGGACATGCTTGTCCCGGCTATGCCAAGCGGCGAGCGTTAAAATCGGCCGCACTCAACTTGGATTTTATTTTGTAGTCCAAGTTTCGGGGTCCAGATCATCATCGGTCCGGCTTGTCTAACGATACTGTTGTGTTCGAATTATTCTTCGCTTTCTTCGGCTTTTTTGGAAACCGGAGCGGGCAATTTGCCGACCAGGGGCAACAGCTGAGCAAAGATGCGCGGCGTACCGGCGCAAACACGGCCTTCTTCAAGCCAGTTTTCGCCACCGGAAAGATCGGTGATCAGACCGCCGGCTTCCAGTACCATCAAACCGCCGGCAGCAATATCCCACTTCGAGAGACCGGATTCCCAGAAACCGTCGTAACGGCCGGCAGCCACCCAAGCAAGGTCAAGAGCGGCGGAGCCGGGACGCCGGACGCCGGCCGTGCGTTCAGTCACGCGCATGAAGGCCTGCATATAGCTCTTGAAGTCGTCGGTACGACGGAAGGGGAAGCCCGTACCGATCAGGGCACGGTTCATGTCCTTCGTATCGGACACACGGATACGGTGGTTGTCCAGATAAGCGCCCTTACCCTTTTCAGCGGTAAAGAGCTCGTTCTTCGCCACGTCGTAGATCACGCCGATTACGATTTCACCGCGATAGGAAAGAGCGATGGAAATGGCATACTGCGGCAGACCGTGCATGAAGTTGAGGGTACCGTCAAGAGGATCGATAATCCAGAGGTAATCACTCTTGGGGGCACCAATGCGGCCGGCTTCTTCCGTGAGAATCGCATGTTGCGGATAAGCCTGCTGGATCGTGTTGACAATGGCGGCTTCGGCAGCGCGGTCGGCACTGGTGACAAAGTCGTTGGCAGACTTATTTTCGGTTTCGAGGAGATCGAGATCGGCTGCGGCACGATTGAGTTCGGAAGCGGCACGACGGGCGGCCTTGACGGCAACGGTAATATAAGGCGAAGTCATGATTGGTACGAGAGTGAATAATAGGAACCGTCTTGCGGGAGCGGGGCTCAACCGCAATGTCTAATCGACCATTTTAACGCAAAGAACCTGTCGATTTTGAAACGGGACGAGGATTATCAACCGAAACGGTTAGAATGTCCATTTTTTACGAAGCCTTTTTTGACTTAACACCGATATGGATATCCCACCTCTGTCTTCTCGCGTGCGATTTGTGCTCTGTGAACCGTCGCACCCGGGGAATATCGGCTCCGCTGCTAGAGCCATTAAAACAATGGGTTTTCGTGATCTGCGCGTGGTAGCTCCTCGGGAAGCGGACTATCGAACCCATGAAGAAGCGATTGCCTATGCAACAAGTTCCGTGGATGTGCTCGAAGCCAGTCGAACGCACGAGTCTCTGGCTCAAGCCCTTGAAGGCGTGACATTTGCCTGGGCTCTTACCGGGTATGACCGCGAGTTCGGTCCTCCGATGTATCCAATGCGTCCGGCCGTGAACCGTTCCGTTTCATGGCTCAACGATATGGAAGGGGATATCGCCTTTGTTTTTGGAACCGAACGCAGCGGCTTGACCAACGAGGAAGTGATGCTCTGCCAGGGCTGTGCCGCCATCCAGGCCGATCCCGAAAGTCCCAGTCTCAATCTCGCTCAGGCTGTTCAGATTACGGCTTATGAAATGCATATGGCCCTTATGACGGCCGAGGGGCACGAGGATGATCTCTACGACTGGCAGTCTCGTTTTGAGCATGAACAGCCGGCGACGGTCGAAGCGATCGAAGGATTTTTCGGTCACTGGGAAAAGGCGATGGAGGCCTGCGGTGTTCATGATCCGAAAAATCCGAAAAATCTGATGCCGATTACCCGTCGGCTGTTTGGACGAAGCGGTTTGACTCAGACGGAAATCGACCTGCTGCGCGGTATCTGCTCGGCCATCATTCGCCCCAAGCGCGATCGTGCGGGCGAAAAGAAGCCCCGGCCTCCCAAAGCAGACTAACGCAGACTGCCGATTTTTCTGCCAAAATAAAACGATTAACGGATAGGGCAGACGGTCTTGATCTCGGGGAAAATTCCTCGCGACATAGGAAAAAAAGATTATCCGTCCGTGGCCGTTCAAGGCGGACGCGGCGAGATAACCGAACGGTCCTGCTGAACTGAATCGACTAAGGAGAGAAGCGCTTGCGCTGATGAGCTATGACAAAGACGAATTACGCCAGTGAATTGATGGAAACCATCATGGAAAAGGATCCGGCAGCCCATTCGAAATGGGAAGTGATCTTTGCCTATCCCGGTTTTCATGCCGTGATGATTCACCGTTTCTCGCATTGGTGTTGGATTCAGGGGTGGAGAACGGCGGCACGTATTGTTTCTCAGGCCGCTCGGTGGCTCACCGGCATTGAAATTCATCCCGGTGCCAAGATCGGCCGTCGAGTCTTTATCGACCATGGGATGGGGGTGGTCATCGGTGAGACGGCTGAAGTCGGTGATGACTGCACGCTTTATCACGGCGTGACGCTTGGGGGAACCAGTCTTGGAAAAGGCCATAAACGCCATCCGACATTGGAGCCCGGTGTGATTGTCGGTGCCGGTGCCAAGATTCTCGGTTCCTTTACCGTAGGGGCCAATGCGCGTGTCGGGTCCAATGCCGTTGTTCTGAAACCGGTACCGGCCAATACGACGGTGGTCGGGGTGCCGGGACGTCTGGTCGGTGAGAAGAAGGCGGAGAAAGTGGAGACGGAGGATAAATTCGATGCCTATGCCGTCAGTGCTCACTGCGAAGATCCGTATTTTGTCGCGATTAAAGAACTTGTTCGGGTGACGCGCGAGCAGAACGCTGTGATCGAAAAACTCAACGCCGAAATCGAACGCCTAGGCGGAACCGGCGTAGAGGATTTGCCGAAACTCAATCCGCAGTCGGTGGGATTCGGCGTTCGCCGTGCCCGTCATCATCGTCAGAAGAAAGCCTGGGAAACAGCGGCGGACAATTCCGCAGAGCTAGCGACGACAGTATCCGACAAGCCTGAGAGCGACGCGGAGCAGACGAACTCAAAAGTTTGAGGCCGTCAAACCTTTCCGTCCCACTCGTCAGATGAGGTTTCCTTCCGTTTACGAGAAGGAAGCCCCGGCAACGATGGTGGGGAAAGCTCAGCCAAATCCGCCAGAAACCCTCGCCCGATTTGTTTTCAAATCGGACGGGGAGCAGTCACAAAGACGTGACGTAAGTCGTGTTTGCCTGTGACCGGCACCGGTGCCTCAAAGGTCAGCGTCGATGTCTTCCGAGCGCAGATGCGTCGGATGCGGATCCCGATAGAAGGCCGCCTTTTGTCAGTGCATCCTTTATGCCGGTACTGAAACGGCGTCGACCAGATCGCTTTCCAACTTCAAAAGCTGTTCGTCATCTCGAAGCAGGGGACTGTTGATGAGGAAAACATCCTCCGCCCTCTCGCCCAGGGTGGCGATCTTGGCTGTTTGCAGATTGACTGCATAGCGGGTGAGGACCTGAGAAATTGAATAGAGCAGGCCGAGACGGTCGGTACAGATAATCGTCAGAATCCAAGCACGTCCGCTTTCATCCGGTGTGGTCGTGATCATCGGACGGGTAGGGAAATGACGAGATCGCCGAGAGAGCCGACCTTTCGGGGTCGATGGCAGAGGACTTCCCGTCATCAGACACTGCCGAAGATCTTCACGGATCTTGGTATGCAGTTCTCCGGGGGCCAGTCGTCCGAAACGGTCAACCACCAAAAAGGTATCCAATGCCCAACCGTGACGGGTTGTGTGAATCCTGGCGTCCAGAACGCTCAAGCCGTTTTTTCCCAGGGCCGCGACGATACGAAGGAAGAGATCCTTACGGTCCGGCAGATAGATGAGCAGGAGGATGCCACCCATTTTTTCGCTTTCTCGCAATTCGACAATGGGGTCCGGCGTATCGACGCGTCCGGCAATGACCTCGGTGTGCCAGGCAATTTCTTCGGCGGAATGTCGCATGAAATAAACGACGTCGAGCTCTTTCCAGAGTTCTTCCTGACGTTCTGTCGAAACGGAATCACGAAGCAGTTCCAGAACGTGCTGCTTTCTTCTCTGCAGTGTCTGAGCGGCGGTATTACCGGCCGAGATACCCGTCAGCATGTCAAGAGCACTTCGGTAGAGCGTTTCCAACAGTTGGGCTTTCCAGGGATTCCAGACTTTGGCACTGGTGGCACGAATGTCGGCAACCGTCAGCAGATACAGCGCATCGAGCTTTTCTTTGGTTTGCACAATATCGAGAAAACGACGGACAACGGCCGGGTCGGAAATGTCCTGCTTTTGTGCCACCTGACTCATCGTGAGATGGTGCCTGACAAGAAAGACGATAAAGTCGGTTGTGTTTTCGTCGAGACGAAAGGTTCGGCAAAACCGTTCGGCCTTTTCGGCGCCGATTTCCTCGTGTTTGCCTCCCAACCCCTTGCCGACGTCGTGAAAAAGGCCGGCAATGACCAGTCGCCAGTTGTCCGGCAATTCTTCCATGATTTGCGAGCAGAACGGATATTCGTGGGCGAATTCACTGCGGGCAAAACGACGGATGTTGCGGACGGCTCTCAGGGTATGCTGATCCACTGTGAAGACATGGTAAAGGTCGTGCTGCATCTGTCCGACGATATGCTTGAATGCGGGCAGAAAAGCACCGAGTACCCCCCAGGTATTCATCAGTTTCAGGGAATGATAGGCCCCTTTGGGCATTCGGAGAATATCCAGAAAAACCTTCTGATTTTGAGGATGACGGCAGAACTCGTCGTCAATCAAGGGCACTGCGTGCCAGAGTGCGCGAAGCAAACGCGTGGAGAGACGGGTTAATTCGGGGTGCGAATGATACACAAAGAAAGTGCGCAGAATGGCACAGCGATCACGGGTGAAGACTTCGTCATCGATAATATCCATCTCATCGCCTTTGGCGACAAACGCGGTTTCCAGACGGATCGGCGTGGCCAAAGAATTGTCTCCCAAGAGACGGTCGGCAATGGACTGAAGCTGGATGACCGACATCTGCACGACTGCTTTGGCATTGCGGTAGTAGTCCTTCATCATGGCTTCGGAAGCCCTCAGACGCTTGTCGGCGGTATAGCCGAGCCGGGCGGCCAACTCCTCCTGAATGTCGAAAATCAGTCGGTCTTCATGTCGCTTCTTGAGCAGATGCAGAGTGATGCGAAAGCGGGCGAGTGTATCGGCACAATCTCTCAGCGTATCCCGTTCTCTTTCGGTGATGAGTCCGGACGTTTTCATTTCATCGACGGATTCGGCGATGCCCGCGGCCTGAGCGCACCAGAGAAAGACCTGCAAATCGCGCAGGCCGCCCGGACTTTCTTTGAGGTTGGGTTCCAGCGCATAGGGCGTGTCTTCAAATTTCTGATGACGGCGTGCCAGTTCGAGCATTTTTTCCCGGAAAAAACGCCGTGCGTCGAGTGAGGCGTAGAAATCTTCCCGCGCGTTGGCGTACAGCGTCCGATTCCCCCAGATGACGCGACTTTCCAGATAAGTGGTGGCGATCGAGACATCGTTGGCAGCCTCGGCAAGATATTCTTCATAGCTTCTCACCGAAGCCCCGACCGTTAGTTTCAGCTCCCAAAGCCAGGTGACGAAGGATTCGAGTTTTATACGCAGGGCTTGATTTCGAGCGGCCTCGTTATCGAGCAAAATGAGCAGATCGATATCAGAAAACGGAAAAAGCTCCGCCCGTCCGTAGCCGCCGACGGCTACGACAACGAGCGGTTCGGCCGGCAGGCCGCTTCGGTCCAGAGCAAGACGCAACGTTCGGTCCAGCAGTTCGGTGTGAGCTCGCAAGTAGGCCTGCGTATCTCCCGTTCGTCCGTACGCGTCGGCCAGAGCAAGGCGGGTGGTCTGGAAATAGACTTCCGCAGCAACATCACGATCAATATCGGGAAGGAGAAAAGCGTTCATAGAAATGTAGGCGCGAAACCCTCTGTCTTTAGACGGGGGAGGAAGCGCCGTTCTCCTATCTTAATTCGGTTGAAAAAGGTCTTCTCTTTGACGGGGCGGGGAATTGACGGTCACTCTGAACGACAGGGAAATCAGCGTCGAATCTGATGGCTAAGCGTGAGATCTGTAATATCGCCGGAGGCAGCCGTCAGTCGCACGGTTTCAATATCATTCCGGCCGGAAATGGTAATTTCCCGCAGGGTTCCACTAAGATTTTTGTCCTTCGGCGTGGCGCGAACCGTCGGAATCGGAAGGGCCGTCACTTCGAGATCAAATAGACGGGCCAGCAATTTGAGATCGCCTGAGAGGATGCCGCGAGTGAGATCGGCCAACTGTCCGACGGCCGGAAGATTGCCGGTACTGACGCTCGATTCGGCATTCGAACCGATGTAACTGACCCCCGAGTCATCGAAAATCAGCGTGTTGGGAAAGGGCTTCAGCGTTTCCCAGCGAACGCCTTTTTGCCGGTCAATGCTGAACCGGCCGGAAGAGACGAGCGGTTTGGGAAAGCCGGCAATCGTCTTTTTTTCAATAAAGTGGCCGTCAATATGGTCTGCGCCCCAGCAGGCGGTGAGACTGTCGACGGTGGGCGGCGTCACTGCACAGGCTGTGGCGGCGGCAGAGGCGAAGCCCGGCATCATCAGCATCAGACCGGTTGCGGCAAGAGAAAGAAAGAGGTTTTTCATAAGGAGAATATGGCAAGTTTCTTCCCTCGGTTCGGAGAAGATAAACAGCAAAAGATGGAACGGGAAACGCAACTGTCAGAACGATCGTTCCATCGGATATTTTAATGGCGAGCCCCCGAGGAATCGGAAGTTTCGTTCTCGGAACGTGCCCAAAAATCAAAAAAGTTGAACCAGTCGTAGGGAGAGCGGAGCAGTTCTTTTTCCAAATGCGCGGCATAGGTCTGCATGGCTTCGCGAAGCCAGCGCTCCCGTTCTCCGCGGGAGGCGCGAGGCGATTCGTCAATGGACTCGAAGCGCACGCGATAGCGCGGAAGATTTTTTCCGGTCGGATTTCGGGTAGAGGTCATCATCCTCAGAGGGCAGTGCAACAACAGAGCAAGTAGGGCACCGCCGGTCGGTAACCGGGCCTCTCGTCCCATCAAAGTGACCGTTGTCTGACCTTTTTGGCTGCCGACTGGAATGCGGTCACCGGCAATCACGACATAAGCGCCGGCCTCGACCCGATCGGCGAGATCCATCGCGGTGGCCGGGGTAATGGAGGTGACTTCAATCCAATGAATGCGGTCGCACTGAATGCCGGCTTTGCTCAGAAGTTCATGAAACTGTCGGGCATGGGCCGTATGCTGAAGTACCACGATGTCGTGTCGGGTAAATTCGCCCGAGACGGCAGAAAGCAGTTCCTGACAGCCGACGTGGGAGGTGAGAATGATAGCTCCCCGGTCGGGGGGATCGTTTTTAAACGGCGTATCGTTCTCGACGCTCAGAGAATGACAGTCCAGCCGTCCGGCGGACGCGAGAAATTTATCCAATATCGTATCGGCAAAACGCGTGAGATGCCGTAATCCGTCAATCCAGCCCGGCGTTCCTTTCAGAAAGGGACGGTAACGGTTGACGGTCGAGAGCCAGTCCAGAGAAACTCGGCGCAGTCGAGCATCGGAGAGCCAGTAAAAAAGAAGCACCGGCCCCAGAACAATCGTGAACGGAAGGTGTCCGAAGGTCTGTTCGATGAACAGCATCAGACGAATGCCGGCAATCGACGTTTTTTCCTGAAGGCCTGCCCAATGGCCCGAGCCCGATGAAGGATGATCTGTCTGCACGCGAATCCTTTAATGAAGTATGCGTTCGGTCGGCGGTGTCGGCTGACGGGGTTGCCATCCGGTCCAGCGGGAAGAAAGGATAAAAGGCAGGCACAGCAACATGGTGAGACACAGTCGGGTATGCATCCAGCTGATGCGGATGTTGTCGGTCAGGGTGTTGAAATGACTGATGCCGTCGGTCGGATACGTCACGTCGACCGGGAGATTCTTAACCCTGACGCCCATCCACATCAGACGGACCAGGATTTCCGGGTCGAAATCCATGCGTCTTCCGACGCTGTGCCGGACCAGCAGTTGTTGGACGGCGGCCAGCGGATAGACCCGCAGACCGCACATGGCATCGGCCGGTGCCAGAGAGAGGGCATTGACACAAACCCAAAAATTGGTCAGTTTCCGTCCCCAGAGGCGAGCCTTGGGGACACTTTGATCGTAATGCGGGTAGCCGCAGATCAGATCGTTGGGAAATTTGGCAGACAGCGCGAGGAAGACGCGAACCTGCGAGAGATCGTGCTGTCCGTCCGCGTCGATTTGGAGCGCATGGGTTGCCCCTTGTTTCAGCGCAACTCTAAAACCGGTCATCATAGCGGCGCCTTTTCCCCCGTTGGTCTGACGGTGAACCACGGTGGCTCCCAAAGCCTGACACCGATCGCAGGCCTCGCGAGTTTTCTGGTTTGAGCCGTCATTGACCACAATAACGGGAAACTGCTGTTGACGAATGCGCTGTACGACAGTCTCGATGGTGTCGGGGTGATTGTAAACGGGAACGATGACGGTCGGAACAAATCGCAGGGGGGGATGCTTTTCTTTCACGGCGACGAATCCTCGCAATCAAAAAATCAACAAACCGCTCGCCTGGTCGGTCATATTGCCATCCTTGAGAAGCCGGCGCCAGCAAAAACGGATTTCTCCGGGCTTTTTTTCTTCAAGCTCAAGGAATACGGTCATCTGCGGTCGAGTCATCGCTTTGAATTTTAAGTTGCGTACGCATTGCGGACCGGAGACAAAGCCAAACGTATCTTTGACCGCATCGCCGGTCAGTTTCAGGATGGCGACGCCGGGCAGAATCGGGCGATTGGGGAAATGTCCGCTGAACCAGATCAGATGAGACGGTATAGTGGTACGCAACGTCATTTTTCTGATCGGCTCATGGCTTTCACTGACGGTAAACCACTCCAGACGTCTGGGGTCAAAGAGCCTTTCTACCAGGGCCAGCGGGGTTTTCCCCTGAGCATTGATCGGCATTTTTTCCACTAGACGCCACCGTTTGGGAACGGCAACCGGATCAATCACCGGTGTGAGCATTGAGCGGAAATGCCGGGTCAGAGCAGTCTTGCCCTGAGCAAAGAGTTGAGTTCGCCCGCAATCGGTTAATTCCACCACAACGCCGATTTCCTCACGGCGCCCTGCCAGTAAGAGAGCTTTGGTCTGTGCGACCCAAGGGGAGGCAGCGAGCGGCTTTTCGAGCATGGCCAGCGCAATACGTTTGCCTTCGACCTTGACAATACGGTCGGCTCGACCGATCAGATAAAAAGAGCCGTCTCGGTTGAGTTCGATCTTGTCGTTGCCGAGTTCGAAATCGCGTCCTTCGAGTTGGCGGGACTTCATGGCCAGTCTTCCGGAAAGCGGCCAATCGGCATCGGAACGTTCGCTCAGCATCTGCCAGGATTGAATGACCGTGCTGGCGGGGCGTTCCAGGCCGATGTCCACGCCGGGCATCGGATGCCAGGCCGGCGTCTCAAGACCGGTTTCCGACAGCGTCCGTTGGCGACGGGCGATTCCGCCGGTTTCGGTGGAACCGAGAATTTCAAAAGGAAAGCGACCGAATGCCCGCCGGGTTTTCATCGCGCCTTCTTCATCCAAGGGGCCGGCCGAGGAACTCACGAAGCGGATGTGACCGGAGAGTCCTTCAAAGAGAGCCGGTTCGTCCAGACGTTTCAAATGAGCCGGAGAGGAAATAATGCCGCAGTGTCTTTCCGGACAACAGCGTCGCATGGCAGAAGCGAGTGCTTCCGGATAGTGCAGACGTTCGGCGGTCAGAATGCCGGCGCCGAGAAGCGGCCACAGGGCGCGAAAAAGCAGACCGTAAATGTGCTGGTGAGTTACCGTGGAAAAAAGAACCGGCATTTCGGAAGGGCTGAGGTGAGAGCCGGTGCCGAGTCCGAAGGTCGTCATGGCGCGGTCAATGCCTTCGACTTCGACAAAAAGCTGTTCGAGTCGTTTGGAGACAATCTTGGGTTCACCGGTGGATCCCGACGTCAGCAGAGCCAGTAGCGGTGCCGTTTCATCCAGGGGAGCATCGGCGTAAAGCGGCAGAGGATGGATCGGATCCGGTTCGACGGTCGGAAGCGACGAGAGCCGACAGTCGCCGGCAGTACAGTCGATCTTGGTGGCGGTGGTGACGCGTTCGAGCGTACCGGGCAGAGCGTCGGAGAGCAGTAACGTGGAGATGCCGACACGCCAGGCTCCGAAAAGCGCGGCCGCGAAGTCGGCCGTGTTTTCAAAAAACAAGGCTGCACGATAACATCCCGTCCGGCGCAGGCGGTCAAATCCGGCAGCCCATGCAGCGCAAAGGGTTAGAAACTCCCGGTTGGTGAGAAGACGGCCGGTGTCCGTTTCCAGAGCAACCGGGTGGTCCAAGGGGAGAAATTCTCGGGTGAGACGCGAACAAAGGCGGCAGTGCAACATGGGCGGCCTCTTGGTATGTCAGTCGGTATGGCGCTCATCGCTTGTGAGTGACGTGCGCCGTTGATGTCGGATTCGAAGGACGTATTCCGTCAGTGCCATGAGTCCGATAAGAAGGTAGGCGATAAAGCCGTTGTAAAGCGTCCAGAGATCACGATCCTGCAGGAGGACGGTCAGAAAGGCCGCGGTCCCGTTAAAGAGAAAAAAGCCGCACCAGGCTGCCGTGACTTTTCGGCACCAGCGGACGCCCTCTTCCGGAAGATCGGGATGAGCCAGTCTGGCAAAGCGTTCGGCCATTGGTATGCCGTGTCTCAGGCTGGAAGCGAAAAGGACGAGACCGGTCAGATTGACGATAACCGGATAGAGCTCCAGAGCAAACGAGCTCTCGGCGGTCCATCCCCACACGGCGAGCAGGCCGGCGGGCAGGGCAACAGCTGTGCTGAGAGTATCGCGTACAAGAAGGGCTCTTAAAACAACAATCGCCGCGAGAAATGCGGCGACGGGACCGGTACCCCAATGTGAAAGCCCCCACCAGGCAACAAACGGATAGCTGACGATCAGTGTGCCGCCAAGGAGGTTCAGGGCTTTTTTCATAAGGAACAAGAATCGGAAGAGACGCTTAGTTTTGCTGTTCCGGCTGATTCAGAAGGTCGGAGACGACTGTGACCACATCACCGAGCGTCCGGACCTGTTTAAAGGCTTCCGGGGCCAGACGGCGGTTGCCGAGATAGGGCTTCAACTGGACGATCATATCGACGGCATCAATGGAATCGATGTCATAGTCTTCGTAAAGACGACCTTCGGGACGGATGGTGTCCTCAGCAATTTCAAAGTCGTTGATCAGAATCGATTTGATGGTGTCAAAGATTTTCTGTTCGTTGGGCGTCATTTCGGTCATGGGGCAATCTTTTTTATTTCTGTAGCGAGGGAGATCAGCGGGTGCGGTGAGTTTCGACAAAAGCGGCAATGGTTGCAACGCTCTTGAAGACAGCACGGGATTCTTCGCTTTCGGCAGAAAGTTGCACGCCGTAACGTTTTTTCAGTCCCAGTCCGAGTTCAAGTGCGTCAATGCTGTCAAGGCCGAGTCCTTCACCAAACAGAGGCGCATCGGTGTCAATGTCTTCCGGTGTGATGTCTTCGAGGTTGAGGGAAGAAATGATGAGAGACTTGATGTCGTGAACGAGCGTCTGATCCATCTTGGTGTATCAATTGTTGAAAAGTTGGGTTTGTAGAATTTTGGTGAGCTTTCTGCAAGCAATGGCAGGTCTTTCATTATAAACGGCTTGCAACTCTCCCAAAGGGATGTCTTCCAGAACTTCGAGGGTCAGTGTCATGGCAACCGGAGGAATTTTAAGCCAGTGACGGTCTTTGGTCAGCCAGCGCGGCGAGGCGGTAATGCGGACTGGCGTAAAGGGCCGGCCGGCTTCAAACGCCAGAGCGGCGGCACCGCGGTGAAGTTTGGGGGCTTCTCCGGCGGGCAGGTCCGACGGTGTCCGGGTGCCCTCTGGAAAAATGACGAAAGAGGCGCCGCTCTCAAAGTCATCCAGAATCGGCTCCAGAATTTCGGGACCAGCACCGTTGTTGACGTAGCCGGCCGCTTCAATCGGAGCCGCCGTGAAGGGATTTTGGGTGAGTGCAGCCTTCACGATGGTGGTTCCGTTGGGAATAAGCGACAGCAGACAAACGATGTCAAGCAGTGAAGGATGGTTGGCGACGATGAGAAGGCCCGGGCGATTCAGTCTCTCGGGGTGAATCACCTTCACACGGATCAGGTGGAAGGTCGAGGCGCAGGCAACGAAAACGGCAAACCATCGCTGAACAATCAGTCGTGCGCGACGATGACGGACTCTCAGATTGCGTTCGCGATTGAGCCAAGGGGCGAGCGGAAAACGAAAAAACAACCCGGCGAGGCCGAAGACGAAAAAACCGCCGGCACTCAGAAGCAGTCGAATCGGAGCCAACAGCAGTCGAAGCGGTGTCCAGGAAACGGTACGGTCGGACATTAGCAATTCTCGTCTGGCAACATCAGTCGGGTAACGTCAGACGGGCGTTTTTGGCCCAGGTCCACTCGGCGTGACGATCGTGTCGGGTTAAAAACGGCGAGTCGTCATGCAGCAACCAACGGACGACGTCAAGGTCGGCCATGCCGGAGAGATTCTCCCGGTGGGTATCCGGCAGAGGCTCAGTTCTCGGAGAAGAGGCGAGAGCCAGAAAGGGGCCTCGATTCCAAGCTTCGAAAAATGCGTCTCGATCCTCCGTTTCCCGCTGTGCTTCCAACAGGAAGGCGCAGGCATGGGTAAAGGTGTCTTTTTCGGCAAATTCCGAGGGAGAGACCGCGTCATAAGCGCACAGCAATACGCGGGGATATTCCGTGAGCAAACCGACAGCACTCATAAATCCCGCTTCCAGAGAAAACGGACCGGCGGCGACGGCAGTCTCGAAACCGTGATGACGGTGTGCAATCGACAAAATGGCTCCGATGCCGTTGTGAACGGACGTGGCAAAAAGCGTGGGCGAGAGTTGGTCGGTGGTGACAAGGGAACGGAGTTCCTTGACGGCCGTATGAACGTCTCCCCAACGCGAAGCAAAAACCAGAGCGGTTTCTTCCGAGGTGAGGGCGTCGGCAAAACAACCGGTCGCCTGAGCAACGGCGCGCCCCAGTGGCGACAGGCGTCGTTTTAACAGAGGCGGAACGGATATGGCGTCGGCTTTTGTCTCGTTGATTTCGGCGGAGGACGCGGGACCGGCGGCCCATTGCCGCCATGCGGCCGGCGTGGTTAAATGCGGAGCCCAGAAGGAGGCGGCCGTCAGTTGTGCGCATTGATTCACAATTTTTTCCGAAAATCAAACAAGAGATAAGGAATCCCTTATTTTAGCATTGTCAACCGTCATGATTGATGAGTGACGGCATGGAGCGCACGCGATCGTTCTGAGTCCTGCTATCGAAATGGGGACGCGATAAAAAAGGGTTATCGAATAAAAAAACGATAACCCCATCGAAAGAATATGTTGTGTCAAACGGAACAACCGGTTAGTCAAAACTCGGTTTTTTCCATCCCTTCACCCAAGCGGGCGGTTCCTGCGTACCTTTTGAGCAGGTCAGAATGTCATAACCGGTTTCGGTGACTAGAACCATATGTTCCCACTGGGCCGAAAGGGAACGGTCCTTGGTGACAACGGTCCAGCCGTCGCTGAGCACTGTCGTGTGATAGCGTCCGGCATTGACCATGGGTTCGATCGTGAAGATCATGCCCGGCTCAAATACCGGCGTGGGACGCTTCATGGGGTGATGGGAGACAAAAGGCTCTTCGTGGAATCCCCGACCGATGCCGTGGCCGCCGTAGTCGCGAACGACGGAGACGCCGTTCTTATCGGCGAAAGCCTGACAGGCAAGGCCGATGTCGTTAAAACAGTTTCCGGGACGAACGGCCTCAATGCCTGCCCACATTGTCTGGAAGGCCAAATCGGCGAGACGGGCGCCGGCAATCGTGGGTTTGCCGACAACGAACATGCGGGAGGTATCGCCGTGGAAGCCGTCTTTGATGCTGGTGACGTCAATATTGACGATATCGCCGTTTTTGAGTTTTTTCTCGCTCGGAATCCCGTGACAGACGACGTGATTAATCGAGATGCAGGTCGTTGCGGGGTAGGGGGTCATGCCTTCTGGCTGATAGTGAAGACAGGCCGGAATGCACTTCTGAACATTGACGGTGTAGTCGTAGGCAAGTTTGTCGAGCTCGGCCGTGGTGACGCCGGGTTTGACAAAAGGAGTCAGGTAGTCAAGCAACTCACTCGCGAGACGACCGGCAATGCGAAGGCCGGCAATTTCTTCGGGTGTTTTGATGTGAATGGGCATGATGAAATTCTTTGGATTCAAAATGGCGAAATAACGGAAGACGGAAGAGCCCGATGACCGGGGCTGCCGTCATGATTGTCAACGATACTACACCAAACCTCCCTCGGACGAAAAGCTTGAGGAACGAAGGGATGAGAAAAACGGTGTTTGTCCTTGCAAGCCAGAATGGATAAACGTATAATCGGGCGCTTTCCCGATAGCGCAAACGATCGCTGACGGGAAAAGTAACTGATTAATCAACCCTTTTCGGTCATCCCCGTAGGGGAACCCGAAAAAAATAGCGCACGCGTTGCCCCGAGGTGCTGTACCGATGGTACTCAACTTGCAGCGCGTGTCAGAAATCAAACCTTGGAGAAAAATATCATGGTTAGCATGCGTGAAATGCTTGAAGCCGGTGTCCACTTCGGTCACCAGACCCGTTTCTGGAACCCCAAGATGGCTCAGTACATCTTCGGCGCCCGCAACAAGATTCACATCATCAACCTCGAAAAGACTGTCGTCAAGTTCGAAGAAGCCTGCAAGTTTGCCCGTCAGCTTTCCGCTCAGGGCGGCAAGATCCTCTTCGTTGACG
>Magnolia_p2__coassemble_1425_pt1 | contig 16317 bp, 11 predicted proteins | sample Magnolia_p2__metabat2_high_PE_017 | metagenome-assembled genome bin Magnolia_p2
GCTTCGCTATCCGTGAAGGCGGTCGCACTGTCGGCGCCGGTGTCGTTGCTTCGATCATCGAATAATGTTCGAATTGCGCAGTTTGTAATTGCGCAATGACAGGGGTATAGCTCAATCGGCAGAGCGACGGTCTCCAAAACCGTAGGTTGAGGGTTCGATTCCTTCTGCCCCTGCCAAAAAAATTAAGCCAAGCCGTGAAATGAATCGCGGCTTGGCTTTTTTTACATTGGACGATAAAGAAAGTCGTCTGATTTTTATACTGAGAGATCAAGTTACGGCTACAATAACGAGCTTGACTTAATATTTATTTTGGCCGGTAATTTTTGTCCGGGCAGGAATTAATTCAAATGAATAATCAAAACGTTGAAGCCACCAAGAGCACTTCAGATACTGTGCTCGTGTCCTTGGCTGTTATCAGCGCGATTGCTGGTGTTATTGCTTTTTCTTTGATGACGGATCAGAGCCTCGGGATTCGCCTTGCTGCCTTAGGTGGTGGCATTGCCCTGGGTATTGTGTTGGCTTGGATGAGCCCTTCCGGAAAGGAACTCCTGAACTACGGTACCCGTTCTTGGGATGAATTACGCCGTGTTATTTGGCCGACTCGAAAGGAAACGCTGAATACGACGGGGCTTGTTATGGCCTTCGTTTTCCTCATTGCGTTGTTCCTGTGGCTTTGCGACATGGTGATTGAATGGGGTTTGTACGACGTGCTTTTGCGCATTGCCGTCTAATAGTGAGGAAGTATCATGAGCGAAAATTCGATGAAGTGGTACACGGTTCACGTTTACTCCTCTATGGAGAAGAGCGTGAAGCGTGCTTTGGAAGAGCGTATTGCCCGTAGTGAGCTACACGATAGCTTCGGTCAGGTTCTCTTGCCGGTTGAAGCCGTTCAGGAAATTCGAAACGGTCGCAAATATACCAGCGAACGCCGAATGTATCCGGGCTATGTCTTTATCGAAATGGTGATGAACGATGCTACGTGGCATCTGGTGAATTCCACCCCGCGTGTGATTGAGTTCCTTGGAAATAACAATCCGGTCAGCCTTTCTGAAAATGAAATTTCAGCAATTTTGAACAAAATGGAAACGGGTACTGAAAAACCGCGCCCGAAGATTGAGTTTGAAATTGGAGAGGAAATTCGAATCAAGACCGGTCCGTTTGAAGACTTCAACGGGCGTATTGAGGTTATTGATTACGATAAGAGCCGCCTTCAGGTCTTTGTGACGATCTTTGGTCGAGATACTTTGGTCGACCTGGATTTTAATGAAGTTGAAAAGCTCTAATTTTTTGGCGTTTGCAGTTGCACGCTAAAAAAAATGGTGATATATTGCACGCCTTTCTCACCCAAATACATGGGGAGCACCGAGAAACGGTGCGTTTGAACCCATAAGGAATTTAACGATGGCAAAGAAAATCGTTGGCTTTATCAAGCTCCAGGTTGGTGCTGGTAAGGCAAATCCTGCTCCTCCGATCGGTCCGGCTCTTGGTCAGCGCGGTCTGAACATTATGGAGTTCTGTAAGGCTTTTAATGCTAAGACGCAGGGTATGGAAGCCGGTCTTCCGATTCCCGTTGTGATCACTGCTTATGCCGACAAGTCTTTCACGTTCGTGATGAAGACTCCTCCGGCTGCTATTCTGATTAAGAAGGCTGCCAAGATTCAGAAGGGTTCTTCTCGTCCGAACACTGAAAAGGTCGCTAAGATCACGCGTGCTCAGGCAGAAGAAATCGCCAAGATGAAGGAACCTGATCTGACGGCTGCAGATATGGATGCGGCTGTTCGTACCATTGCTGGTTCTGCTCGTTCCATGGGCGTTATTGTGGAGGGTCTGTAATGGCTAAGCTTACCAAGCGTATGACGGCCATCACGGCCAAGGCTGAGGCTCAGAAGGTTTATTCCGCTGCCGAAGCTCTCGCTCTCATTAAGGAAACGGCTGTTGCTAAGTTTGACGAGTCTGTCGACGTTGCTGTTCAGCTCGGTATTGATCCGCGTAAGTCTGACCAGGCTGTTCGTGGCGCTGTTGTGATGCCCGAAGGTACGGGTAAGACCGTGCGTGTTGCTGTGTTTACACAGGGTGCTAAGGCTGAAGAAGCTCTTGCTGCCGGTGCTGACATCGTCGGTTTCGACGACTTGGCTGCTAAGGTTAAGGCTGGTGAAATGGACTTCGACGTTGTCATCGCTTCCCCGGATGCTATGCGCGTTGTTGGCCAGCTCGGTCAGATCCTCGGCCCGCGTGGTCTTATGCCGAACCCGAAGGTTGGCACTGTGACTCCGAATGTAGCTCAGGCTGTTAAGAATGCTAAGGCTGGTCAGGTTCAGTTCCGCGCTGACAAGGCTGGTATCATTCACGCCCCGATTGGTCGTGCTTCTTTCGAAGCTGATCGCTTGCAGAAGAACCTCGCTGCTCTGATTGAACAGCTCACGAAGCTCAAGCCCGCTTCCTCTAAGGGTCAGTACATCCGCAAGGTGTCTGTCTCCTCTACGATGGGTATCGGCGTTCGTGTTGATGCAGGTTCTATCGGCGCTTAATTGAGTCGAAATTAACGGGATCGACGTCTCGTTGGCCGATATCATTCGGCCTAAATCCCAAAGGGAATGTCAGAAAAGAGAAATCTTTTCATCTCGAGGTCGTGAGGCCTCAAGGGCTTTGGGTGGCGACTGTTGAAACAGTCGCCGCTGTCAAAGACCGCTGGAGAAGAGCGTTGACAGTCATTGAAAGCAAAGGAATGACAAAGAATGGTTCTTCTTAATCGTCTTGTGAAAGTTCAGACTGATGCTTTCGCAGTTTGGACGCAAATCACAAGATATCCAGCGTAGACGGTAAACCGAAGAGAGATATTGCGTTGTGTTTTCTGACCACAAGCCCTATACACGGGGACTTGTGTAAAAAATCAGCCAAAACTCTCAGAAGTATGCCGGTTAGTTAGAAACCGGTGTTTTCAAAATGGAAACACCTCTGAGTGGAGCCAGACCATGGGTCTTAATCGTCAAGATAAGGCTGCTGTCATTGAAGAAGTTGCTGGCATCGTTGCCAACTCTTCCTCGATTGTCATCGCCGAATACCGTGGGCTGAGCGTTGAGGCCGTCACGAAGCTTCGTGCTGAAGCACGTAAGAACAACGTGACGTTGCGTGTTGTCAAGAATACGTTGGTTCGCCGCGCCGTTGAAGGTACGGAATTTGCCGGACTTGCTGACCAGTTTGTTGGTCCGCTGGTTTATGGCTTCTCTTCCGATCCGGTTGCTGCCGCCAAGGTTCTCGTCAATTTCGCCAAGGACAACAAGCAGCTCGTTATCAAGGGCGGTGCTATGGCTAACTTCGTCATGGATGTCGAAGCTGTCAAGAACCTTGCCTCTATGCCGAGCCGCGAAGAACTCCTTGCCAAGTTGATGGCTACGATGAACGAACCGATTGCCAAGTTCGTCCGCACCATCAACGAAGTCCCGGCGCGTTTCGTGCGTACCGTGGCTGCCGTGCGCGATGCCAAGGATCAGGCTGCTGCCTAATCCAATAATTTTTTTAAACAAACACTACGTAATATGGAGCTATAAAATGGCCCTTACCAATGAAGAAATCCTCGAAGCTATCGCTTCCAAGACCGTCCTCGAAATCTCCGAACTCATCACGATGATGGAAGAAAAGTTCGGCGTTTCCGCCGCTGCTGCCGCTGTTGCTGTTGCTGCTCCGGCTGCTGGCGCTGCTGCTGCCGCTGAAGAAAAGACCGACTTCGACGTCGTTCTCGAATCCGCTGGCTCCAACAAGATCGCCGTTATTAAGGTTGTTCGCGAAATGACCGGTCTTGGCCTCAAGGAAGCCAAGGAACTCGTCGAATCCGCCCCGAAGGCTGTTAAGGAAGCTCTTCCGAAGGCTGACGCTGAAGCTGCCGCCAAGAAGCTTGAAGAAGCTGGCGCTAAGGTCGTCCTCAAGTAATTTTTACTTGATAAAAGGCGAAGGAGCGGGCAAAATTAATTGTGCCCGCTCTGACATCCTGAAGTCTCCCTGTTATAGGGAGACTTTGAACTATATTCTCCTGTTGGAGAATACAGCTCAAAGTCTTTCTTCTCGATGAACCGTATAACTGAATCATTTCCAATTAGTCGCCGCGCGGGTTATGGTCATAGACCGTGATTCCCGAGCGGCTTTTGGCGTCCACATAGTATACGTTCATCAATTTTTGGTTCATCCCTAGTGTCGAACGGAGTGTCCATGTCGTACTCGTTCACTGAAAAGAAGCGCATCCGCAAGAGTTTTGCCTCTCGCCCGAGCGTCCTTGAAGTGCCTTCCCTGCTTGATACTCAACTTCGTTCCTACGAAGAATTTTTGCAGGTGAATGTCCCTCCTCAAGACCGTAAACCTGAATATGGTCTTCAGGCAGCCTTTTCTTCCATCTTTCCCATTACCAGTCATAACGGTTACGCACGTCTTCGTTTCGTCGAGTACAACCTCGCCGAACCGGAATTTGATGTTGCCGAGTGCCAGTTGCGCGGTTTGACGTATAGCAGTCGTTTGCGCGCGAAGATCCAACTTGAGATTTTCGATCGTGATGCTCCTAAAGCCGAAACGGTGAAGGAAATTCGCGAAAATGACGTCTATATGGGCGAAATCCCTCTGATGACAGAGAAGGGGTCCTTTATTGTCAACGGTACCGAACGTGTTATCGTCAGCCAATTGCATCGTTCCCCTGGAATTTTCTTTGAACACGATAAGGGTAAGACGCATTCGTCTGGGAAATTGCTTTTCTCTGCTCGCGTGATTCCGTATCGTGGCTCTTGGTTAGACTTTGAATTCGATGCGAAGGATATTCTCTATTTCCGTGTTGACCGTCGTCGCAAGATGCCGGGAACGATTCTGTTGAAGGCGATTGGCCTGACACCGGAAGATATTCTTACGCGCTTCTTTAATTTCGACACCATTACGCTTCGCGCTAACGGCGCATCTCTTCCGTTTATTCCCGAACGCCTGAAGGGACAGACGGCCAGCTTCCCGATTTACTCGGATGATGGAAAGGAAATTGTTCCCACCGGTAAGCGCATTACCGCTAAGCATATTCGCGATCTGACGAAGGCTGGTGTGACGGCGATTAAGGTTCCTGATGATTATCTGATCGGCCGTGTGCTCGCGAAAAATGTCTTTGATGAAGAAACCGGCGAAGTCATTGCGAACTGCAATGATGAAATTACGCCGGATTTGCTCGACAGAATTCGTCTTGCCAAGGTTACCGAAATCGAGACGCTCTTTACCAACGAGCTCGATCATGGTGCTTATATTTCCAATACGCTTCGTCTTGACGATACGCCGGATCAGCTGGCAGCTCGTATTGCGATTTACCGCATGATGCGTCCTGGTGAGCCCCCGACGGAAGATGCTGTTGAGGCACTCTTTAATCGTCTCTTCTTTGATCCTGAAGCCTACGACCTTTCCCGTGTCGGTCGCATGAAGGTGAATGCTCGTTTTGCTCGCGAAGGGGCTACCGGTGCTATGACCCTGACCAATGAGGATATCATCGATACGATGGCTGTTCTCGTGGCTTTGCGTAATGGTCAGGATTCCGTGGAACTTTTCGACGAAGACGGTGTCGCTCGTACGTGTGTTGTCAATGGTGTGGACGATATTGACCATTTGGGTAATCGTCGTGTCCGTTGTGTTGGCGAACTTGCTGAAAATCAGTTCCGCTCCGGCCTCGTGCGCGTTGAGCGAGCTGTCAAGGAACGCTTGAATCAGGCGGAAAGCGATGGCCTTACCCCGCAGGATCTGATCAATTCGAAGCCTATTAGTGCGGCAATTCGTGAGTTCTTCGGCTCCAGTCAGCTGTCTCAGTTTATGGATCAAACGAATCCGTTGTCGGAAATTACGCACAAGCGTCGTATTTCTGCTCTGGGTCCTGGTGGTTTGACTCGTGAACGTGCTGGCTTTGAAGTTCGAGACGTTCATCCGACTCATTACGGTCGTGTTTGTCCGATTGAAACTCCTGAAGGTCCGAACATCGGTTTGATTAACTCCTTGGCCCTTTACGCTCGTCTTAATGAGTACGGTTTCCTAGAAACGCCGTATCGTAAAGTTATCGATGGAGTGGCAACGAAGGAAATTTCCTACTTGTCCGCAATCGAAGAAGGACGTTACATCATTGCTCAGGCTAATGCCGAAATGGATGAGAACGGTCGTCTTACTCAGGAGCTTGTTTCTGCTCGTGAAAATGGTGAATTTGTTCTTGCCAGTCCCGAACGTATTCAGTACATGGACGTTGCACCGTCTCAGATCGTTTCGTGTGCAGCGGCTTTGATTCCGTTCCTGGAGCATGACGACGCGAACCGTGCATTGATGGGTTCCAACATGCAGCGTCAGGGGGTTCCGTGTCTTCGTCCGGAAAAGCCGGTTGTCGGTACGGGGATTGAACGTACGGTCGCCGTTGACTCGAAGACGACGGTTCAGGCTCGCCGTGGCGGTATTGTGGATTATGTTGACGCTAACCGAGTGGTTATTCGTGTTAATGACGAAGAAAGCATTGCGGGTGAAACGGGCGTTGATATCTACAATTTGCAGAAGTTCACACGTTCCAATCAATCGACGAATATTAATCAGCGTCCGATTGTTGTGAAGGGAGATAAGGTTGAGGCTGGTGACGTCTTGGCTGACGGGGCATCGACTGACACTGGTGAGTTGGCTCTCGGTCAGAATATGCTTATTGCCTTCATGCCTTGGAATGGTTATAACTACGAAGACTCGGTGTTGATTTCTGAACGTGTTGTCGCAGATGACCGTTATACCTCGATTCACATCGAAGAGCTTTCTGTGGTTGCTCGCGATACGAAGCTTGGCCCTGAAGAAATTACTCGCGACATTTCGAACCTTTCCGAAAATCAGCTCTCGCGTCTTGATGATTCGGGTATCGTGTTTATCGGTGCCGAAGTTAAGGCCGGCGACGTGCTTGTCGGTAAGGTGACGCCGAAGGGGGAAACTCAGCTTTCTCCTGAAGAAAAATTGCTTCGCGTGATTTTTGGCGAAAAGGCATCGGATGTTAAGGATACGTCTCTGCGTGTTCCTTCTGGCATGACCGGTACGGTTATTGATGTTCAGGTCTTTACGCGTGATGGTGTTAAGCGTGATAAACGTGCCGAAAGCATTATTGAAGAAGCTTTGAAGCGTTATCGCCGTGACTTGGACGACCAGTTGCGTATTGTTGAACGTGACGCATTTGATCGTCTTCGCCGTCAATTGGTCGGTCAGAAGGTTGCCGGTGGTATTGAAGGTGTCAATGCTGGTACCGAACTGACAGCAGACGTCCTTGCCGGTCTCGAAGGATATGCTTTATTTGATCTCCGCATGGAAGATGAAAATGCACAGCATGCCATCGATCTGACGAAGAAGACGATTGAAGAAACGCGTCGTAAGAACGATGAAAAGTTTGACAACAAGAAGGACAAGCTGACTCGCGGCGATGAGTTGCCTCCGGGCGTGCTTAAGATGGTAAAGGTTTATATTGCCGAACGCCGTCGTTTGCAACCGGGTGACAAGATGGCCGGCCGTCACGGTAACAAGGGTGTGGTTTCTAAGATCTGCCCGGTAGAAGACATGCCGTATATGGCTGACGGTCGTCCGGCTGACATCGCGTTGAATCCTTTGGGCGTGCCTTCTCGTATGAATATCGGTCAGGTGCTTGAAGTTCATTTGGGTTGGGCTGCCAAGGGGCTTGGCTGGCGTATTGAGGAAATGCTCAAGACCGAACAGGTTCGCCAGATTCGCGAATTCCTGAATGAAATCTATAACCGCACGGGTAAGAGTGAAGATCTTGATAGTCTGACTGATGACGAAATCATGACGATGGCCAAGAATCTTCGTAACGGTGTACCGTTTGCTACCCCTGTTTTCGACGGTGCGACGGAAGAACAGGTACGCATGATGCTTGATCTCGCCTTCCCGGCAGATGAAGCCAAACGTCTTGAACTGACCGAAGATAAGACACAGGCTCGTCTTTATGATGGCCGCACTGGGGAAGCTTTTGAGCGCCCTGTCACGGTTGGTTTCATGCATTATCTGAAGCTCCATCACTTGGTTGATGACAAGATGCACGCTCGTTCTACGGGTCCGTACTCGTTGGTTACTCAGCAGCCGCTCGGTGGTAAGGCTCAGTTTGGCGGTCAGCGTTTTGGTGAAATGGAAGTCTGGGCTCTCGAAGCTTACGGTGCTTCCTATGTTCTTCAGGAAATGTTGACGGTGAAGTCCGACGACGTGAACGGTCGTACGAAGGTGTACGAAAACATTGTCAAGGGTGACCATAAGATTGAAGCCGGCATGCCCGAGTCCTTCAATGTGTTGGTTAAGGAAATCCGGTCGTTGGGTATTGACATCGACCTCGTCAAGAACTAAGAGAGGAAAATTAAGCGATGAGTATGCCGCTTAACGATATTTTCAACCAGGTTCAGTCGGATGATCATTTCGACGCGATCCGTATCGGGCTTGCTAGCCCTGAAAAGATCCGCTCCTGGTCTTACGGAGAAGTCAAGAAGCCGGAAACGATTAACTATCGTACCCAGAAACCGGAACGTGACGGTCTCTTCTGTGCCAAGATTTTTGGCCCGACTAAAGACTATGAATGTCTTTGCGGGAAGTACAAGCGCCTGAAGAATCGCGGTGTTATCTGTGAAAAGTGCGGCGTCGAAGTGACGTTGGCCAAGGTTCGCCGTGAACGTATGGGGCATATTGATCTTGCCAGCCCGGTGGCTCATATTTGGTTCTTGAAGAGCCTTCCGAGCCGTATGGGGATGGTGCTCGATATCCCCTTGCGAGATATTGAACGCGTTTTGTATTTCGAGGCTTACATTGTAGTTGATCCGGGCCTGTCTACTCTTGAACGTGGTCAGCTTCTCTCTGAAGAAGACTTCATCAATGCCACCACCGAATTTGGTGATGACTTTAAGGCAATGATGGGGGCAGAAGCTATCGGCGAGTTGCTTCGTACAATCGATATTGATGCTGAGGTTGATCGTCTGCGTAAGGAATTGCAGGAAACGTCCTCTGAAGCAAAAATCAAGAAGTTTGCAAAGCGCCTGAAGGTTCTTGAAGGGTTCCAGCGTTCTGGTATTAAGCCCGAATGGATGATCATGACGGTTCTTCCTGTGTTGCCGCCGGACCTTCGTCCTCTCGTGGCTCTGGACGGTGGCCGTTTTGCGACCTCGGATCTGAATGATCTGTATCGTCGTGTGATCAACCGTAACAATCGTCTGAAGCATCTGCTTGAAATTAAAGCGCCGGATATTATTGTCCGTAATGAAAAGCGTATGCTTCAAGAGGCAGTGGACTCCTTGCTCGATAACGGTCGTCGCGGAAAAGCGATGACTGGGGCAAATAAGCGTCCGCTTAAGTCGCTTGCCGACATGATTAAGGGTAAGAGCGGTCGCTTCCGCCAGAACTTGTTGGGTAAGCGTGTTGACTACTCCGGCCGTTCGGTGATTACTGTGGGTCCCGAACTTCGGTTGCACCAGTGCGGCGTGCCGAAGCTGATGGCAATTGAGTTGTTCAAGCCCTTTATTTTCAATAAGTTGGTCTTGCGCGGTTTGGCTCCGACGCCGAAGGCCGCCAAGAAGATGGTCGACAATCAGGATCCCGTTGTTTGGGATATCCTTGAAGAGGTCATCTATGAACATCCGGTGATGCTGAACCGTGCTCCGACGTTGCATCGTCTGGGGATTCAGGCGTTTGAACCGAAGCTGATTGAAGGTAAGGCTTTACAGCTGCATCCGCTGGTTTGCGCTGCATTTAATGCTGACTTCGACGGTGACCAGATGGCTATTCACGTACCGCTGTCACTTGAAGCACAGTTGGAAGCTCGTAGTTTGATGATGTCCTCCAACAACGTTTTGTTCCCGGCAAACGGTGATCCTTCGATCGTGCCGTCCCAGGACATGGTGTTGGGGCTTTATTACGCAACTCGAGAAAAGATCAACGGCAAAGGCGAAGGTATGTTCTTCGCTGACGTTGCCGAAGTTCAGCGTGCTTGGGATAACAAGGTTGTTGAGCTTCAAACACGTTGTACGGTTCGTATTAAGGAATACGAACTTAACAAGGAAACCGGTGAAAAAACCCCGAAGATTGTTCGTTACGAAACCACGGTCGGCCGAGCTCTCTTGTCTGAGATTCTTCCCGAAGGGATGAGCTTTAAGGAGCTGAATCTCACGCTCAAGAAGAAAGAAATTGCGAAGTTGATCAATCGCTGTTTCCGTAAGTGCGGTCTCCGAGCTACGGTTATCTTTGCGGATGCCTTGAAGAACAACGGTTATCGATTGTCTACACGCGCTGGTATTTCGATCTGTGTTGGTGATATGAAAGTACCGGCCCAGAAAGAAACCCTTGTTCGAGCTGCGGAACAGGAAGTGAAGGAAATTGAATCTCAATACACTTCCGGTCTTGTTACTCAGGGTGAACGTTATAACAAGGTTGTGGATATCTGGGGTCGTACTGCCGATCAAGTTGGTAAGGTGATGATGCAAGAGTTGTCTACCGAACCGACGATTGATCGTCACGGCAAGAAGGTTTCTCAGGAATCCTTCAACAGTGTGTATATGATGGCTGACTCCGGCGCTCGAGGTTCCGCTGCTCAGATTCGTCAGTTGGCTGGTATGCGTGGTTTGATGGCTAAACCGGACGGCTCAATTATTGAGACCCCGATTACAGCAAACTTCCGTGAAGGTCTGAATGTTCTTCAGTACTTTATTTCTACCCACGGTGCTCGTAAAGGTCTGGCCGATACGGCATTGAAGACGGCAAACTCCGGTTATCTGACTCGTCGTTTGGTCGATGTAACGCAGGACTTGGTTGTAACCGAGGATGATTGCGGCACGTTGAACGGTGTTGAAATGCGCGCTCTTGTTGAGGGCGGTGAAGTAATTCAGGCTCTGAGAGATCGTGTTCTTGGTCGTGTGACGGCTACCGATGTGATTAACCCGGATACGGAAGAAGTCGTTATTACTGCTGGCACTCTGATCGATGAAGATCTTTGCGATGTTATCGATGAGTTGAGCATTGACATGGTTAAGGTTCGTACGCCGTTGACGTGCGAAACACGTTACGGTCTTTGTGCTAAGTGCTACGGTCGCGATTTGGGACGTGGATCCCTTGTTAACGCTGGTGAATCGGTTGGTGTTATTGCTGCTCAGTCCATTGGTGAGCCCGGGACTCAGTTGACGATGCGTACCTTCCATATCGGTGGCGCTGCGTCTCGTGCTGCTGTTGCTTCGAGTGTGGAAGCTAAGTCTGGTGGCGTCGTGAGCTACTCGAGTTCCATGCGTTTTGTGAAGTCTGCCAAGGGGGATTTGATCGCTATTTCGCGTTCCGGTGAAATTGTGATTACCGAAAATGGTCGCGAGCGCGAACGTCACAAGGTTCCGTACGGTGCCACACTGCTCGTAAAACAGGAGCAGCCTGTGAAGGCTGGTCAGCAGTTGGCTAACTGGGATCCGATGACTCGTCCGATTATCACGGAATACGCTGGTACGATTAAATTCGAAAACGTGATCGAAAACGTGACTGTGATGAATCAGGTCGACGAAGTGACTGGTTTGTCCTCTCTTGTTGTGATTGACTCCAAACGCTCCGCTACCGCTGCGAAGGGTAAGGGTAAATCTCCGGCTACGGGTATTCTCCGTCCGTTCGTTCATTTGATCGATGCTGACGGTAACGAAGTGAAGATTCCGGGTACGGATCACGCTGTGACTATTCAGCTTCCCGTTGGCGCTTTCGTCGTTGTTCGCGATGGCCAAGAAGTTGGTATGGGTGAAGTGCTTGCTCGTATTCCGGTCGAATCTCAGAAGACGCGAGACATTACCGGTGGTTTGCCGCGTGTGGCCGAACTGTTCGAAGCTCGCAGTCCGAAGGATGCCGGTATGCTTGCTGAAGTAACGGGTACTGTTACTTTCGGTAAGGAAACCAAGGGCAAGCAGCGATTGATTGTTACGGGTAGTGACGGTGTTGCTCACGAAACCTTGATTAGTAAGGACAAGACCGTTCTTGTTCATGACGGTCAGGTCGTTCAGAAGGGCGAAGAAATCGTCGACGGTCCGGCTGATCCGCATGATATTCTGCGTTTGCTTGGTATCGAAGAGCTGGCTCGTTATATCGTTGACGAAGTACAGGACGTTTATCGACTTCAGGGTGTGAAGATTAACGACAAGCACATTGAAGTGATTGTTCGTCAGATGTTGCGCCGTGTTCAGATTACTGATCCGGGTGATACGCGCTTCATTCCTGGTGAGCAGGTTGAACGTTCCGAAATGTTGGACGAAAACGATCGTGTGATTGCGCTTGGTCAGCGTCCGGCTATGTATGACAATGTGCTTTTGGGTATTACGAAGGCATCGTTGTCGACGGACAGCTTCATTTCGGCTGCATCCTTCCAGGAAACGACGCGTGTGTTGACGGAAGCTGCCATTATGGGTAAACGCGATGAGCTTCGTGGCCTGAAGGAAAATGTGATCGTTGGTCGTCTGATTCCTGCAGGTACCGGTCTGGCATATCATAAGGCTCATAAGGCTCGTGAACTGGCGGAAAAGCAGGAGGTCGAAATGACTGAACTGCAGATTACACCGGAACCGGAAAATCCGTTCCTTGAACCGACCTCTGCCATTAATCCCTTTGCAAGTGCGATGGGGGTTAATTTGGCTGATGAAGGTGAAGAGGATAAAGTGTCTCCTGTAGATGCTGAGTCTGAAAGTACGGAAACGGAAAAGACTGAATAACAGGGAATCAGCCTGATTCAGTGAATTGAGAATCGGCCGCTCTAGCTTTCTAAAGAAGCTGGGGCGGCTTTTTTTCCTGAAAAATAAGCCCGTTGTCGCTTGACATAGGGCTTATTTTGGTCGAAAATTTGATGCTTTTCGGGAGTGCTCCCTTTTCTGAATCGTCTTTTTGCCTCTCTGGCTAGGCTGTTCGAGGAGAATAGGGGGGCTTTCGAAGCGTTTATAACCTTAGTCCGCAAGGGTTGCGGATTATTTTTTAGTTTTAGACGGACGTTTATGCCTACTATTAACCAGCTTGTTCGCAAGCCCCGTGAGCTCACGCACGACAAGAGCAAGAGCCCCGCTCTTAAGAACTGCCCGCAGAAGCGCGGCGTTTGCACTCGTGTGTACACCACGACCCCGAAGAAGCCGAACTCTGCTCTTCGTAAGGTCGCCAAGGTGCGTTTGACCAACGGCTTTGAGGTCATTTCTTATATTGGTGGTGAAGGCCACAACCTTCAGGAACACTCTGTCGTTCTTATCCGCGGCGGTCGTGTGAAGGACTTGCCTGGTGTGCGTTATCACATCGTTCGTGGCTCCTTGGATACCCAGGGCGTCAAGGATCGTAAGCAGGCCCGCTCCAAGTACGGTGCCAAGCGCCCGAAGGCTGCGTAACATTCGCGGCGTAGCGCCGTGGACAAACGGTCGCGTGTTAATTCCCGACCGAGTAAGTCGCAATCCATGGGATTGCATTAAAAAACAAAATTTCTCAATTCATATTGAATTGAACATCTGAATTGAGACAAAGACTGAAGACACGAAAGAGGAAATCAAATGCCCCGTCGTCGCGAAGTTCCGAAACGCGAAGTGCTGGCCGACCCGAAGTTCGGCAGCGTCGAAATTACTAAGTTTGTTAATGTGATCATGCTTGATGGCAAGAAGGCTGTCGCCGAACGTATCGTTTACGGTGCCCTCCAGCAGATCGAAGAAAAGACTGGCAAGAACGCGCTTGAAGTGTTTACCACCGCGCTCAATAACGTCCGTCCGTTGGTGGAAGTTAAGTCCCGCCGCGTTGGCGGTGCCAACTACCAGGTTCCGGTTGAAGTTCGCCCTGTTCGTCGTATGGCTCTCGCTATGCGCTGGCTCCGTGAATCTGCTAAGAAGCGTTCTGAAAAGTCTATGCCGGAGCGTTTGGCCGGCGAATTGCTCGACGCGGCCGAAGGTCGTGGCGGCGCTATGAAGAAGCGTGATGAAGTCCATCGTATGGCTGAAGCCAACAAGGCCTTCTCGCACTTCCGCTTCTAATATTTAATTGGCTGCATGAAGTGCATCTTCATGCAGCTTATTACCAAAGAGGGACCTTAAATGGCTCGTCAAACCCCGATCTCGCAGTATCGCAATATCGGTATTTCTGCCCACATTGACGCGGGCAAGACCACCACGTCCGAACGCATCCTTTTCTACACGGGTGTGAACCACAAGATTGGTGAAGTGCACGACGGTGCCGCCACCATGGACTGGATGGAACAGGAACAGGAACGCGGTATTACGATTACGTCCGCTGCTACCACCGCCTTCTGGCACGGTATGGAAATGCAGTGGCCGGCATACCGCCTCAACGTTATTGACACCCCGGGTCACGTTGACTTCACTGTAGAAGTTGAACGTTCCATGCGTGTGCTTGACGGCGCTGTGATGGTTTACTGCGCTGTGGGCGGTGTTCAGCCCCAGTCCGAAACCGTGTGGCGTCAGGCTAACAAGTACAAGGTGCCCCGTCTTGCCTTTGTGAACAAGATGGACCGTACTGGTGCGAATTTCTTCAAGGTCTATGACCAGATGAAGCTTCGACTGAAGGCCAATCCGGTTCCGGTCGTGATTCCTATTGGTGCTGAAGATGGCTTCCAGGGTGTTGTTGACCTCATCAAGATGAAGGGCATCATTTGGGACGTCGCTTCCTCCGGTATGAAGTTTGACTATGTAGACATTCCTGCCGAACTCGTTGATCAGGCTCAGGAATGGCATGAAAATCTGGTTGAATCCGCCGCTGAAGCCAGCGAAGAACTGATGAACAAGTACCTTGAAGAAGGTGAATTGTCTGAAGAAGATATCGTCGCTGGTATCCGTGCACGTACGATTGCGTGCGAAATTCAGCCGATGTTCTGTGGCTCTGCCTTTAAGAACAAGGGTGTCCAGCGTATGCTTGACGCTGTTGTCCAGTTCCTTCCCGCCCCGACGGATATTCCGCCGGTTGCTGGTTTCGACCTTGATGACAAGCCCTGCACGCGTGAAGCTTCTGACGACGCTCCGTTCTCCGCTCTGGTATTTAAGATCATGACTGACCCGTATGTTGGTCAGCTCACCTTCTTGCGTGTGTACTCCGGTGTTCTTAATTCCGGCGATACGGTGATCAACTCCGTGAAGAACCAGAAGGAACGTATTGGTCGTTTGCTTCAGATGCATGCTAACGAACGTAAGGAAATCAAGTTCGTTGAGGCTGGTGACATTGCTGCCGCTGTTGGTTTGAAGTCTGTGACCACGGGTGATACGCTTGCTGCTCTTGATGCGCCGATCATTCTTGAACGTATGGAATTCCCGGAACCGGTGATTTCTCAGGCTGTTGAGCCCAAGACCAAGGCCGACCAGGAAAAGATGGCTATTGCTCTGAACCGCTTGGCTCAGGAAGACCCGTCCTTCCGTGTTCGTACTGACGAAGAATCTGGCCAGACCATTATTTCCGGTATGGGCGAACTCCATCTGGAAATTCTTGTTGACCGTATGCACCGTGAATTCAACGTTGACGCTACTGTCGGCAAGCCTCAGGTTGCCTATCGTGAAACGATTAAGTCTGTTGTCGAAAATGCAGAATGCAAGTTCGCCAAGCAGTCCGGCGGTCGCGGTCAGTACGGTCACGTTGTTCTTAAGCTCGAACCGCTCGAACCTGGCAAGGGTTTCGAATTCGTAGACGCTATCAAGGGCGGTGTGGTTCCGCGCGAATACATTCCGGCTGTTCAGAAGGGTGTCGAAGACACGCTTAAGGCTGGTGTGCTCGCTGGATACCCGGTTGTGGACGTGAAGGTTACGCTCCACTTCGGTTCCTACCACGAAGTTGACTCGAACGAAAATGCCTTTAAGATGGCTGCTTCCATGGCCTTTAAGGATGGTATGCGTAAGGCTACCCCGGTTCTTCTCGAACCGATTATGGCTGTTGAAGTTGAAACGCCGGAAGAAAAGATGGGCGACGTTATGGGTGACCTTTCTTCCCGTCGCGGTATGATCCAGGGTATGGACGACCTCGTCGGTGGCGGCAAGATCATTCGTGCCGAAGTTCCGCTTGCTGAAATGTTCGGTTATGCCACGCAGCTTCGCTCTTTGACGCAGGGCCGTGCCACGTACACGATGCAGTTCAAGCACTATGCTGAAGCACCGCGTAATGTTGCTGACGCCATTGTCGCCGACAAGACGAAGTAAGTTTTACAATAGAACTGTTTTTTAACCCCTCTCAGTTAAGGACCTAAAATGGCCAAGGGTAAGTTTGAACGTACCAAGCCCCACGTTAATGTGGGCACTATCGGTCACGTGGACCATGGTAAGACCACGTTGACGGCTGCTATCA
>Magnolia_p2__coassemble_1499_pt1 | contig 15537 bp, 15 predicted proteins | sample Magnolia_p2__metabat2_high_PE_017 | metagenome-assembled genome bin Magnolia_p2
CTGAAATGCCAAAAGTGATATCGCCATACTGGCATTAATTACGCTGCTTTTATAAAGCACCTCTATTGTTCCGAATCTCACTATGGCGGCTGAGGCGAAGACATATACGCCTCATGACCGCGGATGTATTTCAGTGAAGCCCTTTCTTCAACTTCGCTTATTGTTGAAAGCGGTTCTTCTCGTAGAAGCCCAAACAAAGTCACTAGCGCGTTCCGCGCTAAAAATTTGGACGGAATCGAAGACTGATGACAGCTAACTGTGCGCAAGTCGACGAGGTCTTTCGAGCGACTTACCGGGCGCTCCGCTTACGAAGAGAATGGGGAACCAAACCCTGGCAGGTAGCTGCTTGTCATATGAAAGCCTTCTCGATTCCGCAATCTGACTTTACAAATTTAGTGGTGTGGCTTCGCCACGTATTGGATGGAGGACGCGCATGGGCGCGCCCTCCAGAGGGAGTTGTACCCAAAAAATCCCCCGAACACTTGCAAACGGGGAGCTGACCATGTATTGGGCATTAGATGAACTGTGCTACCACAACACCGGCAATCAGCATCGTAACGTTATAAGCCAGGAAGGTCGGCACACAGGTATCCCAGATGTGATTGTGTTGCATGTCGGCATTCAGTCCAGACGTCGGCCCGAGTGTCGAATCCGAGGCCGGCGAGCCCGCATCTCCCAGGGCACCGGCAATGACCATCAACAAAATCGTAGCCGGCACCGAAAAACCGACCGCGGAACAGAGCGGTACGTAAATCACCGCTAGAATCGGTACCGTTCCGAAAGACGTGCCGATCCCCATCGTCACTAAGAGCCCGATCAGGGTAATCATTAGTGCGGCAAAGACCTTATTTTCCCCAAGGAGCGGAACAACGCCCTCAATCAATTCGGGGACAGCTTTCGTTTCCTGAAGAATATTGGCAAAACCGCCGGCAATCAACATCACAAAAGCAATGAATCCCATCATCGAGATGCCGCCGGCAATGTTGTCGTCAAGCTTACTGAATTTGTAAGCTCCGCCGGCTCCCATCACGACAAGTCCCATCAGCGCCGCCAAAGGCAGAGACTGCATGGCAATCTGAACCGCCACAGCGGCTGCAATGGCCACCAGCGTCACAAGATGCTTGCGACCGAAAACCAAATCTTCGGCGGCCACCGGCTGCGCCCCCAACACCGGACGATCTTCATAATCTCGAGGCTTGCGGAAAAAGACCAGCACCGACAGTGCCAAACCGACAAACATCGCCGCACCGCCGATCCAGGCGACAGAGGCCACATCGGAGACCGTTGTCGGCAGACCGCTTCGGGTCATGCTGTCGGCAACAATCCCCTGGAAGATCAGACCGAATCCGATCGGAAGAGAAATATAAGGTGCCGTCAAGCCAAACCCCAGAGACGTCGCCACGGCGCGGCGGTCCAAACGCATCTTATTCATCAGCTTCAAGAGCGGAGGAATCAAAAGCGGAATGAACGCAATGTGCACCGGAACCACGTTTTGCGAAAAGCAGGCCAGAAAGGCGATCGTGAAGCAAAAGAGTTGGGGTTTGGTGCCGACACGCGTACTGATAAAGCGAACCAGCATTTCCATCAGACCGGTATTCGCAATGGCTACGGCAAAGGTCCCCAGCAAAATATACGATAGTGCAGTCGTCGCATTGGCACTGAAGCCGTCTGCCAACAACTTCATGGAATCGGCCAAACCGATCCCCCCGACTTCACCGGCAATCAGAGCTGAAATGATCAAAGACACCAACACGTTTACACGTGCCAGACAAAGTCCGCACAAAATCAGTACAGAAACAACGATAGGATTGGTAAAGAATTCCACGACAATACCTTTAAGCGTCATGTCCGGCGTCGGCCGCACCGACCGCATCACAAAGAACGGGCACGAACCGACGTCATCGACAGTTTTATTTGGGAGTACATCCGTCGGAGAAACGAACGGACGCAAGGAGCAATTCAGTCAATAAATGGCAGAAGCATCAATGATGCAAATGACCGAACCACTTGGCGTGGATTTTTTCAAAAGTACCGTCTGCCTGAACTTCATCCAGAGCCTTGTTAAGGCGTTCCAACAAAGCGGCATTTCCCTGCTTGACGGCAAAGCCATAGCTCTGGGCATCCAGAACAGGACCGGTTTCCTTCAAACGGAAACCTTCGGAAACTTTTTGCGTAAAGAAATACTGATTAACCGGAGAATCGTTAATCATGGCGTAGCATCCCTTCAGATTGATTTCAAGGAATGCTTCCGACACGGAATTGAAGGTGCGGATCTTGGTATTGGGAATACGGGATGAAAACAGAGCACCGGAGGAACCGATTTCCGCGCAGAGCGTCTTTCCTTCGAGTTCCTTAATATCGGTAATTTCCGGATTGTCCGTATGAGTCATGATACGAAGCCCCGTGTAATAGTAGGGTTTCGTAAAATCAACACGAGCCGAACGTTCCGGCGTAATCGTCAGCGCCGAGACGGCCACATCGATCATGCCGAACTTCAGGGCTGGCAAGAGACTATCCAAACCCATCGAATAGACAACAGGCTCAAAGCCTGCGCGTTTCGATACTTCCTTAATAAGGTCAATATCAAAACCAACGTATTCACCGACCGTTGAATCCAAAAATTCAAACGGCGGATAAACCGTTTCGCTGCCAACTCGAAGCAGTTCGGCATTGGCCTGAGCTCCGATGAGCATCAGTGCGCTTGCCGTTGCAGCAACAATGTTTTTATAGGACATACCGAAGGTTCCTTTTCCTATTGTGATACGGGATTATTACGGTGATTTCTTCCAGTGGGCAAAAGCCCAACCGACACTTCGAATGAATGACGGCTTATCTATTCTAGGCGCATTTTGTCTGATTTTGTAAAAACTAGAATATCCTACCTAGAACCTTCGGATTTTTCTCGACTTGTAGAAAGAATGCGCCAAGAGAAGCGTAACGCCCTGAATTCAAACCTTTCGCACAGGGGCGAAACCTAAGAACGTCGGGCAAGCGCAAGTCCTTATAATAGTTTAGCCATTGGCGATATTTTTACAGTCTAATCTGCATCGGAGGAATGATGGAACAGGATATTCAGAAAGAATGGCTCGCCGCGACCCTTAATGACGCTCATGAAGCGCTGGAGGAAGCGATGAACAAAGTGTCCGACGGTGACTACGAGGATGCAAAGGAAGTCCTTGAACGCGACATCGTTCACGTTTATGCCAAACTCAACTACGCCATCAATACAGCCAAGCTCGGTCCGGCAGCTTTGGAAGCCCTGTCGGAAGACGAATTGATCGCTTGGCCTCCCAGAATGCCGTTCCTTACGATCGATGAGATCGATCACATCGGTGAAGAGGAATAACGTCGTCCGAACGCCGGCAGAGGTTAATCTGCCGGCTTTTTTGTTCCAATCAGCTCCTCCGACGCAATTCTGACGGACGCCAGCCAAACAGCATCAGCACACCGAAATACAAAAGCGCCGCCATGCTCACCATACCCAATACACCGACGGCCCGAAGACCCCAAGGCATATCTGTCCAGGAAACAAACGTTTGGGCATACCAAAGTGCGGCTCCCATCAGAAGACTGGCAACCAAAACGCGAACGATGGCGAATCCCCACCCTGCCAATGGCGTGTAAATTCCCCGCCGACGCAAAATAAGAAGCAGGACCGATGTATTGAATACACTGCCAAGACCGACAGAGAGTGCCAGTCCGGCATGCGAAAACAGCGGAACAGAAATCAGATTCACCATCTGAACGATCACAAGGCTCCAAGCCGCCACCTTGACCGGCGTACGGATATCCTTCCGAGCATAGAAAGCCGGCGCCACGATCTTGAGCGAAATCAACCCGATAAGCCCCACTGAATAGCCGATGACGGCCGTAGCGGTCTGCTGGACATCAGCCGGCGTGAAATTTCTCCCCTGAAAAAGAAAAGACACCAAGGCTTCCGATGTGAGCCAAAGTCCGACCGACGCAGGCACTGCCACTAAAAACACCAACCGCAAACCTCTGTCGAGCAAGGCGTTATACCGCGTATAGTCACCTTTGGCAAACGCTGAGGACAGCCCCGGCAACAAAACGGTTCCCAGCGCCACCCCGAGAAGCGCCGTCGGGAATTCCATCAGGCGGTCTGCAAAATTCAACCAAGTTACCGCACCGCTCGAGAGATGCGATGCAATGTTGGTATTGATCAAAATCGAGAGCTGAGCAACCCCGACCCCGAATAAAGCCGGCACCATCAGCTTCATCACGCGGCAGACATTCGAATCTCCCAAGCTCTCTTTCACACTTGCCGGTCTGACACGGATCCCCAAACGCCGCAAGGCTGCGAACTGCGTTCCCAGCTGCAGAACACCGCCGACGATCACGGCTACAGCTAGTGCCCAAATGGGTTCTTCCAGCTCGGGAGCCAGCAAAACGGTAAAGATAATGAACGAAAGATTGAGCAGAACCGGTGTAAAAGCCGGGATGGCAAAACGTTTCCAGGTATTCAGAACAGCCGCCGCCAAAGCCACCAAACTCATGAACGCAATATAAGGAAACATAAATCGCGTCAGATTCGTCGCCAAATCAAATGACTGATCGGACAAACCGCCGGCAATCAGCCAAACGAGCAACGGAGCGGCCAACACACCTAGAAGGCTGGCAAAGAAAACGGCCAGAGCCAACACGGTGAAAACATGATTGATAAATCGCTCGCTTCCTTCGGGATTGCTTTCCCGCACATCTGCCAACATGGGGACAAAGGCCTGCTGAAAAGCGCCTTCGGCAAACAAACGACGCAGCATGTTCGGCAGACGAAAGGCAACATAAAACGCGTCCGTTTCAGACGAAGCCCCGAAATACCGAGCAATGAGCATATCGCGAATGACCCCGGTGACACGACTCACCAGAGTTAATCCCGACACTGTAGCAGCAGACTTTAGAAGCGACATTGACTGGAAATCCTTGTTTTTTTCTCAAATGAGGAAAAAATTCTACTCGAAAAGATGCCTTTGTCTCCAAAATTTGATATAGTTTAGAGCTTTTCGGAGGTGCACATTTGCATTCTCTCGTTAATTCTCCTGTTGAAGCCCCAACCTCCGCAGGCAAGAGTAGCGAAAGAATCGTGCAACACTCTGAAATTTAATCAAATCTTTGGTGTCTCGCACAACCGCGATGCACTTTCCCCGCCAAAAAGCGGAGGTTATGCAGCGGCGTCCGGACTGCGCGTTGTTTTGCGCTCTTCACGGGACTACCGGGATAGTCACGTTTCTTCCCGAAACGTGTCGGACGCCAACTGTTTAATTTTTAGGCAAGGAATTCATAAAATGGCCAATACCAAGCAAGCTCGCAAGCGCGCCCGCCAGATGGTTGTGCGCAATCTGCACCTTTCGGCTCAGCGCAGCCAGTTCCGCACCGCCATCAAGGCCGTGCGTAAGCTCGTCGTTGCCGGCGACAAGACTGCCGCTCAGGAAGCCTTCAAGAAGGCTGAATCCGTTATCGACTCTATGGCTCGCAAGGGCGTTCTTCACGCCAACGCCGCTGCTCGCCATAAGAGCCGTCTCTCTGCTTCCATCAAGGCCATGGCCTAATTTGGTTTAGCAAAGACAAAAACGCACGCTTCTGAGAGCGTGCGTTTTTTTTATGGCTGCCAGTCATCCCCGCCGATCTCGGCACAACAGGTGTCACACCGGGATCACATAGAACAGCACAGCAAAAAACTGCAGGGTCGTGCCGACGAGAACAAACAGATGCCAAATCGCGTGATTGAACGGAACTCGTTCCCACAGATAAAAAATCACGCCCAGACTGTACACTCCCCCTCCGGACACCAACAGCCAGAGTCCGGCTGTCGGTAAGGCCTCAATCAACGGTCCGAGTCTCGTCACCACACACCATCCCAGTGCCAGATAAAGCACGCAGTTCAGCCATTCCGCCCGCTTGATCAGTATCGGCTGAAAGAGAACACCAATGAGTGCTACCCCCCAGACAACCGCGCACAATATCTCACCACCGCGTCCGCTGAGCGTCATCAGACAAAACGGCGTATAGGTCCCGGCAATCAGCAAAAAAATCGCACTGTGATCCATCACCTGCAGAACACGTTTGGCACGAAGGTTGGGAATCGCATGATAGAGCGTTGAAATCAGATACAGCACAATCATCGCGCTCCCGAATACGGCCGCACTGACGACGGCTTCCACCGTCCCGGCCATGACAATCGCGCTGTGCAGAAGGCAACCCAATCCCAGCATGCTGAGAGCGGCGGCAATCCCGTGTGTCACGGCATTGGCAATTTCCTCTCCCCGCGTGTACTGCCCTAAAGCGGCAGCCGGTGACTGTTTCGACATAAAAAAAGCTCCTCTAGTGATTGTTCCGGTATTTTGCATCGACAGGCTCAATGAAAAACAAACTCGAAAGCAACACTTTAGGAGCTTTTTGTTAAGAAGCGTTTCCACTCACTTTGCTTGAATCACGTCAATCTCGACGGATCCCAAATCACGATCAACTTCTGCAGTCACAGTCATCACCTTGTCTTTACGGACATGAGACCAGTTTTTTTCCTCATCCAATTCTGCAAGGATGGTATCGCCGGCAATATCCTGAAAGGTGTACTTGTCTTTTTCGACACGTTCGACAAAACGTCCGTGCAAGGTCACCAATGCTTTGTCCTTGGCATTAGCCTTCAACGTTTTGATTGTCATGGGAGCCGGCTCCTCAAATCCCTGAGGAGCAGTCGAGACCGATCGGGAAACGACCGGCTCGGCAGCCACCGTCGCGCCCGAGATCACCATAGCCACCGATAACGCAGCCAAAGACTTTATCGTTTTTCTCAGTAACATCTTCACACTCCTCAAATAATGACGGGTTCTCGTTCCAGCGTAACGCCGAAGTCCCGCCTGACTTTTTCAATAATTTCATCGGAAAAAGCAATCACATCCTCACCGGTTGCGCCGCCATGATTGACAACAATGAGAGCGTGTTTGTCATAGACACCGACCGCTCCCTTCTGGCATCCCTTAAAGCCGGCGGCTTCGATCAACCATGCCGCAGCGAGCTTCATACGGCCGCCGCCCAGTTTGTAGTACACCAGATTCGGATGAACGGTCAGCAACTCATGCCAAAATACCTTGGTCACGATCGGATTGGTAAAAAATGAGCCGGCGTTGCCCAATACGGACGGATCCGGCAGTTTGCGGGCTCTGACCGCTCTGACTGCCGCCTCCACTTCCGCCACGGTCAATCCCGTGATTTCCCGGCCGGCCAGATTGAGTTCCGCATCCAAATCGCGATACCCCAACGCCGGCGTCCAAACCTTCGGCAACCGGAGCGTCGCTCCCAACACAACCAGATCCTGTCCAGCCGGCGTCTTGAATATACTGTGGCGATAAGCGAAATCGCACTCCGGTAAAGTGAGGACGCGCTCTGCCTGCTCACACCTGTCCCAGACCGTCACAGACACAAGCCGTTCAGCCAACTCCACTCCATACGCGCCGATATTCTGAACGACGGCCCCCCCTACCGTTCCGGGAATAGCGGCCAGGTTTTCCAACCCGCCATACCCTTCCGAAACCGTCCGACGAACAACATCATCAAACAGCTCTCCGGCGCCGACCTTCACCAGTACATCACCGTTGGCGGCCGTTTCGAGGCGATAACCTTTGATCTCCATACGAATGACCAAGGCATCAATATGACTTCGGGCAATCGTATTCGCACCGGCCCCCAAAAATTTCACCGGTATGGATCTTTCATCCGCCCAGGCAATCAGGACTCGCAATTCATCCACCGTTGTTGCACGGGCAAAATACTCGGCCGTTGAATGAAGGCCGAAAGTCGTCATGGTATCAAGGGCCTGACGTTCTGTAATCTGAGAAAGCATAGTTCTTTGCCGGCTGTCGCGAGCCGCCCTTCATGTTATTCTGAATTCCATTATAGGTAGCTTGAGTCAGAGTCGGCTAAGAATGGTCATAATCAGTCTCAATTGCTACAATTCCCCGACTTTTATTCTTTTTTATAGCTCCTCATGAGCTCACTCTTTGTAAGGAATTCTCTGACATGCCTTCTTTCGACGTTGAAGTGAAAGCCGATGCCGTTGAATTGCGCAATGCCGTGGATCAGGCCCAAAAAGAAATTGGCACACGCTACGACTTCCGAGGTACTTCCGCCTCTTTGGAACAAAAGGAGCTCGAGCTCTTTTTGATTGCAGACAGCGATTTTCAGCTCAAACAGGTTCGGGACGTTCTCATCGGGAAACTGGCCAAGCGCGGAATCGATATTCGCCTGCTTGATGAAACCAAAGCCGTGGAAAAAATCGGTGGTGACAAACTCAAACAGACCATTGTGGTCAAGGAAGGAGTGTCCCGAGAACTTGGAAAAAACATTCAAAAAATCATTAAGGATGCGAAAGCTCTCAAGCTCACGGCCGCACTCAACGGTGACGTGGTTCGTGTCTCCGGCGCCAAACGCGACGCCCTGCAGGAAGCCATCGCCCTTTTGAAAAAAGAAGTGAAAGACGTTCCTCTCGTCTTTACGAACTTCCGGGCCTGATCGCGCCCTTGCTCTCGAAGAGCGGGATTTTCGCCTTCGATGCTTCGAGTAAAAAAAAGCTGCTCAACCGATTTCATCGGCTGAAGCAGCTTTTTTTACGACTATATTACGCGACCAACGGCATCGTGGCCAAGCGATACCGAACCGACTTCTCGATCGCCTCAGCCGTCAGTCCTATGCTCTCGAGCAATTCCGACTGAGTCCCCTGATCAATAAACTCATCGGGAATACCAAAGCGCATAACCGGCTTGGCCAATCCCTCATCCGCCAGGACTTCCAAAACGGCACTGCCGGCGCCTCCCTGAAGGACGCCCTCTTCCGCACAAACAATCAGATCATGCTTTGCAGCAGCTTTTTTGATGGCCTCCCGATCGATCGGCTTGACAAAACGCATATCAATCAACGTGCCGTTCAAATGCTCGGCCACCGTGCGCAAAACTTCCGTCATTGAGCCAAAACCGAGAAAAGCAATTCGCTTGCCTTCCCTGAGCGTCTTCGAGCCCCCCACCGGAATCGTTTCCGCATCGGCCGTAACCTCGACCAACGGTCCGCGTCCTCTGGGATAGCGAACTGCGGCGGGAGAATTCATGGCATAAGCCGTATTGAGCATCAACCGACATTCGTTTTCATTCGAAGGGGTCATGACGCACATATTCGGAACAGAACGCAACTGAGCAATATCAAACACCCCGTGATGCGTAGCGCCGTCCGCACCAACCAACCCGCCGCGATCGATGGCAAACATAACGGGAAGATTCTGCAAAGCCACATCGTGAATCACCTGATCCAGAGCACGTTGCAAGAAGGTGGAATAGATTGCAACCACTGGCTTGATCCCTTCACAGGCCAAACCGGCAGCATAGGTCACGGCATGCTGTTCAGCGATCGCCACATCACGATAGCGGTCCGGAAAGCGACGTTCAAATTCGACAAGCCCCGATCCTTCGCGCATCGCGGGCGTAATACCATACAATCTCGAATCGCGTGCCGCCGTATCACAAAGCCAGCGACCGAAAATTTCGGTATAGGTCGGAGGAGCCGGCTTCTTGACGGGAAGACCAAGCAGAGGATCAAAAGCACCGACACCGTGATATGCCGTCGGATCCATTTCGGCCGGCTCATAGCCTCGTCCCTTGGCCGTGACGACATGAAGAACACAGGGGCGATCTAGATTCTTCAGGTTTGTCATGACATCAATTAATCCCTGGATGTCATGACCGTCAACCGGTCCGTAATAGTTCAAATCAAAATTGGCGAAAATCGCCGAAGGCGGACTGACGAAGTTAATTGCCTGTCGTTCCATGCGCTTGGCAATATCCAACAGTCCCGGCAACGTGCCCATTACCTTCTTGGAAACTTCCCGAGCATTGGTAAAGGCTCGGGTCGAAACAATACGCGCAAGATGATTGGAGAGTGCCCCGGCCGGGGGAGAAATCGAACAATCGTTGTCGTTCAGAATGATGAGAAGCTTGACACCTTTTTCGTAGACTCCCGCATCATTCAGAGCCTCGATGGCCATACCGCCCGTCAAAGCACCGTCTCCGATCACCGCAATATGCCAACGGTCCTTTTTTCCTTCCAGTTTGGCCGCAATCGCCATACCGAGCGCTGCAGAGATGGAGGTTGACGAATGAGCGGTCCCGAAAGCATCGTACTCAGACTCATAACGCTTCGGAAATCCTGAAAGACCGTGAAATTGACGCAACGTGTGCATTTCATGCTTACGTCCGGTCAAAATTTTGTGAGCATAGGCCTGATGTCCGACATCCCAAATCAGACGGTCCTCGGGCGTATTGAACACGGTATGCAAGGCAATCGCCAATTCCACGGCACCAAGCGAACTCGACAAATGACCGCCGGTCTTGGAAACGGAGTCAATCATAAAGAGGCGGAGCTCGTGAGCCAATTGCGGCAGACTTGCTGTTTTCAGCTTGCGCAAGTCGGCGGGCGTTTCAATAGTGTCTAGAAGCGGAGTAGTAGTCAAGAAACAACCTTTATACGGCGACGGTTTTTGAGGCAGTCCGCACCGGGAGAACACAGTCCTTCTACACGGAGCGGAGCCGATTTTGATCAAAGGAATTTTACCCGATTGCGACGTGACGCTCCGCCGTTCAAATCGGAGAAAAGTCAACGTTTTGGTCGGACAAACGGGTCGGTGCAACCAATTTAATACGAACGGGCGACAATTAAATTTGCAATCTGAGCAAGGCGCTCGGTCGCACCTTTATCCACGGATTCATCGGCTTCCACCATCGCGAGAGCCGCCAGCGCACGATCGTGCAGTTCTCGGGCACGATTTTTGGCCCCTTCAAGACCAAGCAATGAGACCCAAGTCGGCTTCTCGTCTTTCTCATCCTTACCCGCCGTTTTCCCGAGCGTTGCCGTGTCCTGAGTACAGTCGAGAATATCGTCTACGATCTGAAAAGCCAAACCGATGGCATCCGAAAAAGCCGTCAATCCGGCCTGCGCTCCCAAACCCAATCGTTCCCAAGTTCCGGCCTGCGCTCCGGAAAGCACAGCGGCCATAATCAGAGCCCCTGTCTTCATTGACTGCATGCGAAGCAGCTCGGCTTCGCCCGGTTGCTGACCAACCATCGCGAGATCCAAAGCCTGACCGCCACACATACCCCGAACACCGGAAGCGCGTGCCAGCGTTCCCATCAGTCTGGTGGCGACAACAGGATTGTCGATCTGCGAAAGACAGTAAAACGCCTCGGTCTGCAACGCATCGCCGGCCAACATAGCCAGAGCTTCGCCATACTGCACGTGAACGGTCGGCTTTCCTCGTCTCAACGTATCATTGTCCATACACGGCATATCATCGTGTACCAAAGAGTAGGCATGGATCAGCTCAAGTGCCACGGCCGCTCGATCTAACGTCGATTCGTCGGCACCGGTCACCCGTCCTGCCGCATAGCAAAGCAGAGCACGAATGCGTTTGCCACCGCTTAGCGTGGCATAGCGCATCGCACCGGTCAAACGCTTGGGCTCACGGCCCGGTTTCGGCAGGATTTCGCCTGCCACCCATTCGATATGAGTCACACGATCACGTTGCCAATCGGCAAAGTTCGCTTGCTGGTTGTTTTGAGCCATTTTATTTTCCTGCCGAGGCATTAAAAGCCGATTTCATCAAAATTCGGCACCGTACGGGACAGCGTATTCGTTTCTTTTTGCTGCTTGTCTTCCGCGTCAATTTCCTCAATGGTCTGACGAGCTTCTTCAAGCTCCTTGCGACAGCGTTTTAACAGCGCGTTCCCTCGTTTGTAACCCTCAACGCTGTCTTTCAAGGTAATGTCACCGCTGGAAAGCGATGTTGTCAGTTCTTCCAACTCAGCCAGAGCCTCTTCAAAGCTCAGTTCATCAACGGGTTTTAAAGACTGATTCATAGAAAACTCAGCGCACCACCCTCAGTCTTCAGTCTGAGAGAAAGGCGCCGCCCTCCTTTCTTAAGTCTGTTAAAAATGTTCTTTTCTTTTTCGTGAAGCGTCGGGTTGCGAAGCTTCACTGCCGATGTTCCTCGGGACACACCGGATGTCGTCACGGGAAATGACCGTCACGATACTTCGTCAAATCGGTTATGCAGGCATTTTACAGGTCTGCCACCAAGTGTAGAATCCCGGCTCACGATCGTTTTGCTATCCATGCGCTTCGCTCAAATCCTCAACGGTTGCTCGAGCGGTTTCGTCGTGTCCGTTGTGATGATGTCCGCTCAGCATCACCACACAAAGGAGAATGCCGATAAAAAAGAGAGCAAACTGTTTTGCCGCCCCATGGCGCCCTTCACAATGAACGAAGACTTCGGGCAGGAGACAATGGAAAGTGATGAAGATAAACGATGCTGCAGAGACTGCCAGTGCATACGGAAGGATTCCGTCCACCAAACTGACGGCGAACCATCCGAACAGGCCGCCGACCGGAGCCATTACCGCCGCGCCCAGACAAAGCAAGAGTGCCCTCTTTTGCGAAAGACCGTAATTTTTCAGAATCACCATATAACCGGTTGTCTGAGGAATTTCATGGACCAAAACGGCCAGAGCAATCAGCCATCCCGCCTTCGGACTGACCATAAACGTGCTGGCAATCAGAACGCCGTCTACAAAATTGTGTAATCCTGAGGCCGTCATCATGGCCACTGCTCCGGTTTTTGCCTGACCCATTCCACAGGCATGATGAGAAACGGGCCCGTCTATTTTTCGCGAGGACGAAGCCCCGTGATGATCCGCCGTCATCAAAAAGCGCTCGAGGAGCAAAAACAGCATCACTGTTGCCAGCATCGTCCATCCCAGTACTTCAGGACAGACATTGGGAGAAGAAAAGGCCTCGGGAATCAGATGCGTCATCGCAATGGCAATCATCAGCCCGCAGGAAACAGCCAGAAGCTGTTCGGACAAACGGGCCAACCACCGATATGACAAGACGCTGGCCGTTGCTACAATCACCAGGCGGCTAAGCACGTTCGCGACTAAGATTTGTAACAGAAGAAACATTATGGTCTTTTGATGGAACAGAGTTAAATCGTTTTTCGTTTTTCCGTGATGACTTTGACAAACAAAACGAAGGATTTAGTCATCAACTATCAACAAATAACTACATAATAGTTAATAAATATAGACTATATTTTTGATACAAATCAAAATGTAAAGGTCTATTGGACGGTTTTTCGTCTTGACTCTTACTAGCACGACTGAGCAATCCTTTTACCTAATGGTTATCCCTGAATTGAAAAAAGGACTTCGACGCATAGAATCGGACTGTAACAGGAAATACGCCTGTTTCAGATAACGAGTTCACATTTATTGCACAAAATGTTGAATTCGTTTCTAAGAGTATAAAAACTAACTGCTAAGGGTGGAGTATATGTCCTCCAAAATGAAAATCAGTCTGGCTTGGCAGATGATGATTGGTCTGGCACTTGGTGTCGTCGTCGGCGCCATCGTGGATTCATCACTGGCAACAACCTACCTCAAACCTCTCGGTGACCTGTTCATTCGTTTGATCAGAATGGTCGTTGTTCCGTTGGTAATCGCCACCATCATCGCCGGTTCCGCCGGCATTTCCGACACGTCCAAACTTGGACGCGTTGCTGTCAAGGTCCTCTTGATTTACGCAGTCACAACGGGTATTGCCGTTGCATGCGGTCTGTTCTTTGCCGGCCTTATCCAGCCGGGTCAAGGACTCGATCTGTCGACCGAAGGTCTTCAGGCCAAGAACGTTGTTGCTCCTCCCTTAGTTGAAACCCTCCTTGCCATTGTTCCGATCAATCCGATGGAAGCCATGGCCAAGGGGTCGATGTTGCAGATTATCTTCTTCGCCGTCATCTTCGGCTTTGCCCTTTCCGGACTTGGCGAACGTGGCAAGAACGTACTGAAGTTCTTCGAAGTTGTCGGTGATGTCATGGTTCGCATGACGCATATGGTCATGCTCTATGCTCCGATCGGTGTGTTCGGTTTGATGTCCTATACGGTTGCCCGTCACGGCCTCTCCGTGCTGCTTCCGTTAGGTGCCCTTATTCTCACCGCCTTTATCGCGACGGTCGTTTTCGTGGTCTTCGTCCTGATCCCGATGGTTCGTTTCGTGACCGGCGTCCCCGTCATGACGTTCCTGAAGTGCATCTTTGAACCGTGGCTCGTTGCCTTCACGACCTGCTCTTCCGCCGCTGCCCTTCCGGCCAACCTGAACGCAGCTCGTCGCCTCGGTGCCACCAAAGCCATCGCCTCTTTCTCCATTCCTCTTGGCAATACCGTTAACATGAACGGTACCGCCATTTACATGGGTGTCTGTTCGATCTTTGCTGCCGGTGTCTACGGTCTGCCGCTTTCGATTGGCGATCAGATGACGATCGTTCTGATGGGCGTCCTCGCCGCTGTCGGTACTGCCGGTGTTCCGGGTGCCGGCCTGATCATGACGACGATCGTTTTCACGCAGGTTGGTATTCCTTTGGAAGCCGTTGCTCTGATTGCCGGGGTTGACCGTATTCTCGACATGATCCGTACGTCCATTAACGTGGTCGGTGACGTTGCCTCTGCCGTCACGGTTACGAAGTTTGAAGGCGACTTGAATTCGGAAGCCTATGTTGAAGGTGAGGATTAAAGCCTCAACCGACAAACATTAAGAACATCTCCTCTTTCTTAATGCGCACGAGGTCGTTTCCTTCGGGAAACGGCCTCGTTTTTTTTTGCGATTTGTTTCTTTGAGAAACACTTTTTTCTGCTACCGTGCTATGGTTGCAATTCAAAATGAATGTTCGTACCGACATTCATCATTTACCAAAAGGATCTGTCCCGTGAACATCAAACTTCTGGCTGCTACCCCTTTGATCACCATGCTTGCCGCTTGCTCTAGCTTCACCTCTCAGCCTCCTCAGCTGGCTGGCCGTACGTTGGTTTGGAATGACAGCCCCGTTGCCACCGTCACTCCGTCCATCACCTTCCACACCAATAACGACATCTCCGGTACCAGCGGATGCAATCTTTTGACCGGTCAGGTTCAGCTGAACGGTACGAAGGTTGATTTCTCCAAACTCGGTTCCACCAAGCGTCTTTGCTCGCCGGACGAAATGGGCGTTGAAGCCGCATTCCTGGAACGCCTTGCCAAGACGACGGATCTCGTTGCCGACGGCGACAAGGTTAACTTCCTCGACAAGGACGGTAACCTTGTGATGACCATGAGCGATCAAAAATAATCCAAGCGATCGAGCTAAAGGCGTGGAATGATTTTCCACGCCTTTTTCTCTCCATATGTTCTAAAAAAGTTGTTCAAAGTTAAACCTCTTTATTTAGACTTATCTGCACTCTGTTGACGGCATCGGCAGTGAGTTTCCTTACTGCTGATCTCCAAACCGGAGCCTAATTGATGCTCAGCAACACCGGAGAGACGTCTGAGCGGCATTTTCGTCAGCCCTCAACACAACCTCGTCAACGCCGGTAAAACGATCGCCTTTCCTCGTGCCTTCAAGACGTTTGGTCCGACTGTCCATTTGCGATCTGTACGCGGCGTTCACGTGATCGTGAAGAA
>Magnolia_p2__coassemble_1556_pt1 | contig 15023 bp, 15 predicted proteins | sample Magnolia_p2__metabat2_high_PE_017 | metagenome-assembled genome bin Magnolia_p2
TATCGTGCAACACAAGCCAAGAAGAAGAACTTAAGGCACCCCAAACACAAACTTAATGAGGATTGAAATAGCCGGATAGCAAATAACGCGTTATGCGTTATTTTTTAAACCCGTTTAGGGGTCAGTTCTGGTGTCGTTGGTAGGGTTAACTAGAATGTCGCTTGACAGCCGATCCTGCTTTGCAAGGGGCCTTAGCCTTATGTCGTCGTGACGGTTGGTCTGTGCCTCAAGTCGAATACTCGTATGACTCTAGATATTTTGATATTGCATGGCCTCATAGCAAAATCGCCATCGATTTATCCGCACAGGTCAAAACAGAATTTGATGGATGGTTTATTCATTAGGAGATTTTCTTTATAAATTCAAAATTAGGCAGTATGGCTTTTGACTTGAAAGACATTGAGTAAATCGTTCTTCATACATTACTTCCTTTTTTCCATGGCAGTTGCAAAATCGATGATGGGCGTTTCCATTTCTCCGCAATGTACTTCATCGTAAGCAGACCAATTTCCGCACAGCATCATCCCCTCCGACGTTTGACCGTTGTCCCATGACAAACGACGTCGAAGACTTCAATATAGTTAGTCAGCCCGTCTTTCATGCTCTCCGTTCTCGCCCCAATCTCATACCCTTGTTAGCCAAGTTCGGAAGAAAAAAAACATTTTTCTGCATTCTTACGGTGTTTTTTTGTCTCAGGGGTTTTCCCCAATGGTACGCCTTGCTAAAATAGCAAAACAAGCGTATGGCATTCCTTTTTGCTAACGGATGCCCTTGCTAATTATTTTTTGACAATCCAAGGAGAATACCGATGGCTACCATCGTCCGCCCCGAAAGCATGCAGCGCATCGATAACGAAGCGCTTGCACAGGCCTTCATTGAAGAACAGGTGAAGGCAATCCGTGAACAAGTCGGTGACAAGAAGGTTCTGCTGGCCCTTTCCGGTGGCGTGGACTCTTCCGTTGTGGCTGCTCTTCTCATCAAGGCCATCGGTCGTCAGCTCGTCTGTGTCCACGTCAACCACGGTCTGCTCCGCAAGGGTGAACCCGAGCAGGTTGTTGAAGTGTTCCGCAACCAGATGAACGCCAACCTCGTTTACGTTGATGCCGTCGACCGCTTCCTTGAAAAGCTGGCCAATGTCGCTGATCCCGAACAGAAGCGCAAGATCATCGGTGCCGAATTCATCCGTGTGTTCGAAGAAGAAGCCCGCAAGCAGGAAGGCATTGAATTCCTCGCTCAGGGCACGATCTATCCGGACATTCTTGAAAGCCACGGCGTCAAGGCTCACCACAATGTGGGCGGCCTCCCCGACGATCTCCAGTTCGGCCTCGTCGAACCGGTTCAGCTGCTCTTCAAGGATGAAGTTCGCATGGTCGGCAAGACGCTCGGTCTGCCCGACAGCATGGTTTACCGTCAGCCGTTCCCCGGCCCCGGTCTCGGTGTTCGCTGTCTCGGCGCCATTACCCGCGACCGTCTTGAAGCCGTTCGCGAATCCGACGCTATCCTTCGTGAAGAATTTGCGAAGAACGGTCTCGAAGGCAAGGTTTGGCAGTACTTCACGGCCATTCCCGACTTCAAATCCGTCGGTGTCAAGGACGGCAAGCGTACCGATGCCTGGCCCGTCATCATTCGCGCCGTCAACACCGTTGACGCGATGACTGCCACGGTGGAAGACGTTCCGTTTGCCCTTCTGCAGCACATCACCCAGCGTATTACCAACGAAGTCGCCGGCGTCAACCGTGTGGTCTTTGACCTCACGCCGAAGCCCACCGGTACGATCGAATGGGAATAATGTGGTCTTAACACCATAATGCCCAAGCCCCGTTGACAGCAATGTCAACGGGGCTTTTTGTGACGGAATGAACCTGACGGCAGTGTAAAACTCAGTCGTTCAGTACGAAGAGAACGTCAATCACCGGAAGCAGCTTTGGCAAAACGCGGTTTCTTTTCCAATATTTTCTGATGTCTCCAATAGAGCCAACAGAGAGCGACCGCCGTCACCGCCCAACTGACCGGGTAGACCATCATCAACACAATATAGTCATGGTGGGCAGCGAAAACCGTCCATACCCAAATGACTCGAACGGAACAGACACAGAAAAGCGTCACCATCGCAGGCGGCATGGAATAACCGTACCCTCGCATGGCATCCGACACCGTTTCCATCACGACACTGATCGGTTCAAACAAAACAACCCAGTAAATGCGGGTCATCGCCAATTCAATCACATCGGAGCTGTCTGTAAAAAGACTGAGCAAATGACGTCCGAACGAAACGATCACTGCAATCATCAGCACCGTCGCGACAAAATTGAGTCCCATTGAGACCCAGGTTGCCCGACGACATCGGGCTAAATTGCCCGCACCATAATTCTGGCTAACAAAAGTGGTGGCAGCCAAGCCAAATGCATTGATGAAGCAATAGACATTGATTTCCACCGTGAAGGCCGCGACAGAACCGGCCATAACCTCCGGCCCCAGACTGTTGATGGCTGCCTGAATAATCAGATTGGACAGCGAAAAGACGGCCCCCTGCAAACCGGCAGGCCAGCCGATGCGCACAATCGGTTTAAGCGATGCGCCATCGACCCTCATACACTGCTTAATGTCAAGATGCAATGGCCCTTCGGTTCTGAGGAGCTTCACAAACAGCAACGCAGCTGCCAATCCGTTGGCCAAAACAGTGGCCAACGCCACCCCGCCTGCTCCCCAGTCAAAAAACAAAACGGCCACCAAGTTACCGGCAATATTGAATACACTGGCCGCCAACAAAGCCCACAAAGGTGTTTGCGTATCCCCTTGACTTCGCATCACCGCAGCCAAAAAATTGTAGATGGCAATAAAGGGGAAACCCAGCAGAAAAACCCGCAAATACATCTCTGCGTCGGGTCTGACAGACGCGGGAACATCCAGCCAATCCATCGCCGGTCCGGCGAATCCTTCACCGACCAAAACAGCCACAATACCGAAGATCACTGCCGTTGCAAACGCCGTATGCACGGCACGATTGGCCTTTTGCTCATCCTTCATGCCGAGGCACTGCGCAACAACGACATTGGCCCCGAGTGCAAGCCCCATACAAAAACTGATGATCAAACCGATAATCGGAACGTTATTGCCGACGCCGGCCATGGCTTCATTCGAAACGAAGCGTCCGAGCACAGCCACATCAGCCGCATTAAACAGCTGTTGGAGCATCCCCGTCAATGCGAGCGGCAAAGCAAAAATGATCATTCGGCTCCACAAAGGACCGTCCAACATATCAATTTTTTTCGACGATCGACTCATTCTTCTTTCTTCTCTTGTTGTCTTTCTCAACCACTGTTCAGGAACATCCGCCATCATCTGAAGGCTTCTCTATATTGTAGTCCGACGTCAACCCAAGTCTTCTGTTCGTTGCCAAAGACTATTTATAAAATGTCCGCTAGTGTCCCAAGCGATGAAACACTTCCAAGGCACATAAGGGAAAAACCGAAAGCAAAAATATCCACAAGCGTGTACATTTATAAGATTGACTATTTTTGCCTACATTCCTCGTCCTTACGAGAACCGGCATCTTGCCGTTTGACAGGCCTCCAGGAGACAATTACAACATGGATCGATCCAAAATTATGATGTACATCATCGGCACCGTGATAACCACCGTTACCGTGATGCTTCTCGGCCACTTCATTGCGCCGGACTCTTCGCTGATTCTGCTGGGACTTGTCGGTGCCGTACTGGGGCTCTTCGGTTCCTATGTCATCACGCGTCAGATTGAAAAAATCCACGAGCGTGTTGAATATCAGCTCGATATCCTCAATAAAGAAGAACAGCTCTATGACCCCAAAACCAAGGAGTTCTTTCTGACGGATGTCAACGACGCCTTTATTCGAGATCACGCTCAGGAGATCACGAAAACCGCCAAAATTGACCGAAACGTCAATCCGTCCCGTATCGCCGTCACACATGCCGGCAAAGTGTTCGGCTATATTGACGACAAGTACAATGCAACCTTAATCCCTGTTCTGGATCAGTTTGCCGGAGACTTTACCATTCGAGTACGACTGTATCCGCTCACCAAAGTTCGTCTGGGCGTCAGCATCCGTTCCAAAAAAACTGCCGCACGGGAAGCACTGAAAAAGGCCTTTGATGCCTGTGCCGAACTCTGATCTCGATTAACCATTTGCGCCTTTCCTTGCAGGCCTTTCGCTTCCGGAGACAATCCGGGCTGTCGAAAGGCCTTTTATTTTTCCATCACAAAGAATGAAAGTGATTCTCATTTTCCAATTCTCTATCAGTGACATAGAAAAGAGATATTACGGAATGACGGACATCCCTTAATATTAATAAGTTGAAACATCCTTAACCTCACGAATATGACAAAAACTCAAGCAAAAAGACCGAAACTCATTCTGGAGATTGCCGTCGTCATTGCCTGCAAGCTTCTGTTCATTTTCGGGCTTTGGTACTTCTTCTTCAGTCCGGCTCACCGGCCTCTGATTAATCCCGAAACGGTTGGCAACGCCATCCTTTTCGAGCAAACCACCCCCGCACAACCCACTACTCACAAAGGAGCCGGGCAATGATTCCTTCCGAACTTGTTGACCTCTCCCGACTGCAATTCGCAGTCACTGCCATGTACCACTTCCTGTTTGTCCCGCTGACGCTGGGACTTTCCTTCATGCTGGTCGTGATGGAAATCACCTACGTGATCACCGGCAAACAGGTCTACAAAGACATGACCCGATTCTGGGGCAAGCTTTTCGGTATTAACTTTGCTCTGGGTGTTGCCACCGGCATCACCATGGAATTCCAGTTCGGCACGAATTGGGCTTACTACTCTCACTACGTCGGCGACATTTTCGGTGCACCGCTGGCGATTGAAGGCCTGATGGCCTTCTTCCTCGAATCGACCTTTATCGGTCTGTTCTTCTTCGGCTGGGACCGCCTCTCCAAGGGAAAGCATTTGGCCGCCACCTGCATGATGGCTCTGGGTTCCAATCTATCGGCTCTCTGGATTCTGATCGCCAATGCCTGGATGATGAGTCCTGTCGGTGCTGAATTCAACTTCCAAACCATGCGCATGGAAATGGTGGACTTCTGGGCCGTCGTCACCAGCGAATGGGCTCAGGCAAAATTCGTGCATACGATTGCGGGCGGTTATATGACGGGAGCCGTCTTTGTGATGGCTCTCTCGGCCTACTACATGCTTCGTCGTCAGGACGTACCGTTTGCAAAATCCTCCTTCCGCATGGCTGCCGTATTCGGTGCCATTGCCACGATCATGACGGTTCAGATGGGGGACGAATCCGCCTATCTCGTCACCCGTGATCAGCCGACCAAAATCGCCGCGATGGAAGCGGTTTGGGAGACCCATGAAGCTCCGGCTCCCCTCTCGATCATTGCCTTCCCCGATGAAGAAACCCGTAGCAACAGCATGCAGGTCAACATTCCCTATGTTTTCGGCATTCTCGGCACGCGTTCCTTCTCGACCGAAGTGCCGGGCATCAAGGAACTGACCGAGCAGGCCAAGCAACGCATTGTCAACGGTCAGGGGGCGATTGCCGCACTGGAAGCCCTGCGTCAGAATCCGACCGACGAGTCTCTTCAAAAAGCTTTCCTTGACAAGAAGGACGATCTCGGTTTCGGCCTCCTGCTCAAGCGCTACACCACGGACGTTGCCAATGCCACGCCCGAGATGATTGAAAAGGCCGCCGCCGATACGATTCCCTCCGTGGCTCCCATGTTCTGGTCTTTCCGACTGATGGTAGCTTCCGGCTTGGCCATGGCCTTTATTTTCATCATGGGACTGATCTTCTCGGTGAAAAACGTGATTCACGAAAAGTCCTGGTTCCTCCGTTTGGCTCTGCTCTCTCTCCCCCTGCCTTGGATTGCCTGTGAAGCCGGTTGGTTTGTTGCCGAATACGGCCGTCAGCCGTGGACCATTTTCAATGTTCTGCCGACGCATCTCTCCGTTTCCAGCCTGTCCTCCGCGGAAGTGGCGGGCTCTCTGGCGGGCTTTGCCATTCTGTACACCGCTCTTCTCATCGTGGAAATGTACCTGATGATCAAGATCGGACGCAAAGGTCCGAGCGCTCTCGGAACCGGCCGTTATCACTTTGAACAGAAATAATCCGAGGACACTCAAATGATCGATTATGAAATCCTCAAAGTCATCTGGTGGCTTTTCATCGGCGTCCTTCTTGTTGGCTTTGCCATCATGGACGGCCACGACATGGGCGTAGGGACTCTGTTGCCCTTCCTCGGCAAAGACGACAACGAACGCCGTGTCATGATCAACTCCGTCGCACCGCATTGGGACGGCAATCAGGTCTGGCTGATCACCGGCGGCGGCGCCATGTTTGCCGCCTGGCCGCTCATGTACGCCGCGGCGTTCTCGGGCTTCTACTGGGCCATGCTGATTGTCCTGATGGCGCTCATTTTCCGTCCGGTAGCCTTTGACTTTCGCTCCAAGGTCGAACACACCGCCTGGCGCACGTCCTGGGACTGGATGCTCTTTTTGGGCTCAGCGATTCCGCCCGTCATTTTCGGCGTAGCCTTCGGCAATCTCCTTCTGGGCGTTCCCTTCCATATCGACGAAACCATGCGTCCGATCTATACGGGATCCTTCTGGGCGTTGCTGAATCCCTTCGGTCTTCTCTGCGGCGTGCTGTCGCTCTCGATGATCGTCTTCCACGGTGCCAACTATCTTGTTCTGCGCACGGAAGGTGCCCTGCAGTCCCGCTCCCGCACGGTATCGGTCGTCTCCGGTCTTCTCTCGGCCTTGCTCTTTGCTGCCGGAGGACTCTGGACCTATCTGGCGGTGGACGGCTACAGCGTCGTGGCCGGTCTGGATCCTGCGGGTCCGGCCAATCCTCTCGCCAAGACGGTGGAAGTCGTTGAAGGTGCCTGGTTTGCCAACTACGCCGCCCTGCCGCTTCTCTGGATTGTTCCGGGACTCGGTCTTCTCGGCACCCTGCTCGGCGTTGCGATGATCCGTGCCGGCAAGGTGAAAACGGCCATCGTTGCGTCGTCCGCCGCCCTGCTCGGCATCATTCTGACGCCGTTGATTTCGATGTTCCCCTTCATCATGCCCTCGTCCTCGCAACCCAATGCCGGTCTGACGATCTGGGACTGCACGAGTTCGCATCTGACACTGGAAATCATGTTCTTTGTCACGCTGATTTTCCTGCCTTGCGTTCTCGTCTATACCAGCTGGGCGTATCGTGTGATGAGCGGCAAACTCAACGCCGCCTACATCGAAAAGAATACGCATTCGCTTTATTAACATTTTGACGGGAAAAGCCCCGAAACCAACCCGGGGCTTTTCCGGAGACAAACATCATGGCCTATTTTTATTGGTTTACCGGTCTTGCCTTCGCCGTCCTTCTGGCTGCAGTCGTTGAAACGGTTCTCGCCAAACGTGACCCGGAATAATCTCCGATACACGCCCCGCAGGAGGCCTACGCATGACTGACAACGTTCCTCTCAAACCGGCTCCCGGCTTTGTCCGCTTGCTTTCGGTCGTGACGGCTTTTGCCGTGATGGCGCTGGTGGTACTTTATCCGCGTGCCATTGCCGAAGACGGAGCGTCGGTTCCTCACGGCAGCTTCGTTCTCCTCATGATGGGAATGAGCGTCTGCTATATCGTAGGATTCGGATTCGTTCCCAAAAACAAAGCACTTCGCTTACTCTTTTCCGCCCCTGTCGGCTGGTTACTGATGGCGATCGGGCTTTTTCTCGTCTTCGGACGTTAACAACAAAACCGACCTAACCCTAAAACGTCAACGGTCTCATTTTCCTCATTAGAGAAAATGAGACCGTTTTTTTGGGTTTCCTGCGTCTGCGGTTTATTGACGGGGGAAGAATAGGGCCAGATTTTTAGCCGGTGAGGGCGATGTCAGAAGCGAGACGCCCACAAAGAGCAGGACGGCCGCGAGCATCCCCGGGACAATCGCGTGACACCCTCCGACGGGAATCTTCAGAACCGAGACCGTCAGATAGACAGCGATACCGCCTACAACCGACACCAAGGCACCGCCGGCCGTCGCCCGACGCCAGAAGAGGCCTCCGATCAGCGGCAACAGAACGGCAAGCTCCAGACCGCCAAACGCAAACATATTGATCCAGGCCACCACATCAAGCGGCTTGATTGCCAAAACCAACGCCAGAACGCCGAGCCCGCCGGTGAGCAGCCGAGTGAAGAAGGCGAGCTTTTTCTCGTTCTCGGCCATCGCCGGCGCCCGTCTCAGAAGCAGATCCTTCACAATGGCAGACGACGCGGCAAGCAACAGCGAACTCACTGTGGACATGGTGGCGGCAATCGGCCCGATCAGACAGAGACCGGCAACCACCGGATGCATATAGTTCGCGATCAGATAGGGAATCACACTGTCAGTCGTCGGTCCGATGGCAGAGAGCGGCTCCGTGAGGACGCCGCGTGCGAAAACGCCCAACGTGGTCATCCCGATCATCAGCGCTCCGCAGACCACCGTCGACACCAGCATGGCCGTATGCAAATCCGACGAGCGTCGGTAGCTCATGCAGCGAACGGCAGACTGGGGAAGCCCGAGCGTACCGAAACCCACCAGAATCCAGGACGACAGCAGGAGCGGCATACCGAGAGCGCCCCCCGCCGTCGGCGTCAGCATCGCGCCCTCGGAACCTTCTCCCTTGGTAGCAACGGCAGCCACGGTTTCCATGATTCGTTCGAGTCCGCCGCCTGCATCCAAAATAACCCAAGCCAGCGCCCCCATGCCCACGAGCATCAAGACGGCGCAAACCGTATCAGTCAGCGCGACGGCTCGGAATCCTCCGAAAGCCGTATAGAGAACGGTCACCAGACCAAAGAGAAGAAGACCGGTGGTATAGTCCAACGTCGCGGTTTTGGCAAAGATCGTCGCCCCCCCGATAAACTGGCCCACCATCATCGTGGTAAAAAAGAGCAGAGTCAGGACGGCCAACCCGTCGGCGAGCCAAACGGCCGTTTTCGACTCACCGAATCGGGCACGGATGAGATCGACAACGGTAATCGCACCGGCCGCGCGCGACACAATCGCCATTTTTTTCCCGGCCACCCCTAAAATCAGAAAGCCGGCAATAATCTGCGGAGCGGCAAAAACAACCCAACCCAGTCCGAGCTGCCAGGCAATCCCCGGTCCCGATACAAACGAACTCACGGAACCGTAGGTGGCCACCAGCGTCATGGCAAGAACAAATCCCTGAAGACTCCGATCACCGAGGAAATAGTCGCCCGCGAAATGGTCTTTCTTCGGCCGTCGTTCCACCGCAATGGTCATACCGACCAAAACCAGCAGAAAAATCGCAATCGGCAACAGTATCAGCAACTGAGTCATCGGCATTCCTCCTCAGAGCGACGATACTCTTGCGCAACCTCATCGAGGGGAATATCGGAAAAACAGCGCTTGACCAACAGCCAGACACCGACTACGGAAAAAAGATAACCGCCGACACAGGATGCCATGAACCAGAGCGGCATGGAGAAAACCGTCGCTTCACTGCCTTCCAACAGCAAAACGGCGGCCCAAAAATAGAACAGCGTAAGAATAGCAACAAGCATTGTGGCGACAGCTTCTCGGTGAGACGCCCGCAACGCCTGATCATAGGCATGCCGACCTCCCGGCATGCCTGTTTTGTTTTTCAAATCCATGTTTTGGTTTTTTCCTTTAATGTAATGCCGGCCTCCCTAACAGCCTTTTTCAGGAGAAGGAGGTCTTCCCATGCCTTCGCCTTTTGTTCGGGCGAACGCAACAAATAGGAGGGATGATAGGATACCACCGCGCGAGCCGTCAGTCCGGGTTCGATCTCAACGGTATGAATCACCCCGCGTTTCGAACCGATGCTCGTCTGCGAATCCGCCCGCAGAAGCGTCTGACAAGCAAAACGCCCCATAATCAGAATGACGTCCGGTCGGATCAGTGCCAACTGACGGCGCAGAAACTGCTCGCAGCAGGCAATTTCCTGAGGCGCGGGATTGCGGTTCTGGGGCGGACGGCATTTGAGGACATTCATAATGACAATATCCTCACCTCGTTTGATATCGACACTCTCGAGCATCTGCGTAAGCAGCTGACCGGACTTGCCGACAAAGGGAATACCCTGCAGATCTTCTTCACTGCCCGGCGCCTCGCCGACCAGCGCGAGCCGAAGCCCCGGACGGCCTTCGGCAAACACAACGTGATGGCGAGTGCTCGCCATCGAACAACAGCGACAGTTCTCTGCCAGAGTCTTAAGGGTATCCCAATCCGCCGTCGGAATGGCGACCGCTGTGTCGGCATCCAGCCGTAGCGTCACCGGTTCTGTCTTCTCAGCGACCCGAGCGGCTTTAACCGTCACCGGATCGGAGGACGGCCGCAGCGTTTCACGAACATCCGGAATCGGCTCCGTTTGGACCGAGGCAGGCTGCAATGCCGGCGTAACCGTCGGCGCCCGCTCGGTGCGGGGTTCGGAATGTCTCTGCAATACTGGCTCAGCGGGACACAGCGGATCCTCGCTCTCGCGCAAAAGCCACTGAGGACCGATCCCCATGGCCTCCCACGCCCGGCTTTGATCAACGTTCAGCATGTTGCGCCTCATGGGTGAAATCGACACGCATCAAAATGGCATTTTCCCGTCCGGATTCGGTTCGGTAATAGCCTTTCCGAAGCCCGACGCGTTCAAAACCGCTGGTTTCATAGAGTCTGATCGCCCGCGCATTGGATTCACGAACTTCCAGATGACAACACTGTTTGTCGGCTTCCCGAGCATGAGCCATCATCTGCTGCAACATCGCGCGGCCATACCCTTTTCCCTGACAGTCGGGACGAACCCCGATCGTGAGCAGTTCGCACTCATCAAGCACCGGCATCACCACGGCCCAAGCCGCGATATCACCGCCCTCGCCAGTAAGAACGGAGCCCCACCAGTGATTTTTCAACACATCGACAAAATCCTGTTCTCGCCACGGCGTGGTCTCAACCAATGCCTCCAGACGAGCCAATACCGGCGCATCGGCCGTCGTCATCGCACGAAACAACGGTTCTTCGGTCACAAACGCTCTCCCCTGGCACGCTCTTCAATCGTCAGGGCAACACGGTCTCGCACGTAAAGCGGTGCCGCAAGCGCCGGCACCATGGTACGGCCTTCGTCTTCATCCATCCAGGCAAGACGAGCGAGCGTCAAAATCATCTCTTCGGGAACCGCCAAGGTTTCCAGAGAGCCGTCGAGAGCCATTTCTTCCCCGTACACCGCCGGTCCGCTCCCGCAGAGGGCATCGGCTCCTTCTTTTTCGAGCCAAGCCCGAGCCTCTGCAGGTTTGACGAGACACGGCTCAACGAGCAAGCGGAGACGATTGCCCACTCCCGTTGTTTCATACAGCGCACAGTACATTTCATGCATGCGGGCATCATTCATGACGGCCAGACGCCGGCCGGCCGGCAGTCCCGCGTTGTCGGACGCCGCTGTTGCATCGGCTTCAAGACTCGACACGGCTGCCACACGGGTTTTCAATCCCCAGGCGATCCCCTGAGCCACACCGCAGGCCACACGCAATCCCGTAAAGCTGCCGGGGCCTGCGCCAAAAGCCACCAGGGCCAGACTCTGCTTGGTCAGTCCTGCTTCACCAAGCAACTCGTCAATCATCGTCAGAATGCGTTCCGCGTGTTTGTTTCCGACCATTTCACTGCGCATGACGCGAATCGAACCGTCACGCGTCAGAAGAGCCGCGGAACACTGCTGATTGGCCGTATCGATAGCCAGAACGGGATGACGAGACATAATGGGTATTCGATGTATAAAGATTGACTAACGACGAAAGCTGTCTGACACAGACAGCTTTCGTATTCAAAGAAAAGGGGTACCGTCATCAACAGCACCCGTTGGATGGATTCGTACATTCGTCCGGTACGCGCCGGTTGCTAGGGAACGATTTCCCGGCTTCGACGGTCCTCTGAGGACTGAGCCGGTCGCCGACTGACACGCTCGACATGGAACTCCATGATCTGCTCACGCATCAGCGTCCGATCTTCCTTACACAGCCGCTTCAGATTGACGTGTTTCACACTGCCCGAACGAACGGTGTCATGATCATTGCTATTGGAGGCAAAACGGCGTCGCAGTGCTTCTCGCTCGGGTGCCGACAGGAGATTTCGCATGGCTTTGCGCTCGTCGACCGACATAATGCGCCAATTCAGCGTGCGCGCCACCTCATCCAGATACGGCCAGAGATCTGCCCGCTCCTTGGCACTCATTTCTCCCCAGTGCCTGACACAGGTCACTTTGTACTGTTCGCAATCATCTTTGACCTCCGACACGGTCATAGTCGGCTGCCATGCCGCCGCCGTACCACAACCGAGGCAAAGCATCATCAGGACGGTATGCTTTGTGATTTGCATGATTGATCTCAAAAGAAAACTCCTTGATTGTCATCACTATATCAGTTTTATCGGAAAACCTTGCCGACCCAGCCCCACGTAACTTCGCTAATGAACAAGGGTTATCCCTTGAATAATACCGTCCTCTTACCCTGTCTCGCTTCGCAAAGGTGTAAAGAAAGAAGTCTCCCCTTTCCCTGATATTTCTATATATCCAATTGATATTTAATGATAAATGCCTCACGTTAAAATTATATCAAACCCGCTTAATTTGTAACATCGTATGGTTTTGCTGGCGAGTTCATTTGTAACAAGAGAAAATATCTCCATCAAAAGCACACACGAGCCTCCATCGGCTCTTCAAAGCTTTTATTGCGAGACAACGGTTCCCACGAATTTTAAGTGAAAACCCGAACCGTCGCTCTCATTTGTTTCATATCCAACCGGAGAATGATTGTGGAACGCAATCCCAAGATCCTTGTCGTTGACGACGACCCCCGCCTGCGCGATCTCCTTCGTCGCTATCTTGGCGAAAACGGCTTTCAGGTTTTCGTCAGCGAAAACGGCGCTGCCATGAACCGCCTGTGGGTTCGCGAACACTTTGATGCCCTCATCCTTGACCTGATGATGCCCGGTGAAGACGGTCTGCAGATTCTGCGTCGCCTGCGTGCCGCCAAGGACCAGACGCCCGTCATTATGCTGACAGCCCGCGGTGAAGACGTTGACCGTATTGTCGGCCTTGAACTCGGCGCCGACGACTACATTGCCAAACCCTTCAATCCTCGCGAACTGCTTGCCCGCATTCACGCCGTTCTCCGTCGCCGTCCGGCCCCGGATGCTCCCGGCGCACCGTCGATGGAAAACGAAATCGTCGCCTTCGGTGAGTTCGAGCTTGATCTCGGTACGCGCGTTCTGAAGAAAAACGGCGAACCCGTTGCTTTGACCACCGGTGAATTTGCCGTTCTCAAGGCCTTTGCCCGTCATCCCCGCCAGCCGCTCTCTCGCGACAAGCTGATGGAAATGGCGCGCGGTCGTGAATACGAAGCCTTTGACCGCTCGCTGGACGTTCAGGTATCCCGTCTTCGCAAGCTGATCGAACCCGATCCGTCGAAGCCCCGTTATCTCCAGACGGTCTGGGGGCTCGGTTACGTCTTTATTCCTGACGGCACCAACTGATACGGCTTTCGGCCGTAGGCTGCGACCTTAGATCCGCTCCCGAACCCTGTTTCGGGAGCGTTTTTTTGTCCGTTCCCGCCGGCTCAGCTAAACTTGACGACACACGGGCAAGCGTTTTGCCCTCTCGACAAGAAGTATCTCCTTATGATCAACCTTCAGCGAAAACATCGCCCGAGCCTGTTCTGGCGAACTTTTCTTTTGCTCTGCGGCCTCATTTTCTTCAGCGTGATCGGCTGGTTGCAGAGTTTTCGAGTGCTCTCCGAACTTCCCTATTCTCAGGGGGTCGCTCAGCATATCGTTTCCACGGCCAACCTGACCAAATACGCCCTTTTGTCGGCTGACCCTCTCTATCGCATCGATCTTCTGAAGATTCTGGCGGCACGCGAAGGCCTCATCATTTCGCCGCGCAATCCGACCGACAGCGTCAAGAGTCTGCCGACAGACGGCCTCAACTCGCTGATCGAACAGTTGGTGAAGAATTCTCTGGGACCCGATACGGTTCTCGCATCGAGCGTCAACGGCACCACGGGGCTTTGGGTTTCAGTAGATATCGACGGTGACGCGTACTGGATGCAGACAAGCAGCGACATTCTCGATCCGCCCTTCGGCACCACCTGGCTCTGGTGGGCGCTGGCCGCTTGCGTGGCAAGTCTCTTTGGTGCCACGCTGCTCACCCGTCACGTCATCGATCCGCTGGCCCGCCTCAGTCAGGTCGCCGGTCAGCTCGGTCAGGGACGCGTCCCCGATCCTCTGCCGGAAGATTGCGGCACGGCGGAAATTCAGGCCGTCAACATGAGTTTCAACCATATGGTGCAGGATCTCCGACGCATGGAGGCGGACCGAGAGTTGCTCCTCGCCGGGGTAAGCCATGACCTGCGCACGCCGATTACCCGTCTGCGCCTTGAGGTCGAACTGGCCAGTCTTCCGGACGATTCCCGCGCCGCCATGGTGAGCGACCTCGAGCAGATGGAAAATATTGTCAATCAATTCCTCTCCTATGCCCGTCACAGTCACGAAAAGCAGGAACTGGTGAATCTCGGCGAAGCAGCGCAGGCAGCCATGGACAATGCCCGTCTGGCCAGTGATCCGACTGTCAAGCTCACCTGCGACATTGCCTCGCACGTGTATGTTGTTGCCCATCCGCTCGAACTCTCCCGTGCCATCCAGAACCTCTTTACCAATGCGATGCGCTACGGTCGCGATGAAAACGGCCTTCTGACGCTGCACGTTCACGTCACGACGGATAAGAACGGACAGGAAGCGATTATCAGCGTCGGCGACGAAGGTCCCGGTTTGCCGGAGGATCAGCGGGAACGCGTCATGCGTCCGTTTGAGCGCGGCGAAAGCGCCCGAAGCGGCGTGACCGGCACCGGTCTCGGTCTCGCCATTGTCGATCGGATTGTCCGACGTTCGGGCGGCTCCGTCACGCTCGGCGAAATGAATCCGACTGGCCTGCTTGTTCGCATTGCCTTCCCGTCGACCACACCGGAAGTCGAA
>Magnolia_p2__coassemble_1597_pt1 | contig 14674 bp, 15 predicted proteins | sample Magnolia_p2__metabat2_high_PE_017 | metagenome-assembled genome bin Magnolia_p2
ATGGCGGGAGGTATTTATCGGGCTAGCTTATGAAACTAGCCCGGGAGTTTGGGCAGTATATTCGGACTGCGCTTTTTTTGTCTAGAAAACAATCGGATTAGATATATTCAACCGATTCGATTTCGTAGCAAACGAGCCCCTTGGGAGCCATGAACTGTACCGTATCGCCTTCAAACTTGCCGATCAGCGCACGGGCAATCGGCGAAGAAACGGAAATGCGGTTTTCCTTGATATCGGCCTCGTCATCACCGACGATCTGATACGTCACGGAGACGTCGTCATCCTCATCGTAAAGAGAAACCGTTGCTCCGAAAACGATGCGTTCGCCGGCATCCACTTCCTTCGGATCAATAATCTGCAAAGCAGGGATCTTGCCTTCCAGTTCTGCGATGCGGCCTTCAATATGTCCCTGTTCTTCTCGGGCGGCATCATATTCGGCATTTTCCGAAAGATCGCCCTTTTCACGGGCCTCGGCAATAGCAGCTACGACGGCCGGACGAGCGGTCTTCTTCAGATATTCAAGTTCGGCCTTGAGCTTTTCGGCCCCGCGACTGGTAATGGGAATGCGACTGGACAGCATTTTTCTGAATCTCTTCTGGATAAGAAACGTCCGGGGCGGTACTTCCGCTAACCGGACGGTCATAAAACATCGGACGTTGTCAGAAGAAGCCTCTCCTGACGGGTGTGCGCGCTAGTTTAGCAAATCAGGCCCACTGCCGTCTCGACAAAGGGTATCGCAAACTGCCTCGCCCCCCAAGCTCGCCCTAATCACTGTAGTTCTGCGGGTCCAAACGACGCTCAATCAGTTCGATCAGAATATGAATGCACTTGATATGCAGTTCCTGTACTCGGTCGGCCCAGTCGGTTCCACCGGGCGTCACGATGGCAACATCGGCCAACTCTGTAATCGGCGTTCCGTCGCGTCCGGTAAGCGCCACCACCCGGACACCGCGACGACGAGCGGCTTCAGCAGCCCTGACTACGTTTTTACTCGTCCCGGATGTCGTAATGGCCAGCAACACATCACCGGCACGACCGTGAGCTTCGACATAACGGGAAAAGACCTGTTCATAGCCGTAGTCATTCCCGACACACGCAATATGTGAGGCATCGGCAATTGCCACCGCCGCGTAGGCACGACGATCCGAGCGGAACCGCCCCGTCATTTCTTCGGCAAAGTGCATCGCGTCGCAAAGACTGCCGCCGTTACCACAACTCATCACCTTGCCGTCACCGCGAACGGCGTCGGCCATCAGAGCGGCCGCAGCCTCAATGGCCTCAAGGGCCTTCTCATCGGAAATCAGGCGTTCAAGAGCCTGCTGAGCGTCCGTCAGGGCGCTGATAATATGTGTTTTCTGCATGTTCGATTTCCATCGGTTCCGACACACGTCGGTGCCTCCTGTCTGAGAGGACACAAGCAGAGCGTCCTCAGAACCACTGCTCATTACTGTACAGGAGAGCCCCCTCGCCTGCCACCTTTTCACGACATTAACGTCTTGAATACACGGCATTGGCAATCGTATTGAGATCGGTATACTCAATCTCTATCCCGGAAGGAAGACCGCGAGCCAGACGAGTGACATGAAGTCCCGGCCAGCGTTTCTTCAGACAGTCAATGATATAGTAGGCCGTTGCATCCCCCTCGGGGGTATAACTGGTGGCCACCACAATCTCCCGGAGACTCTCCGCTTTCGAGTCCGATGCCGCCTGTATCCGATCAAAGAGGGCGGGAAGGCCGATATCGGACGGCCCGATCCCCTGAACAGGAGACAGACGTCCGGAAAGCACAAAATAAACACCGGGCCAGGCGAGCGAGGCATCCAATGCCATCTGATCGCCCACACTTTCCACGATACACAGCAACGTTCGGTCACGATCGGGATCCCGACACAGCGGACATACTCCCTCGGGATCGTCAGTCAGCGTATGGCAGCACCGACAATGGCTGACTTCCCGGCTTGCCCTGACCAGGGCATCGCGCAACCGGTCAATCTGCTCCTGTCGATTTTCCAGCAAATGAAAGGCCGCCCGCTGAGCGGAACGCGGCCCGAACCCGGGCAGCTTCTGCAATTCGTTAACCAGGTTCTGAACGGCCGGAGCCAGACGAATCGGCATGTTTTCCTGCACTCCACATCAAAACGGACCGTGCTCCCCATCCGGAGAACGCCGGCTCAAAAAAAGGTCGGCCGTCATGACGGGCCGACCTTCTCCCAATATGCTTCCGCGGTTAGAACGGCAGTTTCATTCCCGGAGGAAGAGGAACTTCCTTGCGAAGACGGGCCTGAGAAACCTCTTCGAGACGATTTTGTGCGTTATTGAACGCCAGCTGCACCAAGTCTTCAAGCATCTCCACGTCGTCGGCTGAAACCACGGAAGGATCGATCGAAACTCGACGGCATTCGTGCTTGCCGCTGATGAGAACCTTCACAGCCCCGTTACCGGCTTCGCCTTCGATCTCCATCGCAGCAATTTCTTCCTGAACCTTGGCAAGTTTGGCCTGCATTTTCTGGGCCTGAGCCATTAGGCCGCCCATATTGCCACCACCGAAACCACGCATAGTGTCTTCCTTTATCTTATTGATCTGTTGGTGTCCGCCCGTTATTTCAGAGGGCGGACAGAGGATTCGTCAATCGTACCATGAAAGCGTTCGATAACAGCTCTGACGAAAGGATCGTTTGCAAATCCGTCAATCAGACGCCGACGCTTTTCGGCACGTTCCCGGGCTTCCGCGTCCACAACCGTATCCCCGGTCACATCGCCCACCTCAAACTCAACGAGACAACGTTCGCCGAAATAAGCCGTCAGTGCTTCCGAGAGCAGCTGCCGATTTCCTTCAGTCGCAAACGCAGTCACCGTAATACGGAGTCTGACATGATGACGGGTCAGTTCCAGCACCTCACCGGATGCCGCCAAATGACGCAGGGGACCCTGTAAATTTGCTCCTCGAATGACGCTTCGCCAGTCAAGCAAGTCTTCTTCTCGATAGGGCGCCTCAACGGGCATATCGTCGAGAGAATACTCCGGAGCGGTCTCAACTGGCGGAGGGCTCTCCCCAGGGAGGTGTATCGTCAGCCGGATCCGTTCCGTAAGCGATACCGGGAGGCGGAGTTGTCGGACGTGGCATCGGAGCAATGCCGGATGAGCGTCCGACAGCACGGACGCCCCCGGTAGCCACAGCCGGCTTCGGCAGTGTGGCCGAGGGAGCGGTAGGCGCAGAAGGCTGTTCCGAGACAGTCGGCGACATCGGCGTGCGTCCGGCATCCCGTGAGGGGACAGCCTTCACCCGCAGACCGGCCGGCTTAAAAGCCAGCATTCGCAACAATGCCATCGTAAAACCAGCGTACTCGTCGGGAGCGAGATTCAGATCATTGCGCCCGTGCAGGGCTATCTGGTAATACAGCTGCACCTCTTCGGGCGAGAAGATCGAAGCCAGTTTGAGAACGGCATCATGATCGGGATCCTCTCCGCTAACAGCCGTCGGAATTCGCTGTACCAGGGCAATACGATGCAACAATCCGGACAAATCCCGCAGTCCCTGGGCAAAGGAGAGCCCCGACTGCAACATCTGATCGGCATACGCCATCATCCCAGGAGCGTCGCCCTCAGCAAGGGAAAACAGGATGCCCGTCAGCGTTTCGCTGCCGCTCATCCCGAGCATCTGACGCACCCCCGCCTGAGAAAGCGAACCGCCGCAGTAGGCGATGGCCTGATCTAACAGCGAGAGCCCGTCTCGCATCGAGCCTCTGGCTCCGGCGGCAAGCACGCGGAGCGCCCCCTCTTCAAAGCCGATCTTCTCCTCATTCAGGATATGCGACATGTGATCCACAATCCCGGCAGGCGTCATATTGCGAAGATTGAACTGCAGGCAACGGGAAAGAACCGTCACGGGAACCTTCTGGGGATCGGTGGTTGCGAGAATAAATTTCACATATTCAGGCGGTTCTTCAAGCGTCTTGAGCATGGCATTGAAGGCCGCCGTGGTCAGCATATGCACTTCGTCGATCATGTAGACCTTGAAGCGCCCCTGAGTCGGAGCATAAATTGCCTTCTCCAGAAGCGTTGTCATGTCTTCGACCGAACGGTTGCTCGCCGCGTCCATTTCGATATAGTCAGGGAATCGTCCTTCATCGATCGCCCGGCAGGCAGGACAGACCCCGCAGGGATGCGCTGTCACGTCTCCGTGTCCGTCCGATCCCTGACAATTGAGAGCCTTGGCAAAAATACGGGAAATCGTCGTCTTCCCGACGCCGCGCGTCCCGGTAAAGAGATAGGCGTGATGAAGACGCTTTTCGGTGAGCGCCCGCGTCAGCGCGGTGACAACATGATCCTGACCGACAATCGTCTCGAAATCATGAGGCCGCCACTTTCGTGCGAGGACCTGATAGCTGCTCATAAATACCTTTCCTTGTTGAGTTCACCCGAGCAGCCTGCTCGGATCAGTCTGTTTATTTTAGACGGTTCTCTCAGCCGCTTTTCGAAGGCTCTCCCCTTCGAGACGGCAGATACGCCAATCGGGCATCACGTCGGCACCGAGCGATTCATAAAAATCAATAGCAGGCTGATTCCAGTCCAACACACTCCAGTCAAAACGCCCGCACCCTTCTCTGACAGCGGTTTCCGCCAGATGACGCATCATTTCACGACCATATCCGCGACGACGTGCCTCGGGGACAATGAAGAGATCTTCAAGATACAGACCGCGCCGTGTCAGAAAAGTCGAGAAATTAAAGTAGTAGAGCGCAAAGCCGACAGCCGTTTCCGTCCCCGTTCTGTCGTTTTTCTCCCAGGCGATAAAGCAGCGGGCAAAACCGCGCTCACCGAAAAAAGCCTCCCTCAGCATGTCGACATCAGCAAAACACTGATCCTCCAGATGCTCGTATCGGGCCAATTCATGAATCAGATGACAGACGGTTTCGCAATCTTCATGGCGAACCGGACGAATGGCAAAAGACATGTTGCGGGAATCCTTTCAAAAAAAAAGCAGAAACTGAAACAGGCAGAATTCTGATAGTACCCCCAGAGCAGTACCTCTGTCGAAAATTATCGAATTTTCCGTCCTTCAGGCAACAAAAAAGCGTTTCCGGTAAAACGAAAACGCCGACTTCTGTCCGTCACGGACACTCCAGATACAAAAATGGCGAGCCTTATCCTCGGCACTGCTGAAACACCAGTATGGCTGCTTCGTTCCCGACCTGACCAGGTTCCTGGGGACAGCATGCGAGGGGACCCGCCAAGTGCGCAGTTTATAGAATTCCGTCAAAATTTGCAAAAATGTGACAAATAAGTTTTTTGCTTTCTTCTCTTTTGCCCCATTGAGTGCTACTATAAGCACACTTCATAGACGGAGTTCTACCGTCGCTTCCGTCTCACCGGAAGAATCCCATTCAGCCCGCCAATCCGGTTCCGGTCATTCTGGTCTGGGCAACCCCTTTCAACTCAATCGCAGATCTTCAGACGAATGCAGTTAACTGCCGGTTTCTGAGAGATCTCGAATCCATATCATATGGAGATATCATGAGCGAAATCCTTCACGTCAACGACGACAACTTCGAGGCCACTGTTCTGAACGCCGATCTGCCGGTTTTCGTCGATTTTTGGGCTCCCTGGTGCGGCCCCTGCCGTATGCTCGCCCCGCGTCTTGAACAGGCATCCGTGACCTTTGACGGTCGCGCCCGCATTGTCAAGTACAACTGCGACGAAGCCTCCGGTGTAGCCACCGAACTTGGTATCCGCGGTATCCCGGCCATTATCGCCTTTAAGAACGGCGAGATCGTCGGTCAGCATACCGGCTACTGCGATCAGGCCACGCTTGATGGCTTTATCGAAAAGCATCTCTGATTTTTTTCTTTACTCTGACGCAGACCGGTGTTGCAACATTCCCTTCTGCGTCAGATTCCCTCCTTCTCTCACACCGCCGTGTAGAGAGTCGACGCACTCACTGTCGAGTCCGTTTTCTTTCCTTCCAATGTGACGGTGCTCACCCGTTATCCACGCTATGCATCTTTCCGATCTCAAATCGCTCCATATTTCGCAACTGCTCGATATGGCTTTTGCCCTCGATATCGACAATGCCCAGCGCATGCGAAAGCAGGAACTCATGTTCGCCATCCTCAAGAAAAAAGCGAAAAGCGGCGAACAGATTTTCGGTGACGGTACGCTTGAAGTACTGCCCGACGGTTTCGGTTTTCTGAGAAGTCCCGACACCTCCTATCTGGCCAGTACGGACGACATCTATATCTCGCCCTCTCAGATCCGTCGTTTCAATCTGCATACTGGCGACTCCATCGAAGGGGAAGTCCGCACACCTAAGGACGGTGAACGTTACTTCGCTCTGGTTCGTGTTCAGACGGTTAATGGTCTTCCGCCGGAAAGCATCAAGCACCGTATTCTCTTTGAAAACCTGACTCCCCTCTTTCCTAACGAGCCGCTCAAGCTTGAGCGTGATATGCGCGGCGATGAAAATCTGACCGGCCGTATCATTGACATCATTGCTCCGATCGGCAAGGGTCAGCGTGCCCTCATCGTGGCTCCTCCGAAATCCGGTAAAACCGTTCTGATGCAGCATATTGCTCATGCCATCACGACCAATCATCCGGACTGCACTCTCTTCGTTCTCCTCATTGACGAGCGTCCGGAAGAAGTGACGGAAATGCAACGTTCCGTCCGTGCCGAAGTCGTTGCTTCGACATTTGACGAACCGGCAGCCCGCCACGTTCAGGTGGCCGAGATGGTCATTGAAAAAGCCAAGCGTCTTGCCGAAAGCAAGCGGGACGTTGTCATCCTGCTCGACTCGATTACCCGTCTTGCCCGTGCCTACAATACGGTGATTCCGTCTTCCGGCAAGGTGCTCACCGGCGGTGTGGATGCCAATGCCCTGCAGCGTCCCAAACGCATCTTCGGCGCCGCCCGCAATCTCGAAGAAGGCGGCTCGCTCACTATCATCGGGACAGCTCTGATCGACACCGGTTCCCGTATGGATGACGTCATTTACGAAGAATTCAAGGGAACGGGCAACAACGAAATCCATCTCGAACGTCGCATGGCTGAAAAGCGTGTGTATCCGGCCATCAACCTCAACCGTTCTAGCACCCGCCGTGAAGAGTTGCTGCTGACGCCGGACGTGTTGCAGAAGGTCTGGATTCTCCGCAAGTTCCTCTACGATATGGACGAACTCGAGGCCATGGAATTCCTTCTCGACAAGATGAAGGCAACGAAGAACAACAACGACTTCTTCGACCTGATGAAGCGCTGATCCCGCTTCATCCTTCAAAAAAGGGAGCTCCGCGTCAGAACGGAACTCCCTTTTTTAGAGCCTTTTAGAACGTCTTCAGAACTCGGCCCCCGTATTGATGCCCCATCCGGACAAACGAGACAGCGGCGCTTCAGTGATCACGACTCCGGGCACGGCCTGAGCGCGCTTGAAGGCCGAACGCATTGTCATTCGAACGATTCTGCGTGCCGTCGACATATCGATATTTTTCAGTTCACACAGAGCCCCTCCTGCCAAAACATGACGGAGAACCCGTTCGATCTCGTCATACGGAGGCAGCGAATCACTGTCCTTTTGATTTTCTCGGAGTTCAGCCGAAGGTTCGCGCTCAATAATCTCGACCGGAATCACATCCGGATCTTTGGCATACCGGTTTCTCGCACGGCACAGTTCAACCACATCACCCTTCCACAGATCGGCCAGTGGCGCAAAACCGCCGGTCTGATCACCGTAAAGCGTACTGTAGCCCATCGCCGATTCGGCCTTGTTGGCATTACAGAGAAGAAGGAGATTGAACTTGTTCGCCACGGCCATCAGCAGTGTTCCGCGGATCCTGGCCTGAATGTTCTCTTCCGTCACGTCCGGCTCCAAGCCATCAAAAAGGGGAGCCAGTATTGAACCGATCGCGGAGACGCCCGGTTCAATCGGCAGGGTATCCAGTCTGAGTCCCTGACGTCCGGCCAAATCCTCGGCACTGTCATTGCTAAGGTCGCTGGTGAAACGGGACGGCAGACGAATCACCCGAACCTTGTCCGCCCCAACGGCGTCACGAGCAAGCGTCGCACTTAACGCACTGTCAATGCCCCCGGAAAGTCCCAAGACAATCCCGTTCACTCCCGACTTTCGAACATAATCTCGCAACGCCGCACGAAGAGCCTCATATCGCCAATCCTCACAGACAGGCTCAATCTCGCTGTCGACAACCTTCAGAGTACGTACGGAAACCTGCCCGTCAAGAGACTCCACTTCCAGGCGAACGGCCCCTGCGCTCCAAAGTGGCAGACTTTCACGATCAGTACCACAGACCCATCCCGTTTCTCCAGCAAACACGGCCCGGTCCTGTCCTCCAGACGTTCCGGCCATCAGCACCGGACGAGGCGAACTTTCCGGCCAGTCGCGTCGGTGAGGAGCTGCAAAAAGACGGTCTGCCTCAACAAGACAGTCTCCTGAATGCCCGCGATGAAGCGCAATACGCAAACCGTCAACCACCAACGCCTCGTCAGAGGGAAAAACACATTCGACGCCGTCCTCGATATAAATCTTCCCGACGGCATTGCCTTTCCCGTAAAAGAGCAGCAAACGTCTGGCGACGATCCGCTCTGAGAGCGCGACGAGCGCCCGACGAAAAGCCGTGTGCTGATCGGGCCACTGCAGCGCCTCGCCTCCCGTTCCTCCTTCGAGGCTGCCGAGCGGGAAAACCACAAGATCGTCCTCCTCCACACCGACTCTTTCACAGAGCGCGCAAAGATGCTCAAGGTTGCCCGTATAGTCCCCGCTTCTGGGATTGGGCTGTAAAAGCGCTATCTTCATTGAACCGCCCTCCGACTCAGATCAGGTTGGCCTTGATATGTTCAATCACGCTCTTGTCATCCGTACTTGTTACTTCAATGTGCGTGAAGCCCGCTTCCTTAAGACGACGGACAATTCGGGGATGCAATGTGATCGCCACTCCCCGCGTCACCCAGTCGCGTACGCCGGCCGCGGGACGGATGGCGTGAAAAAAGGCGTCGACAGCATCGGTACTGGTGATGTACACAATCGGTGGCGGACAATTCTGCGCGGCCGACTGCAATTCCCTCAATTGTTTGGAAGTGAGTTCCAGAGGAATGCGAACATATGCACACATCGTAATCACATCCGTTCCCATCGAGCGGAACTGTTCCGGCAACCACTCTCGGCCGGTCTGACCTCTCAGGAAGAGAACCCTTGAGGGCGCCCCTCTATGCTGAAGAATGTCCCAAAGCGCTTCACTGCCGGAGTTTTCGGCCTCTCCTTCGGGATAAATCAACTTGACCTGCTCGCCCCAGGCGGCGCGAATGGCCTTGGCGGTTCCTTCACCTACCGTTGCCAGCGTGATATGTTCCGGCCATTCACTGATCCAGTGAGCAACCGCGGCAACGGCCGCCGGACTCGGCAAAATGACCATTTCCACACTGTCGAGATGAGCCAACCGGTGTCTGACCAGTTCACAGTCTTCCTCTCCGGGCAGGCTGATCTCAAAAGCCGGCCAGCGCCAGCAGTTGATCCCTTCCTCTTCAAGCGCACAGGCCAGACGGTTGTTGGCCTCGCCGGGACGCATTACGATGACGGGCTGAGTACAAGCCATAAATTCCTCTTTCTTTTCCGTCGTTTAACCGAGAACTTCCTTGAGAACGGCTTCGGCCCCCTTGGACAGCAGGTCGTCGACCACTCTGGCGGCAAGACCGCTCGGATTGGCGATATCGCCGCGCATGTCGCTGCGGATCGCCCGCCCCGTCTTATGATTGCCGACAATGGCACGGAGCCAGAGTTCGCCGTTTTCCACGACGGCATAAGCGGCAAGAGGAACCTGACAGGAACCTCCCAGGGCCCGGGAGACCGCACGTTCGGCCGTACAGCATGCACGGGTTTGCGGATCATTCAGGAAAGCGAGCGCTTCTCGCATCGCCGTATTGCCGGCACGGATTTCAATACCCAATGCTCCCTGACTCGGAGCGGGCAGAGAGATTTCAGGCGGCAGAATCATACGGATACGGTCAAACAGTTCAAGACGCTTCAGACCGGCCGAAGCCATAATCAGCGCATCGTATTCTCCGGCATCGAGCTTGCGAAGTCGCGTTCCGACATTACCTCGGATCGGAAGCACTTCCAGATGCGGATAATGCATGCGAATCATCAGTTCGCGGCGAAGGCTGGCCGTCCCGACCCGGGCACCGGCAGGCATTTCGTCCAGGCTGGCGTATTTCGGAGACACGAACGCATCGCGAGGATCCTCTCGTTCGGTAATCGCCACCAACTCAAAGCCCTCAAGCAGCTCCATGGGAACGTCCTTGAGCGAATGCACAGCCAGATCAGCCTGCCCTTCGGCCATGGCCACTTCCAGCTCCTTGGTAAAAAGACCTTTCCCTCCAACCTTCGAAAGCGTTCTGTCAAGAATCTGGTCACCGCGCGTCGTCATGCCGAGAAGCTCGACCGACTTGTCGGGATACTGCTGACGGAGACGGGACTGAATATGAAGAGCCTGCCACATGGCGAGCGGGCTTTCGCGCGTGGCGATGACACAACGTTCAAAGGTGGACATAATCGTTTCTTTTCGCTGAACTGTTATTGAAGATAAATTCGGAAGCCGAACGCTCCGAGAATGTCTCAGCATTCTACATTCCGAATCCTTTCCCCATCTTAACACCGACCTTTCGAAGAGCCGGAAAAAGGGTAAAAAAAACGCTCTTACGCTTGCATGTTTTTTCTTCTTCTGGGATAATCTTGCCCTTCCCAGTTGGCACGTGGACGCGCATGCCTGTCATAAGACCCGAAAACCGTCGGGCCGACTCGTAAGGCCGTCAGGGCGACCGACAGACAAACTAGGAATTTTTGAAAAATGAAGAAAGGCATTCACCCCGAATATCGCGAAGTCGCTTTTGTCGACATGTCCATCAACCAGACGTTCATCATCCCGTCCGCCGTTCAGACGCGCGAAACGGTTGAAATCGACGGCGTGACCTACCCGATGTTCAAGCTCGATACGTCCTCCGCCAGCCACCCGTTCTACACGGGCGCTCAGACGCGTATCGTTGAAGCCGGCCGCGTTGAAAAGTTCCGCGCCAAGTACGCCAAGGCTATGGCCAAGTAATTTGCTTGCGCAGCGGCTGCGGAATTCCGCAGTGCTTTCCGCGACAAAAGGGCAGTTCCCGATTTTTTTCGGACTGCCCTTTTCTTTATCCGCAAATAAGCGGACAATACCAACCAACATCAACATCGACAAGGTATCACCGTGCTCAGTCAGCGCTCCACTCCCGTCAAAATGTCTCAGGAAGCCGCCCGAAAACTCCCGCGTTGGGGACTTATCGCGCTGCTCGTCGTCTTCGCATTTGCCGGTTTATGGAACAATGACTTCTGGACCACTCGAGATGCAGAAAGCTTTGCCACAGCCATGTCGATGGTCAACGGCAGCAGTGCCGATATTTTTCTGCCCTCGGTCGTTGACACACGAATTACCGCTCATGGTCCCCTGACCGCCTGGGTTTCGGCTCTCCTTATCTTTCTCTTCGGCACCTCGGGACTTCTGCCCCTAATGAGCGATGTAACAGCCACTCATCTGGCCGCCGCATTCTGGTTTGCAGGCACCACGTCGGCTCTTTGGTACGGAACTTGGTATCTGGCCCGCCGTCAGGAAGCACAGCCAATCGCCTTTGCCTTCGGCGGTGAAGCCTCGCCTCGGGATTACGGGCGTGTCGTGGCCGACAGTACGGTTCTGCTGTTTGTTGCGACGTTCGGGATTGTTACCCGACAGCACGAAGCCATTGCCGACACAGCCCTGCTTACGATGACGGCCCTGAACTTCTACGGTCTGACCTCTGCCCTGCGCCATCCTCTCAGAGGAATGTTCATTGCCGGTCTGGCCGTCGGCGGCGCTCTGCTCGCTTCAACCGTTTTTGCCGCCTTCTGGCTGCTGGTCGGCTCCTTGCTTGTCACAGGATTAGTCAATACCTATCCGAGCGTACGTCGCAAACGCACCGCGACCCTGCTGGCCGGTGTCCTTGTCAGTTGTACCCTCTGGCCGCTATCGGCCTTTCTCTGCGCCCCCTCTGAAGCGTCGATATGGTTCTCGGACTGGGCTGCCTATCAGACTGCGCTTTTTGGTCTGACGTCACCCGACACTTACTTGTGGTTTATGAAAAATGCCGTCTGGTATCTCTGCCCCATCTGGCCCTTTGTGCTTTGGGGACTTTATACCTGGCGACGCCATCTTCGCCTTAAACTGACCCATCTCTATATCCCGCTGATTTTGGTTGTCACCGGTCTTTTCGCCACCATTTTTTCCTCGCATCAGGCCGCGGACTCCATCTTTCTGACATTCCTGCCGCCAATGGCCGTCCTCGCCGCGTTCGGTCTGGTCACCGTCCGACGCGATCAGGAAAATGTCCTTGACTGGTTCTCGATCTCGATTTTCACTCTCGGGGTTCTGACCCTCTGGGCCTATTGGTTTGCCTGGCTCACGGCTTTTGCCCCCAAAATGGCCCGCTCCCTGCAAATGCTCGCCCCCGGCAGTACACCCTCTTTTGACAGCGGCTTTGTCATAGCCCTCGTAACCTCCGTTTTCTGGCTGGTCTTTGTCGGCTGGCGCCTGACACACCGGCCCGTCGTCATCTGGAGAGGTCCCTGGCTCTGTGCTCTCGGCATGACAACTATCGTTGCCGGCTCGATCGGTCTTTATCATAACGGGATCACCCTGAATCGCTCCTATGAACCGGTTGTTCTGACGGTGTCCGACATTCTGGAAAAACACGGTTATACTCCTGGCAGCGTTGTCTGCGGAGACTCGGTTCCCCCTGCCGTACAGGGACTTTTCCTGTATTACGGCAACATCCGAATTGAAACCAGTCGCCCTCCGGAAGCGTGCCGCTTTACCATTCACCGCGACCGCACCGACCAGAATTTCCACCCCGGAAAACTGGCTCCGTCCGTGAGCCGTCCGCATACCGACGAATCTTTTACGGTCACCGAACGTCTGGAACAATAATCAATGTCAAAACTCGCTCCACCCAAAACTTCGTTTAAAGCGCTCCTTACGCTGGCCGGTCCGATCTTTGTAGCCAATATTGCAATTATCGGCGGAGGCACCATTGATACCATCATGGCCGGTCAACTGGGTAAAGACCATTTGGCCGCCGTCGCACTCGGGCTTGCCGCAACCGTCTGCGTCATCATGGGGCTTGTCGGAATTCTTCAGAGTCTCTCTCCGATTGCAGGTCATCACTTCGGCGCGCATCAGTATGAAAAAGTTGGCGAAGAACTCCAGCAGAATCTGTGGCTGGCGACCGTACTGAGCTTTATCGGTGTCCCTCTTCTTCTCTATACCGATCTCTGGATCAGTCTGGGGCAGGTTCAGGGAGAGGTTGCCGAAATGGCCTCCCAGTTTCTGACCATTACCGCCATTTGCCTGCCGGGTTCACTCTTTGGTCGTACCTTTATTTCCGTTTTTGCCGCCATTTCCCGACCCCGAGTTACCATGTGGGTCTCACTCTGCATGCTGGCCCTGAAAGCCCCGCTCAATGCCGTTTTCATGTACGGTCTTTTCGGCATGCCCGCGATGGGCGGTGCCGGTTCCGGCGTATCCTTCGGCATTCTGGCTATTCTTTCCTGTCTGTTCTACTTTGTGATCTGGATGCGCTCTCCCTACTGTAAGAAAGTCCATGCTCGCAAATTTCACGGACCGCGTTGGGACATGATCAAGGAACAGCTGCATGTGGGTGTCCCCATCGGTCTCTCGACCTTCTTCGAAGTCTCAAGCTTCACCCTCATGGCGATCTTTATTTCGCGCTTCGGTTCGGGTACGATTTCCGCTCACCAGATTGTGGGGAACATCACATCCATGTGCTACATGATTCCGCTCTCCACCGGGATTGCCACCTCCGTACTGGTCGCGCAGTGTCTGGGAGCCAAGTGGCCGTCCATTGCCTACATGGTGTTGAAACGCTCACTTATCACCTCGGTCGTCATTGCAACGGTCATTGTGACAGTCCTTCTGTTTGCGCGGCAGTTTATCGTCCCGCTCTATACGGGCGACCATGACGTTCAGCAGCTCGCCATTTCCCTTCTGATTTTCGGGTGTTGCTACCATGTTTTCGATGCCCTGCAGGCCGTCAGTGCCTTTGCTCTGCGAGGTTACCGCGTCACCAAACTGCCGATGATCATTTACGGATTGATGCTCTGGGGAGTCGGACTTGGCGGAGGCTATTATTTTGCCTTTCACGGCGAATACTTCGGAGGTCCTTACGGTGTGTTCGGTTTTTGGGGATGCACCGCTCTCGGTCTGATCCTGACCGGTTTGAGTCTCGCGGCCATGGCGCTTCTGGTAGGCCGCCAACGTTCCGAGGACGACAGCCACTCGCCCGAAGAAATCGAAGCCGCCAGAATCGCATCACAGGCATAACGTTCCAGCCTGCCATAGAAAGCCGAAATTGTGATCGATTTTGCGTAACTATCGCCCCCCTGAATCCTTCAACGAGGTCAGGGGGTTATGTTTTACAGGTCGGTAATGTCGATGCCGGCCGTTTCCGCAGCAATTTCCTCAACATCTGCGAGTTCATCCTGCTCGACAAATCCATCACACTCCTCATTGACCTTCTCGCTTGTCGGCAAGGGCAGATTTAGCCTGAATATTGAAAGTTCAACTTTCTACAGAAAAACGAAACGCCCGCAATC
>Magnolia_p2__coassemble_1662_pt1 | contig 14117 bp, 13 predicted proteins | sample Magnolia_p2__metabat2_high_PE_017 | metagenome-assembled genome bin Magnolia_p2
AGCAGCGGACTCTTAATCCGTCGGTCCAGGGTTCGAATCCCTGCGTTCCCACCAATTCAATCCCGTCGAAAACAACTCGACGGGATTTTTTTTTGCACTCTTAAACGCTCTAACATCACAGACACGTATAAACACTCGAGCTTTCCGTGCGTTCCCTGCCAACACCTAGTACACTCTAACCCCTGACTCTTTTGTGCCCCGTTGCGGCGGTATCTTTAACAATGATCAAACTCCAAAACATTACACAGGCCTACAAGACACCTGAAGGGCGTGAGTTCAAAGCGCTGAACAATGTGTCTCTCGAGATCAAGCCGGGAGAAATCTTCGGCATCATCGGCCGGTCCGGAGCAGGTAAAAGCACACTGGTGCGATGCATCAACCTACTCAATCGACCGACAGAGGGAGCCGTCATCGTCAACAACAAATCCCTCACTGAACTCAATGAAAGCGAACTGCGGGAAACACGCAGGGAAATCGGCATGATTTTTCAGCACTTCAACCTGCTGAGCTCCCGAACGGTTTACGATAACGTTGCTCTTCCTTTGGAGCTCATCGGTACCCCCAAAGAAGAGATCCAGGCAAAAGTCAACCCGTTGCTTAAGCTGGTCGGCCTTTCGGAACATGCTCATAAATATCCTTCTCAACTGTCCGGCGGTCAAAAACAACGCGTTGGGATTGCCCGAGCACTCACCAATGATCCCAAAGTTCTCCTATCCGATGAAGCAACTTCTGCTCTCGATCCGGAAACAACAACCGCGACTCTCTCACTGTTGAAACGTATTAACAAAGAGTTGGGGTTGACCATCGTCATGATCACTCATGAAATGCAGGTTGTTAAGCAAATCTGTGACAGAGTCGTTGTGATGAACTACGGACAAATTGTCGAAGCGGGAACAGTCACCGACATTTTCATGGCACCTCAGCATGAAACCACCAAAGCACTGATCGGCAATGTCATGGCTCATGACATGCCCGAAAGTATTCTGGAACGCGTTCGTGAACTCCGCGCTCGTCATCCCCTTGACGATCAAGCTCACCTGCTTCGTCTGGCTTTCTCAGGTTCCAGTGTTACGCGTCCGATCATTTCGGAATGCTCGCGTCGTTTCAATATTGATTTCAACATTCTGCGCGGCAATGTCGATCTGGTTCAGGGAGAAACACTTGGTTCTCTGACCGTGATGATCGAAGCTGAAAGCTCCATATATCAGAATGCAGTTCGCTTCATGAAGGAAAACGGCGTCATCGTCGAGGAGATCACCGATGTCAAGTAATCTGATGTTTATGATTTGGGATTCCTTTCTCGAAACCTTAGTGATGGTTGCCATCTCCGGTGGCATCGGAGCTCTGATCGGCATTCCATTGGGAATTGTTCTGTTTATTACGGACAAAAAGTCTTTTCTTCCGATGCCCGCACTGAATTCAATTCTCGGTGCCACAGTCAATGCCCTAAGATCGATCCCGTTCATCATTCTTCTGGTTGCAATTATCCCGCTAACGCGAATTCTGGTCGGAACTTCTATCGGAACAGCCGCAGCCATTGTGCCGCTGACACTCTCTGTTGCACCGTTTATTGCGCGTATTGTTGAACAGAGCCTCCGCGAAGTCGACAAAGGCCTTGTCGAAGCCGCTCAGTCTATGGGAGCCACCAACACACAGATCGTCACCAAGGTACTTCTGCCAGAAGCCCTCCCAGGGATCATTTCAGGCCTGACCATTTCCATCATCAGTCTGGTCGGCTATTCCGCCATGGCCGGCGCCGTCGGTGGCGGCGGTCTTGGCGACCTCGGTATTCGTTACGGCTATCAGCGATTCATGCCGGAAGTTATGTGGACCGTCGTCCTCATTCTGATCGTTCTGGTTCAGGCGATACAGTCTGTAGGCGATTATCTTGTCCGACGTCTTTCCCACAAATAGCATGACCGATTAGTTCAGACGGCACTCTCCGATATCGGTCAGTGCCGTTTTTCTCTCCAGCCCCAGAACCCCTGAGAAAAATCTCTCTTTTTTCTCAGGCCCGTGCTAGAATTAATTCCCTCAGCGGGTGTAGCTCAATGGCAGAGCAATAGCCTCCCATGCTAAAGACGGGGGTTCGATTCCCCTCACCCGCTCCAGATTCTTCCTCCACCCGCAGGTCGCGTGATGCGATTAGGACAAGACGTCCGCACTGCGGGATTTTTTTATTCTTTTCCTTCATTCCCGCTTCGTGAGCCTTTCGGCTAACACCGAGGCCTTCTGTCATGGAAAAAACCAACGATAAACCCGAACTGACGCCCGAAGAGCTTGAGGCTTTGAAGAATCGTCACATCCGTTCCTTCGTTATGCGTCGCGGTCACATTTCCGCCGCTCAGAAACGTGCCATTGAGAATACCCTTCCCCAGTACCAGATCGAGTACTCCGAAGGTCTTCTTGATATCGACGCCGCCTTCGGCCGACATGCTCCTACAGTTTTGGAAATTGGTTGCGGCATGGGCGAAACCACTTGTGCCATCGCAGCTGCTCATCCGGAAGTTAACTTTATCGGTTGCGAAGTTTTTGTCGCCGGTGTCGGTGCTCTTGCCAAACGCATTGACGAAATGCAACTCAAAAATATCCGCATTATTCGTCACGACGCGGTTGAAATTGTCCGGGATATGATTGCCGAGGGAACTCTGGACGGTGTTCACATCTACTTCCCAGATCCCTGGCGCAAGGCACGCCACCATAAGCGACGTTTAGTTGCTCAACCGTTCATGGGACTGCTTGCTTCCCGTCTTCGTCAGGGCGGCTATCTCCACTGTGCCACGGACTGGGAAAACTACTCCGAGCAAATGCTCGAAGTTCTGGATGCAGAACCTCAACTCAAGAACCTGTACGGACAAGGACACTTCAGTCCCGTTATGGGTAATCCGTTATGCGACCGTCCCCGCACGAAATTCCAGGCACGAGGTGAACGGTTGGGTTACGGCATCTGGGATTTGGTTTACATTCGCCGTTAATTCTTTTCGTAAAAAAAGCACGATATCTGAGTCGTGCTTTTTTTATTTGATTACCAGGTTACCAGCCCCGTAGCCCATGTCAGTAAGATGACACCACCAAAAACGATCCGGTACCATCCAAAGCTTCGGAAATCATGTTGTGACACAAATCGGATCAACCAGTGAACTACGATCAGAGCGGAAAAAAAAGATACCACTGTTCCAATCACCAACCCCGGCAGGTTATCCAACACCAACACATCACGGGACTTCCACAGATCGTAAAACGTAGCCCCAAAAATGGTCGGAATGGAAAGAAAGAATGAAAATTCCGTTGCGCACTTACGCGACAACCCGAACATCATCCCACCGATGATTGTCGCCCCAGAACGGCTGGTGCCCGGAATCATGGAAAAACACTGGGCGATCCCGACCTTAAGCGCATCTTTCCAATTCATATCATCCATCTCCAGAACTCTCGGCGCCTTCCCGCTTTGCTCTTGATGCCGCTCTACCCAAAGAATGACCAGACCGCCCAACACCAATGCCGCAGCGACGGTCACGGCATTAAAGAGATATGTTTTCAAATAACCGGCCACCATCAAGCCGACAACAGCCGCCGGAAGAAAGGCGACCAGCGTATTAATAACCAGACGTTGCTGCAATGGCTCGCTGAACATTCCTTTCAGAACGGCAGCAATACGAAAACGGTAATACCAGCAAACAGCCAAGATAGCCCCCGCCTGGATAGCGACAACAAACGTATCGGCTCCTTTGTCCTCTCCAAAACCAATTAAATCAGCGGCAACAATTAAATGACCGGTAGAACTCACCGGCAAAAATTCGGTCATCCCCTCGACAATACCCAAAAGGAAAGCCTGAAACGCGTAAATCCAATCCATAACGTCTTCTTAGTTCTTGGCAAAAAGATTTTGTATTTTCTCAAAAATAACAATAAAACTCTACTGAAAGATCTTTTTTCACCTTTCAGATCATTCATCATATTCCAATTGTCAGCATCAATTGTTACCATACTGGAATGTGATTTTTTTCGATCCTCCTTAGGAACAACGATGTCCAAAGAAAATTGCCTTGACAGCGACCTGATTGAAGAACTCCAGGGCCTTCTGGAAAGTCTGGATAATGACGACGTGATGGACACGGGCGTCATGGATGGCTTTCTGACCGCCGCAGCTCTGAACCCCGAACATCCGAGTTCGGCGTCTGTGTTCCCGTATATCTTCAATATCGACGGCGATCCCATTTCATTGCCTGAAAATGACCGAATCCTTGAATTGCTTGAACTTCGCTTTAAGGAAATCAAAGCTGCACTGGCAGCACGTGGCGGTCTTGATCCCGTTATTTTCCCGTTGCTTGATGACAACGACGAAGTCATCACCAATGAGGAAGGCATTGAAGCGCTGGAACCGTGGGCAACCGGTTTCCTTTCCGGTATTCAGCTGTGGCCCGAAGATGTCATCACCACTGAAGAGATTGCCGTCGCCATGACGCCGATCATGCGCAATCTTTCCGCCGACAGTTTCGAAGATGCTGAAGAAGCCGCCGAATTCATTGCCAAATACCGTGAAGGTAAGCAGCCGAAGAATCTCGAAGAAGCGCTTTACGAACTGGTGAAAGCTGTTTTCGAAATCAAACAGCTTGTTGACCCCAACAAACCCGTCGTTCGTGAAACGCCGCGCGTCGGTCGCAATGACCCCTGTCCCTGTGGCAGCGGCAAGAAGTACAAGCAGTGCTGCGGGAAAAAAGCTTAATTTCCGCTCACACTCTTTTTTCCTCCGGTTCAGTTCATTCCGAGAATCTTTGGCATGAACCGTGCCGGATCGAGGCTTGCCTTCAGCGCTCTGGTCAGAGTCTGCGGCTCCTCAGCTATTTCGCTTGCAAGTGCCTCCGCACAGGCCAACCCCCAGGTAATTCCCCTAGACCCGAATCCCGTACAGAGCCACAGATTATCGGCTCTCGGAATGGCTCGTACTTCCGGAACTCCTTTAAACTGAAGTCCCTTCAGTTCCGTCTGAGTAAGCCCCCTTCCAACCAAAGGCATTCGATCCTGAGCAACAGCACGAATACCCTCATAAAATCCCCTAGCGATCACAGGAGGCATCGTTCCGGTCAGCTTGGTAAAAGTAGACAAATTGTGACTGTGGGCCTCCGCCACACTGAGCCTGCGTTCCTCCCCCGGCTCATACGTCGCACCAACGGCACAGAATCCGTCTTTCGTTTTCGCAATATAGCCATCGCCGGTCAGAGCCGTCGACAGACCCGGTAAGTCCGTATCTCGCAAAAGAGAAATGCGCCCGTACAGCCCGGACATTCCCAGCCAATGGCGAGGAACTCCCAAAACCTCCGATGATCCCAATGCTGCGGAAACCACCGCTTTAGACGCTCTGGCAACCGCCTCTCCCCAGTCATTCACCGCCGTCCATAAGTTGCCTTCCCTAATCAAACGGACCTTTGTATTGGGGATCACAATGGCACCGCTCTTCTCCAATAACTGCCTGCAAAGTTGCCCGGCGTGTACCAGACCGGCTTTGGGAAAATACCAGCCTCCACGAGAAAGCGTCAGACCTGTCAGATGATTTGCCTCTTCTCTAGAAAGAAGGGTGGCAAATTCCGACGACATAGGAATGGGTCGCCCCTCGGCATAAGCCCTCTTCCAACGTTCGAATTCATCCTCCGAAGAAGCGGCATCAACCACACCGACCGGTAAAAATGCTGACGGAAAACGTCTCAATAACGCCTGCATCGCAGAAAATCCCTGTCTTGTCAGCTGGAACAGAGGAGAGTCCGATGCCTGCCAGTGCGGATGAATCAATCCGGCATACAGCGCGGAAGCTGCACTACCGGCCACCATCCCCCCATCAATCACAGTCGTCTGAAACCCTCGCTTCGAGAGTTCCCATGCCACCATACAGCCTGCCAACCCGGCTCCGACAATCAGTACGGAGCTCTCGGACATTTTTTCGGTCTGCCTCTGAAGCGAAGGCGGTAAAAATTTCAGTCTGAATCCTTCCGAAGTCTCGACTAAAAAAGGCGGTACGGCCTTCGGCCTCTGTGAACAAACCAGAAACGCTCCTTTGGCCATCAACCGTTTGAGAAGACCAGCTTGATCGAGGCTGTCGTCAATAACCACATCCGGGAAAACTTCCGCGCTTTTCCGAAACTCATCCCGAGACATTCGGCTCAGCAACAAGGTTGCTCCGAGACACTCTATACGATGAATTCCCGGCATCTGTTCGAATCCAGAAAGGGGTTCAGAGAGAGAGAGTGAAGCTCTTTTCAGTATCTCTTGAACCGGAAGGGATTCGGACAACACCACCACAAAGACCTTTCGCGACTCAGACGAAAGCCTCCGTCGAAGTATCTCGAACGGAGGCTCGCGGTCAGAAAGAAGAAGATAAACCGTCAAGGTTTTTCATCCTCCATCAATGACTTTTAATGTTTCAAAGGCTTAAAACGAAGACGGTGCGGACGACAGGCCTCCTCACCCAAGCGACGCTTCTTGTCGGCTTCATATTCATTGTAATTGCCGTTAAAGAAAACGACCTTCGAATCACCTTCAAATGCCAGAATATGCGTTGCGATACGATCAAGGAACCAGCGGTCGTGAGAGGTGACCAGAGCACAACCTGCAAATTCCAGCAAGGCTTCTTCCAAAGCACGGAGCGTTTCGACGTCCAGGTCGTTTGACGGTTCGTCGAGCAACAGAACATTGCCTCCGGCCAAAAGGGTCTTAGCCATATGAAGACGACCGCGCTCCCCGCCGGAAAGAGTACCTACCAGCTTCTGCTGATCCCCCCCCTTAAAATTAAACCGCCCCAGATAGGCTCGACTGGACATCGAGAATTTGCCGACCTGCAGAATATCCTGACCATCGGCAACGGCTTCAAATGCCGTCTTATCGTTGGGAAGCGAATCGCGCATCTGATCCACAGCCGCCAAGCGAACAGTTGAGCCGATTTTGATTTCACCGGAATCAGGCTGTTCTTTTCCCATGATCATTTTGAAGAGAGTCGACTTACCCGCACCGTTGGGACCGATTACCCCTACAATGGCGCCCGGCGGAATCGTGAAGCTCAGATCATCGATCAAAAGACGGTCTCCAAACCCCTTGGACACGTGATCAAACTCGATTACATTATTTCCCAGTCGTTCGGCAACGGGAATGAAAATTTCATTCGTCTCGTTTCGCTGCTGATATTCAATACTAGATAATTCTTCAAAGCGGGAAACACGTGCCTTGGACTTGGCCTGACGTCCCTTGGGATTCTGACGAACCCATTCCAATTCGTGCTTGATGGCCTTCATGCGGGCGTCTTCCTGGCGCTTTTCAAGCTCAAGACGCTTTTCCTTCTGATCGAGCCAAGACGAATAGTTCCCCTTCCAGGGAATACCTTCACCACGGTCAAGCTCAAGAATCCATTCAGCCGCATTATCCAGGAAATAGCGGTCATGGGTTACAGCAACAACTGTCCCGGGGAAACGATGCAAGAACTGCTCCAGCCACTCAACCGATTCCGCGTCCAAATGGTTGGTCGGTTCGTCGAGCAATAGCATGTCCGGTCGAGACAGCAACAGACGGCACAGGGCGACACGGCGCTTTTCACCGCCGGAAAGATTACCGATCTTAGCCTCCCACGGAGGAAGTCGAAGGGCATCCGCCGCAATTTCCATCTGCGTTTCAACATTGGTACCGGCTGCTGCGATAATGGCTTCCAGTCGGGCCTGTTCAGCCGCCAGAGCATCAAAATCAGCATCAGGATCTGCGTAAGCATCATAGACTGCATTGAGCTTATCCTGTGCCTGCATGATTTCACCCATACCTTCTTCCACGGTTTCGCGAACCGTCTTTTCCGCATCAAGTAGCGGTTCCTGAGGAAGATACCCGATATTGAGATTGGGCATGGGAATGGCTTCGCCTTCGATGTCCTTATCAACACCGGCCATAATCTTGAGGAGAGTTGATTTCCCTGCACCGTTCAGCCCCAATACGCCAATTTTGGCACCTGGGAAGAAGGAAAGAGAGATATCCTTAAGAATCTGACGTTTCGGCGGGACAATTTTCCCGACGCGGTTCATAGTAAAAACGTACTGAGCCATTGGAGGTTCCGACTGTATTGCCAACACCGTGCGACCATTCCCCTAAGAATGGAGCAACCAGGCAAAAATAAATAAAAAACAACGGCGTCATAGACGCCGATCAGGAATCGCTATCTTAACGGAAAGACGCTCCGGACGCGACTCCTATACCGTTTTGTTTCTTTCATAAAAAAAACGACGCCAATCCAAAGACCGACGTCGTTGCGAGCAATTTAAAGCCCTGTCAGATTACGGCATCACGATACCGCTACCGGCACTACCCGGCTGGGGAGGAGCCTGGAAGCCGGGCATCCCCGGAGTCACAATCTGGCTGGCAGCTTCACGGCGCATGGCCTGAAGTTTTTCAATCGTTTCACGAATACCAGCCTTAGCTGCTTCACCGTATGCGGCTACGGCTTCTGCCACAGTCTGAGCCGGGATTTCAAAAGAAATCGGGAGAGGTCCCATCTGTGTCATTACCTGTGCCTCACCAATAAAAAGCATTGCACGCTCATGATCGCGGGCACCGGTCGGCAGAATCGGCGTCATTACTCGAATCGTTCCTACCTTGCGATCGGTTACCGTTTCTTCCGTATAAAGGTTATTCGCATCCATATCGGACTTCATTGCGTCCAAGGCATCCTGTTCAGACATAACAGCTCCAGTAATAGCCGTCCGTCAATCAGACGAACATCGGTTATCTTGTCGTTGCATCCGTTCCTTTTCAAAAGAAACAGATAGGGTTAAAACAAAAGACGAGTTGGCATTTTAGCGGTAAACCATCACAGGAATCTGCGAATGAGTCAACACCTTCTGCGTTTCAGAGCCGAGCAAAACTGCAGAAAAACCTTGACGACCGTGACTGGCCATGAACACGACATCACAGTTATAGCGCTTGGTCTGCTCAATAATCGCCTCAGCAGGAGAGAAACTTTTGACCTGTACCGTCGTGCATTTCACACCAAGAGCCCGACATTTTTCCGCAGCGACTTCCAATCTGACACGAGCAGCTTCCGTCATCCGTTCATCATATTGCTCGATCGATTCCGGTCGATATTCTGAGAGATTGGTATAGGAATAGGGTTCCATCACGGTCAGAATGACCAACTCAGCTCCTAACGGCTTGGCAAACTGAGCTGCTCCCTGAATGGCACGGTCAGATAGTTCGGAACCATCCGTCGGCACCAGAATTCGTTTGTACATAATGCTCTTCCTTTTGTATTTATCTCAATCACGGAACGAACTGAACCGCATTGTCATTCATCTTATTGTAGGAGCGATTCGCTTTCCTTGCTCGATTCCTTCACAAGATCACTGAGTACAACCGCCGCCAATCGAAGGCCGACAGTTCCCGTAACAACCGAAGCCGAACCAAAGCCGATACGACTGCCCTCCGGTGCATCAATCGCGGCAAGACTATCTGGACCGGGCTGGCGCAAGGGCTCATCGCTATAAACAACCGTGATGCCGAAGGGCTTGGATTTTCCGACACTCGCTCCACGGGGAAATCCGAATTTCTGTCTCAGATCCGTTCGCAGTTTTCCAATTAAAGGATCTCCCTTTGCATGAGCAAGATCACACTCCGTCACTCGCGAGGGATCCACCTTCGCTCCGGCCCCTCCGGAAACAACTACAGCCTGCCCACGCTGCTTGGCAACAGCAATCAGCGATGCCTTAGCGCGTAAATCATCAATACAATCAACAATCCAGTCCGCCCTTTCCGGAAGGAGTTGCCCTGCATTATCAGCCGTCACAAAAGCATGAACTACATCAATACAACAATCCGGATTGATCAGTTGGGCTCTTTCCCGAAGGCACTCGGCCTTCGGTCTGCCGTAATTACCGTTCATAGCATGAAGCTGACGATTGGTATTAGATACTGCCGAGGTATCTCCATCTATCAACGTCAGGTGACCGACTCCCGTACGTACCAAGGCTTCAACACACCAGCTGCCGACACCGCCCAACCCCACTACCACAACATGCGATCGGCGAATTCGCTCGGCCGCCACCTCACCGTACAGACGGCCAATACCACCAAATCTGCGTTCGTCAGTCGTCACACTCATTCTGCTTTTCCTTATTTGTCAGTCCGAGAACAGGTTTTCTATCCTGGCAATCTTAACCTTTGTCGCTTTATCGCTCATAACACCAACAGTTCAGACTTTCGGAAGAATTTATCCAGGATTGCGTTAACGCAAAACTTAGCATCAACCCTGATGCGCACAAACCTCTTGTGGCTTATTCTTGTAATAGGATATTCGAACAATTGATATTGCCCGTATCAATTGGACAGAACGGGGAAGCAAGGATAAATTGAAGTCGCCCCGCTCGGACAAGGAGGTTATATGCGTATTCTGGTTCCCGTAGACGGCAGCGAAAACAGCATGAATGCCGTCGAATTCATTGCCAGCAGAACCACATTACTCGGTAGTGATCCGAGTATTGAAATTCTCAACGTTCAGTTGCCGTTGCCCGCACGTGCCTGTCGCTTGGTCGGACAGGATTCACTGACGCGATATTACGAGTGTGAAGCCGACAAGGTACTCGAGCCTGTACGCAACGTACTTGCCAAGGTTGGCTTCAAGCCGACCGAATCCTACGTCGTCGGTGAGGCGGCTGAAACCATCGCTTCCGAAGCTGAAAAGCTTGGGACCGATTTGATTGTTATGGGTTCCCGTGGTCAAAGTGCTCTGCGCGGCCTGTTTTTCGGCTCTGTTTCGAATGGTGTCCTCGCCCGTTCAAAGTGCCCGATGCTGATGCTCCGGGATAAGCCCGCCCCCTCTTCCGATGCCCTGAAGGTCGGTATTGCTGTTGACGGATCAAAATACGGCCGAGCAGCTGTCCGTTATGCTCTGAAACATATTTCGCTGTTTGGAACAGGCGCACAGTTCTATCTGATCAATGTCGTCAGTGATTACGCCGGCGCAGTGATGCCCGACATGGCCGGCATGGCCCTTCCTGCTCTTTCCGAAGAGGAAATTCTTGAGCTTCAGAAAGACGAATTTAACGAAACGATCGAACCGTTGCGTCCGCTGTTTGCCCGCGCTGCCATCAAGCCCAAAGAAGTCTGTCTAGTGGGCAATGCAGGTGACGAAATTGCAGCCTTTGCCAAGAAAAAGAAGCTGGATCTTGTCGTCATGGGCTCCCATGGTTACGGTCGTTTCAAATCGGCGGTCATGGGGTCAACTGCCACTCGCATTGCCGCTACCGGCGATGTTCCGCTGTTGATCATCCGTCAGGCGTAACTTCTGTTTCCGGTTGCTTTCTCATCGATGATGTGGAAAAAGCCGAAAGATGCTTATAATTGCCCGCTCCTTACAAAACCGGTTCATTTGAGCCGGTTTTAATTTTGAACCCCTTAAGCAACAGTTCGTTCGTTTTCTGAAAAAAATAATGTTTCGACAACGCACGAAGATCCCAAAAATACGGTATAACAGTACTCCTTACACGAATACTGCATCCGTATTCGAATGCCATCCTACTTTTACTTTGGGATGGCTGCGGTATGTATACAAACTATAAAAGCAACAATGAGCATCGACATGAACCCCTCCTACCCGATGAATTCGAAACCCGTCGGAACACAGCACACCGGTGCGATTCGTACTTTCATCGCCGCAGAGAATTCGACAGAAATTCGACGAATTTCTTCCCTTTTGAATTCCCATGAAGACATTACCGTCATCGGCTATGCCGAAACGGCAGCTGAACTTGATGCTGCTCTGCATCTGCGTCGCAATGATCTTGATGTTCTGATTTCCGATCTGAAACTGGCCGGCTGTGATGTCACGCCAATTATCGGCAAGGCCATGCAGGAAAACCCGTCGCTCGATACGCTTTGCTATACCTATCACTCCGATGAAGTGAGTGTCATCAGAGCCATTCAGGCCGGAGCCATGGGCTACATTCTCCGCGGCAATAACGAAGACCTTCCCAATTGTGTGCGTCTTATTCACGGTGGCGGATCTCCTGTCTCCCCGATCGTCGCCCGAAGCGTCCTCCGTGCCATTCAGGCTCAGTGCCAACAAGAAGACCCGAGACGTCGCTCTGATTCGATGACTCTGTCATCTCGAGAAACAGAAATTCTCCAGCTCCTCGCCAAGGGAATTTCTTTCGCAGAAATCGGTGTTGTCCTCTCCATTTCTCCTCATACGGTTACAGCACACATCAAGAAGATTTATAAAAAACTTCAAGTACACTCCAGAGGCGAGGCTGTCTACGAAGCTCAGTGTCTCGGTCTTCTTCCCAAGCATTAATCATTTTCCCAACGGATCAACTTTTCGGTTGATCCGTTTTTCTTTGTTTCAGCAGAAACGTCTCTTATGCCGCTTGTCGCTATGATTGAAAGAACGATTTTTCCCTGGGATGATTAGGATGAAATTCCAAGCCCGACTTTTGCTGACAGCCTCGCTTCTGACCGCTCTGTTGCCCTGTCATACACTGGCCGCCCCCATATCGACACCGCTGGACCTTAATCTGCCGAGTCTCGGCGCCACCGTCGGCTCCGAACTTTCTCCGTCTGATGAACGTGCACTCGGTGCTCATATCATGACGCAGGTTCGTGCCGACCCCACATTCATGACGGATCCTGAAACAACGGAATACCTCAACCGTCTCGGCTATCAGTTGGTCAGCCAGGCAAAGACCTATACCTATCAATTTTTCTTTTTCCCGATCAGAGACAGCTCGCTCAATGCTTTTGCACTGCCCGGCGGCTATATTGCCGTTCACTCAGGCACGATCATCGCGGCCAAATCTGAAAGCGAACTGGCCGGCGTCATGGGACACGAAATCGGACACGTTTCCCAGAGACACATTGCACGCATGATTGAAGGACAAAAAAATAATCTCGCCGTTTCTCTGGGATCGGTTCTTCTCGCGATCCTTGCCGCCCGAGCAGGTGGCAACTCCGGAGGACATGCCGCAGCCGCCATCGCTATGGGTTCTCAGGCCGCCATGATCCAGAATCAGCTGAACTTCTCTCAGGAAGCCGAGCGCGAAGCAGACAGAATAGGCCTCCAAACCCTGTCCAACGCGGGGTTTGCTCCGGACGGCATGCTGAACTTCTTCAAGCGTCTGCAATCAAACAACCGTTTTTATGAATCAGCCGCCCCTGCCTATCTTTCTACGCATCCGCTGACCATTGCCCGAATGGCCGATATTGAAAATCGCATCCGTGATTTTCCACCCAAAATGCATCGGGACAGTCTTGATTTCCGGCTGATACAGATGAGATTGAAGGTCCTGCAGGAAACCAGCCACGATCGTTGGTTCCAGATTGAAAAAGAGATGCAGCGCAGCCTTGAAAACAGCAGCGGACAAGAGAAAGCCATTTTCCATTACGGTCTCTCGGTTGTCTCTGCAAAACTGCATCACCCTCAGGACGCCTATCGCCATGCACAATTGGCAATGAGTGCCGGCTCCAGCGCCTTTTTGGAAAAGAATCTGATCCGGACGCTCTATGACGTATCCCGTCAGGAGAAGAATCCTACCGGACAAAAACAGGCACTGAACAGAGCTGAAAAAAGTTTGGACAAATATCCCCTGTCTTCTCTGATTGCCGAGAATTACATTGATTTGCTGTACGAAGAAGGACAACACCAAAAACTCATCAACCACCTCCGGAACGGCAGTGCCATCAGTCCAGCCAACCCCAACTATCACGCTTTGATGGCCCGTTCCTATGAGGCATTGGGAAAACAGAGTCTGCAGTACTTCCATACAGGAGAAATGTATGCCCTGATGGGGGCAACAGAGGCCGCACTCTACCAGATGGATCTGGCCGAGCGAGCCAATGACGGAGATTTTTATACGATGAGCGAAATCGATGCCCGGCGTCGCACGCTCCGAGATCAGTTTCTGATGGAAAAAGAACGGGGACTTTCTCAGAAAAAATAGCAGTCAAAAACGGTTTGCCTTTTCAACTCAAGACTGAGTCCATATAAGTCATCCTTTTGGATGCTGTTTTTCTGAATCAAAGCATGCGAAAATAACGGAATCATCTTTTTTCCCGAGTTTTTCAGTTTAAGAACCATTAAATCCTTTTGAAACCTTGTCACTATT
>Magnolia_p2__coassemble_1782_pt1 | contig 13124 bp, 8 predicted proteins | sample Magnolia_p2__metabat2_high_PE_017 | metagenome-assembled genome bin Magnolia_p2
GCGTCAAGCAACGGCAATGTGTAGATGACGGCATCCGCGATCTCATCGGCCCATGCCGCATTCGACCGTTGTGCCGCCCTCCGTCGATTGTCCAAGGCTTCACGCAGAGCAGCCGCTTTGGCCCGGGTCAATTCATCGGCGGTCGGTCCGTTGACCGTGAGCTCTTTCAGTTCGCCTGCCACCGCACGCACCGCGTCGGTCAATGGCGCGTCGTCCCGAGGTCTGGCGAGCAATAAAATCTGGTTTTCCGATGGAGACAGGATCCAATTGGACGACGGCGCCTGCAAACGAACGGGATGATCACCGTCACTCAATCGTGTGAACCGATCCTTCAGGATTCTCAGGGTGATGCGTTCAATCGCCTCGCGCCAAAGTTCGTTCACCGTATCGGATGCTCCGTCCAGCGTGCGTTGACACATCACTTGGACAAATCGATCGCTCACCTCCGGATCAAGGACGAGCGCCACCCGATCGGCTGGCGAAAGGACCGTGTCAAATCGTCCCCAATCCTCGGGCGTGGTCCGGCCCGAGACGGGTTCGGTTGCAAAATACCGTTCGAGAGCAGTGTCGAATGCCCGGATATCGAAGTTTCCGGTCACGATCAGCGTCATGTTCTGTGGCGAGTACCACCGCTTGTAAAAGGCTTTTGCCCGTTCCATCGGCGCTTCCCGAATCACTTGAATCAGGCCGATCGGATCGCGATCGCGAGCCTGACTTCCCGCATACCGAAGGCGTTGCAAAGGACCGTTGATACGGGCGCCCATCCCCTCTCTCAGACGCCACTCCTCCACGATAATGCCGCGTTCGCGCTCAAACGTCGCCGGATCGAAGGTCACATGAAAGGCCCACTGACTGAGTATATGAAGGGCATCGTCCACCGTCGTCGTCGAGCCTTCGGGCAAACTCAGTTTGTAGGTCGTGTCCGCCAGCGACGTCACGGCATTGACATCGGCGCCAAGCTTCATCCCTTCGCGTTCGAGATGCTTGAAGACGCTCTGTCCCGGATAATCACGGGTCCCGTTAAATGCCAGATGTTCGATAAAGTGTGCCAATCCGCGTTCTTCGTCAGATTCCTGCAGACTGCCTGCCCGAACGGCGAGACGAAACTCTGCCCCTCCTTCCGGCGATTGACGCGGATAAAGGATGACGGTCAACCCGTTGGCGAGAACACGACGTGTCATTCCTGTCGCGAGCGGGGCTTTTTCATCCCCCTGCTTCGCGACGGCCGACTCGGGACGGTCGTCGCCGGAGCCGACCGACGGCTGATGCACACAGCCCGCGAGGCTGATGGCGATGGCGAGCGCGATCCCCTTCAGCGGCATCGTGCACTTCTTGTTGTGATTCATGTGTTGATTCCCATATCAAATAGGCGGTTGGCGGCACTGTGCGCCGCAGACTGATGCGAGACAAGAAGAATGGCGCTCTCGGGCAATCGCTCGCGCAAAAGATTGATCATCCGTACGACCGCGTCGTCATCGAGGCCGGAGAGCGTTTCATCGAGAAGCAATACCGCGGGACGGTTCAGAATGGCTCGGGCGATCAAGACCCGTTGGCATTCGCCCCCCGAGAAAGCGCGTTGCCAGTCACGCCCGGCAGGATCATCGAGTTGTTCGACCCGGTCGCCAAGACCGACCGCTCTCAAGACCTCCGCAAGAGCCTCACGGCTGAAAGCCTCCGCCGGCCTCGGATAGGCCAGCAGATCGGCAAGCGGTATCGGCGGGAGCCAGGTCTGCTGAGAAACCCACCATGCGTGGCGAACACACGTCAAATCGCCGTGAATCCACGGCCAGACTCCGGCCAGGGCTTTCAACAGCGTACTTTTACCGATACCCGAGCGCCCCTTAATCACGGTGATTTGCCCGGGCAAAGCCGCGACTGTTGTCTTCTCGAGCAACACACGCCCCTCACGATCGGCAATCGTTCCCGAGAACCGAACCGCCTGCCCCGACTGTGACTCAATGCTCGGCAGCGAGACCCGCAACGCCTTTTCAAACTGGGACAAACGATCGACCGTGGCCGACCATTGCGCAATATCGCGATAGGCGTAAATGAACCAACCGACGGCGGTCGCCACCTGACCGAAAGCCAAGCGAATCTGCATCAGTCCGCCCAACTGGATCGTTCCCGCGAGAAAGGCGGGCAGAGCAAAAAAAATCGGGACCAGTTGTGTGACCTGTCCGAATCCGACCGTGAAAAACGCCAGATTGCGCTGTCTGTTCATCAATTGATGCCAATTGTCAACGACTGCCTCAAACAGGCCGTGCAGACGCCCTCTTTCGTTCGCCTCACCGTGAAGCCCGGCCACGGCTTCGGCGTGCGTTTTCACCTGAACCAATGCACTGCGGAAATCCGCCTCACGGCGTTGTTGTTCGAAGTTCAATGCCATCAGCGGTCGGCCGATCCGATGCGTGACGGCCGTCGCCAACAGCGTGTAGAGAAGACAGACCCATACCATGTAACCCGGAATCGTGAACGACACGCCGGCAAACGAGAAGTGAAAGCCGCCCGAGAGACTCCAAAGAATCGTCACGAAACTCACGAGTGTCACGATCGATCGGGCAAAGGAAATCAATAACGAGAGCGACTCTTCGACCAGCAACCGGATATCTTCCTGCAAACGCTGATCCGGATTTTCCGGCTCCAGCCCGAGAAGCTGTAATCGATAATGACGCGCGTCATCGGCGAGCCAAAGACCGAGGTAATGTCGTGTCATCCAATCGCGCCACTCAATGAGCAGCTTTTTCTGCAACCAGTCCCCATAGACGAGGACAAGCACAAACAGTGACACGATCATGACGAATTCAAAAAGCAGGCCGTAGACACTTTCGGCATCCATGGCCTGAATGGCATTGAAAAAGGCGCCGTTCCAAGTATTGAGGCGCACCGAGAACCCTACCGTCGAAAGCGACAGCCCCATCACGACAAGGAGAAGTCCCCAGGCGGCATAGCGTCGCTCGCTCTGAAGCCAGAAGGGTTTCGCGAGCTGCCAGAATCGGACAAGTCTATCCATGAAAGCAATCCTGTCTATCTGAAAAAGACGTACGGTACGGATACCGTCGGGGCATCCGTACCGCAACAATTACGGCAAACGACATGCCTTACCAGTCATAAGAGAGCTGTACCCAGAACTGGCGACCCGGGTCATAACTGCGATACGAGTCGCCTTTGTAGACAAAAATGTCCGACGCATTGCGGTTATCCGTCAGGTTGTAGACTTCCAGCGAAATGCCGACGCCCTTGGCCCAATCCGGGGTGTAGAGAAGCTTGGTATCCCAAGACCAGGCCGAGGCAAAGCGGACTTTGCTGTAGCGACGAAGCAACTCGGTTTGCACCGATCCCGGCGTACTGCCCTCATGGGTCCAGTTGTAATACTCACCCTCGTCACGAACCGCCTGATGACGCGCGAGATTCAGATGCCAGAAGTTGTACCAGGTCAACCCCAACGAGGACCAGCTTGAGGTCGTTTCAAGATCGAACTTCACCGGAATGTTGAAATCCGTGGCCTCCAAATCGTCGGCAGACATCACCTTTCCGTCGTAATAGACGTAATCGTGATTGATGTTTTCGCCGGTATCCATTTCGTTGTAGCCGTCTTCGAGCGACGTATTGCTCTTGGTCTGCTGCCAGGCCGCCGAGAACCGAACCCAATGCGAGGCTCGTGCAAACTGCAGCGGGACAAGGTTGTTCAGACTGAAAATCACGGAATCGTGCTCGGATTCTCCGCCGTTGTAGAACTGGCGAATCCATTGAGGAGCATCGTGTTCCCCTTTCTTCACCGTCCGGGACTTCACTTCATCATGTCCGTCACGGTGGACGTAGGCCAGTCGACCGGACCAATCGGCCAGACGCTGTGTCACGCCAAAACTCAGCTCGTCACTGTAGGGCGTGTTGAGTCGATCCAATCCTTCGAAATCATTGGCGACAAACCATTCTTCCGGAGTGAGCGGGTTCTTGTCATCAGTGTAGTCGTAGGCATTTTCCATGCCGCCGTTCTGCGCTTCATAGAGCGCATAAGTCAGGATGTTTCGCCCGTAGTAGCGATTGGCACCGACTGTTAAAACACTGTTTCCGTTCCCGAGCAGATCCCATTGAAGCGTAGCACGCGGTGCCAGGTTGACATCATTGGTCAAACTGTCGTAATCCGCACGAAGACCGGTCCGCAACGTCCAGTTGTTCACGCCGAGCGTGTGCTGTACATACACGTCACTCTGATCGAGTTCCGCGCGGGTCGTCCCCGCCTTCCAACGGGTGGTGTAAAAGTTGTTCTGGACAAATGACCCCATCTCAAACTGGTGAATGGTCCAGCGGTAATAATTGCGGTCACGCTCATAGGCCGCACGGGTCCGAGACCAGTCCGCGCCGAGAGTCAGCTGATGCGACCAGTCCCCCCAGGTAACGGGATCAAGGTCCAGTTTGAATTTGCCGGTCACGACATCCTGGGTCGAATTCAGGTCCCCCAACCCGCCCGAGGCATGAGCCGAACGCGCCGTCGGCACATCTTTCGAGCCGTCGGCCGTCGTCATCGTATATCGATCGAGCTGCGTCCAGTTTTTCACCTCGCTGACGCGCTCATCCTTCATTCGGGTATACCCAAGCGCGGCGTCGATGACACCGTGCGCAAACTGATGTTTGATCGAACCCGTGAGGTTGATCCCCTCATGTTCGTCGGTGTAATCCGAATCAGCCACCGTTGTCAAAAAACTGTTGCTCTCGTAGCCGGAATAGACGAGCGACAGATTGGCTTCGGTAAAGGGCGTGGCGTAGAGGGTGGATTTCAGAAAGAAATTGTCTTCTTCTCGCGTTTGCGTTTTCGTGCGCCCTGCCACGGATTCGGCATTGACGTCGAACGGCGGATAGGCATCGGGCGCCGGCACGATGCTCAGCGACATCGTCGGAACCTGGACTGTCGGAATATCGGACTCACGCCGACTGTAACCGACCACAACGCCCAGATTGTCTCGCAGCCCCCATTCGGCGGTAAACCCCATGGTTTTCTTTTCAAAGTCGGTCTGAAACTGAGCGGGTTTTGAAACATCCGCATCGCCCGAATCCGCCTGAAGACCGGGATCCGTGTGAATCCGACTCCATCCGGCGCGCGTCGTTCGACCGAACACACTGATATGATTTTCTCCGCTCCAGCTTCGCGTGGTGGCATCCACCGCACCGCCGGTAAAGCCCCCGATAGAGACCGGAATGTTATGGTCATACACCGTAAGGCTGTCAATCAGTCGTGCATCCACATAGAAGCCCTGTTCGTCTGAGCCTCCGAGACGGGTGGTCGTGACTGAACTTTGCGTAGCAGGATCCAAATCACTGTTGATCGAAAAACCGTCAAGCAGAAAATTGTTCTGATACGACTGCGCCCCGTGAATCGAAATATCGGCAGGCTTGATTTCTCCCATTTGCAACGAAGCACCGCTGCTGTTGGAAAACTGAACCGCGGGATTGCTCTTTAAAAGATCGGTAAGATTCCCGTCGGCAGTCGGACGAAGCGCAATGTCTTCCTTGGTGAGATGCTGAAAAGAACTCAATGAGGCATCGGCACGAGCGCGTACAATCACCGTATCGTCGGCCTCTTCCTCATCTTTGACGGATTCATCAGTGGAGGCCGGCATCTCGGCGGCGGCCGAGACCTGACCGGACAAAGTACAAAGAGCAGTCAAAAAGCTGACCGCCCAAAGAGTGGGTTTGAACTGCATGGGTATGTGAGGTGCGTCAATTGGTAACGAGAATCATTCTCGTTTACGCATCATGTTACAGATTGTCATTCCCCCGTGTCGTGAATTGTTTCTATGGATTTCTTTATTGCGATTGATTCTGATTTGCAATACCAGATTTCCCCTGCCCTTCACCCTCGATTGAAGAGAGGCCGCACCGTCTGCGCGAATCGCCTCTGGCGGGTGTTTCAGGCAAAAAAAAGGCGGGATCCTTTCGAATCCTCGCCTTGAGAAAGTCATCGATTGGCCGGACTGTCGAGCCGTCAGGCCTTCTTCTTGGCCAGACGTTCCGCGCGCTTACAGGCGGCAATCGTAAAGAGAACGTCGGAGGAAGAATTGAGCCCGGTTTCGGTCGAGTCCTGAAGAACGCCGATAATAAAGCCGATGGCAACGACCTGCATGGCAACGGTCTGATCAATGCCGAAGAGTCCGCAGGCCAGCGGGATCAGCATCAGAGAACCGCCCGGTACACCGGAAGTCCCGGCGGCGCAGACAGACGCCACGATCGACAGGAATAAAGCGGAAGCAAAGCTCACTTCAATGCCGAGCGAATACGCGGCGGAGAGCGCCATAATGGTAATGACGACGGCGGCGCCGGCCATATTGATGGTAGAACCCACCGGGATCGAGATGGCATACGTCGATTCGGGCAGATTCATCCGACGGCAGATTTCCATATTCACCGGGATGTTGGCGGCGGACGAACGCGTAAAGAATGCCGAAACACCGGATTCGCGCAGACACATCAGCGTCACGGGGTACGGATTTTCATGTGTGCAGCAAAAGACGATGAACGGATTCAGCACCAGAGCCACGAACGCCATGGCACCGAGAAGGACCAGCAGAAGATGGCCGTATTCGAGCATCACGCCGAGACCTTCCTGCGCGAGCGTCGTAGCAACGAGACCGAAAATCCCAACCGGCGCAAAGCGGATCACGATCTGCACAACCATTTCCACAGCTCGCGCGGCGTCCTGCAAAACGATTCGGGTTTCAGGTCGGGCACGGCGCAGGATCACCCCGAAGGCAATGGCCCAGGAGAGAATGCCGATGTAATTCGCGTTGGCAATGGCGTGAACCGGGTTGTCCACAATATTAAGGACAAGACCGCGAAGCACGTCACCGATGGCAGCGGGCGTCGCCGCCGTCGCCGCCTCAACGTCGAGCAAGGTAAGCGTCGTGGGGAACATGAAGCTTGCCAGCACGGCGGTAAAGGCCGACGCAAACGTGGAGATCAGGTACAACACAATGACGGATCGGATGTGGACGTCCCCGGCCAGCTCCTGATTGGCAATTGCTGACATCACGAGCACAAACACGAGAACCGGCGCCACGCCCTTCAAAGCTGACACGAAAATCGTGCCGAGAAGGCCGACTTCATTGGCGGCGGCAGGCCATACGAGGGCCAGAGCGGTCCCGAGAATGAGACCGACGAGAATCTGCTTCACGAGCGAAGCCTGCAGAAAAGGCATCGCGAAGCTGAAAACGTTCTTGAATGTTTTATGCACTTTGTGTCATCCCAAAGTTGATTTTTTGACTGAAATTCGTTCGGGCAATCTTCTCAAAATTGCGCGAACGAAATTTAAACATAATCAACATTGCAGGCTGATGACGTCATTCTGTTGTTTTTTAGTCGCTTTTCAAGGGTTATCCCTAATCGTTTTTACCCTAAGAACGCCATCAGACCCTCTTTCGAACGACGAAAGGGAAGGCACCGACCAGCGATTCTTTTTGAGTGATCGCACGATGAATTGAATGACGTCGATTACAATCCGAAACTCTTGACAGCGTCAAACCCTGAGGAATCCTCACCGTGTATCTCTCCCCTTTTACCGAACCGCCTTTGCCGGAAGTGCTCTCGGCCGTTTCCGAAATCACCCTTCCAGCTCACTTCAGAGGGCGTGCGGGTCTGTTACTCGCGCGCTCGACGACGTCCGGCCGGTGTCGTTTGTTCTCTTCGACTGCGCCCTATCCCGACTGGAGAGACGTCAACGATCCGAAGAGTCCTGTCGAAGCGTTTTTCCCGGAACTCGCCAGGGAGGACGTGCCGATGGTCACCCTCACCAACGGTCACGGCGAGCAACAAACACTAGGGGCGCTTTTGGAGGACCTCTTTGCCGCCTATCCTGACAAACCTCTTGATCAGGGCGGACAGACCATCGAACAGAGACGCCGTCGTTGGCGATGGGCCTTGGCTGACGGGATACACAATCCGACCGTCTTCCTGCTCAATGCATTCAATCGACTGAACGCCCGGACGCCCGGTCAGTCCTATGAATTGGTAGGAACTGCCGAGTGGTGGGTAGGCGAAGCGCCGGCGCATGAAGTGAAGCACGCCGGCACACTGATCCCGCCCCCGAGTACGACCCGTCCGCTGATCAGCTTTCTCACGGACGGAATTCCTCATGAAGTCACCCGACCGATTGTATCGATGGCGCCGGCCATCCCGATTCTCTATGAAGACGGCGATGTCATCGTCATCAACAAACCGGCCAGATTGGCGTCAGTGCCCGGGGTCCGCGAGACGCTCTCCGTCAAGTCGATTTTGGAGCGGCAACACGGATTGCTGCGCGTCGTTCATCGCTTGGACATGGATACGTCCGGTATTTTGGTCTTTGCAAAAACGGCGGACGCCGAAAAGGCGCTGCACGCCTCCTTTCGGCAGGGATGCGCGCTCAAACGCTATGTCGCCCGACTCGAAGGCGTGCCTCCATCCCGTTCGGGAACGATCAATCTGCCGCTCGGGGTGAATCTGCTCGATCCGCCCCGACAGTGTGTCCTGCCGACGACGGCGGGAGGAAAAGTATCAGTCACCGATTGGGAACTGTTCGATATTCAAACGATGCCAAACGGTCGGCAGAAGGCACTTGTCAACCTCTGGCCGGTCACAGGCCGCACGCACCAGTTGCGGGTGCATTGTGCTCACCGACAAGGACTCGGTCTGCCGATCGACGGCGATTCTTTTTACGGATCCGAGGGGCTTCTTGCCGAAAGCGGTCGTACACGCCTGTGTCTGCATGCGGCCGCGCTCACGTTCGACCATCCGAGCACGGGGGAGGTGCTTCATTTTGAGTGTGAGCCTGCTTTCCCCCTTTTCTGAAAACGAAAGGCACAAAAAAGCCCGCTCACTCCCACACGTGACCTGCACTCGGCAGGATGTTCCGTGAGGGAACGGGCGGGCCGATATGTCCCTATCAACGCTCAAAGCAATTTGATCAGTTGTTCGACATTTTCCTCACGCGTTGCCCACGAGGTGACGAAACGGACAATCTGTTCTTCCTCATTGAGCGGACCCCAATGCGTGAACATGACATAGGGCTCCAACCGTTGGACATCGGCATTCTTCATGATGATGAAAATCTGGTTGGATTCGGTTTCCAAATAGAAACGGTAGCCCTTTTCACGGAAAGCGGCCGTGAGCTTGCGGGCCATGTCGATGGCATGACCGGCAATTTTCAGGTACCGCTGATGTTCAAATAGCGTCGCAAACTGAATCCCGAGCAGACGCCCCTTCGCCAACACAGCGCCGGACTGCTTCATCGTTGTAAAGAAATGCGGCAGGAGCGCCGGATTCGGAACCACAACCGCCTCTCCCATCAGAGCGCCGACTTTGGTCCCGCCTATATAAAAGACATCACACAGACGGGCAATCTCGCTCAGGGTCAGGTCCGAAGCCGGGGACGCCAATCCGTAGCCCAACCGTGCGCCGTCAATGAAAAGCGGCAGATGCAGGCGCTGACACACGGCATAAATGCTCTCGAGTTCGCTCTTTTTATAGAGCGTGCCGAGTTCGGTGGGATGAGAAAGGTACACCATGCCGGGGCGGACCAGGTGATCACGCGATTCGTCATCGGCATAGGCACGCCAACAGGCTTCAATGCCTTCAGCCGAAATCTTGCCGTCCTTCATCGGAATGGTCAGTACTTTATGCCCGGTTGCTTCAATCGCGCCGCCTTCGTGGCCGCAAACATGGCCCGTTTCGGCCGAAATAACGCCTTCATAATTGCGAAGAAGGCCGCGAATCACCGTTGAATTGGTTTGTGTCCCTCCGACTAAAAAATGCACGTCTGCATCGGGCAGCCCGACGGCTTCACGGATCCGGCGACGGGCAAGGTCGCACCAGACATCCTGACCGTAGCCCGGGGTTTGATCGAGATTCGACTCGGTCATGACTTTCAAAATCGCCGGGTCACAGCCTTCGAGATAATCGGATTGAAAATACAGCATGGGAACGCTTCCGGAAAAAGAATGAATAGCAGTGCGTTTATTGTACGCGTTGACCGAGTCCATGATACGGTCTTTTTCGGCAAGATCCAACGGGCGACTTGACAAAAAAGCTCTTCGAGACCTCGACTGGCACGCAAAAAACACAATGATGTATTTGTAAGTATTCTTTTCTGTTCGTCGCAAACAGCTCATGGTTTTCCCTTTATGTGTACCTTCTATAATACTTGTGTTTAGGGAAATTCCCTACTTTCCTCAGAAAAACGCAGCAAGGTCGGGTTTTCACTCAAGGCGAAGGAAACCGATTTTCGCCATAATGCCGTGCAACGAGGTTGCAAGCGATTCTTCATTTACCCGCAGCCTCACTGACCAAGGAGATTTAACTCATGTTCCGCAAGACGCTTGTCGCCGCCGCTGCCGCTCTTCTTTGCGCCGGCTCCGTTTCCGCCGCTGATGCCCCCGAATACCGCCTCGTGATTCACGGTGGCGCCGGCAACATTACCGCCGACCGCTTCAATGATCCCGCTGAAATCGCCGCCTACCATGAAGGTTTGCAGGCTGCCCTTCTCGCCGGTAACGCCGTTCTCGCCAAGGGCGGTACGGCTATCGATGCTGTTCAGGCCGCTATCAATCAGATGGAACTGAACCCGCTCTTCAACGCCGGTAAGGGTGCCGTCTTCACGAACGAAGGCAAGAACGAACTCGACGCCTCCATCATGGACGGTAAGACCCTCATGGCCGGTGCCGTTGCCGGTGTGACGAACGTCAAGCACCCGATCAACTGTGCCAATCTTGTTCGCACGAAGTCCCCGCACGTCATGATGACCTCCGCCGGCGCTGAAAAGTTCTGCGCCAAGAACGGTGCTGAAATCGTCGATCCGTCCTGGTTCTTCACCGAAAATCGCTTCAAACAGCTGAAGAAGGCTCAGGAAAAGGAACAGATCGTTCTTGACCACGACGGTGCCAAGAAGCAGGCCAATGCCGAACTCTATCTCGATCCCCTGATGTACGATTACAAGTACGGTACGGTCGGTGCTGTTGCTCTTGACAAGCACGGTAACCTCGCTGCCGGTACGTCCACGGGCGGTATGACCAACAAGCGCTTCGGTCGCGTTGGTGACAGTCCCGTTATCGGTGCCGGTACGTACGCCAACAACGAAACGGTTGCCGTTTCTGCTACGGGTTCCGGTGAAATGTTCATCCGCACGTCCGCTGCCTTCAACGTTCACGCCAACATGAAGTACGCCGGCAAGAGCCTCGACGAAGCCGGTAAGGCCGTGATCAAGGAAATCGGTGACATCAAGGGTACGGGCGGTATGATCCTTCTCGATCCCAAGGGCAACTACTCCTTCCCGATGAACTCCGGCGGTATGCACCGCGGTACCATCGGTCCCGATGGCATTCCGATGACCGCTATGTTCGGTGACGAAGAACTTCGCCACTTCAAGAAGTAATCAGCCCGCGGCTATTACTGCCGTTAACTGATGACAGGGTCGGACCGCGTCCGGCCCTTTCTTTTTTCTCTACACGGCACGCTACGACCCAATCGATCAAAAGCGGGTAAAATGAAGCCACTTTCTCTTTTTCAACAGAACACGATAGGTGACACACCCATGTCCGCTTATATTCTCGGTCACAAGAATCCCGACTCCGACAGTATTATTTCCGCCATCGTCTGCGCCGATCTCTACAAGCGTCGCGGTCTTGACGTGATCCCTGTCGCCCAGGGGACCCCTGCTCCGGAAACGGCTTTCATTCTCGAACGCTTCGGTCTTGAAGCGCCGGAAGTCGTTACCAGCGTTGCCGGCCGCGATGTATATCTTGTTGACTATTCCGACAAGGCTCAGGCCCCTGCCGATATCGATCAGGCCAATTTTAAGGGGATTGTTGACCACCACAAACTGGGCGACATGACTTCCACGGCCCCGGTCGAATGCATTATCTGGACCGTCGGTTGCACGAATACGATCCTCAAGGCCATGTACGACTACATGGGCTTTGACATTCCGAAGCATCTCGCCGGTGCCATGCTTTGCGCCATTCTTTCCGACACGGTGATCTTTAAGTCCCCCACGACGACGGATCTTGACCGTCGTGCCGCTGAAGAGCTCGCCAAGATTGCCGGCATTGAAGACATCAACGCCCTCGGCATGGAACTCTTTACGGCGAAGTCTGCCGTTGCCGGTTGCACGCCTCGCTCGCTCATCTTCCGTGACTTCAAGGATTTTGACATGAACGGTGCCAAGGTCGGCGTCGGTCAGCTCGAGCTCGTCTCGCTTGATCTCGTGGCCGACATCAAGGCTGATCTTGAAGCCGAACTCGCCGTTGTCAAGTCTGAAAACGGTCGTCACTCCGCTTTGCTCCTTCTCACGGACATCATGAAGGAAGGTTCCGAACTGCTTGTGGTCTCCGATGATCCCGCCCGTATTCTTCAGGGTTTCGGTAAGACGTATGAAGAAGGCAAGCATGCTTTCCTTGAAGGCGTCATGAGCCGCAAGAAGCAGGTTGTGCCCGCTCTCGAAGCGGCCTTCCGTCAGTAATCTTGTCACCCGCCCGCTCGGGTCTCGCCACTGATTGACAAAACGGTCAGAAGAATATCTTCTGACCGTTTTTTTTTGCGGTGACTGTTCAGCGTCGAACGTCTCCGTCAGCCTCAATCGCGTTCAAGTCCTTTGAGCGTCCGCAGACAAGGCTTATCGTAAGAAGTCGGCCTAAAGGGATTGACCGGATTCTTTTTGAGCCCATCGCAAACCGACGGTGAGCCGCACTCATGCCCCCATCGCTCGGACCAGCGACTCAAATTCTGAAGAATGGGAATCAGCCCCTGCCCTTTTTTGGTCAGGCTGTAGCAGATCGACGAATCGTCCAACTGAACCTTTTCCACGAGAAAGTTCGCAATCATTTCCCTCAGTGTACTCGCGAGGACGGTATCGGAAATGGGCTTGAGGCTTTCACGTAATTCGACATAACGCATCGCCTTGTAATAGTTAAGAGCCGTCAAGAGACGTGAACGCCATTTTCCTTCAATAACCGAGATGCCGAATTCATACGGAGTCGGCAACTGCGTTATTGGAAGTTTTTTTGTCGCATGGACAATCTCCCTTAGGGTGTATTACTTAGTTCGGATATTTTTAACAACTTCCGCGGAATTCCCCATCCAATGCGAAGCGTTGGGTGGGGATG
>Magnolia_p2__coassemble_1851_pt1 | contig 12477 bp, 12 predicted proteins | sample Magnolia_p2__metabat2_high_PE_017 | metagenome-assembled genome bin Magnolia_p2
GACCAAGAGGCACAGCTTCTTGACACCTTCCTTCCGAGCATGACGGCCCAACACATTCGCGCAACGGCTCACGCCATGCTGCAGTCGACGGTGAAGATTGCCGCGGTCGGTCCCGCTGATGAAGCCGTCACCGGGGCGGGGTTGCTCGCGGCTTGGGAGCAGGGAAGTTCTGCTGCCCCCGAGAAACGACCGGCAATCGAAGAACGAAAGGGCCCGGATCTGACGCCCCCGAAGCGCACGGCGCCGTTGACAACCCTCCGGTTACGCTCGCCGAGAGAAGGCGCCCGACTGACGACTTACACCCTCGAGAACGGACTCCGGGTGCTTGTCTTCTCAGATCCCACCCTCACCGGGAACACAAAGCTGAATCTTCGTGTCAGAGGCGGCGTTTCCGCGGAGCCCGACGGCATCGTCAGTGTCCCCGCGGCACTCACCCTGCCGATGCAGTCGGGGATAGGCGCCTTGTCGCCCGCGGATATTCGTTACAGCGCACGCGAGGCACGGGTCTCTCTGATGAGTTACGCGGAGGCTTTGCATCACGGTATTCGCGCGGAAGCACCACACGGATCCCTTCCGACCATGATGGCTTTGTTGACCGCCAGATTGTCCTCGCCGCATTTTGACGAGCAGGCTTTGGAAAAACTCCGACGCCAACATCAACGGGATCATGCGCACCGACCTGCCGAGCGACGCTTTATGGACGCGATCACCCGAGCCTCACTGGCAAACGGGAATGCCATGACCGTTGACTCACAAGACCGAGAGGCACTCACGGATCTCGCGCGACTGAAGGACCTCGAGGGTCGCCTCCTCGGTGATCCGTCCCGTATGGTGGTGACCGTCGTGACACAGGAAAAAACAGAGACCGTTGAAGCGACGGTATTACCCTGGCTCGCCTCTCTCAGACAACGCGCCGTCGGCGTTGCGGATTGGACCGATCGTCATATTCGTCCCCGTCAGGATATCCGAAACGAGACCTGGCCCTGGGCCACGGCAGATAAGACGATGGTGCAAATGCACTATTTTCACCCGATGGCATGGAGTATTGAGAACCGTAAGGGAATTGAAATCGCCTCTCTGGCCGCCAACAATGCGCTGCGAGAATCCCTTCGTACGGATGCCTCCGGGGTCTATACCGTGATGCTCAATTCACAGCTTGTCAAAGACCCGAGTCCGTATTTTCTGGGCCGGGTGAATTTTACGGCAGCGCCGGAGAGGGCATCCGCATTAATCCGTCAAGCCGAGACCACGCTCGAACGGCTGGGAGTCAACGGCATTGATCGGTCGGAATTTCGATCGCTGCTCGCAAGACTGAACCTTGAGCGACAAAGCGCGGCATCACGCACCGAGTATTGGTGCGAAGCGCTGGCACAAAGTATGGGAGACCGCTCGCTCCTGGAGGCTCTCGTCGCGGATCCTGACGTTTCGCTCGAATCGGTCAATACCTTGCTTCGAACCCTATTTATGACGCGTCCCTCGGTGTATGCCATGACGCCGTCGTCAAAGAAGGACACCTTATGAACATCCGTCATACATTCATTCCCTGGATTTTTGTCTCGGCCATGATGCCGGGCATGACACTGCAGGCGGCCACTCTCCCGGAGATTCTCCCAAAGGATGCGGTCGGCACCCGAACGGCGCAAGAGGCCGGCCGAACCCTGGAGAAGCTTACCCGTGAGGAAGTGCAAGCCGACACGGCCCGGAGGGCGTCGGATCGGGAAAGCCGATTGCTGGCGCATTATCGAGAGAAACTGCTCCATCAGCTCGAGACGCTTCAGGCCGCTGAAAAAGGCATTGAAGCCGAACGGGCGTCCTTGCGGCGGGTCCGTCTGGAAGTCGGTCCGATGATGGAAGAGATGCTCAACACTCTCGATGCCGTCCTCGCCAACGATCGACCTTTCCTCAAAAACGAGCGCGAGGCGCGTCTGGCGCGACTTCGGACGCTGATGAGCGATCCGTCGGTTGATGACGGGCAACGGATGGATGCCATTTTGGACGCCTATCAGGTGGAGGTGAGTTACGGACTGACGGTCGGCGTGGAGGAGGGGCGTCATGTCGACGGCGAGCTCGTGACGTTTCTTCGCCTCGGGCGACTCGGTTATTTCGCTCTCAACCCTCAAAAAGCCACGGGCGAGCGTTGGGTTGACGGTCGGTGGGAAGCGCTTGACGAGAAGACCGTTGCCGCCTTGCTGACTGTGATCGACACCGCGTCGGGAAAACGTCCTCCGGATGTGATGTTTCTCCCGAAAACGCTCTTTCCGACCCCTCTTGCGACTGATGAGGACACCCAGTCATGAACAGACAGAAGTCACGGGCCCGACTGGTCGCGGCCCTTTTCCCCTTTGTGATGTCATATGCCTGTGCGTCGGATCTGACGCAGGTCTATCAGACCGTGTTGTCGGCGACCCGGAGCGAGATCCATGCCGCCGATGACGCAGTCCGCGATCAGCGCGAGCGCACGCAAGCCTCTTTGGAGAGCAAACGCGTGTCCGGACAGAAACAAAAAGCGCTCGCTGAGGAAGTTCATGCGCTCGAAGAGCAGCTCATCAAGATGCAGGAGCGGGTGAAAGAAAAAAGAGCCGGCCTGACGGAAGAAAAAAAGAGTATGGAGACGCTCTTTGAGAGTCTCGAGCGGCATGAAAGACTGTTGAGAGAGTCGTTGCTTCCGACGGGCTTGGCGCCGGAACTCACGACGTTGCCGAGTGCTGACGACCGAGGGTATGCCCATGCAGAAGGCCGTCATCTCGATCGGGTCGCCGGTTACTGGAAGAGCGCGATGAAGGCCATTGCCTCGTCTGCGGCCGTGACTCGGATGACGCAGACGAGCGTATTTGACGCAGAGGGCGTGCCGAAAGCAACCGACATTTTGCGCTTCGGGCCTTTTTCCGCGCAAACCTCGGCCGGAGAATGGCTTCTCTACAGACCGGCAGAGGGCACTTGGCAGCAGGCGGCATCGGCGCCTGACGCGGATGACGCGACGGTGATTCTGGACCCTACCTACGGACTTCGCCTGGAGGATTACCGGGCACGGCACTCCGTCTGGTCTCATCTGAAGCCTGCCGGCATGATCGGCATCCTTATTGCGCTCACAGCCTTCTCGGCACTCTTGTTGGGGGCCTGGCGCTGGATCAGGCTCACCGGAGAATTGCGCAGCGTCAGACGTCAGCGGCTCTCCGAGACGCCCGATTCGAGCAATGCCCTCGGACGGCTGTTGCTGGCGTCGGCCGAGCATCATGACGAGTCACTCGAAGCACGCCTGGATGCGGCACTCACCGCGGAACGTCCCGCCTTCAACCGCGGCATCGCACTGTTGGCGATGCTCGCCGGCATTCCGACGCTATTGGGACTGCTCGGAACCGTCAGCGGGATGATCGAAACCTTTGCCGTCATGAGCGAACTCGGTGCGGCCGAGCCTCGGTTGCTTGCCGGCGGCATCGCTCAGGCGCTTGTGACAACCGAACTTGGGCTCATGTCGGCCATTCCCATCCTTCTTTTGCACTGTGCGGTCAAAACACGTCGTGATGAACTGATCGCCGTCCTTGAGGAAGTCGCTTCGGAACTCGCCGTTCGAGAGGCCGGCCATTGTTGTGGGTGCCGACACGACAAAGCGGGCTAGGGGAGCGGATGATGGACGAATACTTCACCTCACTGATGCTCGCTGTCGAGCTCTTTCTGGTACGGGGCGGCGCTGTCCTATGGGGCATTCTCTTTCTCGCTCTGTGCCTTTGGTGGCTGCTTCTTGACGCTCGAAGCCGATTGGCTGAGGCTGAAAAGCGCTGGTTACAGGAGACGCGTGTCCCGAGTGAACGCTGGCAACAGCTGCCGCCGAAAGGCCGGACACTGTTGCTCGAATCGGCCGTCCAGCGATCGGCGTTCACCGTTGCCGGCGCTTTAAAGTGGGCCAAAACGCTGGTCGTCATTCTTCCTTTGCTCGGGCTACTCGGGACGGTGGCCGGCATGATCGACTGTTTTGAGTCGGTCGCCGACACCGGTTCGGGTACTTTGACTTCGCTCACGGACGGCATCAGTGCGGCATTGGTGACGACATTGGCAGGCCTGGTCAGTTCATTGCCGGGTCTTGTCGCCGTGCATCGCCTCGAACGACGTTCACACAGGATGACGGTCAAGGTCAGACAAAATCTGCGTCGCTTTATCTGTACGGGTTACCGTCCTTCCGGATCCGCATAGCCGTCATCACTCACGGAGAATCGAACCATGAAATTCCATCACCCCGAAGACGACACACAGCAGGCGGGTATCGATATGACCCCCATGATGGACATCATCTTCATCCTGCTGATCTTTTTTGTCCTGAGCGCCAGTTTCACACAGTCGCAATCCCTTGCCGTCGATCGCCCCTCAAGTCTCACAAAGGATAAGAGCGTTGCCGAATCGCTCGTCGTTACCATCGACAGACACGGCGTGATCTGGATGGACCGCCGGGCGCTTGCCCCGGGCGAGCTGACCGCTGCCGTTCGAGGAGCCTCATCAGGAAAAACACAGAATGCCGTCATTCATGCCGACCGTCACGTTTCCTCGGGTCTGCTTATCGAAGTTGTCGACCAAATCCGCCTGGGAGGGATTGTCAATGTTGCCGTTGCCACTGAGCCGAAATCCTCGTAAACCCCTGATGCATTTGCTCGGCGCCGGGTTGCTCACCGCGGGCGTCCTTGTCTTGATGATCGGTCTTACGGGAAGCTTCAAAACCGAGGTCAAACGATCAGTTCGCCTCCCAACCGTTTATCTCAGTGCGCCCTTGGCCTCGTCTGAAGAGGCGATTCCGCCGGAGGAGGTCCCGGTCAAGTCGGAACCGCTGCCGAGCGTGCCGTCGGAGCCCTTGCCGTTGACAGTTCCTTTTGAGGCGCCGGCTTTGCCTAATGTGCGCTTTCGCCTCCCGGACTACGCACACGACCAACCGGCTCCGGTGCGTTTGACCGCCGTTCCCGTCATGCAGTTTGAATCAACGACACCGGCAGCCCCAACCGTTCCGGCAACCGTCAGCACCATGACACTGGCAAAACCGATCCATCGCATCCCGCCACAGTATCCGATGAAGGCCAAACAGCTGGGGATTGAAGGGTTTGTCACGATGGCACTCCTGATCAATGAAGAGGGGCGGGTCAATGACATTCGGATTCTTAAGGAAACGCCCGAGGGCGTCTTTCGTGCCTCCGCGCAAAAGGTCGTGAGGCGTTGGACGTTTGCCGCGCCGCCCGTTGCGTCCTGGCAGACACTCACCATTCGTTATCAATTGGATAAATCATGATCGGCTCAATGCGACAATGCCTGGTTCTCTGCTTTGCTTCGCTTACGCTTTTCTCCGCCGGCGATTGGGTGGTGGCCGGCGCCTATGAAGACTATAAAGCGCTGGAGGCGACACTGAATTCGCTCCACGAACCGGAGGCGACCATCCTTCAAGACCTTCGCAGGAAAACCGAGGCCTACCAGCGTCGATATGCCCGGGGAACCCCGAATGAAAAAACGATGGCCGCCTATTTATGCCTTCGCGTCGCGTTGCTCGTTGAGGATGATCGCCTGGCGTACGAGGCCACGGAGTCCCTGTTGCAACTGCAACCGAATGCCTCACAGCGACGTGATCTGACCAAACTGGCCGCACAGCTCGCTTATCGAATGCATCGGTATGAACGCGCTGATGCCTATATCCGGGAGTGGTTGGCGTTGACGCCCTCCGACTCGGAGGTCGGGCATCGTCGCGAGAAAGCAGAGATGCTGACCTTATCGGGGTATGTGTTGCGTGCCTTGGGGCGTCCCCGTGAAGCACTCGCGTCGGTCAAAACCGCCTATGGTTGGGTTCCCGAGAAAGATCGCGGTCAACTGTTGCTTTCTCTGTGTGCCGAGCTCGGTGATGAAAAGGAGGAACGCGATTTTCTTCCCGTTATGGTCCGTGATTGGAACGACAGGGTCCATTGGAACCGTTGGGGTTATTTGGAATGGAAAGCCGGTAACGAACGCAAGGCCCTCAACGTTTTCTCCTCGGCAGAGAAGGCCGGGTTACTTGAGAGCGGATTGGTTCCCGTTTTATTGGCATTGGTCATGAAATACGAGGCGCCGACGAAGGCCATTGCGCTTTTGACGCGTTACCCGCAGGCCTGGCCGCGGGCCGAGCGGGAGACTCTCCTGTTGAGTCTCTGGATTCGCATTGGAGATCGGGAGAAAGCGAAAGCGTTTCTTGAGCAAACGCCGCTCACGGAGGCCGGAAATGAGGGCAGACAAATTGAACTTGCCTTCGCGGCTCACGCTTGGAATCACGCCCGAACGAGGGCGCATCGGTTTATTCGAAAACTCGACACCCCGACAGAACGTGATCGGTGGAGATACATTGCCGGGATGTCGGCCTATTACGACAATCGTCTGTCACAGGCCGCAGAGGATTTTTCCGCGATGGAAACGGAAACGTGGCGCAACACCGTGAAACCTTGGCTCGATGAAATCCGATTCTTAACCGATTAGACGCTGTGGTCGGCACCGTGATGCGTGCATCGCGCGTTATCGAGAATCAGGCAACATAATGGAAACACGGCGCTCATCCCAGAGCGCCGGTGAGTCTGCCGAACGGATCCCCAGGCCTTGGCGATCGGCAACATCGAAAGAAAAGATCTCGAGATAGATGCGGTCAGCATGCCGTTCGACACCGTTGCGGAGAACCGCCCTCAGAAATTGAAGAAGAGATGCAGAGGCCAATAAATCCACCAAAAGGTCGAAGAGATGAGCGCTGTGATCACGAGCGGTACCGCATTCAACCATGTCCAATGGGGGACATTGGCAATGATATAAACAAATGTGGCGGGAGCGGCCAAACTGTATGCGATGGCGAGAACGGTGACGAAAAAGTTCAAAATTTTTTCTTGCATTGTCATCTTCCAGAAGCAAAGGAAACAAAAAACAAAAGGGGGAAATGAATCAGGAAAACGGTCGCGACGATGTTCGAGCGGTCTATCACACCGGGCTCTCCGTGAATTCCCCGAGGACTGCAAAAATCCTCAGGACCGAACGACCCTGACCTATTCGGAGCCTCGTCGTGCCTGTCGACAGATCTTATAGGGGGGCAATCCCCTCGTTCAAACCGTAAATTTTCGTTTTTACGCCGCTTCAGGGCTTTGACCGTCGGCCCGCCGCCGATGGGCGTTGTTGACAGAATCAGGGAAAAACATGGCGATGGATCAGCCTTCTTTGTCCTCGTGTCCCGGCGTCAAGAGGAGCGGTCGCCTCACGGTGTTTCGTGCAAAGGGCTTCTCTTTGCGGAGCCTGCCGGATCGTCTGTTCGTTGCCAAAGCACACAACTGTCGCACACGGCTTCGGTTCTTTCGACGAAGAAAGGTTTACGACCATCCGCACAAAGCAAGAAAAAGCCTGTGAACCTAAACAACACTGCACCATTAGCCGAATTGATTGGGTGTGACATCGGACCGCCGATTAAGAAAGAGACAGATCGCCAAATAGCCGATGACTGTGAACAGCGGGTTGTAAACCGCTAAAAGGGTGCTCACGACGGTAGCAAGCACGATAAGCAAGAACCACCATCCGGAGTATCCCATATCGTGAAGACGGCGGATTGTCACGAAAATCGAAACCAGTGTCAGGTACAGGCATAAATAGATGGACGGTGACAAGATGAACCATAGCTGATCCTCAGCCTTCGCCAGGTAGCCGGCGATAAGCAAGAACAAGAAAAAGCACAGGCTATTTAGCAATCCATAGCCGAGAGCAAATGTCCACAACCCTTTGGCTGAGGTTCGCCCCTCTGTCTGCAGGCGACATTCCGATTTGAATTCATGGATAAGCGACATATTTTCTTTCTCCATAGGTCTGAATAATCATCTACTGAGGCGCACGAAAAACTTTCTACCGCTTTGACCGGATACGGTCAAAGAATCGCGATTCGGTCGCTAATCTCTCACTCAGTCGAAAGGAAAAAAAAAGCCTGTGATCAGGTGGACGACAGGCTTAATTGACCGATACTCGCTCAACCGAATCGATTGGGCCGGATATCCGAACGAGAACTGAGGAAGAAAAAAATCGCTATATATATAAACAGCGAGATCACAGGGACGAAATTTGCTAAGAGAGAAGAAAACCCGTCGATCATAAAAATGGCACAAATCCACCAGCCCGAGTAACCCATGTCGTGAAGGCGGCGGATCGTCACGAGAATGGAGAGCAGAGTGACGTAGAGACCGAGAACGATGATCGGCAAACAAAGGATCCCCAAAAGGTTGGAATTTTTAGGGAGGTCCAGAGCTATGGAAATGCCGAGCAACAACATCATGCAGATAAAGGCCAACACCCAAATGCCAATCGTAAACGTCCAATATCCCCTTACCGTCGTTCGTCCTTTGACTTGCAGGCGACATTCCGATTTGAATTCATCGATTACCGACATATTTCCTCCAATGACAATATCAAGATGATTCACGACCGGACAATGGTGACGGCCGGTCTTTGTTAAGGGAGTGTAGTTTTATTTGCCGTGATGCCAAAAACCGTAAATTTTCGTTTTTCAAAAAATGTCAGGGTCTATCGGATAGAGAAGTGACGCAGAGCCTTGATTCAGCAGTGTCGATAGGCAATATCAGCGAGAGGATTGATTCGATTTCAACAATGTAGCGGCTCCGAAAGGTGGCTCTATTCGGCGTCCGAGTGAAACGAAGCGAAATGGCTCAAATATGTAACCGTCGTGAGCCGGTGAGGCATATGTCGGAAGTGTGCAAGATGACGAACGTCCCTGGAACGATCGTCGATTTCATCAATATGGAAAAGCCATACCGCTTTCAGGTGGACGTCATCAAAAGGTTGAACTGTCCATGCCGATAGACGATGCAATTGACGCAATGGCCTGTTGACCGATGATGACAATTTCTATGAGTATTTCACGACGATCCCGGACGGTACTCACTTTCAGAACGCCATCGGTCGACTTTCCGCTCAGCTGTGCCGTCTATCGTTACCGGGCTTAATCCGTGGGGAAAAAGGCGGAGGTCATATTTGAACTATCCGGATTCAGGCACTTGGCTACTCTGACGAGGCTCACATCCGTTCCGGCTACCTACTGTTCGAGGCCATAGCGCTACCGCAAAATCAGAACGATCCGCTGACACTCGTATCGGGTGCAAATAATCGGGCTGAGCGATGCCGCCGAGACAGCCGTCAGCCCGATAAAAGCATCAGAATCGGCGGAAGAGGGCGTCCGCTTCGGCGGCGTCCGTCGTCATCGTGAGAATCAACTGAAGGAGCACTCTGGCTTTCTGGGGATTAAGACTCCCTGCGGGAATGAAACCTGCGTCCTGCCATACTCGCAAGCCTTCAACAGTCGAGCCGCCGTGCACGCGGGAGCCGCGAACAATGAGTACGCCCGCGCGAGCGGCTTCGAAGAGAGCCGGTTCGGTGTCTTCATGAATCGAACCGTTGCCGGTGCCGGCATGCACAATTCCCTTGGCCCCGGCAGACAGGGCGGCCCTGACCATCACCCCATCGTCGTCCGCATGCGAATAAACAATGTCGACACGGGGCAGCGCGGCGTGCGTTTGGCAATAGTCTTCGAGAAGTGAGAGCGTAAAGGGAGTCGCAAGTGTATGCGCCTTGGCGGACGCGCCGATGAACTCAATGCGTTCGCCGGCGATCGAGCCGATCATGCCGAGATCGGGCCCGCGGAAGGTAGCGACATTGGTCGGGTGTGTTTTCGTCATATCGCGTGCGGTGCCGATGGTGTCATTAAGGACAATCAGCACGCCTTTGCCACACGCGTCCGGATGTGCAGCAACGCGCACGGCATTGAGCAGATTGAGCGGCCCTTCCGCCGAGAGTGCCGTAGCCGGCCGCATGGCACCGGTGAGCACGACGGGCTTGGCGGTCTTGAGGACCAGATTGAGAAAATAGGCGGTTTCTTCCAGTGTGTCGGTTCCGTGGGTGACCACAATGCCGTCGATATCTTCCCGAGCGGCAGTCTCTTCAATGGCACGGGCAAGATCAAACCACACCGTGGCCTTCATGGAACTCGAATCAATATTGGCAATCTGTCTGGCTTCCACGTCGGCCACGTCGCCGAGTGCCGGCACGGCAGCCAGGAGATCGTTGACGTCAAGTCCCTGTATAGAATAGCCCGTCATCTGCGTGGCGGAGGCGCCGGAACTTACAATCGTGCCGCCGGTGGCGAAAATGGCAATGCGCGGTGTTGTCATAGTTGCAAAAAGGTTAATCTGGTTGTGTGGAATTGCAAAGGCCGGAACTGGGAAGGCGGTCGGATTTCGGGCATAATGGCGTTTCCCAAGAAGAGGGGATTGCCATGTCCATTCAGAAAACCCAGACCGTTCTATCCCACGAAACACTGTCCGACGAGGATATCGTTTATCTTCTCGGTCTCACGGATCCGGAAGACTGTGCGTTGCTTCAACAGGCCGCCTTTGAAATGACGACGGCCAAAATGGGCAACCACGTATATTATCGCGGTTTGATCGAAGTATCGAATATCTGTACAGCCTCGTGTCGCTACTGTGGCATCCGGCGCGAAAATCACGCCGTCAAACGCTACACGATGACTCGCGAGGAAATCGTCCGCGAGGCACTCGAAGCCGCTGCCATGGGCTACGGGTCCATCTGTCTTCAGGCCGGGGAGCGTCGCGATCCGAAGTTCGTGGACTGGATTGAGAGTATTCTTCAGGAAATCCATGCCCGATCGGTGTCGTATACTCTTCCGGAGGGACTTGGGATTACATTGAGTCTGGGCGAACAGACTCTTGAAACTTATCGTCGATGGGCCGCGGCTGCCGGGACAAAATCCCTGCGCTACCTCGCGCGGTTCGAAACCTCCAACCCCGAGCTCTTTCGACTATTGCATCCCGCCGACGGCCATCATGAAAAAATTCTCGAGCATCGCTTTCAGATCATGAGGAATCTGCGTGAGGCGGGCTTCCAGGTCGGCACAGGCGTCATGATCGGCATTCCCCGTCAAACCCTGACTGATCTCTGTCGCGATATCCGTACATTTGAAGCACTGAATGTCGACATGATCGGGATGGGGCCTTATCTGCTCTCCGAAGGCGGAGATCTCGGCGAGTATGGGATGATGGAAAAGCAGGCTCTGATTCAGCTCTCACTCAACATGATCGCGGTCACACGACTGGTCCTGAAGGACGTCAACATTGCCGCGGCCACCGCTCTGCAGGCGATTCGCGAAGATGGCCGGGAACTGGGCATTTTGTACGGCGCCAATGTCATGATGCCGAATCTCACGCCAACACAGTATCGAGAAGGTTATCAGCTCTACAAAAATAAGCCCGGATTGAAAGATACGCCTGCCGCTGCCGCGCGTGTTTTCGAAAAGAGTATTGTGAAAGTCGGACGGGAGGTCGGTTGGAATTTAACCGGGTCTTCCGTCAGATGGCAGTCCCGTACGGGACTCTTTGAGGGCGGCGAGGGCAGACGAATCTAACGAAAACCCGCGGATCATTTCACGGTTCTTTCAGAACGTCATTTTCACATTTTTTTGGCACATCTTTGCAAAAATCGACGCAAAGTGCGCCCTTTTTGCCTACAATGCCGAGAATTCTTTTAGGAGTTCCACTCATCATGCGTGATGACCTCAAAACCATTCTCGGCGGTGTGGCGCAGTTTTTTGTCGGTGTTGCCATTTCTGCCGCAGCCGTCGGTCTCTATCTCTTCAGTTTCTCCCATGAGATGCCGCACGAATCCTGGATCGAAGTCGGTCAGGAAACCCTGCTTTTTGCCGCCTTGCTTCTGATGGGGTTTGCCGCGAAAAAGGACGCGCGTTATGCCGGAGGCATCTGGCTTATCGCCGCCTTCCTGACGGCGCTCTTTATTCGTGAACTTGATGCTTGGTTTGACGATCTTTTTCACGGTGCCTGGAAGTATATTCTCGTCGCTTATCTGGTCTGGGCCTCTTGGAAGATCCGCCGGTCCGGCTTTGCGACGGTCATTCCCGGCATCGCGCACTTTATTCGATCCCCAGCCTTTCCCATGATGCTCGTCGGTGTGGTCATTGTTCTTGCTTATTCCAGACTCTATGGCTATAAGGGAATGTGGGCGCTGTATGCCGGTGAGTGTTCTTGGGGTGCGATCAAGACGCTCTCGGAAGAAGCAACGGAACTCGTCGGTTATGCCATGATGTTCTATTCCAGTTGGGTTTACCAACGACTCAAATAACCGTTGAACATCGTTTTTGGAAAGCTGTGTCACCAAGGCACAGCTTTTTTTTCGAGAAATCAAACGCCCTGATAACCGTCTGTAGCGTCCGGCTGATAGATGGCTTTGCCTGAGGTCAGCAACACGGTAATGACCACGGTTTTCGACCTTGGAAAAGCGCCAGTCTCCATGTTTTGTTTCTAGGTATATCACTAATTTGAAATCTCAATCAGTTGGTTCAAAATAAACCTGAAGACCGTTATCCCAAAGACGGCCAGCCGCTTGGAGGTTCTGCGTCAGTAGGGGGCTTGGATCCGTTTC
>Magnolia_p2__coassemble_1890_pt1 | contig 12252 bp, 14 predicted proteins | sample Magnolia_p2__metabat2_high_PE_017 | metagenome-assembled genome bin Magnolia_p2
CGCGCCGAGAAAAGAAAAAACGCCAACGCTTGGATCAGGAATACGATTCCTGCCTCACGTCGGCGTTGTTTCGAATTACTGCAGTTGCCGGAACCTCCGAGAAAGTTCATCTTGTAGAGCAGGCAACCCGTAGTTCAGGCTTTTCACATAACGCTAAAACGTCATGAATCCGTGAGACACCGGAGCAACCAAAATCAACAAAATATTGGTAATGATAATCACCACAACGGGTGAAAAATCGAATTGCCCGAATCGCGGGAGAACTCGGCGAACCGGTCGGATGAAGGGATCCAACAGGGTTTCAAGCAGATATATCATCGGACTCTGAGGATTCAGCCAGGAGAGAAGTACCCAAATCAGCACGCCCCAGGAAATCATTTCCAGCCCCCAGCGAATCATCAGGGCGATCGGAGCCAGCGCCATTCCCAACGGCGTCGTCGGCAGACCGGCAAAGGTACGATCGACCAGAAAGGTCAGTGCCGCCACCAACAGGGTTGCCACCAAACTCGGCCAGTCAAAGCTGCCGCGACGGGGCAGCACCTTCGAGAGCGGTTCTACCAGCCAGTCCGTGAACTTCCTCGTCATTTCCACCAGTGGATGACGGGGAGAGAGCGCCCAGACAAAAATCCAGGCACGGAGCAACAGAACAACACCAAGGATGGAGGTCAGCGTCGACAGAAGAAAGTGAACGATATTGTTAAGCATGTCAGTCCATTATCAGACAAGAATCGGCATCAATTTGCCTAGTTTTACCGCCGGCGTCAAGTCCCGGAACGTTATTTCACAAGATCCTGACGAATTTGATAATCCGCCAGCCCTCGCTGAGCCCGGGCCACACGACCGATATGATTGAGTTCTGAAGAACAGGGGACCTCCGGCACCAGTTTGTCACCCTGCCAGCGATAACAGGCGAGTGCTCCCTCGGCCTGAAGCGCAACCGCACCCCAGCGTCCGATGGCCATCCCGTTTTTGCCCAGACCGAAATAGGTCAGCGCAATGTCAAAATCCGCATCCCCAAAAAGATTGCGACCTTTATAGAGCGCCGGCTCCCGTCCCAAAACCAGACTGTCAAGCGTCGGGAATATATCGACATGACTGACCCAACGATCCGTATCGGCCCGTTTCATCAGCGCCGTCTGTGTCTCGGGCAGCCAGACAATAATCGGGATTCCCAACGCATGATGCCAGTTCCCTTCCATTTGGTAATTGTAGAAACGGGCATTGTGGTCGCCGGTTGCCACCATCAACGTACGGGACAACAAATTCTGCTTCCGGAGTTCACCGACGAATTCTCCCAAGGCATGACAGGAGTACTGATAGGTTTTGAACGGCGTGATCGTTTTTTCCGAGTCTCTCTCCGCCACAACATAGTCCGGCAGACGATGGGGATTGACCGGTTTTGCCATATATGTCGGAGGAACGGCAAACGGCGGATGATTGGTCACCGAAAGCATCACCAGAAAAAGTCTCTCCCCGCGACGATCCGCTTCTTTCATCAGATCTGCCCCGTAACGGAACATCCACTCATCGGGCACCCCCCAGGTACCGGCTTCGGCCTGAGGATATTTCGCCTGAATCATACTGGCTCCTATGATTTCATCGAATCCCTGAATCTTAAACGTTTCGTCAAGCTGACGCCATTTTTCCGGACCGGCCGTAAGAAAAACGGTCCGGAATCCGGCCTCACGGTACGGCGTCACATTGGAAAAGCCAAACGGCTGACGACCGTATCGGGTTTGCGTCAACGGCGTCAGCGGCGTATTGAAGAGCAGCCCCTCCAGTGACGGAAATGTGCCGGATCCCACAGCTAACCCTTGTCGGAACAGCACCGCACCCTTCATTTCGCCTTCGAGCGCCCCGAGCATATTGTTGTCTTCAGAATGCAAGTCAAAGAGTTCCCGCCCCATGGATTCCATGACCGCCAATACCACATGGCGAGGCGCCTCAAGACCTTCCGGCATTGTCCCGGCCGGTCGGGCATGCAACAGAACGTCCTCGGCAGACGCCGGATCGGCAAAGCCCATTTCCGTCAGTCCGCCGATCACTCCGCCCTTGAATTCCAACTGTTTCTGCCCTTTGTAAGCCTCATACATTGCCACCATTCCGTTGGGAATCGTAGTATTGACAAAGGCAATCGGCGATACCGTCAGGTTCTGATACCGAAGAGGAAAAGTACCGAGACTGCCACGAATAATCAGCACGAGTATCAACGTCCCGACAACGGAAACGCCCAGGAGCTTCAGCGAGCTGGAAGGATAATCGTGCCGTCTGCGAACCAAGAAAGCGGCCAGAACAGGCAATACAATCGCAATGACAGCTGCCAACAAATACCGGGCAACCGGCCAATCCTCAATCAGCGTCAAAACAATCGCCTTGGTATCGTCTTGGAAAAAACCGAAAATGACGGGGCTGATCGGCGTACCGTAAAACGCATAAAATCCAAAATTCACCAGGGCGAAAACAACGGCAACGGTCTGAGCCAAGAATCCCAGTCCAATCGTCATTCGCCAGCAGGCATCCCAACGGTATGAACACAAAAGCGTAATCCAGGCAGGAACAAGCAGAGTTGCCAACCATTTGGCATCAATGCGTCCTCCCATCACCAAAGCCGGAAAAAAGTCGGCAAAGGTAATGTCCGGAGACCGAAAAGCCCAAAAGAACGCCACGCGGAACAGCGAGAGGACGATCAGAGAACCGATAAAAAACACGAGGCTCTTGATGATTCTCGTCATCCAAAAATAACTTGACATGTTCATCAACCACTGACAAAAAAGGAAAGCCCAAGCGCTTTCGTTCGTCAAAACGAAAACCGTTGCCGGTGTCCATTCCCCAAAAAGAAAAAAGCGTCCTCACTCTATCACGATTCCGATCCGACAAGACGCGACCGGTATGTGATATTCCGCATCAAACAACCGGCCGCCCCCGCGAATCCGTCACCAGACGGACCGACTCGGCAAGCATCGGGCGAAGCCTCGTCCAATCAAAATGGGGACCGGGATCTTTTTTTCGACCCGGTGCAATGAATTCGTGACCGGTAACCGCTTCAATAGGATAACGAGCACAGACTGCCTTCAGAAGAACCGCCAGAGATTCGTATTGCTTCTCTTCAAAGTCCACTTCCCCGGTTCCCTCCATCTCAATCCCGACGGAGTAGTCGTTACAACCGGGACGTCCTTCAAAAACAGACACCCCGGCATGCCATGCACGTTTTTCGGTACTGACATACTGACGAATCTCACCCGATCGCCGAATCACAAAATGCGACGATACTCGAAGATTTTTCAGTCCCGCATAGTCTTTCCGCTTGTCGCAATTGAGTCTGCCGAGAAACAAATCGTCCACGTCTTCCCCATCAAAGACACCGGCAGGCAACGAGATGAAATGCATCACAATCAGCGAAACGACGACATCTGCCGGTCGATCGTTAAAGTGCGGAGACGGACGACAACAGCCGTCCGTCATCCAGCCATCCGCATCAAGACGAATCTTTTTTTTCACTTTTTCTCAGAGCGATCCCGACAGGCCTTTGAGCAATACACGCTTTCTCCTCTCAGAACCGCTTCCTTTTTTGGAAAAAAAACACCGCAGGCATCACATTTCACCATCACTTCCCCGACCGGATGGTGCAAGCGCTCCTCTCTCTCGCGTTCTTTTTCCCGAAGACGCTTTAACTCACGGCGCTCCTCATTATCCAACGCATTCCGCCGACGCTTGAGCGACCAGACAATCCAGAGAGCAACCGCCAGAGCAACAAAAAACAGAATTCTCCCCATTGACAGGCTCCTTGTTAAGCCATCAATTCAATGACAAAACTGTAGCCGAAATAGGCAACAGCAAAAACCGTACAGCCTGCCCAGAACCAGTTAAGAGCCGTCTTAGCCCGCCAACCGGCGAAGTAGCGCCCGCCGAGCAACACACAAAAAAGCCCCCAGGCAATCCAGGTCAGTACCGTTTTATGATCGAGCCAAAAATAAACGCCGTAGGCTTCATGTGTTGCGAGAGCCCCCAAAAACAGCGTCAACGTCATGCAAAGAAAGCCGACGGCAACAATACGAAAGAAAATCCGCTCCATAACCACGAGTCCGGGCAGGGAATCCAGGAATCCCGTGCTTTTCACCTCGGGTGTCGGGCATTTCAGACGGCGATTCTGAATTGTCATCAAAATGCCGTGCACAAACGCAATCAGCATAAAGGCATAGGCCGCAATCGCCATAAAAAGATGCCAGCGGAAAATCGGGGTCCATTCGGCCGATTCAATGACCTGCCCGGGAAAAATGATCGTTGACAGCACGCCGACAACGGCCCCCAACAACACAATGCCGAACTGCCCGTGCAAACGGTGAATCCAGGTTTCAACCAGAAGGATGACCACGGCAAAGAAGAACATTTCAGAGAGGGCATAACCAAAGCCGAATAATGTCATGCCGTTGCGGAACATTCCGTCATGCAACACGAAGGCGTGAATCAATAAGGCCGCCCCTACCGGCCATCGCACCCAAACCGGGGCATGAGCATTCGGCCCCTTCATCGACCGGACAATCACAAGGCCGGCCATCAGATAAAGAAGGGCGGCAACAACGGAACATACAGTAAGAGCAGTCATGGATATGGAACTCTTTTTTTCTTTTCATTTTTCTGGAACAGCGACCTCGCACAAGCTTGCGAAGACGCCCTCACCGGGTGCAAAACCCTTCCGTTACCACTAAAATGAAGTGTTTGCTCCCGGAAAGCAGTTTCCGCTAACGATTAGCGACGCTTTCGACGGGCACTCGGCAACATCTGCGGACAAAGACCCTTTTTTGATTTTAGCCTTATCAGGCTTAGATGTTGCTGAATTGCGATTCCGATCACTTATTTTTTAACGACGACCGGGCCCCTTGTCCGTCCGTCGATACGGCACTTTTCGTTGACGGCTTCTTACAGCAAGAAGACTCCGAAAGCCACCGTTAACACTAGGAAAACATCAACATGCTCGACTCGTTAAGCCAGCGCCTGTCCAAAATCGTCAAAACGATGAGGGGTCAGGCACGACTCACCGAAGAAAACACCAAGGAAATGCTCCGAGAAGTCCGCATTGCTCTTCTCGAAGCCGACGTTGCGCTCCCTGTCGTGCGCGAAGTCCTGGCCCGTATCAAAGAAAAGGCCATGGGTGAAGAGGTGATCGGGAACCTGAATCCCGGACAGGCATTGGTCGGTGTTGTTCAGCGAGAACTGACCTCCATTATCGGTGGCGACGTTCCCCTGTCCGAGCGCGATATCAATCTTCACGTTCAGCCTCCGGCCATCATTCTTCTTGCCGGTCTTCAGGGGGCGGGTAAGACTACAACCGCCGGTAAACTTTCCAAGTATCTGATCGAAGAAAAAAGAAAGAAGGTTCTCACTGTCTCTGCCGACGTTTATCGACCCGCCGCTATTGAACAGCTGAAGGCCGTCACCGCTCAGGCCGGCGCCGAATGGTTCCCGAGCGAATCGGGTCAGTTGCCGCTTGACATTGCCCGATCTGCGTTGGATTACGCCAAGCGTCACTTCTTTGACATCCTGATCATTGACACGGCCGGTCGCCTCGCCATTGACGAAAAAATGATGACGGAAGTGGCCGAACTGCATGCTTTCCTGCACCCGGCCGAAACTCTGTTCGTCATCGACGCCATGCTGGGGCAGGATGCGGTCAATACCGCCAAAGCCTTTAACGAACGGCTGCCCTTAACCGGCGTGATTCTCACCAAAGTGGATGGCGACAGCCGAGGCGGGGCCGCACTTTCGGTACGTCACGTCACCGGCAAACCCATCAAGTTCGTTGGGACAGCCGAAAAACTGACCGGTTTCAGCACTTTTGATCCCGAAGCCATGGCTTCCCGAATTCTCGGCATGGGCGACATCGTCGGCCTCGTCAAGGATGTCCAGAAGTCAATCAACATTGCCGAGGCGGAAAAGCTCGCCGAAAAGCTCTCCAAGGGGGATCGATTCGACTTGAATGATTTCCGGGCTCAGCTGTTGCAGATGAGTAATATGGGAAGCTTCTCTTCCATGCTCGAAAAACTTCCCGCTCAGTTCCAGGGACTGGCAGAAAAAGTCAACGATGAAGACGCCCAGAAAGCGGTTCGCCGCACGGTCGGCATCATCGACTCCATGACGCCGTACGAACGTCGCAAACCTGAATTCATTAAGGCAAGTCGCAAAAAACGTATTGCCGCCGGCGCCGGCGTTCAGGTTCAGGAAGTCAATCGCCTCTTAAAACAGTTCGAACAATCTCAGGAAATGATGAAACGGATGAAGAAGGGCGGTCTCGGCCGTCTCATGCGTGCTTTCGGAGGCATGGGCGGTCTTGGCAAATTCGGCCCCGGCGGATTCCCCGGCATGGGCGGCTTCGGCCGATAAATCTTGACACTGAGAATTCTCGGGCTCGACCCCGGACTCAATCACACCGGCTGGGGCGTCGTCGACGTAACGGCCGGTCGTTATCGTCTCGTCGAGAGCGGTGTCATTCACATTCCTCAGGGCGAGCTCTCTTCACGACTCGGCCATATTACGAAAGCGCTCTCTCTGATCATCGCACGGACAACACCGACTCTGGCCGCCGCCGAGCGAGTGTTTGTCAATGTCAATCCTCAGAGCACGTTGCGCCTTGGACAGGCCCGGGGAGCGGCTCTGGTCGCTGCCGACCTGGCCGGGCTTGCCGTAGAGGAATTCACTCCGAGCGAAATCAAGGAAGCCGTCACCGGTTCCGGCAAAGCGGACAAAGCCATGATTCAACGGATGATGGGATTGCTGCTGGCCGTCGAGAGACCGCTTCAGGCCGATGAGGCCGATGCACTCGCCTGCGCCGTCTGTTGTGCCAACGCCGTCAAACTTCGCACCGTCGAGCGCAGCGGCGGTACCAGCCGTCCCTATGCCACCGCGAGACGCGGGCGTTGCAGTTCGGGAGCGCGCGCTGCCTGGACCGCACTCGTTAACAAAAACGGAGACCATTCATGATCGGACGACTTCACGGAAAACTTCTGGAAAAAGCCCCTCCGCAAATCTTGGTGGATGTTGCCGGCGTGGGCTATGAGGTTGACGTCCCCATGTCAACCTTTTGTAATTTGCCGGATCTCGGACAAGAAATCACCCTGCTCACGCATTTCGTCGTTCGCGAAGACGCCCTATTGCTATACGGCTTTGCCACGGCCTCAGAACGTCAGACTTTCCGTGCTCTCATTAAAATTTCCGGCATCGGTCCGAGAATTGCCCTGGCCATTTTGTCCGGCATGAGTGCGGACGATTTGGCCATCGCCGTCGAAGAAGGCAATTTAGGACTGCTGACCCGAATTCCGGGGATCGGCAAAAAAACCGCCGAACGTTTGATTTTGGAACTAAAGGGGAAACTTGTCGTCACCCACGCGAATTCAGCCGTACAAATCACCGCCGATGCCGCGCACAACGACATTATCAGCGCACTCATTGCTCTGGGATACTCCGAACGGGAAGCCGTGAGTGCCGTTAAAAAACTCCCGGCCGACGTCGGTGTCAGCGAAGGCATTCGACAGGCTCTGAAAGCACTGGCCCGCTAAGGAATCGCCATGATGGATAACGATCGACTCATTGACGGTCACACCGCTTCTCCCAATGAAGAAAATGTTGACCGAGCCTTACGACCGGAATCTCTGACCGAATATGTCGGACAGGAAGCCATCCGGGAACAGTTGCATATTTTCATTGAAGCCGCCCGCCGCCGTCACGAACCTCTGGATCATCTACTGCTCTTCGGTCCTCCGGGACTCGGCAAAACCACACTGGCTCACATCGTTGCCCATGAAATGGGAGTGAACCTCCGACAGACCTCCGGCCCCGTACTGGAACGTCCCGGCGATCTGGCAGCCATTCTGACGAATCTCGAACCTCACGACATCCTTTTTATCGATGAGATTCATCGGCTCTCGCCCGTTGTTGAAGAAATTCTCTATCCGGCGCTGGAAGACTACCAAATCGACATCATGATCGGCGAAGGACCGGCCGCACGGTCCATTAAGCTGGATCTTCCTCCGTTTACTTTGATCGGAGCCACCACCCGAGCCGGCTCTCTGACCAATCCGCTTCGGGCACGTTTCGGCATCGTCAATCAGTTGCAGTTTTACACGCCGGAAGAACTCTCCCGGATCGTCCGTCGGTCGGCCGGACTTCTGAACGTCGACATTGACGACAACGGAGCAACGGAAATTGCCCGGCGAAGCCGAGGCACTCCCCGTGTTGCCAATCGGCTTCTGAGACGGGTACGAGACTACGCTGAAGTCAAACACGACGGTCGTATTACGGCCGACATTGCCGACAGAGCTCTACAAATGCTCAGCGTGGATCCGGAAGGTCTTGACATGATCGACTGCAAGTTCCTGCTCACCATTCTGGAGAAATTCTCCGGAGGACCGGTCGGCATTGACAACTTGGCTGCTTCGGTTGGAGAAGATCGCGAGACTCTGGAAGACGTTGTTGAACCGTACCTCATCCAGCAAGGGTTTGTGCAACGCACGCCGCGAGGTCGTCTCGCAACTGCCGCGGCCTGGCGTCATTTCAAACTGACTCCGCCGCAGTCCCAAACTCCTGTCGTTCGCGATCTTTTCGGTTCTTTTTAACAGCCCGTCTCCTCTGTCGGAGACAGAGGTTGTTGCGTCGGATTTTCTATAATGACCTATTCTCTCTCGCTCGCCGTTCTCGTCTGGCTGACGCTGATCGCTTTTTTCATCACCTCCGTGGCCGTTGCGGTCTCTCCCCGTCGGCGTCAGGCTGTCAATCGACTCCTGGCCAAACCGGCCTATCAGATTTTGGCCACGCTTCTCGCAGCCGGTATCGGCCTCTCGGTTCTCAGCACGGTTCCCGTAGAACGCAACCATCAGACCGATACCCTATTGCAGGTTACCTTTGAAGCCATCGGTGCCGGACTGCCGGAAAAAGCTGCCAGCGCCCCGTTTGCCACAACCGATATCAACGGAAATGCACTGGAACACGTCGCCAGTCGCATGAATCCCTCCAGTACGCCGATTCGCCATATTGCCAAATATTCGCTTGTAGCCGTGATTGCCGGTGGAGTTACTGCCATCACCGCCATTATCTTTACCGGCATGCTTCTCGGTTTCCTGCAAAAAGTCAGCTATGCGGAAGGCGTTCGGCGTCTGCAGACTTTTTACTGGCGTCCGGCCATGCTCACGGGGACGGTTCTCTGGGTCACGCTAACCTGGTTGCTCCTGATCTGGTCCGACTGGCACGTTCTGGGCACGACGGCCGAAGGGTTTGACCGGCTGGCTTATTGGCTGGGGCTGTCACCTTGGTTGGGATGCTGCGGTTTTTGGGTACTGATCGTTGCGATTTTTCGTTCGAAGTAACTCCTGATCCCTTGTCAAAGACGCCTATACTAGGCATTCACTTTTCTTTTTCCTTGCGTCATGCCGATCAATCAATTTCCAGTTCGTGTTTTTTGGGAAGACACGGATGCCGGTGGTATTGTTTATCATGCCAACTATCTCAAATTCATGGAGCGGGCCAGAAGCGATCTGCTCTGCCAGCTTGCATTTGATCAGAACCAGGAGCGAGGCCGAAAAGACGGTATTCTTTTCGTTGTGGCATCACTTGATATCGCCTACCGCAAAGCAGCCGTTCTGGGCGACCATTTGACGGTTCATACTCGTGTTGAAAAAATCCGACGCGCCTCGATCGTTTTTGAACAAAATATCATGCGCGGTGAAGAACTGATCACAGCCGCTCATGTCCGTATCGGCGTCATCAATGCCGTCAGCCTTTTGCCGACGGCCATTCCGCAGGCGCTGTACAACAAACTTCAAACCTTTTCCGAAACTGAATCTTTCAGCTAATTTAATATGACACCTACTGCCGACCTGTCTATTCTGACGCTCATCTCCAATGCCAGCCTTGTCGTCAAGGCTGTCTTGGCCATCCTCGTCTTCCTTTCTCTGGCAAGCTGGACGGTTATTTTTCAAAAATATTTCGCGATTTCGCGTGCCACACGTCAAACAGAAGAGTTTGAAACACGATTCTGGGGCGGAACGGCTCTTAATCAGCTGATGGAAACGGCCAAGCGCAACGAATCCGTCTCCGGCATTGAAGAACGTGTGTTTTACGCGGGTATGAATGAATTCCTGAAACAGCACCGGGCCGATCCTCAGGCCCTGAACAGCGTGTCGCGTGCCATGCGGGCCGTCTATAACCGGGAAATGGATCACCTCGAAAATGGCCTTCCCATGCTCGCCTCCATCGGCTCCACGTCTCCCTATATCGGTCTTTTCGGTACGGTTTGGGGGATCATGAACGCCTTTACCGGTCTGTCCACGTTGGAAAACGTGAGTCTCGCCGTCGTTGCTCCCGGTATTGCCGAAGCTCTGGTCGCCACTGCCATCGGCCTTTTTGCCGCCATTCCTGCCGTAGCCGCCTTTAACTACTTCAGCAACCGTATTAATCGTCTGACGAACCGTCTGGACGGATTCAGTGAAGAATTCCTCAACATTCTTCAGCGTCAGCAACCCCGGAGCTAACGGTATGTCCCTGAGCGGTAACAACAAACGCCGAGGTTTGATGTCTGAGATGAACGTCGTCCCCTATATCGACGTCATGCTCGTTCTGGTGGTCATTCTGATGGTCGCCGCCCCTTTCGTCAATCCGAGCGTCATCAATCTGCCTTCGGTTAACAAAGCCTCCAAAGCCCCCGAACAGTTAATTGAAGTCATCGTTTATCCCGACGGCAATCTTTCCCTAAGGGAGGGAAAGGAAATGACCCCTGTCGACATGCCGGGGCTTGTCGCGGCGGTTCAGGCGGCACAAAGCAAAAAGCCCGATACCCCCGTCGTCATTGCTGCGGATAAAAATGTTCGCTACGAAGACGTCATCAACGTTCTGAAACTCTTGCAGGGAGCCGAAGTTCCCCGAGTTGGCCTTGCCCTGCGTATCGAACGCAGTGCTGAAGGCCGTTAAGAGACGAACTGTTTTCAACCGAACTAGGAAAGGAGAACGGCGCATTCTCCCCTGTCTGCAGACAGAGGTTTCTGCGCCGAATGATCTATGAAAGATAAAAAGCTCACGGATCGCCATCAACGTGAAGACCGACGGGATATGATTCCTGCGGTACTCATGTCCGCGGGCGTTCATGCGCTTCTTTTTGTCGGTCTCTTTTCGGTCTTCCAGTGGTCAACCACCTCCGAAATCGTCTACGCCGAACTCTGGGCTCCAGAGGATGTTTCAGCCGGACAGGATGCCGGCGGCGTCGCTCAAAAACATCCGGAGTCTTCTCCCCCTGCCCCCGAAGAGGCTGAAGATCCTCGAGAGGAACAGGAAAAAGCCGAAGCTCTGGAACGGGAGGCTCAGGAAAAAGAAGCCTTGGCACTGAAAGAAGCGGAGGCTCAGCGCCTCAGGGCCGAAGCCGAACGTGTGGAGGCTGAGAAAAAAGCCCAGACCGCCCGACTGCAGGAAGAGGCTCGCCGTCAGGAAGAAGTACGACGCGCCCGTGAAAAAGCCGAGGCCGAACGTATTGAAAAAGCCCGTCAGGATGCCATTGAAGCCGAACGACGCGCGGAAAATGAACGGCTGAAGAAAGAAGCCGAGCGTCTCGCACAGGAAAAACTTGCTGAAGAACGGCGGATTGCCGAAGAGGAACGCAAGGCCGCTGAAGCAAGACAGGCGGAAGAGCGTCGCATCGCCGAAGAAAAACGGCTGGCCGAACAGCAGCGCATTGCCGAACAGAAGCGTATCGCCGCACAAAAGAAGGCCGAAGCGGAAAAACGCGAACGGGAACGCATCCGTCAGCTAATGCGTCAACAAGAGTTGGCTCGTCTGAACGCCAAGGTCGATCCGGAGGGAACCCGTTCCGGAACCCAACAGGGCGACAAACGCAATACCCGCCAAAACCTCACCGGAGCCGCACTGGCCAAATATAACGACCGAGTCATCGCCTGTGTTCGTCAGAACATCTCCATTGATGTTCCGCCTTCTACGCAGCGCAATCAGTTCCGGGCGGAATATCAGGTGAAGTTGCTTCCGACAGGGGAACAAATCGGCTTTCCGCAAAAACGCAAAGCTTCCGGTTGGGATGCCTATGACCGTGCCGTGGAAATCGCCATTCGCAAATGCAACCCCTTCCCTAAACCGGACGTGGGTTACAACCCGCCCCGTGAACTGCACTTGGTATTCGACCCGGTCGATGACAAGCGTTAACGGCCCGTTAATCGAGTAGGAGGCGTGGAATTATTTTCACGCCGTCCTCTCACACCACCCACC
>Magnolia_p2__coassemble_1940_pt1 | contig 11949 bp, 10 predicted proteins | sample Magnolia_p2__metabat2_high_PE_017 | metagenome-assembled genome bin Magnolia_p2
ATTCGGTTAAAAAAGTCTTTCTCTTTTCGAGAAGCGTCAGTTTCTTGGCATGGATGGCAACGGAATGCCTTCCCACGTTTCATGTCAAAATAGCCGGTTGCACGCGTCCGCAAATGCCCTCCGCTTGCCCAAGACACATCAGTTTGTCAAAAAGTCTGAATCCCTTGACGAGATAAGACCTTTGATTGAGCTGACGAGCCCCACCTTTCAAAATCGAACACTTGTGGATTTGGCGATTGTGTTGACGTGTCTGCTTCTGATAGAGGTAGTATGTGAAACGTTGCAATGTGTCGGGCAAAAACAATGCTTCCAAGAACGCTTCTGCGCATAATAGCAAGAATTGGCAAATAATTATTATCGCGCTGAAGTGCGGGTTGTTGCAACCACCCCGGCGCGATGCGTCGCCAAAGCCGACTTTGCTATAGTTAGCCCACCGTTGTCTAAGGATTGTTTTGTTATGCCTTTTGTTTTTGCACCGCCCGCCCAGGTGGTTGTTCCCGTTCAGGACGAGCGGTATCAATTCCTTCCCGTCAATCGTGTTTTTGGGGTGGCTAAAAATTATGCCGAACCTGGCAGTTTGCCGACCGAGACGCCGTTTTATTTTATGAAATCCGCTTCCTGTGTTCTTCCTGTCGCGGAAGGAGAAATCGGACGGATTCCGATGCCTCCCGGGACGGAGGACATGCGTCATGAAATAGAACTGGTAGCTTGCCTGAGTAAGGGCGGTCGCAATCTCACCCGTGAGGAGGCCATGGAGGCCGTCTGGGGATGGTGTGCGGGGATTGATTTTACGTTGGGCGACCAGAAGTTGCCCTCCGGTGCAAATGATTTGACCCGGGCCAAGGCTTTCGAGCGTTCGGCACCGGTTTCCCATGTGAGGCCTGCCTATCGTTCTCCCATGCCTGCCCCGGCTGATCTGTGGCTGTATGTGAACAATCAGAAACGTCAGGCCGGCAATACGCAAAACCTGATTCGCGATCCCTATGAAGTGATTGCAGAACTGTCTGCGTTTTGGGAACTGCAGCCCGGCGATCTGATTTTTACCGGAACACCGACCGGCATTGGTCGGGTGATGAAGGGGGACCGTCTGGAGGGCGGTGTCAACGGCGTTGGAACGCTCAAAGTCGAAATCGTTTGATCGTCACGAGGATATCATCCAAGACAAAGGCCCGTCTTTCAGTGAACTGAAAGGCGGGCCTTTGTGTCAGGGGAAGGTCGTTGTGTCAGTTTTTGGACTGACGAACTGCGGCGAGTTCTTCCTGACGACTCTGTTTGGCCATTTTTTCCGTGTAGTTACGGAAAACGTACAGAGACCCCAACACCCCGATCATCAGGATGGTATATCCGATAACCAGAGAAACGGTCGGCATTTCTCCACGATAAATCATGGCGTAAATCACGGAGGAAATGGATTCGAAAACAATCAGCTGACCGCCGAGGGCAGACGGAAGACGCTGACTCATGCCGTTCCAGCACAACATGGCCACCCAGGAGCAGACGAAGCCTAGCATCAGAGCGACAAGCAGGAAGGCAACGGGACGAGGACCGAATAGGCCTTCGGTAGTGTCAAGATATCCCATCGGCCAGGCAACAACGGCCCAGGCGACGATCACGACGGGGAGGACGGTGACCCCTTGCAGTGCCGTCCAGGCGGCGGAATTGTGACTGGGGTGAGCCAGCAACCATTCGCCGTTCATAATGGAGAACCATGTCCAGAGAATAACGGCGATGATGCCGAAAACAACCCCGATCCAGAAGTTGAGGCCGCTTTCGGCGCCGGCCGTCATGTACTGGAATTCGGACCAGTTGGCGATGACAAGGCCGACAAAGATCACGATCAGAGGCGGTGTGATCACGCTCCAGGAAAGGGCGCGACCTTCTTTTTGATAACGGAAATTGGACGCAATGGCCACCAAAACGGGAATGAGGGCCATGAACATACCGGCCAGCGGTGCGCCGGCGAGGCGAATACAGATAGTGAGCGTACTGTAGAAAAGCACGTTACCCAGAAGCGGGTACTTGAAGGCCTCAATAATGTCGGCCTTGGAAAAACGCTTGAGATCCTTTCGAAGAAAATACATGAAAGGAAGCGAAACGATACCGAATGCGATGAAACGGCCGAGAGCAACGAGTACCGGATTGTATTCCGGGACCATCAGAGGGGCAATGTAGATCAGCCCCCATAAGGCGCCTGCGGCGACGCCAAGAAAAACACCTAAAAGCATAAAAAGTTGATTGACACTGCGTTCGTCTTTCACCCGAACGCGACCTGGGCGGACGACCGAGTGAAAGAAAGAAGGTGTCGTCCGAGCTCATCTCGGTCGGGAGTTCGTATTTCTTCCGAAATTGTCATTCGGGTTGAAACCACACCCTTCGCGAGATTAGTGACCGGCAGTCAGCGCGGTCACAGGTACTCAGTTTCTCCGCCTCTTTGTTTGATGAAAATGTCGTCAAAACATTGGCAAAAAGAAGCAGAGCGCGCTCATGCTATCAAACTACGCCCGAATATGCTGAATAACTTAGGGGTTTTACCCATGGTTGAAACGGGCTCTGGGGAATTTGGAGGGGCTTCCCTGTCTTATCAGGCTTTCTGTCGCGAGTCGGATCGTTTGAGTTGGGCTTCGCGTTCTCGGATGGCCTCGGCCAGCATGGAGACGGCCGCAGCGTAAAAATAACTGCGGTTATAGCGCAGGATGGCGGCAAAGTTGGCATTGCCGACATACCACTGTGTGATTTTTTTGTGGGTGTCCGGTTCTGTCATCGGGAGGTCGACAAGTAAAACCGGCGTCTCATCACTGAGATTATGTTTTTCCAGACCGGTCACTCCCGCCTTCTTCAGCTCGGCCACACTCAGATGAGGATTGATGCCGCCGGAGCGGGTTGCCTTGAATATCGCCTCGGACGCATTGACCGAATAGAGAGGGTCTTTTCCTCTGACCCATCCGTGAATCTTGAGGAAATTGGCGACCGAGGCAATGCCGTCGGCGGGATTGTTGACAATATCAATATGGCCGTCTCCGTCGCCGTCACGGGCATAGGCTTCGAGTGAACTCGGCATGAACTGTCCCAGTCCGATGGCACCGGCAAAGCTTCCTTTGACGGCGATCGGCGAAGTTTGCTGTTGCCAGCAGAAATCCAGAAAGGAGGCCAGCTCGCGTCGGTAATACTTGGCTCGTCTCGTATAGTCGAACGAGAGTGTCATCAGTGCATCAAGAACGCGGAAGCGTCCCATGTTTTTGCCGTAAATGGTTTCCACGCCGATGATCGCAGCGACGGCATAACGGGAAACGCCTGTTTCTTCTTCAACACGACGGAATGCTTCGGCATTGTCCGTCAGAAAACGGACGCCCGCACCGATGCGCTCTTCGTTGACGAGATTGCGTTTGTACAGACGGAAATTTTTTTCGGGGGAGGTTTTGTGATCGGTATGCGGCTTCGGCGTGGAGTATTTCTCCGTTAGCGGAGAGTACCGGGCAACCGCCACTTCATTTTCGAGCCATTCAAGCGGGATTTTTTTCTCGTCGGCGATCTGCTTTAAAAAGAGCCGTACCTCCGGGTTTGCCAGATAGTCGGAGGAAGACAGAGGCGGCGTGACGGGATTCCCGGCCGCATGGCTGTCGTTCGCCGGAGCAGCTGATGCCGAGCCGAAGGCAATCAGAAGGAGAAGGCCGAAAAGAACGCAGGGCTGTCGAAGACGTGAGGTTACGGGCATAACACGGTCAGAGAAAAAACGGAAGAAATTTGGAGCGTTTATTCTATCAAGGCGGTTCCCTGCATAAAAGCAGATTTGCGTTTGGATGCAAAGCGCCTGTTCTCTTGAGTTATGGAGAGGACGGAAAAACGGTTTGCAAAACTAATTAAGACCTTCGTACATCGGTATACTCTGAACATCCGTTAATTCTTTGACTGTTTGTAGCATGTCCACGACCAACGCCGCTCCTCCTATTTCTTCTCAGACGGGCTATTTCACACATGATCGGATTGATATGCTTAATCCGCTGGAAAATGCGCCGGAGTCTCCGGAACGTCTCGATCGGATTGAAAAGAACATGATTGCTCTGGGGCTGGACGAACGCGTTTTGCGTGTGGAAGCCGAGGCTGCTCCTCTTGAAGCGGTGACGCTCGCTCATGATGCCGACTATGTCGAGTCTCTGAGGCTTGCCTCGGAGGGCGACGCTGAGGCGCTGCGACGGTTTGATGCGCCGGATACCAAGGTCGGTCCTGAGACTTTTGAGGCAGCGATGAAAAGTGCGGGCGCCGTAGTGGAAGCTGTTGACTGGCTGATGGCCGGAAAGATTGCCAATGCTTTTTGCGGTATTCGGCCGCCGGGACACCATGCGGGGCGTGCGCAGGCCAGAGGTTTCTGTTATCTCAATAATGTGGCGATCGGGGCTCTGCATGCCATTCACCGATACGGGCTCGAGCGGGTGGCGATCATTGACTTTGATGCGCATCACGGCGACGGGACGGAAGAAATTCTCGGCAACGAACGGCGAGTCAAACTGTTTTCCCTCTTCCAGTGGCCGCTTTATCCTCACAAGCTGCCCGAGCCCCGTCCTTCGAACGTGCTGGAGGCCAGGATGCCGGCGGGAGCCGACGGCTCCGCTCTGACTGATGTGCTCGAACGGATCTGGCTCCCCGCTCTGGAATCCTTCAGACCGCAGTTGATTCTGCTTTCTGCGGGATTTGACGCGCACTGCGAAGAGCAGATTGCTCAGCTCAAAATGAAGGAGTCCGACTATGCCCGCCTGACCCGTCGCCTGCTGGATGCGGCGGATGTTCTGTGCGGCGGTCGCCTGGTGTCGGTTCTCGAGGGGGGATATGCCGTCAGAAGTTTGGCCCGCAGTGTGATGACGCATCTCAATACCTTGGTTCGCCATCAGCCCATCAATCAGGAGGGATAAAAAACATGGCGTTATTTTCTCAGGATGCGCTGAAAGAAGGGGTGGCGACGCGTGAGGTGTGGGCCTGGGCGGCATTCGACTTCGCCAACTCGGGCTATACCACCGTGGTGCTGACGGCGGTTTTCAATGCGTATTTTGTCTCGACGGTTGCTGCCGGCAGTTCGGTGGCGACGTTGCTTTGGACCATCGTGATTTCGGCGAGCAATGCAATCAGTATGCTTGCGATGCCGATGATCGGAGCGGTAGCCGATGCGACGGCAACGAAAAAAAGATGGCTCCTGGCGGCCACTGTTCTCTGTATTCTCGGAACGCTGGGATTGACGCTGACCGGAGAAGGAACCGTGTTTCTGGCAGCGGTCATGATCGTTCTGTCCAATCTGGCTTTTAGTGTCGGCGAGTCCCTTAATTCGGCCTTTCTGCCGGAGCTGGCGAAGGAGGAAGCCATCGGCAAGGTTTCAGGCTGGGGCTGGAGCTTCGGGTACTGCGGCGGCATTGTTACGCTCGCCCTCTGTATCGCCGTCGTCTTGGCGGGACCGTCTCTGGGACTGACGGCGGATCAGACGGTGGCGGGAACCATGCTGGTGACCGCAGTGGTCTTTGCGTTCGCGGCGACTCCGCTTTTTCTTTTCGTGAAGGAGAGAAGTCGTCCCCGACTGTCCATTGACGATCGCGAGGCCGTTCGTTCTCTTTGTGCGGACAGTTTTCGCGAAGTGCGTTCAACCCTGAAGGCATTGCCGGTTTTTCGCGATTTTGCCTGGCTAGCCCTCTGCGGGTTCTTCTATCAGTGCGGGGTGTCGGTCGTGATCACACTCTCGGCCGTTTATGCCTCGGCCGTGATGGGATTCAGTACGACGGATACGCTCGTGATGGTCTTTTTGGTCAATATAACGGCGGCTCTGGGGGCCTTTGCTTTCGGGTACATTCAGGACCGTATCGGTCATAAACTGGCACTGGGCGGGACCCTGGCGGTTTGGCTGAGCATGATTGCCGTTGCTTATCTGTCTTCGGAGGAATGGCATTTCTGGTTGGCCGCCAATCTGGCCGGATTGGCCATGGGGTCTTCACAGTCGGCCGGACGCGCCATGGTGGCGGTGTTTGCGCCAAGTACAAGACTGGCCGAATTTTATTCGTTCTGGAATATGGCGCTTTGGATGGCGGCCATTGTCGGCCCGCTTTCCTACGGTCTTATTACCTGGGTAACCGGAAACGATCACCGCAGTGCCATTTTGGTGACCGGACTCTTTTTCCTGCTTTCCATTGTGGCGTTGCAGCCCATTGATATGAAGCGAGGGTCCGAAGCGGCCAAGCGGGCGACGGTGAACGGCTGACGATGCCCGAAGGCAAAAAAAGGGAAGACGGTTGACCGCTTCCCTTAAAGGCTGTTTGAGACGGTGCTTGCCGTTGATCAGCGCGTGCCGTTTTTCAGTTTACCCTTGTTGAGCTCGATAATGCGACGGGTATCGGCGGCCAGTTCGGTCATTTCCAGCTGGTCATAGCTCTTGGCAATCAATTCGAGGGCGTCGTCGCGCATCGGGGTATTCTGGAATTCACGGACAACGCGTTGTGCACGCTCAATAGCGGCCACATAAGCGTGGCGTTCGTAGTAGTATTCAGCAGTCTGAAGTTCGTGCTGCGCCTGAGCAATCACCAGATTGTGCATGCGTTGGCGGGCCTCTGCGGCAAAACGGCTTTCCGGGAACCGCACGACAAGCTCCTTCAGAATATCAAAGGCTTCCCGAGCGGCATTGGCATCTCGGTCGGCCAGATCTTCACCGGTCCACTTGCTGAACCAGCTGTCCGTTTCGTTGAGCGTCGCCAGAGCTTTCATATACATGACATAGTCACTGTTGACGTGGTTCGGGTAAGACTGCAGAAAGCGGTCGGCTCCCTGTATGGCCAGAGCGGCGTCGCCATTCTTCCAGTCGGCATAGATCATTTCGATCTGCGCCTGCTGGGCATACCGTCCGAAAGGATAACGGGCTTCGAGTTTGGTGTAATAGTCTTTGGCAGTGGTCCAGTTGCTCTCATCGAGAGCCGTACGGGCTTCCGTATACAATTGGTCGGCCGTCCAGTCGAGTGTCGGATCCTTATCGAGAGATTCGAGCCAGGAGCAGGAGGCGGTCGCAAGCGTGATGGCCGTGACGGTCATTACTCGCAAGACAAAGCGCTTATTGGGAAATGTGAAATTCATGACGACGAATTGCGAAAAAGATTTTTCTGATTATAACGAGCCTATCGACGATCTTGAAGATAAGGTTGGGGTTGACGATGACAATTTACCCTCTTTTGTCGTCGACGGTTTCTGGGGCGAGCGCCTTGACAAGGTGATGGCCTCGCTGATGCCGGATGTTTCCCGAGCCCGTCTGCAGAAGCTGATTGAAGAAGGCAGTGTGGAAGTGAACGGGACGGTGGCGACGAAAATCCGCCAGAAGGTCAGTCAGGGCGACGAAATTCAGTTGCTCGAAGAGCCTCATTTGGACGAGTCCCTTGCCTTCACGCCTGAAGAGGACGTGAATTTTGAAGTGATGTATGAAGACGAGGCCATTATCGTCGTCTTCAAGCCGGCCGGTCTGGTCGTACATCCGGGGGCGGGCAATCCCTGCGGAACGCTCCTCAACGGACTTCTGTGGCGCTATCCTGAACTGAAGGAGGTTCCGCGCGCGGGCATCGTTCACCGACTTGACCGCGATACGAGCGGTCTGATGGTGGTTGCCCGTACATTGTCGGCACAGACCAAACTGGTCCGTCAGTTGCAGGAGAGAACCGTCAAGCGCGAATACTGGGCTTTCACGCTTGGCAGTGCTGCCGTGGACTTTACGGTGGATACGCCGATCGGACGGGATCCCCGCAGCCGTACGCGCTTCAAGTGCTTCCCGGGCAGTACCGGCGTTCGTGCCAAACCGGCCCGTACTCGTGCCCGCTGTGTAGGCTGGAGCGAGATTGAAGGTCTGCCGGTTTCCTGGGTGGCCTGCCGTCTGGATACGGGGCGCACGCACCAGATTCGCGTGCATCTCACTAGCGAGGATCTTCCGCTCATCGGTGACCAGGTTTACCGAGGTCGTGCTCCGGGTGTCTGTGTCAAACTGGAAAATGTCCTCGACTTCCATCGCCAGGCACTGCATGCCTCTCGTCTCGGTCTGTTGCATCCGACGACCGGCGAATATATGGAGTGGTTTGTCGAGCCGGAGGACGACATGAAAGACCTGATGGACGAATTGGGATTCGGTCCGTATGACCGTCCTGTCGATGTCTTCGAAAAAGAATTGATGTAAGGGAGAACGAAAGTGGAACTGACGAAACCCGGACTTGATATGTTGCAGCCGGATTGGAAAAAACGTGTTCCGACGAATGTGGACGCGCTGTTTACCTGTCGCTCGGGCGGCGTTTCCAGCGGTGCGTACGGAACGGTCGACGGTATTATGGGACTCAATGTTGCGCCGCATACGGGGGATTTTGCCTCTTGTGTGCGGATGAATCGTGACATTGTTTCGCAACTGGTGCCGACGGATCCTGTCTGGCTGACCCAGGTTCACGGCACGACGGTGGTGGAAGCCGACGCCGTGGAGGTGAATGTTGAAGCCGATGCGGCGCTGACGACCAAGCCCGGCGTCGTCTGTACGGTGATGGTCGCCGACTGTCTGCCGGTGTTGCTCACCGACGATCGCGGAACGGTGGTGGCGGCCGTGCATGCCGGCTGGAAGAGCCTGGCCGACGGTATTCTCCAGAAGACGGTCGGACTCATGCAGGAAAAGGCCGGCGCCGCTGCCCGTCTGACGGCCTGGATGGGGCCGCGTATCGATGCCGAACATTTCGAAGTCGGTGAGGACGTCCTGACGGCAATGAAGCGCCTTCTTCCCGAGGCTGACGCTGCTTTCCAGCCCGCTGCCGACGGCAAATATCTTGCGGATCTGGGGGCGCTTGCCCGTCAGGCTCTCATGCAGGCCGGTCTTGCTGACGAGGATATTCTTGACAGCGCTTTGTCGACCTATAACGACGAAAAACGTTTTTACAGCTATCGTCGTGACGGTGAAAAATCCGGTCGCCATGCAGCGATGATCTGGATCAAGCCGTCGGCTTAAGCGGTCGTCGGGTGGATTGAACTGCCCCTTTATTTAAAACGGAATTTTCTTATGGCTCATATTCCCGTTGTCGGATTTGTTTCGCTCGGTTGTCCGAAGGCGCTGGTGGATACAGAACGCATCGTGACAGAACTTCGTGCCCGAGGTTATCGGATCGGTCAGACTTATCGCGAAGCCGATGTTGTGATTGTCAATACTTGCGGCTTTGTCAATGCCGCGGTGAAAGAAAGTATCGACGCCATTACCGAGGCACTGGCTGAAAACGGTCGCGTGATTGTCTGCGGCTGTTTGGGCGGACGTCACGAAGCCGACGGTTCGAACTTCATTCTCAATCGTTTGCCGAAAGTGTTGGGCGTCACCGGTCCGGACAGTGTCGACGAGGTGATCGCCATGGTCGAGGCGCATCTGCCCCGTCCTCACGAACCCTGGGGAGAGCTGGTGCCCGCCTGCGGCGTCCGACTGACGCCGAAGCACTATGCTTATCTGAAGATCAGCGAAGGCTGCAACCATCACTGCACGTACTGCGTGATTCCCAATCTGCGCGGTCGTCAACTGAGCCGTCCGATCGGTGACATTCTCCGAGAAGCCGAGAATCTCAAGAAGGCCGGCGTGAAGGAGTTGCTGGTGATCAGTCAGGATACGGGGGCCTATGGGATCGATATGCAGTATCGGACCGGTTTTGTCGGCGGGCGCCCCGTGAAGACCCGTTTGCTAGAACTCTGTCGCGAACTTGGCGATCTCGGGCTCTGGACGCGTCTGCATTATGTTTATCCGTATCCCTCGGTGGACGACATCGTACCGCTGATGGCCGAAGGAAAGATTCTTCCCTATCTGGACGTTCCGTTCCAGCATGCTCATCCCCGCATTCTGAAACTCATGAAGCGTCCGGCCTCTGTGGAAAAGAATCTCGAACGGATTGCGGCCTGGCGTGCCATCTGTCCGGATCTGACCATTCGCTCGACTTTTATCACCGGTTTCCCGGGTGAAACGGAAGAGGAGTTCGAGTACCTGCTTGATTTCCTGCGGGAGGCTAAACTGGATCGCGTCGGTTGCTTTGCCTATTCACCGGTTGAAGGTGCCAAGGCGAACGAATTGCCCGGAGCGCTTCCCGATGAGGTTCGCGAAGAGCGCCGCGAGCGCTTTATGCAAGTTCAGGCCGAGATTTCGGCCGAGAAGTGCCGCGCTAAGATCGGTACTGTCCAAGAGGTGATTGTCGATGAGTACGATGATGAAGCCGGACTGGCGATCGGTCGTACGAAGGCGGACTCTCCGGATATCGACGGAAAGTGTTATGTCGAAACACTGACGGCCTATCAGCCCGGAGATATTGTTTCCGTGCGCATTACCGACAGTGAGGAATACGATCTGGTCGGGACGCCGGAAGCCGAATGGCAGGCACGCTGATCGATTCCCGCTCATCCTTGAAAACGGCTTTTTTCGGAAAGCCGTTTTTTTTTGGGGGGCGCTCAGCATGGGCGCGTTCGAAAGGGGTGGAGCGCGAGAGGGAGATATGAAGAGATTCCAAGGTGAAGCGCTGTACTACTCAAGTGGTAACCAAATCCTTCCGACGGTGAATTTGCCCCAAAAAATCCGTAAAAACCCTTAAAATCAAATCGTTCGGCATCATACTCCGTGCCGAAACCGAACCGTTCGGAAAATGACTTGAATGAGCGAGGGCATTTTCCCGACGGCTCTGCCGACAGTTTTTTTAGTTATTCAAACGGAGTAATCCATGTCTCATCAGCCTAATGTATCCCCGGACGCTCTGACTTCCGCGGAGATCACCGGAAAGGTTCTTCTGCTGTCCCAAACGAAGACTGCCATGCCCTGGCGCACGCAGCTGCCCCTTGCTTTTTTGGCGGGGCTTTATATCGGTTTGGGCGGTCTGTTCTGCACGCTTTTTGTAAGCGATACGACTTTGCCCTTCGCCCTTCAGAAATTCTTGGGCGGAGTCGTCTTCTCGCTCGGGCTTTTTCTGGTTTTGGTCGCCGGAGCGGAGCTCTATACCGGCAATACCATGATTGCGGCCGGTGCCCGTGAGGGACTGGTCAGCTGGAAGGCGACGGTGATGAACTGGGTTCGTATCTGGCTAGGCAATCTGCTCGGCGCCCTGACACTGGTGGTTTTGGTTTTTTACGCGCATGTCGCGGACATGGGCAATATGGCTTACGGCATGATGTCCATTGCCGCGGGCAAACTGACGCCGGATTGGACGACGCTTTTTGTCAAAGGCATTCTCTGTAACCTGTTGGTCTGTCTCGGCGTCTGGGTGGGATATGCCGGACGAACCGTGGTTGACAAGTGTCTCGGGGTAATTCTTCCCGTCTCGGCTTTTGTGGCGTTGGGATTCGAACACTGTGTGGCCAATATGTATTTCCTGCCGCTGGCTTTTTCGCTCGTTGCCGACGGTTATGCACCCGCCGGTGTGAATCTCGATGTGTTTACGACCGCCAATCTGATCAAGAATCTGTCCGCGGCCACACTCGGCAATACCGTGGCCGGTGCCGCGTTGGCACTGATCTACGCGTTTGCCTGGAAAAAGCGCTAACCCTGTTCGGTAAGCAAGGACGGCGGTACTTCTCGCGCCATTTCTTTGCTCGTCCTCCGGCCGGCGTGAAGAGGGGCTTGGGACTAACCCTAGAGGCTTGGAAAAAAGCTTGCTTTTTCTTCGGAAAAGGGGTGTAATGATCTCAACGAAACGGGTGTCAGGCAATCGTCTCCTATACGGCGATCGATACATAGTATCCTCAATCAGAGACAACGTTTCCGCAAAATCCCGTGGGTTTTTCCTGCGGGATTTTCTTTTTTGGGGAGCGCCCGTTGTTCCGCGTGTCCGGTCATGATGACGGTTGTTGATTGACCGAAATTGTGATCGATTTTGCGTAACTATCGCCCCCCTGAATCCTTCAACGTGAACTATCCCCACTTTGTGAGACAGTTTTAACAACGGCGGTTTAAACGCCACT
>Magnolia_p2__coassemble_2007_pt1 | contig 11488 bp, 7 predicted proteins | sample Magnolia_p2__metabat2_high_PE_017 | metagenome-assembled genome bin Magnolia_p2
GGGGCACATCTGGGCGCAACGATTGTGGAGAATGTGACGGCTCAGGCGCTCCGAGAAGTGTATGAAGGCACGATTCTCGCTGCCGATGCCCGAGGCGGAGAAGATTTGTTTGCCGCGGACGATTATGCCCGGGGACCGCTCTGCTGGATTATGGGCGCGGAAGGCCCCGGTGTATCTGCCGAGGCGCTGGCGGTGACGGATCGCCGTTTTTACATTCCGATTGAGGCGGCCTGCGAAAGCCTCAATGTCGGTGCGGCTGCCGCCGTCTGTCTCTTTGATGCCCGTCGTCGTCGCCGGATGAGTTGAACCGAGACGCTCGGGGACGCGCATAGAAAAGCGCGTTTCTTTATCTAGATCAAATCCCCGGGCTTTTTCGTGACTCAGACGCGTCTGAAGCGGATAAACTCCGACCTTTCGAAGAACGTTCGTCGACATGACAGCGTTCTTTTTTCTTTACCTATCATTTTTTGTCGGCTTGACGGATACAGCCGAACGCCTTCAGCAGCTTTGAGGAACCGATTCCCATGCAAAACTTCAGCTATTCGAACCCCACTCGTCTTCACTTCGGTCGCGGTACCGAAAACGATGTCGGTCGTCTTGCAAGGGAAGTTCTCGGTCGTGCGGGTAAGGTGCTCGTGATTTACGGCGGTTCTTCCGCCCGCCGCTCCGGTCTTCTGAACCGTGTGTCGTCCAGTTTGGAAAACGAAGGCTTTACGGTTATTGAAAAGGGCGGTGTCCGTCCGAATCCCCGCCTCTCCTTTGTCCGCGAAACCGTGGACTGGATGCGAGATCAGGGTGTCGGTCTTGTGGTGGCCGTCGGCGGCGGTTCCGTGATCGACAGCGCCAAGCTCATTGCCGCTTCGCTCGAATATGAAGGAGATGCCTGGGACTTCTTTGACGGCCGTGCGACGGTAGAAAAGGCACTGCCGTTGGTGGCTGTTCTGACGTTGCCGGCTGCCGGCTCCGAGCAGTCCGTTCGTTGCGTGATTTCTCACCACGGCACGAAGGACGGCATCGGATACGAATGCCTGCGTCCGCGTGTGGCGGTCATCAATCCGGAAGTTTTCGCCACGTTGCCCAAGCATCAGATTGCCGCGGGCGTGGTGGATATGATCAGCCACATTATGGAACGCTATTTCTCGGCGACCAATGCTACGGCTTATGTCGATGCGCAGGCCGAAGCCGCGATGAGAACGGCGCTCGAATACGGTCCCAAGGTTTTTGCCGATCCGTCGGATTACGACAGTTGGTGTCAGGTTAGCATGGTCGGGACGTTTGCGCATAACGGCGTGTTCGGTCTCGGCCGTGTGGAAGACTGGGCGTGCCACGCCATTGAGCACGAACTCTCGGGCTGGAACGAAGACATTGTGCACGGTATGGGGCTTGCCGTCGTGATCCCCGCTTGGATGCGTTACGTTTCCCAAACGGAACCCGCACGTTTCGTCCAGTTTGCCGTCAATGTCATGGGGGTTGAGCCCGGCGCGGATGACCGCGAAACGATTGAGCGCGGCATTGAGAAGCTCTGCGCGTTCTACCGCTCCCTGAATATGCCTACCACCATGAAGGAACTCGGCGCGGCCGACGGTCCGTTTGAGTCTCTCGCCCGTCATTGCTGTCGCAAGGGCGGCGTTGGCCACCTGAAGGCTCTGACTGAAGAGGACGTTCTGGCGATTTTCCGATCCGCCAACGCCTAAAAGACAAAACCCCGACAGTTCGTTCGATGTCGGGGTTTTTTGTTGGCCGGGGCTGAGGCCGTCGGTCAGGCGTTGAAGAGTTCGTGGGTTTTGGGCTCTCTGGCGAGAAGCGAGACGATGTCTTCACGAATGTCGGTGAGAGAGGGCAGTCTCATCAGACGATCGGCCAGCGTGCGGACGGTATCGTCATCGAACACCATGCCGGTGACGGAAAGGAATTTCTTGAGAAGCGCCTCGTCCGTGACAGGATTGACCGGTGCGCCGAGCGGCATGGGCACGTGTTCCGTCAACACGCGGCCGTCCTTGAGCGTAATCCGTACGATCGGTTCGTCGTCGTCCTTTTGGGTCTTGTCCACGTCAAAGCGGATGCGATCCATCATTGCGAGTACGTCGGGATTATCGCGCTTGTCACGGGCAAAGGACGCCAGACTGGCCGAGCCGAAGACCAGATCGGCGGCGACGCTGTAAGGAATGGAGAGCTGGGCCGAATTCATCGGATGACGGGTGTAATGCCCGCACATGCCGTAGACGAACGGGTTGATGATAATCAGAATTTCCTTGATCTCATCCTTCGTGAAGCCGTAGCGGGCTGTGAGATTGTCGACGGCATCGATGGCGGCGTGTGTCGAGCGGCAGGAGGCATGAGGCTTGATGGAGACGCGGTGCAGTTTCCAGCACGTGCCCAGATCGCGCAGATAGGCATCCGGATCGGATGACGCGGGGGCAAAACTGTGGTTGAACCCGCCCCAGACTTCTTCAAAAATCTGTGTGGGGCCCGTAAAACCGTTGCGAGCCAGCAGGGCACTCATCAGTCCGCCGTAGGCGGCATGACCGGCATGAAGACGCTTGCTTTGTGCGCCGTCGTGTACGCAGGCCCAGAGGCCGGAGGAAAAGGAAGCGGCCAGCCCCAGCGCCTGTTGGGTTTGGTGGCTGTCAAGCTGCAGAAGACGGGCGGCCGCGGCGGCCGCGCCGAAAGGACCGCAGGTCCCCGTGGAGTGAAAGCCCGCGCCGTTGTGGGGTTCATAGGCGCCGCAGGCTTCAAGCGGACGGCGGGCAATATCGTAGCCGATAACGACGGCCGCAATGAATTCTTCGCCGGTAATCGGACGTCCCGCCATTTCCACGGCGGCGATGGCGGCCGGCACCACGATGGCACCGGAGTGATCGCATCCGCCGGTGTCGTCGAGTTCGAAAGCATGAGAAGCCGTTCCGTTGACCAGGGCGGCATTGAGCGGGGTCAGGCGAGTGCCCCGTCCCCAGACCGTAGCCGACCCTTCGCCCTCGCCGGCGGCCCGCAAAGTATCGAGCAGCAGATGAGCTTCTTTGGACGCGGCACCGGCAATGCCGGCGCCGATGGAATCCAGAATGTGACGGACGGCTTTGTTGACCATGTCTCGAGGAATGGCCTCGCAGGGGGTATTGACGATAAAGTCGGCGAGAACCTGACTTTTCAGCGTTTGTTCTTCACTCATGACAGCACACACAAATTAAGGGTTTCGGATGGGAAAAAACCCGCGTGTCGGCAAGACAGAGCGGGTTTTTTTGACGGATTAGAACACCAGATTCGAAATCATCCAACCGATGATCGTGCCGGAGATCACGAAGACCAGACCCGGACGGAGGTAGGAGTGATTGAAGACGAAGGAGCCCAGATGCGTCGTGCCGGTACGGTCAAAGGCCGTGCAGCCGATCTGAGCACCGCCCGGAACGATGAAGTCACCGTAGCAGCAGGCCCAGGTGCCGACCAGGAATTCCGGCGGCAGGCCGAATTTCAGACCGAGCGGCATCATGATGGTGGTCGTGACGGTCGGGGAGAAGACGATCGTCGAGACGCAGAAGGTGGCAATACAGAAGAGCCAGGGGGCTTCCGTCACAAGACCGGAGAAGGCGTCGGCGAGCAGCTTGGTATGCTGGTCGAAGAAGGTACCCGTACACCAGGCGATCCCGAATACGCCCACCACGCCGATGAGGCCGGAACGGAACACCGAACCCGAGGCGAACTTCTCGGAGGGAACGCGGCAGAGCATGATGATGACGAAGGCCGTCGAGAGCATGACCATCTGGATGAGTGCCGGAATCGGCAGCGTGGAAATCTTGCCGCCGAGATCCCAGGACGGACGCAGCCCCGGAACGGAACCGATCGTGATAGCCGTCAGAATGCCGAGAATGAAGATCATGACCGCACGGCGAGCATAGGGAGCCGGCTTGAATTTGTGTGTGGAGTCGGCAGCCGTCAGCCACTGGTATTCACCGGTGGCGACACGGCGCTGGAATTCGGGATCGTCCTCGAGTTCCTTGCCACGCCAGAAGACCGAGGCGGCGGCGCAGAGCACGGAGAGGAAGAACGTCGGAACGGACACGGCCAGAATCTGCCAGAACGCCACCCCCTGCAGGGTCATGATGCCGACCATGGCGGCCATGGCGGCGGACATCGGCGAGGCCATCACGCCGATACCGGCACAGATGACCGAGGCGGATACCGCTCGTTCGGGACGAACCTTCGCTGACGCGGCCACTTCGGCTACCACCGGGTAGACGGCAAAGGCGACGTAGGAAGTCCCGACCAGAATGACGAAGAGAGAGCAGACGAGAGGACCCGCAAACACAATGGCACGGGGAAATTTGCGCAGTAGTTTTTCAGCCAGACGGACCAACAGATCCAAACCGCCGGAGCCCTGAAGAATCGAGGTACAGGCAATGACGGCCGTGATGATCAGCAGCACGGAGACGGGAGGAGAGCCCGGCTGAACGCCGAGACCGAGAACAAGAATGGCGACGCCGAGACCGCCGGCTGCACCGAGACCGACACCGCCGAGACGGCCGCCGATGGCAACGCAGACCAGCACAATGGCGAGCTGCATCCAAAAGGAGAGGTCCATTTCCATTTTGATTGAAAAATGACTTAAACAGGGGGGTATGAAAAAGTTCGGTCCCTTCAAAAGACAGGCAGACCGAACGCGACGCGCTAATTGTAAATAAGCGTGACCGAGAAAAACGCCTGCGCGAGAAGATGAAGGTCGTAATAATGTTGAGATAGATCAAGGCGTGAACAGTGGTTGAAAATTGTCGACAATAGAGGGGATTAATCGCGTAAAAACGGTGCATTTGAGAGCCGATTCTTTGACGACACGCTGTATCGAGAACCATCGTGTTGCGCCGCCATCGGAGTGGGGCGACTCGTTTCGACCGTGGCAGCGCGTTGTGCCTCTCGCCGGCGGACGGCGTGTTTTTGCGTCAAACCCTTGAGATTTCAAAGAGTTTGTGTTTTTTGTTATTTCTGAGAGCCTCTTTGCTGCACGGCAGATCTAGGGATGGGTAGGATTGGGTTCCTATATGTTGTGTTTTTAAGTGTTTCTTGCACAATAGGTGCTAATTTTTGTCATATACCGTTCACTGAAAATTTGCAAATAGAAAAATCCTATTGACGTAAAAATGGGATGCTTCTGTAGCGGGTGGAGACGAACTCGTCTATTAGGACGGACGAAGTTCGAGGTGAAAGACGGGTGAAACCGTGTGATTATCAGGGGATTACCAAGAAAATGGCGTCAGGAATCGGAGGATCTCTGTGATGCAAGAGATAGGGAAAAGATATTCACGAAATAGATTTTTTCTTTGGCTTTTTGTTCTCGGAGTCTTGCGGGAGGAGGTTCTTTTCAATAACATTGAAGCTCACTCAAAAATATGAGTCTTTCCTTTTTGTATGAATCGACGACGGTAGAGAGTCCTTTACGGGGCATCCCGTCGCTTTTTTTCACAGAAAATCTCCCATGCTGACTGTTGTTAAAAAAGATAATTCCCGAGAAGATTTCAAGACGATCAAAATTATTGATGCTGTCAAGAAGGCCGCTTATCGCTGTGACCAGACGATCGAGGACAGTTCTCTGGAAAAGATCGCCGCCGAAGTGCGTGCGCGTCTGAACAACGAACAGGAAGTGTCCGTCGCCCAGCTGCACGAGCTGGTGATTGCGGTGCTTGCCAGTCAGCAGTTCCGTCAGGTGGCCGAGGCCTACGCCGAATACCGTTATTACAAGACCACCTATGCCAAAACCTTCGAACAGCTTCGTCAGGATGCCGACGACGTACTGCGTCTGGGCGACCGTGAAAATGCCAACTACGACAGCTCGCTGGTTTCCACCAAGGGGTCGCTGATCAAGGGTTATCTCACCAAGAGTCTTTACAAGCAGTTCTATCTGTCGGGACGCGAAAAGGAACTGATCGAGCGCGGCGATATCTATATTCATGACCTTCGCGACATGATCCTCGGCTGTATCAACTGCTGTCTGTTCGATATCGGCCGCGTGCTCAAGGACGGCTTCGAAATGAGCAACGTCCAGTACTCGGAACCCAAGACCGTGCTCTCCGCTCTGCAGGTGATCGGCGACATCACGCTGGTGGCGACGGCTCAGCAGTTCGGCGGCTTTACGCTTCCCGAACTCGATAAGGTACTCCTGCCCTACGTGAAGAAGAGTTTGAACACGGCCCTGGCCAAGTATCGTGAAATCGGTCTGGACGAAGCGACGGCTCAGCGGATTGCCCGCAAGGACGTGATTCGCGAACTGGAACAGGGGTTCCAGTCTCTCGAGCTCAAACTCAATACGGTTCCCTGCTCGCGCGGTGACTTTGCCTTTACGACGATTACTTTCGGTCAGTGGGATGCCGAGGCCAACTCCGAGGAAGACAAGGAATGGCTCAAGATGATCAGCGTCGTGATGTTGCGTGTGCGTCGTCACGGTCATGGCAAGGACGGCAAGCCCGTGGTGTTCCCGAAGTTGGTCTATCTGTACGACGAAAAGCAGATCGACAGCGACCGTGCTTCGTCTGAACTCTTTGACGAGGCCGTCCGTACGTCTTCCGAATGCATGTATCCCGACTATCTGTCGCTTTCGTCGGAATCCGGCAGCGTGTCTCAGATTTTCCAGGAAAAGGGTGCCATTACGTCGCCCATGGGCTGTCGTGCTTTCCTTTCCTATTGGGAAAACGAAAAGGGCGAAGCCGTGACGATCGGCCGTTGCAATATCGGTGCCGTCTCGCTCAATATTCCGATTATCCTGAAGCTTGCTCAGTTGCACCATCCGGACAAATGGAAGGAAGTTTTCTGGGAGATTCTCGACGAACGTCTGGAGTTTATTCGTTCCTTCTTTAAGAAGCGTTACGACATTATTCGTCAGCAGAAATGCTCGAGCAATCCTCTTGCGTTTACGCAGGGCGGTTTTTATGAGGGAACCAAGGGCCCCGACGAGCGCGTTGGCGATCTGGTTCGCTATATGACGGCCTCGTTCGGGATTACGGCTCTCGACGAAGCCACCTTCCTTTGGACCGGAAAACGTCTGGTGGAAGAGGGCGGCGAATTCTCCGCTCGCGTGTTGACGCATTTGAAGGACAAACTCGCTCAGTTCAAGGCTGAAGACCATTATCTTTATGCCATTTACGGAACGCCCGCGGAATCCCTGTGTTCGACGCAGGCCCGTCAGTACGATGCGTTCTGTAAGGCTCATAAGATCGACAATGTCTTTGCCCATACCGAACACTACAGCCCGGACTACTTTACGAATTCCTTCCATGTCAATGTGACGGAAGACATTACGCCTTTTGAAAAGCAGGATCATGAGTTCCGCGATTTCCACTTGTGCGAGGGCGGCCACATTCAGTATGTGCGTCTTGATAATCCGGACAATTTCGACGCGGTGAAGGCGGTGATCCGTCGCGGCATGAAGAAGGGCTTTTATCAGGGCGTCAACTTTGACAGTGCCTATTGTGGCGACTGCGGCGAACACAGCACCAACGTTCTTCATACCTGCCCGCACTGCGGCAGTACGAATCTCTCGGTGATTTCCCGCGTTTGCGGTTATCTGGGTTATTCGAACGTTAACGGGACTTCCCGCATGAATGACGGGAAGATGTGCGAAATTCGCAACCGTAAGAGCATGTAAGCTCGTCCGGGCGAACGCTGTCATTCTTTCTTTTTCAAGCGGCGCGCCGGCTGATTCCGGACGCGCCGTTTTCCATCATGCATTACATCGGACTCAATACTTGTGACACGGCCAACGGTCCCGGCGTACGGGTTTCGTTGTTTGTTTCGGGCTGTACTTTGCGTTGCAAAGGGTGTTTTAACGAGGAAAGCTGGGATTTCCGGGCCGGGAAACCGTTTACCGAGGAAACGCTAGAGACGTTGCTTCACGCGTTGGAGGACGACTTTATTGAGGGGCTGAGCCTTTTGGGCGGTGATCCGATGGAACCCGATAACCGGGATACGGTGCTGACCATTGTGAAGGCCGTTCGCCGGAAGTTCGGCCGAACGAAGACGATCTGGCTCTGGACGGGGCGCCGTCATGAAAAGTTGCTTGACTCGCCGATCCTCAAGGACATCGATACACTCGTGGACGGTCCTTATATTGAACATCTGCGGGTGGAAGGCAAAGGTCTCTGGTACGGCAGCAGTAATCAGCGGGTGATCCCACTGACCCCTCTCGGTTCGAAATAACGATCCTGTTGTGCTGGGTACGGTTTCGTCGGGGAAATTGGGCAGGTACAGTACGCAGTCCGACGAAAACGCGCTATAGTGAAAAGAATAAATTACGTCTCTTGGAGCTTTCTATGTCCCGGATGTTGCGCAACTCTTCAAAACTCGTCTTTCTCGGTCTGATGTCGGCTTGTCTGGCAGCCCCGGTCGCGGCAGAGACATCGGCGGATGAATTGGAAGCGCTGGTTGAGCAGGCGGAAGTGGGAGAGGAGCGGGCCCAGTGGCAACTCGGAACGCTTTATGAAGTCGGTGACGGTGTGGAGCCGAACCCTGTTGAAGCGGTCTCCTGGTACCGAAAGGCGGCCGAACAGGGATATGCCGATGCGGAGTTTGCGCTCGGTAACTGTTATGAGAACGGCATCGGGGTTCAGGCGGATTACAACGAGGCAATGGTCTGGTATCAGAAGGCGGCTGAACAGGGCAATGCCAATGCCATGTGTGCTCTGGGGCTTTTCTATGAAAACGGGCGCGGCGTAGAAGCCAGTGACGAAAAGGCGGCCGTCTGGTATGCCAAGGCTGCCGAGAAGAATCATCCCAATGCCACGGCGATTTTGGCAAGTTGCTACTTAAACGGGCAGGGGGTTGAGAAGAATGAGCAGGAAGCCGCTCGTCTTTTCAAAAAGGCGGCCAGACTCGATCAGCCCGAAGCACAGTACATGCTCGGTCTGGCGTTCGAGCGCGGCGTCTATGAAAAGCAGGATTTTGCCGTGGCTTTCCGTTGGTATCAGATGGCGGCTCGTGCCGGTGTTGTTGAGGCACAGACCCGTTTGGCCCTGCTTTATCTGAACGGCATGGGCATTTCGCGTAACGTTGAGAAGGGCCTTCGATGGCTGGAACTGGCGGCAGAGGCCGGTGATGCGTTCGCGCAATACCAGTTGGGGCGTGCGTATGCCGAGGGGCGCTGGGTGAATGCCGATGAGCAAAAGGCAAGAGAAATGCTCGAACTGGCTTGCGATTCCGACTATGAGGACGCCTGCCGGGCGTTGTCCCAAAAATAAAAACGGAAAAAAGACTTGTCGTTGAACGATCCTGCTTTGTTAAGTCGACGCGCCATGTGCGTGCTTCTCTATGTAGTGAGGAGAACAATACGCTTACACAAAAACCAGGACACTCTCGTGCACTCTGCAAATGACACCCGCAATGACAACGTCCTTCTCTCCAAAATCAATCTGCATCTGGACACCTAAAATCTCGCCGCCGGTGACTGTATACAAACCTAACCTGTCTGTTTAGGAGTACGGATTGCCGCGGCTAGATTTTTGGCTGAAAGGAGCTCCGCAACCTTGTCCGCGGAGTCAAACAGCCCGGGGAAGCCGAGGGCGGCCGCTACATCCTTATCGCGTTTTACGACATTCAGCAGTCGGGCCTTGCCGGATTTGGAGAATGCAATTTTGATCCTGCGGAGATCCTTCAGAAGTTCCTGTATTGTCCAAAGACTGTTGATGATCGAACCTTCATCGGGGTCTCTGGCGCGTTCATTCGGAATTCTCTCGGACATGTGAGTACGCAAGTAGGTCAGAATGCTCAGACCGACAATCGTCGTCATCAGCAGTCCTTCAAATGCAGCGCTCGAATGGGAACGCGTGGACGACATCAGATTTTGGAACATCAGCTTGAATGCAATCTCAACCTCATTGCGCTGACGATATTTATCGAGGGCTCCGAGAAGCGGGATATCAACATTGCCGACGAGGCCGAAATAGCCGAGGCCGTAGCATTCGTAACTCAGTACGTCCTGATCGATTTCCAAAGGCTGACCCTTGACCGGGTTCTTGAAAAACTTGAGCAGCGGTGACTTGACGTAACTCGGATCATCATATTTTTTCGGCCATTCCTTGCTGAATGTATCAAGCGCATTGAGCAGTTCGTCGGTCTGAGTCATCTCCTTCCCGGGGCTGCGGAAGACATAAGAACGAACGGTCATGCTACGTCCTTCGTTTTTGACGGTGCATTTATCTTTAACACCGTAGCATCGTTGATTTCTAAGATAATATTTCTGATCATAGAAATCACTGTTGCGATCATCGATGATCTTCTTCATGACGGACATGGAGGCCCGGGCTCCGATCAGAAATTTGAATCCGTCACGGTCCAGTTCGATAAACTCCTTCTGGCTCGGATACCCTCGGTCCATGAGAATCACCGGTTCCTTCTCGCTGATTCCGACGTCGGACCACAGATGACGCAGGTCGTTGAGCGTACTGATGTCGTTGACGTTCCCTCCGTAAGCCCGATAGCTGACAATGGCTCCCGTCCTGACATTGAGAAGGATGGAAAGATTGACCTGCGGACCGAAGGTACCGTCCTTGCGTTTCCCCACGGCTGCAAGACTGATATTCTCTGAAAATGAGTCCAGACGAGTTCCGTCAAGTGCAACAATTTCACCGTTTTCAAGATCGGAAGCGCATGAGCGGGCCATTTTGGCCGACAGATCCTGAGTGCCCCCGATTTTCTTGAAGAATTCGGAAGCGCGAGGCGAACTCGGACATCCGATGCCGATGAACTTCTGCTGTTCGGACTCAAGGTCGGCAAGATACGTTTTATCGCTCGTAATGGCTGCGTGCATGGCGAGATTGAGGCAGGTCAGCGTTTCAGAGACGCTGCCTCCGAGGACCTTAGCTACATGCGCAACCATTCCGGTCCGGTACAGGATGGAGACGGCCAATGCTGTCGCTCCAACGCTGAACTGTCTGTCGGGATCAATTTCCGGATCCAGATCCGCCCCGGGGACCAGAGACTGTTCTGCTTCTTTGATGCCCAGTTTCTCATAGGCCCGCCGGCGCATCATCTCGTTCTTCCAACGCTCCGGAGGACGATTCTCGAATACGGGCTCGTTCTGCAGGAAATATAAATTCGGCTCGAATTGAAGGCCGTCGTCACTGAGAACGCCGATATAGTCACGCTCCTGTTTGCGGGCACCGTTTTCTCTGAAGCAGTACGGAAAGTACACGTACCAGGTTCCCTGCCGCCATTGGTATTGGGAGTGGGCAGGGAGATCCTTGATATCTTCCCTGTTCGGTCTGTCAGGCTTTGTAGCCGGAGTTTTCGAGCTGGAATCTTTGGCCATAACTGAAAACGATTTTTCTCGTTGAGACTGTATAATATTATACAGTCTTATGAAGTAAAAATCAACCCCGAGATGCACTCGAGGTTGTTAATTTTTCATGAATTTTTCGATCGATGAGGATGTTCTACAGTCTCTGGGTCCGAGATTTTCGGTGGACAGCAGGAGCGGTTTCATAACGAGTCTGCTTAGTTGTCTGTTTGATCTCTT
>Magnolia_p2__coassemble_2126_pt1 | contig 10778 bp, 5 predicted proteins | sample Magnolia_p2__metabat2_high_PE_017 | metagenome-assembled genome bin Magnolia_p2
ACCGGCCTGTCACGCCGGGGGTCGCGGGTTCGAGTCCCGTCCACTCCGCCAACAAATTCGAAAAAGGCGAACCGTAGGGTTCGCCTTTTTTTTTGACCTCTTGTCGGAGAACGTCTTCTCCGGCGAGCGGAAAGTAAAAACAGAAAAATTCGTCGGATCGTTTTCGCTCCGTCGGTGATAGAAAGGGAAGACCATGCTTCAGGCATTTCGAGAACACAAGCGGTGGCTGATGGTTATCGCGATGGTGTTGATCATTCCGAGTTTTGTGGTAACGGGGATTTATTCTTACAACCGCATGTCCGCGGCCGATAACGCCATCGCTAAAGTTGGTGATGTTGCCATTACCCCTGAGATGTTTGACAACAGCAAGCGCGAGCAACTTGAACGTCTGCGTCAGCAGATGGGCGAGATGTTTCGTGCCGGCATGCTCGATTCTGAAGAAGGACGAGACGCCATTCTGAATCAGTTGCTGGATACCAGCGCAATTGAGCAAACGGTGGCGAAGAATTATCTCAGTATTTCTGAAGAAGATGCTATCGCCCTGATTAAGGGAGCGGCGGCTTTTCAGGAAAACGGCAAGTTTAATCCTGCCCTTTACGAACGTTTCCTGCAGAGTCAGGGTAAGTCCGATGAGCAGTTTGTCTGGGAAATTCGCAACTCTCTGGCCCGTGAATCGCTGATCTCTGCCGTGGCAGGGTCCTATCCGATGCCCGATGAAGTGGTGCGCGGCATGTACAAGATTTTGACGGAAGAACGTCAGATTCGTACGAAGATCGTGAATGTGGATCAGTTCCTTAACAAGGTGGTTGTCAAGCCGGAAGAAATCAAGGCTTATTACGATTCGCATCAGGATGAATTCAAGGCGGCGGAACACGTTGACGTGGAATACGTGACGCTCTCGCCTGAGAATTTCTACGACAAGGTGACGGTTAACAAAGAAGATGTTCTGGCGTATTACGAGCAGAACAAGCAGCGTTGGACCGTGCCTGAAGAACGCAACGCCAGCCATATCCTGATTGCTTTTGGCGACGATAAGGCCGCTTCCAAGGCCAAAGCTGAAGAAATTTTGGCGCGTGTCAAGGCCGATCCGAAGAGTTTTGCCAAGGAAGCCAAAGAACACTCTATTGATACGGGTTCTGCCGCTCACGGCGGGGAATTGGGATCCTTCGGTCGCGGCGTGATGGTGCCCCCGTTTGAAACGGCTGTCTTTGAAGCCAAGGCCGGTGATATTGTCGGTCCGGTCGAAAGTAATTTTGGTTGGCATATTATCAAGGTGAACGACATCACTCCGGCCAAGGTTCGTCCGTTTGATGAAGTCAAGGGGGCGATTGAAAAAGAATACGTCGAACAGATGGCGGTCCGTCTTTTTGCAGAAAAGGCTGAAGATTTCACCAACATGGTGTATGAACAGGCTGATTCGCTCGCTCCGGTGGCAGAAGAATTCGGTCTGACCATCCTCAAGGCTGACGATGTTACGCGTGACGGTATTGCCGATCCGTCTCTGAAGGCGCTTTTCAACGATCACATGGTTGAGAGCCTCTTTAATGATGAATCTCTTCATGAAAAGCGCAATACGAGCGCCATTGAAGTGCGTGCCAATACGCTGATGTCTGCTCGTGTGACGAAGTATGTGCCGGAATCGATTCGTCCGCTCGAAGAAGTCAGCGAAGACATTAAGACCGGTCTCGAGTTGAAGAAGGCAACCGAACTTGCCAAGGCGGAAGGGGAAAAGGCTCTGGCCGCGTTGCGTCAGAGTAAGAAGCCCGATGCTGATTTCGCTGATGCTGTCTGGGTTTCTCGTCATCGTCCCGTCGGACACCCGGCTGAGTTCGTCAATCACGTGGTTGCCATCCCGGCCGACAAGCTTCCTGCTTTCACGGGGATGACGGTCACCGGCGGTGCCTATCTGATCGCTTACATTGACGAAACGAAGGAAAAGGCCCCGACGGACCGTGATCTTCAGATGCTGACGTCCGAACTGTCTTCGGTCTACGGCGAAGCCGATCGTATCGGTTACCTCAAAGCTTTGCGTGAAACGCTCGGCGAAGAATTGCTTCGTCCGGACTTTATCAAGGGAGAAAAAACGGAGGACAATCTCTAATCCTTTGATACGCGAATAACAAAAAGACCCGCTTAGCGGGTCTTTTTGTTTGTGGAAAGACGAAAACGGAGCAGGCCGACTCGTCTTTTCCGTGAGAAGGCCAGCTTCGCAGTAGACCTAAACGGGCTGTTCGCGCATGCCGACCAGACGATGGAAGGCATCTTTCATATCGTCACGGACAAGTTTGTGACGCATTTCGTAGAGCTCCCGGTAGCGTTGGGTGATCTTTCCGTCGGGCAGATAATGCGCATCAAGCGCAATATTGTCCGTAAGGGCCTGTCTGATGTCTTCGGTATCGCCGACGGCATAAGAACCAATAATGCAGTTGGTCAGAACGGCTCCGCCGGGATTTTTGTATCGGACGATTTCTGCATCCAGCATGTGACTCTTAATCTGATTCCAGAGTCCGTCACGACTGCCGCCTTCGGTTACCGTGATTCGGTTGAGATTCACGCCGGCCGCGCGATAGGCGTCGGCGAGACCGATGTAGTCGTAACCGATCGCTTCCAGAACAGCTCGCCACATCACGAATTGATCGTCATCCATGGTCATGTTCAGGAAGCAGCCGCTCGCTTCCTTTTCTTCCCCGGAACCGCCTGTCAGATAGGGCAGAAAGAGAACGCCGTTGCTGCCGGCCGGTACTTTGGCCGCACCGGCCGAGAGCGGGGCGTAGTAGCTGCCGTCTTCGGATTTCTGACAGACGTTGTCTTTGAACCAACGCAGGGATAGACCGCCGGTTCGGACAAAGCCCCAATAAAAATAGGTATCGGGCAGGGTACCGGAGTTAAAGATCAGACCGGTACCGGGCTGGGAGAGAGCCGGCACAATCCCCGAGGTGGAAACACAGAACATGGCACAGGTTCCGGCCACATCAACTCCTTGATTGGCTTCGAAAATTCCGGAGCCGAGCATGGACTGCATGGTGTCTCCCGCTCCGCCCAGAATAGGAATGCCGGCCGGCAGACCGGTTTCGGTTGCGATCTTGTCGCACAGCGTCCCGACGATGTCCCAGGGTTTCACGATGCGAGGCATATAACGCCGATCAATGCCCAGAATGGCCAGCTGTTCGGCGGACCAGGCTTTTTTCTGCACGTCGTAGCCGAGTCCCCAGCCGGACATGGCTCCCCAATCGATAAAGGCATCTTTCGCGGTCAGACCGGCAAGATGCATCAGAATATAGGGGGCATTATGAACGAACTTCACGCCGTCTTGCTGGAAGTCCCGGTTGTGTTTGAGGAGCCAACGGGCAAACATGGCGGGGAACATCGGAGAGGCCACGGGGTTGCCCGTTTCTCGTCCCCAAATGTCCAGATTCATGGCGTTGACGGTTTCAACGTCATCCGTCGTTCGGGAGTCGAGATAGTTGATATAGGGGGTGATGGCATCGCCGTCGGCGTTGATGCCGACAATGCCACAGATGATCCCGTCGCCCATAATGGAACGGATGGCTTTCGGATCTCGTCCCATTTCCTTCAGTGACTCGACACAGGCTTTCATCGAGCGGACCGTGATATTGAAAAACTCGTCCGCGCTCATTTCTACCCAGCCCGGATTGGGGTAGGTGAGATGTGTGGGCAGGCTGTGGCTGGTTAAGCATTGAAAGTTTTCGTCGTAAACCGCAACTTTCACACTTTGTGTACCGGCATCAAAGCCCATATACAGTTTTTCCATTGATCATTTCTCCGTTATAAGAGGGTGGGCTTTGTATTGTAATGACAGTTTTTTTCCTTAGACGGGATGAAAAACCTGGAAACAAGAAAAGAGGCGGACGGCTCGGGGGCGAGGGTAAAAAGTGCGGAAACCTAATTTGCTAAAATTAGCAGATTGCGGTGTCCCTGTACGGATGACCGCGATTTTTATTGTATTGAGCGATTGAACGAGAAGATTTCATGGCGAAGACGAGCGTGAAGAATGAAGAATACGGTGTGTCATCCATTCGGGTGCTGAAGGGGCTCGAGCCCGTGAAGCAACGCCCCGGGATGTATACCTTAACCGACAACCCTTTGCATATTGTGCAGGAAGTCATCGATAATGCAACCGATGAAGTGTTGGCGGGTTTCGGTACGCGAGTTGAAGTCACGCTGCAGGCTGACGGCGGTATTACCGTTGAAGACAACGGACGCGGTATTCCGACCGGGATTCATCCGGAGGAAAAGGTTCCTGTCATTGAGCTTGTTTTCAGTCGACTGCATGCCGGGGGTAAATTTTCCAAGAGTGACGGATCCGGCCCCTATTCCTTTGCCGGCGGGCTTCATGGTGTCGGTGTAGCCGTCACCAATGCGCTTTCGTCCAGTCTGTCCGTCACGGTGTGGCGCGACGGCGAAGAATCCACGATGTCCTTTGCCGACGGTGAGGTGCGGGAGAAACTGTCACAGAAGCGTTCTCCTCGTCCGAAATCTCAGACAGGCACGCGGGTAACGGCTTATCCTGATCCCCGATATTTTGATTCTCCCAAGATTCCCGAGGAGGCCCTGATCCGCCTGTTGCGATCCAAGGCCGTTCTGTTGCCCGGATGCGAAGTGGTGTATCGCAACGAAAAAAAAGGAACGCAGGAAGTCTGGAAATATGACGGCGGCCTTGGGGAATATCTTGAAAGCGAAGTGATCGGCGAGCCCGTCATCCCTGCGTTTGAGGCCAAAGGTTATGCCACGGATGAGACCGAAGGTTTTGCTGTCGGCGAAGGCGCGTCTTGGGTGGTGATCTGGACGGCAGAGGGGCCCCTGAAGCGCGAAAGTTATGTCAATCTGATTCCGACCGTCTCCGGCGGGACCCATGAGGCCGGTCTTAAAGACGGGCTTTATCAGGCCATGATGGCGTTTATGCAGGCTTATGGTCTGCAGACCAAAAACGTGAAGATTCTCTCGGAAGACGTCTTCAGCCGAGCCAGTTTTGTGTTGTCGACAAAGGCTCTGGATCCTCAGTTTCAGGGGCAGACCAAAGAAAAACTGACCAGTCGGGAAACGATGAAGCTCGTCAGTGGCTTTGTGAAGCCTCAGTTTGAGTTCTGGCTTAATGATCATATCGAAGAGGGCAAGAAGCTTGCCGAGCTGATCATTTTTCAAGCTCAGGCTCGCCAGCGCCAGGCGACCAAATACCGTAAAAAGAAATCCTCGACCGTTGCCGTTTTACCGGGAAAACTGACGGACTGCGAGTCCGATGACATTGCGATCAACGAACTCTTTATTGTGGAAGGCGATTCGGCCGGCGGATCTGCCAAAGCCGGTCGAAACAAGGAATTTCAGGCGATTTTGCCCCTCAGAGGTAAAATTCTGAATACCTGGGAGGTCGATGCCGACAAAATTTTCAGTTCGGATACGGTTCACGATATTGCCGTGGCGATCGGCGTGGATCCGCATCACGAAGACGGCAATCCGGATCTGAAGGGATTGCGTTACGGCAAGATTTGCATCCTCTCCGATGCTGACGTTGACGGCAGTCATATTCAGGTTCTTCTGCTGACGCTGTTTTATCGTCATTTCCCGAAACTGATTGAGTTGGGACACGTGTATGTGGCAATGCCCCCGCTTTATCGCGTGGATGTGCCTAAATTCAAACGTCGCCCTGAACGCAAGCTTTATTGCCTGGATGACCGGGAACTCCAGCGCACCCTGTCGCAATTGACCAAAGAAGGCCTCTCCGAAGAGAAGCTCTCCATTTCTCGTTTCAAAGGCTTGGGTGAAATGGCTGCCAAACAGTTGGCCGAAACAACGCTCCATCCCGATACACGTCGTTTGTTGCCGGTCGGCATGGGAGGCATTACTCGGGAAGTGACTCAGGAAATAATGAATCTGTTGATGGCGACCAAGGGGGCAGACGGCCGTCGTATGTGGATGGAAGAATACGGCGACCGTGTTGAAGCCGACGTCTAAAGGAAAGAAAAATGGCCAATAGTGATGAATTGAAGGAACAGAACGTCGGACTCGAAGGTAGCCTTTTCGGCGATTGGGACGAAGAACCGTCTCAGGACGAGGAGGACGCCCTCGACACGGAGAATCGGAACGTGAACGATGAAGAGCCGGAGAGCTCAGAGGAAACTGTCGAGCCGGATGATACCGAGTGTCGGGATGCGCCGCTTGAAACTGCAGGAGACTCGAAAGAGGATCGTGCCGCTCAGTTTGGAGAGCGGTTGGAAAACGTCATGACCGGAGACGTTGAAGAAGACGGACAGCTGACACTGGCCCGTTATGCCAGCCGAGCTTATCTTGAATATGCCATGTCGGTCGTCAAAAGCCGTGCGCTGCCCGACGTGGCGGACGGTCAGAAGCCCGTTCAGCGACGCATTTTGATCGACATGGAGCGGATGGGAGTGAAAGCCGGTGCCAAGGCGGTGAAGTCGGCCCGAGTGGTCGGTGACGTGCTCGGTAAATACCATCCCCACGGAGACCAGTCGGTTTATGACGCCATGGTTCGTATGGCACAGAACTTTTCTCTGCGCTATCCGTTGGTGGACGGCGAGGGGAATTTCGGATCCCGTGACGGCGACTCCCAGGCTGCCATGCGTTATACCGAAGCCCGTCTGATGCCGATTGCTCGTCTTTTGCTGGAAGAGGTAGATACCGGGGCGATTGATTTCACGCCGAACTATGACGGCAACTTTCAGGAGCCCGTGATTCTCCCGGCTCGTCTGCCGTTTGTACTCTTGAACGGTTCGGCCGGGATCGCGGTCGGGATGGCGACGGACATTCCCTCTCACAACCTGACGGAAGTGGCCAATGTCTGTGAGCTTTTGATTGACAAGCCCGAGGCCACTCTGGATGAGGTGATGGATCTGATGCCGGCACCGGATTTCCCGTGCGGTGCTCAGATTATTTCTCCTCGCAGTGTTATTCGTGAGATTTACCGCACCGGTCGCGGAAAGTTGCGCGTTCGTGCCCGATATCACTTTGAGGAGCTGGCCAGAAATCAGTGGCAGCTGGTGGTGGATGAACTGCCGCCGGAATCGTCGTCCCAGAAGGTGCTGAACGAAATCGAAGCCATTACCAATCCGACGCCCAAAAATAAGAAGGACAAGCGCCCGGTTTCCGCGAAGGTACTGCAGGCCAAGGCGGCCATGCTCGCTTTGCTCGAACGCGTGCGTGACGAGTCGAGTGAAGAGCGTCCGGTTCGATTGGTGTTTGAACCGAAGACGAGCAAAATCGATCGCCAGGATTTTGTGACGGCATTATTGTCGCAAACCTCCATGGAATCGAATGTTTCGGTCAATCTGGTCATGCTTGGGATTGACGGCAAGCCTTGTCAGAAAAATCTGATTCAAATCGTGTCGGAATGGATTGAATTCCGTCTCGGAGCGGTTCGTCGTCGTTCGGCGACCCGTCTGGAAAAGGTGCTCGATCGCATTCATGTTTTGGAAGGGCGCTCTTTGGTACTGTTGAATCTGGATCGGGTGATTCAGATTATTCGTGACAGTGACGAACCCAAGCCGGCACTGATCGAGGAATTCAAGCTGACGGAGCGTCAGGCCGAGGATATTCTGGAAATTCGTCTGCGCCAATTGGCGCGATTGGCTGCCATTGCGATTGAACGTGAATTGGCCGAGCTGACGAAGGAAAAGAGCGCGTTGGAACGCATTCTGTCAAGCGATGCCGTTCTTCGCCGGACGGTTGTGAAGGAAATCCGTGAGGCAGCCAAGGAGTTCGGTGACGAACGCCGTACGCTGGTCGAAGAGGCGCAAATTCTGCAGGCCGAACAAATGATTCCGGACGAACCGGTCACGGTGATTTTGTCGAAGAAGGGTTTTGTCCGTACCCGTCAGGGGCACGATATTGATCCCGCTTCGCAGACTTATAAGGTGGGCGATGCTTTTGAACTTGCCGTGGAATGCCGAACGGTGGATGACGTGACGTTTGTGACGGACACGGGACACACGTATACCGTGAAGGTTTCGGTATTGCCGGGCGGTCGCGGCGACGGTCTCCCGCTCTCATCCTTTGTCGATTTGGACAAGGATATGAAGAAGTTTGTCGGTGTTTTCACCGGAGCCGGCGAGGAAGACATTGTTTTCGCATCAACGGACGGTTTCGGTTTCGTCTGTCAGGTGAAGGATCTGAAGAGTTCCGTCCGTGGCGGACGTACGTTCGTCAGGCTGAACGAGGGGGCAAGCCTGTTGCCGGTGATGACGGGGCTGCCTGAGAAAACGCATGTGGCCTGTCTGTCGGCCCGCGGACGTCTGATTGTGTTTGACGCCAATGAACTGAGGCGTCTGACCAACGGCGGATTGGGGGTGATGCTGATGAAGCTCGATGCCGGTGAGTCCCTGTTGGATGCGACTCTGGTCGACGAATCCGGGGTGATTGTCAGCGGCACGGGCCGTGGCGGGAAAAAGCGTGAAACGCTGATTTCCAAACGTTCGCTCGCTGACTATATCCTGCATAGGGCGCGAAAAGGGCGGACTGTTCCGGTCTCCTGGCAGACGGAGCGTGTCATGGCGGCGGGAGCCGCTCAGGAGAAGGCTCCCTGCGCCGAGAGCGAAGGAAAAACGGCGGATCTGGTGATTGCCTTGGAGGATGAGGCACCGCGACTCCTCTAAAGTCCGACGTTGCTTTTTTTTGTTTGAGTCAGGCGCCTCTCCGTCCGGAGGCGGAGAGGTGTTTGTCCCGGTTGTTTATGAAAATCTTGTTCTCACGATTTGTCAAAAGTCTTTCGGTTCGACTGTTGTTGCTCACCTTAATTTGGGTGAGCTTCATCTCGACGACGGTTGCATATACGATGCTGCTGAACTGGGAGCTTGAAGCCAGCAGTGCGGCGACCAAGATGATCGAAGAGATGCGTTACCGTTCTTTTCGTGCAGCACTCTTTGCTCAGAAACAATATCCGGAGCAGGAGTTTCGTGAGGAAGTGGATCTCTTTACAAACCATATTGCCTTGCTTGAAAAGGGAGACAAATGGAAGCCTCTGATGATGCCGGATACACCGGAAGTACAGGAGGCGTTTAAAGGCGTGGTGTATTGCTGGGCCGAGAACCTGCGACCGAAATTTTTCGAAGCCAGACAGAGCGGACAGCCGGTATCCATGCAGGATGTGACGATTTTTGTCGAGCAGCTCTCGATGTTGGCCAAACATATTGAAGCGACCCGGGCCGGCTATCTCTGGCAATTGCGCTATCTCCAGGCCTTGTTGATTCTCTTGGGGATCGGAAGTTTGTTTGCCATTGAGTATCTTCTTTTCAGATGGGTTATCCGTCCGTTGAAAAATCTGGGGGCGGGGATTGACAAACTCTGGGTCGGAGACCTGAACGTGCGGGTGCAGCCGGCTTGTGACGATGAAATCGGACAGATTACCGAAGGTTTCAACAAGATGGCCGAACGTTTGAGAGATTCCTATGAAAATCTCGAACAGAAAGTGGCGGATAAGACCGCTTCCGTAGAGGAAAAGAACAATCATCTGACACAGCTCTATGAAATGACGTCCTATCTGGCACATCGTCAGGACATTGATGATATTTTCGAGGGCTTCCAGAACCGCGTGCTGGGGTTGACGTTGGCTGATGCCTGTTTGGTGCAGCTCAAGGACGAAAAAGATGATGTACTTGGCGTGGCCGCTTCGCACGGAATTGCCGGCGATGTTTTGAAAGCCGTGAACGACTGGCACGATGCCGTGATTCCGGCCGAACAGATATTGGATAAGTCGTATCCGATCTTTTTACGTCTCTCCGAGATGCAGGGAGAGTATTCGTCGGTGTTCGTGAGCGCCGGTTTTCAACAGTGCTACTGTTTTCAGATACGCAGCTCCAATGTGAAGGGAATTTGTACGCTCTTTTATAAAACGCGCTATCCCCTGCCGGCTCCTCGGATGCGACTGATGGAAAGTTTTTCGACGCATTTTGCCGTGGCCATTGAAAATACCAGACTGAGCGCCAGAGACGAGCAGTTCGCTATTGTGCAGGAACGGCAGCTTTTTTCTCAGGGGTTGCACGATTCCATTGCTCAAACCCTGTCTTTTTTGAATCTGCAGACGCAGTTTTTGAGCGATGCCATTCGCAACGACGATCTGCTCCTGCGGGATGAATCGCTGGAGAATATCCGAGAGGGTGTGCAGGAGTGTTACGTCGACGTGCGTGAATTGTTGGTGAATTATCGGGAAAAATTACACAAGACCAACTTTATCGACGGGGTGAGAACGGTTATTCAACGTTTTGAAACTCAGTCTCATGTGGAGGCCACTCTGCGAGTGAGCGGGGAGGGCGTGGAACCGGATCCCCGTCAGAAGCTGCAGATTATTTTTATCATTCAGGAAGCGCTCTCAAACGTTCGCAAGCATGCGCAAGCGGACAATGTGGATGTTCGAATCGAGAACGAAAAGGACTTGACGGTCACCATTCTTGACGATGGCGTCGGAATTGACAGTGATATTGTGGAAATTAAGAAAGGCCGTCATGTCGGATTGTCGATTATGGCCGAGCGTGCGGCTCGTATCGGTGCTACGGTGACGGTGACCAGAGCCTCCCCGATCGGAGGAACGCGCGTGACGTTGTCGCTGAAAGAAGAAGCCCGCCGGCTTAGCTGAAATAAGCTCGATCCATGCCGGCCGAATCAAGCGAGACCGGTCACGCAACTCCGCTTGCCGAGAGGGAAGCGGAGCAAGAAACTGTCAAGAACCGTTGACGAACTGTGGCGGTCGTCATTCTCCTGACTTTGACAGTTGGAAGTTCGCAATGTCTGTGTAACAGGGCTTTCGGTTC
>Magnolia_p2__coassemble_2161_pt1 | contig 10580 bp, 7 predicted proteins | sample Magnolia_p2__metabat2_high_PE_017 | metagenome-assembled genome bin Magnolia_p2
CCCGCCCATCACCGAGCGTCTGACTTTACGGAACTAGATTTGCACAATTTGGGAGAAAGAGTAGCCTGTCTCGGGCTGCTCTTTTTTTGTATGGAAAAATCGTTCCTCCCCGATGAAAGCGATTCCCTTTATAGGAGCGGCTTGGTTTTTGTACCGTTGCCAACTCTTCTCATAACGAATCAAGGGCTGCTGAATTTTGGATTCAGCAGCCCTTGATGTGAGCTCGTCAGATATGCTCCTTTTCAGGAGCCCGGCAAAAAAACCGGATTAATAACGATGATTTTCCAGAGCCGCAATACGCTCTTCAATCGTCGGATGGGTAGCAAACAGAGAGCCGATCCCGCCGGAAATACCAAAGCCCTTGACAGCTCCGGGAAGTTCGTTGGCTTCCACACCGCCCAAGCGGCGAAGAGCGTTGATCATCGGCTGTTCGCTGCCCATGATACGGGCGGCACCGGCGTCGGCATGGAATTCGCGATAGCGCGAGAAAGCTGCCACCACCATGCCGGCCAGGAAGCCGAAAGCGATATCCAGCACGATGCTCGTGACGTAGTAACCGATCCCCGGTGCATCGTCTTCATTGCGAAGAATCTGACGGTCAACAACCCAGCCGATCAGTCGGGAAGCGAACACAACAAACGTATTCAGCACACCCTGCAAAAGGGTCTGCGTGACCATATCACCATTCTTGACGTGAGAAAGCTCGTGTCCCAAAACAGCTTCGACTTCATCACGGTTCATGATCTGCAGAAGCCCCGTCGACACAGCCACCAGGGCATGAGAGGCGGAAGGACCGGTTGCAAAGGCGTTGGGTTCGCCGTCATAAATACCGACTTCCGGCATCGGGATACCGGCCTTGGCACTCTGACGGGCAATAACATCCACCAAATAGGCTTCAAGACCGGGCTGCGGATTACGAGTATCGATCATCTGCAGACCCATGGTCATTTTGGCCATCTGCTTACTCATCAGCAAGGAGATGAAAGAACCGGTAAAACCGATCACCATCGAGAAAATAAAGAGAGTACCGATATTGAGGGACTTACCCGACATCGTCCCAAAGTTGACGCCGAACACCATCTGAACGATGGTGAGAACCACCGAGAGCATCAGAAAAATGGCAAGGTTGGCAAGAACCAGAAGGCCGATGCGCTTAAACATAATTTTCCACTGTCCTTTTATTTTGATAGGAAATTGTGAGCGATAGGTAGGAACGGACGTGGGCATCATCATCGCTCGGATAGCCCAAACGTCGGTTGAAGAGTATTTATTTTATTGAGTGAAGAGCTTTCTATCCATGTTAGAAAGCCCTCCAATTGTAACGAAGCTTAGTGCCGGGGCTTTGCATCCTCAAGACGTCGGGGCGGGAAACTGTCCCACGCACCGCACCCCAAACAGTGCCAGGAAAAATTCGAAGCCAGAAAACCGCATTTGGCGCACTGGTATCTGGCGAGACGGCGGGAATGCCGTTGCAAAAGCGTACTTAAGAGCTTGGTCTGCTGATCCCCGGGATTTTCCTTCAAACGCAGAGCAATCAGCGTGGAAAACGCAGACAGGCTCGGATGTTCGCTGAGAATCCCCACCACAGAAGAGGCCGCCACGGCATTTCCTTCCAAAGCGGCAATACGGTTGATGCATTCTTCCATCACGTCAATGCCGGAACTTTCAGCCAGTGCGTGATGCAATAAGGCAATCGCTTCGTTCTTCTCGCCGGCATCGAGCATGGCATCGGCAATCTTGCCAACAACCAGCGGAAGATAATCCGGATGTTGTTCCATCACGTCGGTCCAAATTGCCAGCGCTCGCTCACGTTCACCCAGCGCAGCGGAAACCGCACCGGCCAAAACATTGGCTCTGACACTGGTCGGACATTTCATGACGGCATTTCTGACGTGCTCATCCGCCAATTCCAGATTTTTACGTCGGACGGCAGTTTCAGCCAGTTCACAGTAGTAGTGAGAAATTTCCTGCGCACGATCTTCCCCGCCACGGGCTTCCAGTTGCCGGGCGACATCGATGGCCGCCGTCCACTCGTGTTCGGTACAGTAAATCGTCAGCAGGGCGCGCAACGCATCCAGATGCTCGCTCGGATTTTCCAGCAGACGACGGTAAGTAGCCTCCGCACGGTCAAAAAGTCCGGCACGAAGATAATCCTCTCCGAGTTCTCTCAAAGCTTTCACACGGTCCTTTTCCGGAATATCCTCGCGGTTGACCAGGTGGTTGTGCAGTTTGATGGCACGTTCAAACTCTCCCCGACGGCGGAAAAGCGTTCCGAGAACATGATGCAACTCAATCAGCTCGGGATCGAGCCGAACAACTTCGATAAAGGAATCGATGGCTTTATCGGGATGTTCGCTCATCAACAGCGTCACACCGCGGGAATAGGCCTCGGGAATCGTACGGCTGTGAATCAGCTCTTCACGCACACTGTGACCACGAGCCCACCAACCGGCCGCAAATAAAATCGGAATCAGTACCAGGTACCAAAGTTCGAAGTCCATAGGTTGTCTATTCTGAATTCGGGAATAAGATACAGCGCATTCTTGCATGCTCGGCAACAGAAAACAATGAATCTGTTCCGAATGCATCAATTCAGCAAAAAAGTTTTCTGAAAATGAAAAGACTGCCGGCACATACATGCGGCAGTCTTTTCATTTTCAGTTCCTTCGAACCGTACGGTCCGAAGGAACCGGAGCTTTACTCGGAACGGGCCTTCTCTTCGACGAGTCGCTGAAAATCGACCGTTTCCCGCATCGCCTTCCCGGCACGGAAATGCACCGTATAACGAGGCGGGACGTCTACCGTTTTCCCACTGAGGGGATTACGGCCGCGACGGGCGGGACGATATTTCACAGCAAAGGTTCCAAACCCGCGAATTTCAATACGATTTCCATCGATCAAAGCATCTTCGATCGTGGTAACGATCGTCGACACAATTCGCTGGCAGGTTCTCTCGGGAATATCAAGCCGTTCGGCAAGTTCACTCACCAACATGGATCTGATCATGGTTTCACCCATGGCATCCTCCTATCGGTGAAGATTACTTCTGTTCGAGCTTGGCCTTGAGCAGAGCACCGAGATTCGTCGTACCGGCGTTGGCGTCGGAGTTGAGACGATCGAGGGCGTCACGAGCTTCGGCAGCGTCCTTAGCCTTGATGGAGAGCTGGATGCTGCGGTTCTTACGGTCGAGGTTCGTGATGAGAGCTTCGAGCTCGTCACCAACGTTGAGACGCGTCGTGGCATCGTCAACACGATCCGTAGCGATTTCGCTGGCGCGGAGGTAGCCTTCGACTTCGTCGCCGAGGTCGATGATGGCGCCCTTGGCGTCAACGGACTTCACCGTGCCCTTGACGAGGGTGTTCTTGTCGTGCGTGGAAGCAAACGTGGAGAACGGATCGCCACCGAGCTGCTTGATGCCGAGGGAGATACGTTCACGTTCCGTGTCGATAGCGAGAACGACAGCTTCAACTTCGTCGCCCTTCTTGTACTTGCGGACGGCATCTTCACCGGATTCGTTCCAGGAGAGGTCGGACAAGTGGACGAGGCCGTCAATGCCGCCGGGGAGACCGATAAAGACACCGAAGTCGGTGATGGACTTGATCTGGCCGGCAACCTTGTCGCCCTTCTTGTAGGACTGAGCGAAATCTTCCCAGGGATTCGGCTTGCACTGCTTCATGCCGAGGGAGATGCGACGACGTTCTTCATCGATGTCGAGGACCATGATTTCAACTTCGTCACCGAGCTGAACAACCTTACGCGGATCAACGTTCTTGTTCGTCCAATCCATTTCGGAAACGTGGACGAGACCTTCGATACCGGCTTCGACTTCAACGAAGGCACCGTAATCGGTGATGTTCGTAACCTTGCCGAAGAGACGGGTACCCTGCGGGTAGCGACGGGCGATACCGACCCAGGGATCTTCGCCGAGCTGCTTGAGACCGAGGGAAACGCGGTTCTTTTCCTTGTCGAACTTGAGAACCTTGGCTTCGAGTTCCTGACCAACCTGAACGACTTCGCTCGGGTGGCGGACGCGACGCCAGGCGAGGTCCGTGATATGGAGAAGACCGTCGATACCGCCGAGATCAACGAAAGCACCGTAGTCGGTGATGTTCTTGACGATACCCGTAACGATGGCACCTTCAACGAGGGTTTCGAGAAGCTTGGCGCGTTCTTCACCCATGTTGGCTTCAACAACAGCGCGACGGGAAACAACAACGTTGTTGCGCTTGCGGTCGAGCTTGATAACCTTGAATTCGAAGGACTTGCCTTCATACGGCGTCGTATCCTTAACCGGACGGGTGTCAACGAGGGAACCCGGGAGGAAGGCACGGATGCCGTTGGTCATGACGGTGAGACCGCCCTTGACCTTGCCCGTAACCGTACCGGTAACGAGGTCACCAGTTTCGAGAGCCTTTTCGAGGTTCATCCAGGCGGCGAGGCGCTTGGCCTTGTCGCGGCTGAGGATCGTGTCACCGTAGCCGTTTTCGACGGATTCGATGGCGACGGAAACGAAGTCGCCCGGCTGGACGGTCACTTCACCGTTGTCATCCTTGAATTCGTCGATGGAAACGTAGGATTCGCTCTTGAGGCCGGCATTCACGACGACGAAGTTGTAGTCAACGCGAACAACTTCAGCGGTGATGACAGCGCCCTGGCGCATTTCCTGCTGAGCAAGGCTTTCGGCAAAAAGCTCGGCGAAGGATTCGGACATTTTGGTTTCGTTGGTCATTATGGATAATGATGAAATAAGCACACCCGCCAAAAAACAACTTTTCTTTGGGTGGAGTTGATAAAAAGAGCCGCCGATTTTTCGGCGACTCCGGAAAAAATTCGAAGGGGTATTCTACGACAATTATTGAGCGCCGTTCCACCAACTGAGCACTTTTTTTACGACTTCTTCGATTCCCATCTCGGAAGTATCCAGAATTCGTGCATCTTCTGCCGGTTTCAGCGGTGCCGTAGCCCGTTTACTGTCTCTTCTGTCACGCTCTTCAAGATCGGCCGTCAGCGCCGCCAAATCGGCCTGCTCGCCTCTTCCTATCAGCTGTTTATATCGACGTTCGGCGCGCACTCTGGCCGACGCAGTCATAAAAACTTTGAGACGCGCGTTCGGGAAAACCACCGTCCCCATATCCCGTCCGTCGGCAACCAATCCCGGATGAGCGGCTGCTTTTTTCTGAAGCTCAAAAAGGGCGGCGCGAACCCCCGGAATCACCGCCACTCGGCTGGTCATCGCGCTGACTTCCTCGGAACGGATCGCCGTCGTCACATCTTCTCCATTCAAATAGATACGGCCGTCTCGGAAAATCGGAGCAAGTTTTTCAGTCAAGGCCGTGAGAGATTCGACATCCTCAGGAGAAACGCCGGACTTCAGTGCGGCCAACGTCGCGATACGGTACAAGGCGCCGCTGTCAAGATAATGAAAGCCGAGGGCGGCAGCCACGCGTTCCGCAATGGTTCCCTTTCCGCTGGCGGCGGGACCATCGATCGTGATGACAGGAATAGACTGGTCAGACATGAATCACCAATGAAGTTACTAATTCGTTCAGATTGAGCCGAAATCACACGACTCCCGACGGGAGAGTCCTCCCGGGACAAAGCAGCGGTTTGAAGCGGAATGTTCACACCCCGTTACAGCCGCCTCCGGAGCAAATTTTATCCTGTATGACGACAGGCAAAGTCTTTCATTAATGCCGAGAGTTTTTCGACGGCGTCAAAAGGCATCGCATTGTACAAAGAAACTCGCAATCCGCCACGTGACGAGTGCCCAGCAACATTGATCATCCCTCGAGCTTCCGCCTCCTTGATAAAGTCGTCGGTCAGTTCGTTTTTTCGAAGAGAAAAGACAATATTCATCCGACTGCGAAATGCCGGCGGGATATCACAGACGTACACAGAGGAACAGGCATCGATCGTTTCATAGATGAGACCGCTTTTCTCTCGAGCGCGTCGATCCATTTCACGCAATCCCCCCTGATTTTCCACCCAACGAGCCATCAGCAGTGCGACATAGAACTGAAACACCGGAACCGAATTCGGCACACTGTCCGTTTTCGCATATTTCATCCAGTCCAGCATCAAAGGAATCGGAGCGCTTTTTTCACGGAGCAGATCGCGCCGAACAATCAGCACAGAAAGACCTGAAATACCGAAATTTTTCTGCATTCCCGCCCAAATTGCGCCGTACTCCGACACGTTGACCGGGCGACTCATAAAGTTGCTCGACATGTCCGCCACTAAAATCACCCCGGGACTTTTCATCTTCGGAGGAGCGGAAAATTCCGTCCCGTCAACGGTCTCGTTATCGCAGAAATAGACGTAATCGATACGATCGTCCGTCTCAAATGACTCCGTCGGCAGTTCGCGACCGTTTCCCTTCCAAAGCGTCACCGCCCTGGAAAGACGTGCGCACTCTTCCATAGCCAGTTCCGACCACTTGCCAGTTACAACATATCCGCCGAAACCCTTTTCCGTCATCAGATTCAGCGGTACCATCGAAAACTGCTGACGACCTCCGCCCGGACAAAAGACGATCTCATAGTTGTCAGGCACCGACATCAGAGAGCGGATCCTATCCTTCAATTCCCGACGAATAACGTTAAACACGGGAGAGCGGTGATTCGTTTCAAGAATCGAATACCCATGTCCCTCGAAGTCAATAACAGCATCCCGTATGTCTTCAAGCACACTCAGGGGAAGCATGCTTGGTCCGGCGGCGAAATTTATCTTTCGAGTCATCATTATTCTCTCCCAACAGAATCGATGGCCGACTATCGTATTGAGAAAAAGGATGCGAACATCCATCCGCATCCTTTTTTCAGTTACAGGACTCTTCCTCCGTTCGAAGAAAGACTCTGTCAGTCTGTCTCGGTCATCTCCCGAGTCGTCTCTTCCGACGGCACTTCCTCAACGCCCTCCTCTTCGGCGTCTTCGTCGGCTGTTCCATGAATGCGGCGCAACGAAGCGAGCGTATCCTCTCCGTCCCCAAGATCAATCAGCTTGACCCCTTGGGTATTGCGTCCCACCACAGAGATCTGAGCGGCTTCCGTGCGAACGACCTTCCCCCCCGTCGAGAGCATCATGACTTCATCGTGCTCTTCCGTCAACACAGCAGAGACAACCCGGCCGTTACGTTCGGACGTACAGATGGAAATCAACCCCTTGGTTCCGCGTCCGTGACGAGAATATTCGCTGAGCGGCGTCCGCTTTCCATAGCCGTTTTCCGTAGCCGTCAGCACAAAACGGGTATTTTCATCAACCGTGCTGTCGCAGACAATCAGACCGATCACTTTCTGGCTGTCATCCAAACGGATACCGCGGACACCGTGAGAATTGCGTCCCATCGAGCGTACGTCGTTTTCATCAAAGCGAACACACTTGCCGGCATCGCTGAATACCATCGCATCGCACTGACCGTTGGTAATCGCCACCCCGACGAGCGACTCGCCTTCTTCGAGAATGGTCGCGATCAACCCCTTCACACGGGCATTTCTGAAAGCCGAGAGAGGCGTTTTCTTCACCGTCCCCTGATCCGTGGCCATAAAGACAAAGTGGTCGTCGTCATATCCTTGAATCGGCAGGATGAAGGAAATCTTTTCTTCCTCTTCGAGTGGCAGAAGATTCACAATCGGACGACCGCGGGCACTGGATTTGCCTTCGGGCAACTCGAACACATCGATCGGATATACCCGACCGGCTGTCGAGAAGCAGAGAATGATGTCGTGCGTATTGGCGATAAAGAGTTCTTCAACTTCATCGTCTTTAGTCATTTCCTGGACTTTTCGTCCCTTGCCGCCGCGCGTCTGAGCATTGTAGTCGGAGAGCTCCTGACTCTTGATATAGCCACCGCGGGAAATGGTCACCACCATGTCTCGACGGGGGATCAGATCACGCTTATCGAAATTCGGATCGCCCATCAGATCAATGGTCGAACGTCGTTCATCGCCATATTCGGTACGGATAGATTCAAGTTCTTCAGCGATGATGGCATTGACACGTTCAGGACGGGCCAGAATATCCAAACAGTCTGAAATCTGACGGAGCATCGCTGCATAATCAGCACGGACCTTGTCCTGTTCGAGACCGGTCAAGCGACGCAGGCTCATGGCGAGAATATTGTCAATCTGAGCCTTCGTCAGATAGTAGAGACCGTCAGGCTGAATGCCTCGCGACGAATCCATATCTTCTGGATAGTAACGATGCATTTCTTCAACACTGCGATTGGCGAGCTCTTCAGCGAAAACCATCGGCCAGCCGCGGCTGAACAAAGACACGGCCGCTTCGGCAGGCGTCTTTGCGCCTCGGATGATACGGATAAACTCGTCCAGATTCGAGAGAGCCACCGCCTGACCTTCCAGCAAATGCCCCTGAGCACGGTATTTTCCAAGACGGAATACAGTACGGCGCGTCACTACTTCACGACGGTGCGACAAGAAGTGAATGATGATCTGTTGCAGATTGAGCAAAGTCGGCTGACCGTCAACAAGAGCCACCATATTCATGCCGAAACTTTCCTGCATCTGAGTCTGCTTGTAGAGGTTGTTCAGCACAACTTCCGGCATCGCCCCCTGCTTCAGGTCGATACAGATACGGATCTTTTCGGAAGATTCGTCGCGCATTTCCGCAATGCCTTCGATCTTCTTTTCGCGCATCAGCTCGTGCATCTTTTCATACATCACGCGCTTATTGACCATATACGGTATTTCGTCAACCACGATACGCGTACGATCACGACCGAATTCTTCATAATGGACACGGGCACGCATCACAACACGGCCGCGCCCCGTGCGATAGCCCTGATGAACGTCGCTGATCCCGAAAATAATGCCACCGGTCGGGAAGTCCGGGGCGGGAATCAGACGAATCAAATCCTCAATAGAGCAGTCCGGATGATGAAGCTGATGCAGACAGGCATCAACCGTTTCATTGAGATTGTGCGGCGGAATATTCGTCGCCATACCGACTGCAATACCGGAAGATCCGTTGATCAGCAGCTGAGGCAGTCGAGAAGGCAATACAACGGGTTCCTTCTCGGAATTGTCAAAGTTCGGAACGAAATCGACGGTATCTTCATTAATATCTGCCAGCATTTCACTGGCAATCTTTTCGAGACGAACTTCCGTATAACGCATGGCAGCCGGGCTGTCACCGTCGATGGACCCGAAGTTACCCTGGCCGTAGACAAGCGGATAACGCAGAGAGAACGGCTGAGCCATACGGACAATCGTCATGTAGGCTGCCTGGTCACCGTGAGGATGGTATTTACCGAGAACTTCCCCAACCACACGAGCCGCCTTCTTCGTCGGATTATGGTGGGTGTTCTTGATTTCGTTCATGGCGTAGAGCACACGACGGTGAACGGGCTTCAAACCGTCTCGAACATCAGGAAGCGCACGACCGACAATCACGCTCATGGCGTAATCGAGGTACGAACGTTTCATTTCCGTTTCAAGAGAAATCGGCAGCAACTCGTGTGCGACCGAAAGCGAAGAGCCCTGAGCCGGCGTTTCCGCATCTTCAGCGTCTACAACTTCCACGTCCGGCAGGTTTTCTTCCTTGTTGTCTTTTTCGTCCATGAACCATTCCTCTGGATACGAGCGCATATGCAGGTCATCTGCGCCGTTTCATTGATTTGCTCCGGTGAAATTCCGGTGTGTCGACACAATTGTCGAACCCTCGCGCCACTACCTTTATCGAGGACGGGCACATCGAGGATAAACGCTTAATTTTACCAGTTTTTCCACCGTTCCCCCTGTCCTCCCTCGGACCGCTCGCTTCAAACCACCTACCTCCGACAGAGCGCTCTTTAGTGAAGGCGGTCGTGCCCCTCGACAGTCCTCGTCATACGTCCGAGAGAACCCATCACTCTTTAGCGTTTTTTTCAATACGGAGAATTCAGGGTTTTCCTGCGTATTTTCTTCTGTCAACTCACGTTATAGAAGCATGAGGTATGATATGTGGTTCGATATTCCCTTCGTAGAAAGTCATTTCTTTCGTTAGGGATTTTCATGCTTAAAACATACTGCACCTCCGTTGCTGTTGGAGATACAAGAATCCCTAACCTCTCTAGGCAAAATCATCTTTTCGGTGTATCCTACCCTAGGAGAAACGGAGTCATACTGTTTCTGTGGTGATCTTGTTGGTTGTCTGTTACGTTTGCGTACAATCGATTCGTCCACCCGTTTAAGCTTATTTTTTGAGGAAAAAAATAATGAAGACTTCTCTGAAGATTGGCAGCCTTGTTGCTGCGATGATGCTGGCGGTGTCGGGTGCTTCCTTCGCTGCCGAACAGGCTTGCCCGTACGTCCACGCTGGTGACGGCACGGTTTTGAAGAGCGGCTCCGGCCTCTGCGTGCACACCGGTTACTGGACTCCGGCTCTTGCCGAAGCTCAGGGTATCGACGGTCACGGTTGCGCCTGTGATGCCGACATTCTTGGCGAAGTTTGCACTCCCAAGGAAGTTGTCGCTCCTGCTCCCAAGGCCGCCGAAAAGGTCACCTTCTCTGCCGACATGCTCTTTAACTTCGACCGCACCACGTTGAAGCCCGAAGGCAAGGCCATCCTCGACGATCTCGTCTCCC
>Magnolia_p2__coassemble_2192_pt1 | contig 10405 bp, 5 predicted proteins | sample Magnolia_p2__metabat2_high_PE_017 | metagenome-assembled genome bin Magnolia_p2
CCGTGCGTTCAGCGAAGGATGTGAATTAAACACCTCTGGAAAACGCTTGTCAAGCGTTTTCCAGAAAATACCGCATTTACGGTATCAATCACTTTGTTTTTCTGTCATCCCCAACAGTTTCAGCATTTCGGCCTCGTCGATCACGACGACCCCTAGTGCCTGAGCTTTTTCTAGTTTCGACCCGGCCTCAGCGCCGGCCACCACATAATTTGTTTTTTTGCTGACAGATCCGGAAACTTTTGCTCCGGCCGCAATCAACAGATCCTTCGCTTCATCTCGAGACAATGTCGGCAACGTTCCTGTCAAGACAAATGTTTTGCCACCAACTTCGCTGACCGTCTCCCTTCGCGAAACCGCCGGCCACCGGACACCGGCTTCCAGCAATTCGCCAATCACCTTCTGATTGTGCGGTTCACTAAAGAAGGCCGCCACACTTTCGGCAATAATGCCCCCCACATCATCGACAGTCATCAGTTCTTCTAACGAGGCCGTTTCCAAAGCTGTCAACGTTCCAAAATGCTGAGCCAGACTTAACGCGGTTGCTTCACCGACATGGCGGCAGCCGAGTGCAAAAATAAAGCGTGCAAAACTTGTTTCTTTCGCCTTTTCTATGCTTGCAATCAGATTCGCTGCCGCCTTGGGGCCCATGCGCCTTTGCACGCGCTTTTTCGTTTCATCCTGTTTATTCAGAGGAGCGGTCAGCATCTCCGGTGTCAAACGGAATAAGTCTGCGATAGAACTCACCACTTTCTCATCAACGAGCATGTCAACGATTTTTTCGCCCAGCCCGTCTATTCCCATCGCACGACGGGATGCGAAGTGCACGATACCGAGTTTCATCTGAGCCGGACAATACAAACCCCCGGTACACCTTGTATCCTTCTCCTCCTCATCGCGTATCGTCGCACTGCCACACACCGGACACCGCGTTGGCATTTCAAAGGGCTTGGTTCCCTCCGCTCGAGCTCCGGCAATCACACGAACCACTTCAGGAATCACATCTCCGGCACGACGGACAACCACAGTATCCCCGGGGCTCAACCCCAGCGACGCGATATGATCTTCGTTATGGAGCGTTGCATTGGATACCGTCACGCCTCCGACAAAAACCGGACGCAGTCTGGCAACGGGCGTCAGTTTTCCCGTTCGCCCCACCTGTATATCGATCGCCTCGCAAACGGTTGTTGCTTCTTCCGGAGGATACTTATGTGCACAAGCCCAACGTGGCTCTCTGGACAAAAAACCCAAACGCTCTTCCAATTCAAGATCGTCCACCTTATACACAACACCGTCAATATCAAAATCCAATGTTGGTCTCAGCGTCTGGATTTCAACATGAAAAGCTTCCAGCTCTTCCGGCCCAGCCACAACCCTACGGTTTTTGGCTACAGGAAACCCCATCTCCGCCAACCTATCAAGAACACCGCTCTGCGTAAGAGCAAACCGCTCTCCTGAGACCTCTCCCAGAGCGTAGGCGTAAAAATGTAACGTACGTTTGGCGGTAATGCCCGGATCCAGTTGACGCAAAGAACCGGCCGCGGCATTACGCGGATTTACAAAGGTTTTCTGACCCGATTCGAGTTGACGACGATTGAGAGCAAGGAAATCCTCACGATGCATAATGACTTCGCCCCGGACTTCCAACACCTCAGGTACCGCGTCTCCCTTTAGCCGGAGCGGAATCGTCCGTATAGTCCTCACATTCGCGGTTACGTCCTCTCCGGTAATTCCGTCGCCTCGCGTTGCAGCCTGAACCAACACCCCCTTCTCATACCGCAGAGACACGGCCAGGCCGTCAAACTTCATCTCGCAGTTGTAAACGACCGCAGGATCATCGTCAGCGAGCTTCAGTTCGTTACGGACGCGCTTGTCAAACTCTACCGCCCCCTGCGCCGTGAAATCGGTTTCGGTATGAATCGAGAGCATCGGACGGCTGTGTACGACTTTTTCCAAATCGCTTCGTACCGCCCCTCCCACGCGCGAGGTCGGCGACGCAGGACTTTTCTTTGCCGGAAATTTTCTTTCGAGCGCACAAAGCAGATTGAATGTGCGGTCATATTCGCCATCAGAAACACTGGGCTCATCCAGAACGTAGTACTCGTAATCCCATCGCTCGATTTTTGTCGCCAACTCAGCCATGATCCGGTCGGCCTCATGGGCTTGGACTGTTTCTGCACGAATTTCGCCGGAGTAATCCAGTTCTCCTTCTGCAAAGAGCACACCGTTTTCAGACTTCATAGACATTTAGGCGCGGGGACCTCCGTTATCTGACGAAGGCGGAGGCGCCGTCCTCCCTAACAATGCGTTAATCAAAAACCTCTCCGATTGAGAGGTACGAACCGGTTCAGGCTCGTCACAGGCGAAAACGGGCATCGATACCCGTATTACAAAAAATCCCGCCCGGAGTTTGTCGAGACTCGCAGGCGGGTATGGAGAAACAAACCTTCATCCCGCTTGTTTCCATCGTTTGTACTCCCCGGAACACCGGGGATCACAGCGAAAAGCACAGGTTATGCCTGTCGCGAAAAGATCAGTTTTGCGCGTGCTGAACCGCCTTTCACACCGGCAGCGGCCATTTTTTCCAACTTCGCACTCACTTCCTCTTGAAGAATCAGAGCTCCGCCGGCATGAATCGGCTGTCGTTCACAATCAACCCAAACAGCATTCAAGTGATTGGCCAGATGATTCGCCAATTGGAAGAACTGCTTCAAATCACCGCGAACCAAACTGGCAACCGGGATATCAAAAGATAGATGCAACGTTCCGTCCGCCTCCCCACGGGAAGCAAGTGAGAGCACCGGCTCTCGTTCTTCCGGATCAAATCGGAACTCCCAACCGGAATGATCGGCCTTCTTCACAAAACCGCTTTCGCAGACCACCCGCTCCAGAAGCTCTGGCGTCATGCCGCCTTCGGCTCTCGGCACCAGCAAAATTTCGAACTGACTGTCGAAATGCTTTACAAACCGTCCGATCCTGTCGGCCAGATTCAGCATTGTCTTGAAATCAACAACCGATCGAACATCCGTACCGCTGTATGTAGCCACCTGCTCCATCGCCTGCATGTATCGGGATGCCGTCAATTCATCCAACGTCGCTGTACGGTTGGCCATTGTTACGGCCACCATAATATGATTCGATTCGTTGGGGCAATACTTAAAGGGATAGTACAGTCCGTCCTTGACCGAACGAGCCCACAACTCTACGGGCAATGCCGAAGAAATCGACATCACGTCCCGGTGCAATGCATCAACCGCACCATACGAAAAGCCCTTGGTTCCGATACTGCTCATATCCAGAACCCACTGCACGCCATAATCAAAATGCGGTTCGGCAATACCGACGAAGCCCGGCGTTTCCGGGTCGTCCTTGGTTACGTCAACGTTTTCCTGACGTTCCTTTTCCAGATCTTCGTAAATCGGCGGTTCCTCTTGCGGAACGTCCTTCGCAGGTTCAACGGCAACCTTATCGAGTTCCTCTTTAGTCGCCTCGGCCGGTGATGCCGCGATCGAAGCGGTCTGATGATTGTTGTCCATCAACACATCCGGACGTTGCTCTTCAAAAACATTATTTCTGGACCGGCGCTTCACTGAATTCTCTTCACGCCTGGAGCGCAGGAAAATAAAGCCGATCACCGCCAAAGCAACCAAGATCAGAATAATTTGTGTTTCGGTCATGAAGTTTTCTCGAAAACGAAGTCTTAACTGATAAATTGTACGCAATTCACGCCGACATTTTTACGGCATTTTCAATGTCGACGCTGACAACGCGCGAAACCCCGGGTTCCTTCATCGTCACGCCGATCAGCGCCCCCGCATACTCCATCGTCACACGGTGGTGAGTGATCATCAGGAATTGCGTATTTACCGACATTCTCTGACACATACCGGCCAGGCGAGCCTGATTGGCTTCATCCAACGGAGCATCCACTTCATCGAGCAAGCAAAACGGCGCCGGATTGAGTTTAAAGATTGCAAAGACCAGTGCCGTAGCCGTCAGTGCCTGTTCACCGCCGGAGAGCTGTTTGACAGAGACGTTTTTTTTGCCCGGAGGCTGAGCCTGGACCCAGACACCGGCCGTCAGAATATCGTCTCCCTCCCAGGATAGCGCCGCATGCCCACCCCCAAAGAGATCCTTGAATGTCGCGGCAAAATGGCTATTGACCTCTTCAAAGGTTTCCTTCATTCGCCCGCGGGTTTCCGCATCGATTTTGCGGATCGCCCCTTCAAGCGTCTCAATTCCCTTTTCGAGGTCCGATACCTGTCTGGCCGTTTCTTCAAGAATTTTTCGGACACTTTCCAGATGCTCAAGAGCGGCATGATTAACCGGGCCAAGAGCGGCAATCTGACTGACAAGATGTTGCACGCGGGCACGAACGCTTTGCGCCTTTACCGGACGCTCCAACGCCTTTTTCGCAAGTTCCCCGCGATCGGCCTCAAGTTCATCCAGACGCTCGGAAAATTGTTCGCGCAAGCTTTCTTTTACCTGACGCTCCACTCTTTTTACACCGAGAGCCTCGGTCATCGGCATCAGAGCGGACTGCCATTCGTGGATTTTCTTGCGTGCCTCTTGCACAATGCGCTCCGCCTCCGAGCGGGCATCGGTGACCGTTCTCAGACGGCACTCGGCCCGATCGACCCCATCAATGGCAGCGCGCTCGCGCTCGTTAACCGGCGTCGTGTCTGTCTCGGCCAATACTGCCTGTGCCGCAGCCAGTCTTTCCGCCTCACGGTCGAGGTCTGCTCGCAAAGCCTCAATACGCTTGCTGAGAAAGCCTCGAGCCTGTTCAAGTTGCCGTATCTGAGCCCGAGTCTGATCCGCCTCACGACGCCGACGGTTCAGTCCGTCCGTCATTTGCTTGAGTTTGTCGGACAACTGTCGAAAATCGATTTGTGCACGAGAGGCAATGCTCTTCGCCTTTTCGGACGACCTCTCCGCTTCGTCCGATCTGTCCAGCGCCTCTTCGGCCTCTGCCAGAGCTTCGTCGCGTTCGTCTTCGATTTCCTCACGGCTACGGCGAAGATCAGCCAAATGTTGCTCAACTAATGTCCGTCGGTCACGCAACGCTTTTTCCTCGGCCATCGTTTTCATCAGGGCAGCTTCCAGTCCTTTCACACGTTCCGCTGCCAGACGACCTTCTTTTTCGAGCCTTTCAACCTCGGCTTTTGCCGAAAGACGGCGTGTCTGTGCCACTCCGCTGTTTTCTTCGAGGGTATACAGACGTTCCCTAAGATTTTCAATTTCCTGCCTTCGTGAAAGCACAGAAACGTCGGGATTGTCTACCGCCCAGATATCCAGAGAAACCGAGCTCACACGGTCGCCGGACGGCGTCACCAACAGAGCACCGTCGGGCAAATGCTCACGATATCGCAGCGCACAGGCCAAATCCGGCACGCACCAGATATTGTGAAGCCATGCCTCTGTGACTCGGCGGTTTGCCGGTGTATGGCTGCTCACCTTCGAGATCAACGGCGCAAACACCGTTTCTCCTACCCGAAAGCTCTCGGACGCATCACGAGGCTCCCCCGCGCCGTCGATAAAAAAGAGCGGGGCCGGCGGACGCTTCTTCTCATACCCAGCTCCAAAAGCCAAATTTCTGAGAACCTTAGCCCGTACACGGTTACCCATAACCGACTCAACGGCCGTTACCCATTCCGGATCTATTGTCAGATCATCAATCAGCATCGTCAGGCCGTCCAGCCCTTCCGCCGCTTCAAATTCGCCGAGCTGCCCCGACTGCGCCTGCTGTTTTTCCACCCCTTCCAGAGCATCCAATTTGGCACGCGTTTCCTTTTCTTCTGCGAGAAGCCGGAAATAAGCCTCATCCGTCCGTTCTCGTTCGGCTCTCGCTTCGTGCAGAGCCTCTTCAATGTCAGCCATTGCTTCGCGAGCGTCTTCGGCCTCTGCACGCAATGCTTCTGCCTCTTCGGCAAGCGCCGTTACCTCACTCTCATCAGGCATCGACAGGTCATCGGTTTTGGCCTCCAGCCTGGAGAGACGCTTGAGACAGTCTTCCGCTTTTTTGGCCGCATTTTCACTCTGTGCTTTTGCCACCCGGCGACGGGCTTCCGCATCTGAGGCCGCCGCCTGGCAACGGTCTGCTTCGGCTCTTGCGTCTTCGGTGCGGGATTCGAGTTCATCGCACGTTTCTTCGAGTCCGGCTATTTCCTCGTCAGACAGTTCCAAATCGTCAAGAAATCCCTTCTCGAGCAACAAATGACGAGAGATTTCATCTTCACTCTGATGGATTTCTGCCGTCTTTCGGGTTCTAGCCATTTCGGCATCTCTTAAATCGGCCGAGGCCTTTTCACGACGCTCTTCACGCCGACGACGCTCGGCTTCGGCTTCCGTCAGCGCACGTTCGGCCGTACGCAACTCAAGCGTCGCCTGAGCGAACTCACGGTTAACCGTTTCCAGACGAGCTTCCAAGACGGGAATTTCATCCTCTTTTTCGAGAATCCGACTCTTGCACTCTTCAATCGCCGCCTCATCCGCGGCAATGTCAGCGTTCAGTACGTTGACCTTCTGACGAACTTCGTCATACTGCATCCAATACCACAGTGCTTCGGCGGCTTCTTTTTCATCACTCAGTGCTTTCCAACGGCGGGCCGTTTCGGCCTCTCCTTCCAGTCTTGAGGCTTCCTCTTCCTTGATCTGCTGCATGTCATGAACGCGCTCAAGGTTATTGCGCGTCTGAGTGAGCAGAGACTCAGTTTCCTTGCGTCTTTCCCGATAGAGAGAAACACCGGCCGCCTCCTCAAGATAAACACGGAGCTCTTCCGGCTTGGCTTTGATGAAATTGGAAATCATCCCCTGGGAAATAATGGCGTAGCTGCGCGGCCCCAACCCCGTTCCCAAAAAAAGATCCTGTACGTCACGACGCCGAACACGCTGCTGATTGATGAAATAACTCGACTGACCGTCCGACGTAACCACACGCTTTACATTGAGCTCGGCAAACTCACCCCAAGGTCCTTTGATTCGGCCGTCCTCATTGGTAAGACACAGCTCTACACTGGCGCGCCCCAAGGGCTTTCTGCCGCTTGAACCGGCAAAAATCAACTCCTTCATCGAGCCGCCGCGCAACTCGGACGCACGTGCTTCGCCAAGAACCCAGCGAACCGCATCGATGACATTGGACTTTCCGCATCCGTTAGGCCCAACGATCCCGACCAGCGGACGTTGCAGTTCAATATGAGCCAGATCGGCAAAACTTTTAAAACCGGCGAGTTTAATCTGACGAAGACGCAAGAATATTCTCCTCACAGAGGCGAAAAAACAGAAAGAAATACCGTCTCATTCTAGCGAAGAGCGCAAGAAACGACCGTACCCGTTTTATAATGAGCGATACTTTTTAACGACGACTTCTCTGCAGTTTCAGGACAAAAAGAAAAGTTGTCCGAACACGAGGTTTTGACATATGTACGAAATTGCTCCGCTTCTTGACGATCCGATTCACAATCTCAAAACTATCCGCGACGTATATCGCTGGGCTGTTACTGAGTTAGAAAATGCCGAAATCTCTTACGGACACGGGTCGCCCGACAGCTTTGAAGAAGCCTCTTTCCTCATCTGCCGCGCGCTGAAACTGCCGTTTGACAGTTTCGACATGTTTCTCGATGCCAATCTGACGGCAAACGAACTGACGCGACTTGTGCATCTGGTTGACCGACGGGTTCACGACAGAACCCCCACCGCCTACCTCCTCCGGGAGGCCTGGCTCACCGAACACCGTTTCTACATTGACGAACGGGCACTGATTCCCCGTTCCTATATTGCCGAGCTTCTGGAAGAAGATCTTGCCCCCTGGATTGAAGATCCGTATGAAGTCGGCAGCGTCCTTGATCTTTGTACCGGCTCCGGCTGTTTGGCCATTCTGGCTCAGGGGACATTCCCCAACGCCCGCGTGACCGGCTCCGACCTCTCTCCGGATGCCCTTGAGGTCGCTAAGATCAACCGTCATGATTACGACATGGACGACACGCTGGAACTGGTGCAGGGCGATCTCTTCTCTGCGTTGAACGGACGTACCTTCGATCTGATCATCTCCAATCCCCCGTATGTAACCACCGCAAGCATGAACACCCTCCCGGCCGAATACCGTCACGAGCCCGCGATGGCTCTTGGAGCAGGTGATGACGGCATGGACATTGTCCGCCGTATGCTTCCCGAAGCCGCTGCTCATCTGAACGACGGCGGCATGCTGGTTGTTGAAGTCGGCGACGGTCTAGAAGCCGTCGAAGCGACCTTCCCCGGTCTCGACATTACCTGGCTGTCCGTCTCTGGCGGTGACGATCAAGTCTTCTTGGTCACCAAAGAAGCACTGATCGACTATTTCAACGCGAACTGAGTACCCCATGCTTCGATTGCTGAATTTATCGCTGGCACGCGGCACACGCATTCTTTATCGGCACGCCACGATGACGGCGAGCCCCGGAGAACGCATCGGATTGGTCGGTGCCAACGGTTGTGGAAAATCCACGCTTTTCGCTGCCATTCTCGGTGAAATCTCTCCGGAAGACGGAGATCTGGAAACGCCGCCGCAGTCCCGTATCGCCCATGTAGCCCAGAGTTTTGTGGCGGACAACGTCACTACGCTGAACTTTGTGCTCTCGGGACACGCTCCGCTGATGGATGCTCGCCGCGCGCTGAAAGAAGCGGAAGCGTCCGACGACAATATGAAACTCGATCAGGCTCACGCCAATCTGGCGGAGCTCAATGAGGGAGCGATCGAAGCACAGGCCCGAACCATCCTGTCCGGTTTGGGTTTTTCGGAACAGGATGCCGATCGGCATGTCTACGATTTCTCCGGTGGTTGGCGAAACCGCATTGCGTTGGCACGCGCCCTGATGAGACCTGCCGACCTGCTTTTACTGGACGAACCGACCAACCATTTGGATATTGACTCCCTGATTTGGCTGGAAAACTGGCTCCGTCACGTCGAAGCTACCGTCGTCATCATCTCTCATGACCGGGAGTTTCTCGATCGCAGCGTATCAACCGTCTGGTCGGTTGAAGACGAAACGATCTGTCGTTACGCCGGCAACTATTCAGCCTTTGAAGAGCAACGTATTGAAAAGCTCAAATTACAGGATGCGGCTGCGCGCGCCTACGAACGGGAATCCGCCCATCTGACCAGCTTTATCGAACGCTTCCGCGCCAAGGCAACCAAAGCGAGACAGGCACAGTCCCGCATCAAAATGCTAGAAAAGCTCAAAGCGGTTGAACCGGTTCGAGCCAAGCGCGAATGGCGTTTTGAATTTCCGAAACCCGTTCGTCTTCCGGAACATCTGATTGATACGGACGATCTGCGTCTCGGATATCAGAACACAACCGTCATCAATCACGCCACTCTGTGCATTCGCTCCGGCGAACGCATCGGGATTCTCGGTGTAAACGGTGCCGGCAAATCCACCCTGATCAAGGGACTCGTCGGCGATCTGACACCGATGGGCGGCGAAATCCGTCGGGGTCAGGGACTGCAGATCGGTTACTTTGCTCAACATCAGCTCGATCAGTTGCGTCCGGATGAAACGCCGCTGGATCACCTGCGCCGCATGGCTCCCGATGTCCGAGAACAGGAATTGAGGGACTACCTGGGGATTTACCGGTTTTCCGGAGATTTTGCGTCGGCCAATGTCGGCCCCATGTCCGGAGGAGAAAAAGCTCGTCTGGCACTGGCCCTGCTCGCCTGGAACAAACCCAATCTTCTCGTTCTTGACGAACCGACCAATCACCTTGATATGGAGACACGGGAAGCCCTGACAATGGCCCTGTCCATCTACGAAGGTGCCGTGATTATCGTCTCTCATGACCGGCATCTCTTGCGGGCTACGACGGAACGGCTTCTTCTGGTTCACGACGGAGCAGTTCATCCGTTTGACGGCGACCTGGATGACTACGCCGAACTGGTTCTCGAGCACCGTCGCTCAACGGTTGCCGCACAAAAAGCCGCTGCGCAGTCGGAACGCGAACCGGCGGTCAACAAAAAAGAAGCGCGTCGCCTTGAAGCACAAGAACGCCAGCGCATAGCCCAGCTCAGAAAACCGCTGCAGAAAAAACTGGAAAAAGTAGAAAAAGCCTTGGCCGAAAAAAATGCTGCCATGACGCGTCTGGCCGATCAAATGGCCGATCCGGCTTTTTATACCAACACAGCTCAGGACGAAATTGCCCGCATTCTTCGAGAGCACGGTGAACTCAAGCCTCAGGTGGAAGAGCTTGAAATTGAATGGCTGGAACTCTCCGAAGCAATCGAAGCTGTTGTTTGAGTTCCTTCTAAAAAAAATCCCCCGAGTCTGATGTGATCCCCGATTCTTGGACAAAGAATTGGGGACCATCTGTATGGGGGATTTTTTTAATTAGATGGTCAGCTCCAAAAGGGGCATCGAACACCGGAGACCATCAATGC
>Magnolia_p2__coassemble_2222_pt1 | contig 10264 bp, 11 predicted proteins | sample Magnolia_p2__metabat2_high_PE_017 | metagenome-assembled genome bin Magnolia_p2
CCTCCTGCGCTCGGGACTTTCACCCGTTAGAACGCGCCCATGCTGGGCACACTAATAAAATCCCCGGACAGTTTCCACTGACCGGGGATTTTTGGATCTCAAGCACAGGCAACCGGACTCAACACCGTTCAGTCACGCTCGTCAAGCCAGACCATCAGAATGCCCTCAAGGATCTTCTCCGTCGAGGTTTCCGGATCGTCATCAAACTCATCCAGCTCACAAATCATCTCGTGAAGTCTGACAAAGCTGAGCGTTAGCGGATCAACGTCCGGATACTCATCCGCCAGCGTTTCTCCGATTTCACGAATATCATTCCACTTCATTGACAATCAGCGACGTCCCTTCCGTCCGAAAAACGGCAGGAACGCATCGCTCTCCTTTTTGAAGACGTTTTCAGAAGGTCAAGCCTCTTCCCGGGCATGATTGCGGGAATATTTGGGCAACTCGACGGTCAGATCGGCCGTCCCGACCTTCGTCTGACACGACAAACGGGAATAAATCCCTGCTCCCCAGGCCGTATCCAGATGATCGAGTTCGTCATCGTCGGCCTCTTCCAGCGAGTCAAAGCCTTCGCGGATAATCACGTGACAGGTTGCGCAGGCGCAGGAAAATTCGCAGGCATGTTCAATTTTGACGCCGTGCGCAAGCAGAGCACGGGCCAGATTTTCGCCCGTCGCAGCCTCAAATGAGGTTCCTTCGGGACAAAGCGTTTCATGAGGCAATACAGTAATCGTCGGCATCAGTGTTTCCTTATTTTTTCTCGGTGTTGTCTTCAGTATCAAAGAGCGCATCATCGACATTCATGCCGGCGAGCGCTTCGCGGATTGAACGGTCCATACGCCGTTCGGCAAAGACCTCCGTTCCCTTCGTCAGAGCCTCGATCCCGGACTTGATGGCGTTGACATCATCGCCCTCTGCCAATTCAAGGAGCTTGCGGCAAAGGGCGTCGACCTCGTGCCGTTCCTGAGTATCAAGAAGGTCGCCGTCTGCCTCCAGTGCCGAGGCGGTCGACTGGAGAATCCGGCGGGCTTCCACCTGCTGCTCACGCAGTTCGCGGGCATGCATGTCCTCTTCGGCCTTTCCGTTACCGTCCCTGAGCATCCGGACGATATCTTCGTCGGATAGTCCGTAGGACGGCTTGACCTGAATACTGGCCTCCACGCCCGTTTTCAGTTCCCTGGCAGAGACAGACAGAAGTCCGTCCGCATCAATCTGGAAAGTAACACGAATACGGGCCGCACCGGCTGCCATCGGCGGAATACCACGCAGTTCAAACCTTGCCAGAGAACGACAGGCATCCACCAGTTCGCGTTCTCCCTGAACCACATGAATCGCCATGGCGGTCTGGCCGTCCTTAAAGGTCGTGAAGTCCTGAGCCAAAGCCGTCGGAATAGCGGAATTTCTCGGAATGATCTTTTCAACCAATCCCCCCATCGTTTCCAATCCGAGGGAAAGCGGCGTGACGTCGAGCAACAGCCAGTCTTCGCCCTCAGCCGTATTGCCGGCCAATTTGTTGGCCTGCATGGCTGCACCGATCGCCACCACCTTATCGGGATCGATATCGGCAAGCGGTTCAACTCGGAAAAAGTCACGGACCGCACGACGCACCGAGGGCATGCGGGTAGCACCGCCCACGAGCACAACTCCCTTGACCTCTTCCGGCTTCACCCGGGCATCCTGAAGAACACCTGTTACGGTATCCATCGTCTTCTGCAACAGAACCGATGTCATCGCATCAAACGCGTCTCTCGTCAGAGAGAGCGTCAGCGTATCTCCGTTGTCAAAAGGTACCGTCCATTCCGTCCGCTCACCGGCCGTCAGCGCTTCCTTGGCCTGACGGGACAAAGCAAGCAGGCGTCGTTTTTCCGTGGCGGACAAGTTCCGTTCACCATCACGTTGGCGAATGACGGACTGCGTCCATTCCACAATACAACGATCGAAGTCATCCCCGCCGAGTGCAGAATCTCCGCCGGTAGCAAGAACTTCAAATACCCCTTTGGTCAGCTTGAGAAGCGAGACGTCAAACGTGCCGCCGCCCAAGTCATACACCATGTACACCCCTTCGGCTTCATTATCCAGACCGTATGCCAGAGCCGCAGCCGTCGGCTCGTTGAGCAAACGCAACACCGACAAATTGGCCAAACGAGCAGCGTCCTTCGTCGCCTGTCTCTGGGCATCGTCGAAATAGGCTGGTACGGTAATCACCGCTCCGGTCAGATCACCGCCAAGACGGGCTTCGGCACGCTCGCGCAGAGTACGAAGGATTTCAGCACTGACCTCCACGGGCGACTTGACGCCGGCAGCCGTGGAAATGCGTACCATCGCGCTGTCATCAATCAGATCATAGGGCAGATGAGCCGTCTCACGAAGGTCCTTCATGGTTCGGCCGATAAGCCGCTTAGCGGACGATATCGTGTTCTTGGCATCCTCGGCCGCATCACGCAGGGCGGCACGGCCGACGGTTACGTCGCCGTCTGCGGCATAGTGCACCACAGAGGGAAGAATGCCGAAGCCCTCTTCATCGCAAATCACCTGCGTATCACCGCTGATAACGCTGGCAACCAGCGAGTTGGTGGTTCCGAGGTCAATGCCGACGGCAAGACGGTGTTCATGGGGAGCGGCCGAAAGACCGGGTTCCGAAATCTGAAATAAAGCCATGGGCGGATTCTCTTACTTCTTCTGTACCCGTTCCACTTCATCAAGGAAACGGTTGACAAACATGAGCTGGCGCGTCAGATCGACGGCTCGAGTCCAATTCTTATCCTGATCAATCAAAGTAGCAATATTAGCGAGAATTTCTGCCTTTTCGCTCTCAGTGCGCTGACGGATCGACGCGATTGACTCCGGATTTCCCTCCGCCTCTTCCAACGCCTCACGCCACTGCATCTGTTTAAGAAGAAAGTCCATCGGCATCGCCGTATTGGTTTCCGCCCGAATCGGGAAACCGGCGGTCTCACAGAGCCAGCCGGCGCGAAGCACCGGATTTTTCAGGGTATTGTGCGCCTCATTAATTCGGGCACTCCACTGTTCGGCAACGCGACGCTCCACTGCAGAACGATCCGCAAAGCGATCGGGATGTACTTTAAGCATGGCTGCCTGATAGGCTTTTTCAAGATGGTTTTCGTCAATATCAAACTGCGGTGTCATACCGAACAGCTGAAACGGACTGAACTGAGCTGCCATAGATCTTTTTCCAGAAAAAAAGGGACCCGTAAAGGTCCCTCTGCATGATCGAAAAGAGTCGTCAGACGTGGAAGGACTCACCGCAACCGCAACGACTGACTTCGTTGGGGTTATGGAAACGGAAGCCTTCCTGGAGACCCTCGCGAGTATAGTCAAGTTCCGTACCGTCCAGGTAGGGAAGGCTCTTTTCGTCAACAATGACCTTCACGCCGAAACTTTCCCACACCTGGTCATCCTCGTTCACCACATCGGCAAATTCGAGTTTGTAGGCCATCCCGGAACAACCCGACGTTTTGACACCAAGCCGCAGACCGATGCCTTTGCCCCGGCGTGTCAAGAATTTCTGAACATGAGCAGCTGCTGCTTCAGTAAGAGTCACGGCCATGATCAGTCCTTCTTTTCCTGCTTGCTGCGATAGTCGCTGATGGCAGCCTTAATAGCATCCTCAGCCAAAATCGAGCAGTGAATCTTCACCGGGGGAAGAGCCAGTTCTTCAGCAATCGCCGCATTCGTCAGCGCACCGGCTTCCTCAAGCGTTTTACCCTTAACCCATTCAGTCACAAGGGACGAAGAGGCAATGGCAGAACCACAGCCATAGGTCTTAAATTTAGCATCTTCAATCACGCCTTCATCGTTGACCTGAATCTGCAGACGCATCACGTCACCGCAGGCAGGCGCCCCAACCATGCCGGTACCGACATGGTCGTTTTTCGTATCAAGCGTGCCGACATTGCGGGGATTTTCGTAATGATCGATCAACTTTTCGCTGTAACCCATTTTCAATCTCCGTTAAGAGGAAGCGATCCCGAGCGCTTCCTTTCAAAATTTGTTCGTCTTTTTCCGACAGACCGCTCTCTTAGTGAGCGGTCCACTTGACGTCGGCCAGATCAATGCCCTGCTGATGCATTTCCCACAGCGGGCTCATGTCGCGCAGACGGCTGACGGCCTTGGTGAGATGATCGATCACGAAGTCGATTTCTTCTTCCGTCGTAAAACGGCCGAGCGTAAAGCGAATGGAACTGTGAGCAAGCTCGTCATCGCGTCCGAGGGCACGAAGCACATAAGAGGGTTCCAGAGAGGCGGACGTGCAGGCCGAACCGGAAGAAACGGCAATGTCCTTAATGGCCATCATGAGACTTTCCCCTTCAATGAAGGCAAAAGACACATTCAGATTATGGGGGGAACGGTGTTCCCAATTGCCGTTCAAATACACGGCGGGAATGTTCTTCTGAATGCCCTCCCAGAGACGGTCGCGCAAAGCACGAAGACGCGGAACTTCCGTTTCCATTTCTTCACGGGCGAGACGATAGGCTTCGCCCATACCGACGATCTGGTGTGTTGCCAACGTACCGGAACGCATACCGCGTTCGTGACCGCCGCCGTGAATCTGACATTCAATGCGAACGCGCGGCTTGCGACGGACGTAGAGAGCGCCAATGCCCTTCGGGCCATAAACCTTGTGACCGGAAAGACTCATCAGGTCAATACCGAGACGGTCAACGTTCAGATCCATCTTGCCGGCAGCCTGTGTTGCATCACAATGAAAATACGTTCCGTTGGCATGACAGATGTCACTGATCGCCTTCAAATCCTGAATCACACCGATTTCGTTATTGATCGCCATCACGGACACGAGCGTCGTATCCGGACGGATGGCCGCACGGAGATCGTCAAGATTGATCAGGCCGTCTTCCTGCACATCCAAATAGGTAACCTCAAAGCCTTCGCTTTCCAAATGACGCATCGAATCGAGCACGGCCTTGTGTTCGGTCTTCACCGTAATCAGATGACGTCCCTTTTCCTTGTGGAAATGAGCGATACCCTTAATCGCCAGATTGTCACTTTCCGTTGCACCGGACGTCCACACGATTTCTCGGGGATCCGCACCGATCAGCGCAGCCACCTGCTCACGGGCTTCCGTGACAGCCTGCATTGCGTCCCACCCGTAGCTGTGGCTCGTGGAAGCGGCATTTCCGAACTTTTCATAAAGGTACGGGACCATCTTGTCAACAACGCGGGGGTCACAGGGCGTCGTAGCGGAATAGTCGAGATATACGGGCAACTTCATCATTGATCCTTTTTTTTAAATAATGAACCGTCGTTGCTGGCGATGCGTTAAGGGGTTATTTGCAGCCTCGGTCAGGAAGCCGAGTTGTCTTTTGCTCTGACAGGAATAATCGACACACGCCGGACATCGTTCCAATTCTCATTGTGATGGGTATGAGAGTTCACGATATCGTCCAAGGTCACACCGTCAAGAAATTTTTGCGTAATCGCATTCAATCGTTCCCAGAGATGATGAGTCAGACAAGAAGCGCCGCCGGAACAGGTGCCGTCACCGTGACACTGGGTAGCATCGAGATTTTCCTCCACCGCCGCCACAATGCTGCCGACACTCACGGATGAAGCCGGCAACTTCAGACGGTAGCCACCGCCGGGACCGCGAACGCTGTCCACAAGGCCGGCCCGACGTAATTTACAGAAAATCTGCTCAAGATAGGCGACGGAGATATGCTGACGCTCTGAAATCTGAACAAGGGAAATGGGCGCATCGGCCTCGTTTAACGCGAGATCCACCATAGCGGTCACAGCAAAGCGTCCTTTCGTCGTCAGTTTCAAGATGTACTCCTCACTTCGGGAAATACGGCCGTTCTTTTATATCCGACCGGTGAACTCGGATATTACCGAAGAATACCCGAGTATTCAAGTCGGTTTTGATGCGCCGCAAACTTTTCGAAATTCCTTACGTTTTTTGAACGTTTCTCTGCCCGTTTTTACAAAAAAAAGCTGCTTTCCTTTCGGAAGCAGCTTTTTTCCGCGAATGCAAACCAAAGTTCTGTCAGTCAGTCTCAGGCTTTTTCTTCGGCAAGCATTTTCTGCATGTGCCGTGCCTTGCGCTCAATGGTCTCCAACAATCCCGTGCAGGCATCGTTACAGTAATTCATCACCTGGTTGAACCCTTCATTCAGACCGTAATAAGGATCCGGCACAACCGCGGCATCAAAATCGTTGGCATAACGCATCAGAAGATGAATCTTGTGACGGTACTGCTGAGGAGAGCGATTCTGCAATTCGGTGAGATTTTCCCAGTCCATGACCAAAATCAGATCGAATTTGGCGAAATCCTCATTGGTTATTTCACGGGCCACATGGTTTTTGATATCCAAACCGCGCTTGCGACAGGCAAGCTGGGCACGAACATCCGGCGTCTGCCCGACATGACAACCACTGGTTCCGGCGCTGTCCGAATCGATCACATCGCTGAGACCGGCTTCATTGACCTTTTTACGAAAAATTGCTTCGGCGGTGGGGCTGCGGCAAATATTGCCCGTACATACAAAAAGAATATTGATCACTTTGACTGCATCCGAAAATCTGACGGCGCCGCCCGAGTTGGAGCGCCATAACAACTCTTTCTACGGAAAGAACACGTATATGCTACTGCACTCTGTCCGTTCTGACTAGAGTGCAATTTCCAGAGAGCTAGAAAAATCCTCACGGAACCGTCCCGGCTACGATGCCGCAGACGCCCCGAAAGCCTCTTCCCGCAACCGACGGATTTCATCGCGAATTCTGGCGGCCTTTTCAAAATCGAGATTCCTCGCGTGCTTCATCATTTCTGTTTCCAGAGTCTTGAGACGCTTGGCAATGGCTTTCTCATCCATGACGGCATAGTCTTTCTCAGGACTGCGGGGTTTGGGAGCCGTCACGTCAGGACCTCGATAAACGCCGTCGATAATCTCTTTAATTTCTTTTTTCACTCCACGGGGCGTGATACCGTGTTCCCGATTAAAGGCGATCTGTTTCTGACGGCGACGCTCCGTTTCGCCGATGGCACGCTTCATGGAATCCGTCACTTTATCCGCATACAGAATCGCCCGACCGTGAAGATTTCGGGCCGCACGCCCGATGGTCTGAATCAGGGAACGCTCACTGCGAAGGAACCCTTCCTTATCCGCATCCAAAATCGCCACCAGAGAGACCTCCGGAATATCGAGCCCTTCACGCAGGAGGTTAATCCCGACCAACACATCAAAGAGACCGGCACGAAGATCCCGGATAATTTCAACACGTTCCACCGTATCAATGTCGGAGTGCAGATAGCGCACCCGGACACCGTGTTCGGAGAGGTAATCCGTGAGATCCTCCGACATACGTTTGGTCAGCGTCGTCACTAGAACTCGCTCACCCTTGTCCACGGTATCCGTAATTTCAGAGAGCAGGTCGTCAACCTGCGTGGACGCGGGCCTTACCTCAATGGCCGGGTCGACCAGCCCCGTCGGACGTACGACCTGCTCCACCACTTCATTCCCGCTTTTTTCCAGTTCATAATTGGCCGGCGTCGCCGAGACAAAAATACTCCGGCGCATTTTCCGTTCAAATTCTTCAAAACGAAGCGGACGGTTGTCCAGCGCCGAAGGGAGCCGAAAACCATAATTCACCAAGGTTTCCTTACGAGCCCTGTCACCGCGGTACATGCCGCCGAGCTGTCCCATCATGACGTGGCTTTCATCAAAAAACATGATGGTATCCGTCGGCAGATAGTCAATCAGGCAAGGGGGCGCTTCTCCCGGACGAAGACCGGTGAGATGGCGGGAGTAGTTTTCAATCCCTTTGCAAAAGCCGACCTGATCGAGCATCTCAAGATCGAAAAGCGTTCGTTGCTGGAGTCTCTGAGCTTCGGCAATCCGACCGTCTGCGAGGAGTTCAGCCGTGCGCTCCTTGAGTTCCTCCCGAATGGTTCCCATGGCACGAAGAACTTCCTCTCTGGGTGTCACGTAATGACTGGCCGGATAAATGACAAAACGCGGCACTCTCTGCTCAACCCGCCCGGTGAGAGGATCAAACAACAGCACGGCATCAACCTCATCGTCAAACAGTTCGATACGAACCGCGCTTTCAGCATGCTCGGCCGGGAAAACGTCAATAGTATCGCCGCGCACGCGAAAGGTGCCGCGGTTAAATTCCGTATCCGTGCGCTTGTACTGCATACGGACAAGCTGACCGATCAGATCCCGCTGACGCTTGCGATCTCCCTGTCTCAGGATCATGCGCATGTCGGTATAGCTCTCCGGCTTGCCGATTCCGTAAATCGACGAGACGGTGGCTACGATAATCGTATCGCGTCGTTCAAGGATCGACTTGGTTGCCGCCAGTCGCATCTGCTCGATATGCTCATTGACGGCCGCATCCTTTTCAATAAACAAATCCCTGGCCGGTACATAGGCTTCCGGCTGATAGAAGTCGTAATAGGAGACAAAATATTCGACCGCATTCTCCGGGAAAAAGTCTCGCATCTCGGAATAGGTCTGAGCCGCCAGTGTTTTGTTCGGCGCAAGAATAATCGCCGGGACACCCTCCCGTGCGATGACGTTGGCCATTGTGTAGGTTTTCCCGGAACCGGTCACTCCGAGAAGCGTCTGAGCCATCAACCCGCTCTCGAGACCTTCGCAAAGCGCCTCAATGGCAGCGGGCTGATCACCTGCCGGAGGAAACGGCTGATGCAGAATAAACGGCGAATTGGGATAAGTTACGATATTGCTCACAAGACCAACCTAATCAGAGAGGGGGACACTTAGCTTGTTTATTTTAGAGTGATACTCCGTGATTCGTCTTAATCGCTCTGACAATACCCAACGTTCAGACATTTTCAGAAGACTCTCCGACAACGCTTTGCTATAGTGAAAGAATCGACTTGTTTTTTTCAGAGGTCTATACAGCATCATGTCAACCGCCAACTGCTATTCGCATCTCGGTCCGGTCGCTGACGATTCCATTCTCGGACTCAGCGCCCTTTATCAACAAGATCCACGCGAAAAAAAAGCCAATCTCACCATCGGTATCTTCCTTAACGAACAGGGCAAGCTCCCGTTGATGAAGGCCGTCGAGGCTGCCCGTACACGACTGATGGACCGACATGAACCGCACGGCTACAAACCGATTACCGGCCTGCCTCTTTTTAACCGACATATGCAGGCATTGGTCTTCGGCTCAGAAAGTGAAGCCGTTCGATCCGGACGTATTCTGACCGTCCAGTCCCTCGGCGGCACAGGTGCACTGCATGTAGGCACATTGTTTGCCGCAAGAAGTCTCGGAGCTAAGCAGGGAGTCGTCAGTGCCCCGACATGGGCTAACCATCGACTGATCCTCCGCCAGGCCGGCTACGAAGTCGGACAATATCCCTACTTTGACCCCGACACCGGCACGGTGGACTTTGAGGCGATGACGACGTATCTGAAAACCCTGGCTCCGATGACCGTCGTGATTCTCCATGCCTGCTGTCACAACCCGACCGGTGCCGATTTAACCAAAGAGCAGTGGCAGACAGTATTGGAGATTGTCCGGGAACGCGGTCTTTTCCCGTTGCTGGACATTGCCTATCAGGGATTCGGATTCGGCATTGAAGAGGACGCCTACGCTCCCCGTCTTTTTGCCGCTGCCGGGATTCCCTTCATGGTCGCTTCGTCATGCTCGAAGAATTTCGGACTCTACGGCGAGCGAGTCGGCGCACTCCATGTGATCACCGGCAATGCCGACGAAACCGAACTTGTCCGTCAGAATCTTGCTCAGCAAATTCGTGGGGAATACTCCAATCCTCCGGCTTTCGGCAGCAGCGTCGTTGCTGAAATTCTTGACGATCCCGAACTTAAACAGCTTTGGCTCAGTGAAGTAGACGGTATGCGCGCACGCATCCGGGCGATGAGAACCCTGTTCGCCGACAAGGGAGCCGAAGTCGGCTTGGATCTTAGTTATGCAAAACACCAGAACGGTATGTTCTCCTTTACCGGTCTGAGCGGTGAACAGATGGACCGCCTGCGTGAAGATTGGGGCGTTTATGGCGTTCGCAACGGTCGCTTCTGCATGGCCGGCCTGAATGAACATAATGTAGATCTTGTTATTCGCGCCATTCGTGCTGTTTCCTGACAAGGAAGTACCGCATTTATGGTATTTTAACAAATACCCTTGCCAATTTAAAAAAAGCCACGTATACTTCGTGTTCTTGATTCCCCGATAGCTCAGTCGGTAGAGCGACGGACTGTTAATCCGCAGGTCGCTGGTTCGAGCCCAGCTCGGGGAGCCA
>Magnolia_p2__coassemble_2260_pt1 | contig 10076 bp, 8 predicted proteins | sample Magnolia_p2__metabat2_high_PE_017 | metagenome-assembled genome bin Magnolia_p2
ATGGTGGCGGCAACACCCGGGAGACCGAAGAGACCCATCACCGGGTCAAGAGCGGCACCGATCATGGCGAGAAGGCCGGAGTGATTCAGAATCTTAATGATCACGAAGGCCATCAGGACGTTCGGAATCGTGGAGGAGGTGGCGATGGCCCAACCCTGGTTGGCACCCTTGACGAAGACGTCGGTGACCATCGGCTTGCTATTAGGATGTGCAGACATTTTCTTTTCCTTTATCGATATTGGTTCACGGACGTAACTTACTTGGCGGAGCGGATCAGCATGAGACGCATGATGTTGGCCGCAACAACCTTACCAAGGAGGAGAACACCGAGGCAGAGGCCGAGGCTGACGGGAACGGCGAGTTCACCGGTAGCGGTCGTCAAGGTAAAGAGAATGGCACCGGAAGAGAAGAAGTTCGTGATGCAGGCGTCGGCCGTCATCTGGAACGTGGCGAGAATCTTAACTTCGCGTTCGTTCAGGTCGCCGGAGTCCTTCAACTGACGGGTCAGAGCGGCACCGCCGTCGGTAGACTGCATGGAAGCGATCAGAGCAAGCGTAGCGGAACCGGGGATGCCGATAAGCGGACGGAGAATCGGGGTGAGGAGCTTGCGAGCGGCGTCAAGAGCACCATAGTGTTCGAAAATGGTGATCATGGCGAGAGCGAACATGACGGTCGGCACGAGCGTGAGAGCGAACATGAAGCCGTCGATGGCACCGGAACCGCCGTTACCGCGGAAGTTGACCATGGCGGTCTTGATGGTGTCATTCTGTTCAGTGACGCTGGCGACCATACGACCGAAACTGCCGTTCAGAGTCGTGAAGTCGAAAACGCCCCACCATTCGGCAGAAGCGCAGACGCCCGAGAAGAAGACGATAGCGAAGATAAGAGAGATGTAAGCACCGATACCTACTTTTTTGTCGGTAGCGGGCGTAGCGTTATTGTCGGACATGATTGATTCCTTATGACCCGTCGGGTTTTGTATGCGAGGAGAGCCGATGAAGGGGGTCAGCGGCTGCTTCAGTCGTGCATGTCCTGTCGGATGGGAACTTCGTTGCGAAAGTCCCAGAACAGGGCACGAAAGGTATTAAAGCATTGATTCACAAATTTTGACAGATAAAACATCAAGTAAAACTTGATAAAATCTCAAAGAAAAGGCAAGGTGACCTGTAAAGTACAGGATTACACCTAGATTTATAGTTGCTCTTGAGCGACTTTAGGGTAATTCCTAAGGTGAGATTCGTTCTGCGAGAGGAGAAAAAATGGATTTACTGGACAATCTGTCAGCGTGGAGACTGCTCTCTTCCTGTGCCGCGTTAAAGAGTTTGTCGTCGGCCGCGGCGGAAGAGGAAATAGATCTTGCCACGGCATCGCGTCTGATCGGGCAGCTTGAAAAGCGTTTCGGATTCGATCTGCTCGACCGCCGGTATCGCCCCGCGCGTCCGACCTCACAGCTCTTTGCGCTCGCCAGTGCGGCGCAAAAGGTCACGAAGGCACAAAAGGATGCCATACAGGTAGCGGCAATGCTGGCGCCGAGAGCGAAGGAAATTCGTGAAATTCGTCTGTCCATTCCCGTGAATTGGATGCGCCAGTCAACTCTCAAGGCCCTCTTTCAATATGAAAAGGACCATCCGAATCTGCGTTTTGAAATTGTGGCCGACGCGGGTGTTGAGGGTATCCTTGCGGGACGTGTCGACGTCGCCTGCTTTGGTTTTGTCCCGGAAGACAAAAACATCACCTCGGTCAAGATTGCCGACGAGGTGACGATGCTTTTTGCGAGCCGTGACTACATTCGTCAGAATGGCGAGCCCCGAACTATCGAAGAGTTGGCAGGGCATACGCTTCTGATGCGCAATCCCTCAAATCGCTCCTTCGGTCGTACGTTGCGTTGCGGAGACCGTGATTTTGTGATTCCCGACGACTGGCACGTGCATTACGGCGATGCCGCCATGTGTCGTCAGGCTCTTTTGGATGGCGAAGGCATCGCCGTGGATGTCTTTTTCCCGCTGATTGCGGATGAACTGATCTCGGAGTTGGTGGTTCCCGTCCTTCCCGGTTGGCATCGTCTTCCGTGGTCGCTGACCGTGAGCTGTCCGACAATGCTCGCGCAGGATGAAACGATTCAGGACATCATGCAATATATCCGGTGTATCACGCTGGATTCCTTTATGGACCGGTGGCCCTTCTGGTACCAACGTTTCGGTGTGTCGGCCGACCTGGTGGGACTTCCGGCGGACCCACGCCCATAGATGGCCGACAAAGCGTGCCTGCCTCGCAAAGCGACACTCCTTATACTATAACTACATTCGTCTATCCAATTTACCCTTTTTTTGAGGAAACGCTTTGGCTCTCAGTGCTCCGCGTACCGGTCGTCCGGTGCCACAGATTTGTCTCGATACGGAAACAACCGGGCTTAATGCCGCGGGCGGTGACCGGATTATCGATCTCGGTTGCGTGCGTCTTGACGGACGCGTTCGTTCTTTTAATCCGGCTTATGAATTTCAGCGCCTCATCAATCCCGGCATGGAACTTGATCCGGAGATCGTCGAACTGACAGGAATTACGAACGAACAGCTCGCTGACAAACCCCGTTTTGAGGACGTCGTCGACGAGTTTCTCGATTTTGTCCGCGGCAGTGAACTTCTCATACACAATGCCGAGTTCGACGTGGGCTTTCTCAACATGGAGCTTGAGCGGTGCGGAAAGGGCAGGATTCAGGACTACGTGGTCAATATTGTCGATACGATCGAAATTGCTCATGAACTCTTTCCCGGACGTCATGTCAGTCTCTCGGCGCTTTGTGTACTTCTTGGTATTGACGATTCCGAGCGTACCGTTCACGGGGCACTCATCGACTCACAGATTCTTGCCGACGTCTATCTGGCCATGACTCGCGGCCAGAATCAGATCGACATCGACTATGTTGACGAAAATTTCAAGCTTCGGCTTTATGACGACAGTCGCATGGTCATTTTGCAGCCGAGCGAAGAAGAACTCGCCGAACACGAACGGATCCTCGATATCGTGGCGAAAAAGTGTAAGAGTACGCCCGCCTGGCGCAAGCTCGGTGCGTCAGAAATTGCGGAAGACGAGGCAGGGAAAGCTTGATAGACCCCATACGCCGCAACCCTCACATTGAATGACATGGAGTCCCCATCCGATGCCCGGACAATTGTTTCTTGAAGATCGGTGATGGGGCATCCAAGCAGTGCTCATCAGCGGCAGACATGTTCCGGCGTGCTTTTGCGTCTTGTCCGCCCGATCGGTAGAATCCAATATATCAATCCCGATCGGGGCGCGTGACCTGCGTAGCGATACGGTATACGAATGTGGAATGGGGTGGCGAATACTTGACGGAGGATCAACAACATGCAAACTCATGAAGAGAAGCAGACAGAGACTGACCATGCACAGAATGACGGTGCGGCGCAGCTCGGTGAAGCATTGGTACAGGAGGCACGCATTACCCGAGTGATCGTACACAATGTACGCGAGCTTGGAGCTCTGTTGCGTGTGGCTCGTCAGCGTCTCAACATGTCGCAGACCGATGCAGCGATCTGTTGTGGGGTCGGCCGTCGCTTTTATGTGGAACTTGAAAACGGGAAAGAAACTGTACGTATGGAGAAGGTGCTCGCGGTGCTGGATGCCCTGGGGCTCAATCTGGCGCTCGGCGGTCCGGGGATGGCCTTTACCGCCCGTCAGCTCGCGAATGCCTACATTAAACAGGAAGACAACGAACCCGAACATGTGTGGGATGCGGAATTCAGTCAGGTAACGGATGCCCCCTTCGAGGCGGAAAAATCCCACGCCCCCGGCCGAAAATCGGGAAGCATCGCCGTGCATTATCGTCGCAAGAGTCTGATCCGCACGAAAGAGGGCGAGATTATCCGCGTTGACGACCCTTTGAAGCGTACGCGTCGTCGCCGACGCCTCCTTGAGGAAGAAGCCAAAAAGAAAGCGTCGCACTCATAAGTCAGCCAAGCATCGCCCGTCGAGATCCTGAACGATCCGACGGGTTATTTTTTTGAAGACAGACTCCTTATTATTCAATTCCCGAAAGGAAGTTAAAGAACGTCGAAAATCGCCGACATTAACATGACGTCGGTGGGATCCGCACCAAGGTCGTAGACACGGTTTTCCCAGCCGCTCAACACGCGCATCATTTCCATCAGAATCATTTTGCCTTCAGACGGTGAAAGACCGAAATAGGGCGCATAAGCCAGGGCTTCCTCGGGATGGTGAAGAATCTGACGGCCGTCAATGGTGAGCCCCTTGGCGGCACGTTGGAAGGTCGGCAGGACACCGGCAGCCCCCATGACTTGTGAGCTGAACGCAGGTGATATCCATTCCAGTGTGTGAGCGGGCAGAAGGCGCCACCCGAGAGCCTCGCGGGTAAAGAGCCACGTCCGGGGGGTATCCGCACAGGCGCCGCCTGTCATCAGGCGGTAAACAAGGCGTCGCCAGATCATCGGCAGGTCCGTTGCCGGTGCGGCACCGTCCCGATTGAGAATGTCTGCCATGGCGAGATAGGAAAAGGGAATCGGGCGTGTTGAGCCTGCACGATGAGTAGGAACGAGCGAGGCGGCAGTAAAAACGGGGAGTCGCCGGAGGCGGGGGCCATCAGGGCTTTCGGGGTGCGGTGCCCGGTCGACACGACGCTGAATGAAAACGGTTTCGCCCATTTCCCGTTCTATCGCCGAATCGACAACGGGGATGCCGCAGTCACGTGCCATGTCAAGCGCAATATAAAGCCAGAGAGGTCGGTCAACAGGGTCGTGAAGGCAACGAAGACGAGCCGTTTGCATCTCGTTGTTCCGAAGAACAGAGAAGACGGGCGAGCGTCCGGGGAGCGCCAGCGCCCGACGCAAAAACGCAATGTCGCGAGGAGAGGCTTTGCCGCGTTCTGCGGCATGAAAAGCGTAAATCGTTTCATCGAATTCGGTCGAACGGCGAATCGGGGTGCGAAGACGTCGGAGAGACTCCGGCATATCTCCGGACGCATTGAGAGGATGGAGATGTCGGTCGTTGTCGATGGGCTCAAAGAGCAGTCCCCCGAACGCATGCTCCGGGTGGGGCAGAAGAAGCCCTGAAGCTTCATCCGAACCAGCATTCTCCGGGAGACGCGGGTCAGCGGTCTGATTGTCGCTAAAAAGCATCATCAAGCGCGGCGAGAGGGATCGGTCGGCAAGAAAGCCGAACAGACGCCTTCCGGGGGGCGGCAATTGAATGGACGTGTCAAATTTTAAATCGGCTCCGATCGGAAACCCATTCAGAATCCAGTTCGCTTCGTATTGAAAAGCCGGTACGAATGAACCGGGAGAAGGCGGACGATTGGAAAGTCTGTTAGAGAGTACTGAATTATCTTGAACTCCCGAACGGGAATTTTCGAGGATCGGAAAGGAAAGGCGCCCGATCAGCGGTTTTTCGGAGAGCCACCCGGCTCGAACGGCGGTGAGACGATGCGTGAGCTTGGACATTATTGTTTAGATTCCTTTTTTCGTCTGACGCGCACGGCGGGGGAGGCGACGCTCTTCCAGCATGAGCCCGGTTGTATCCGTTTCCGACGCAAAGATGCTTGCGAAGGGAGCCTGATCGCCGAGCGACTGGAGCACGGCTGCAACATTGCCGATCGAAACCCCGCAATCTCCGTTTTCGATTTTTGACAGCGTATTGAGTGAAATGCCGGAACGCTCGGCAACGACGGATTGGGGGAGGCGACGGCGAAGACGAGCTGTTTTAATGTTCGAGCCAAGTGTGCGGAGGGCTTCTTCAACGGCAAAAGACGGTCTCATAACACGCAATATCCTGTGAACTAATGGGGATAATAGCAAGCTTTATGTGAATTAAAGCTTTAAATTTCCCCGTGGGTCAAAATCGGATTATCGAACTAAAATCGAGCGAAAAAGCGGTTGAGAATGGCCGGATCTGATGATCTTTATTCACTCTTTAATGAGAATTATACCAGTCTAATACGCAAAATACTACGAATTAAGCTGTCAATTTATGGCGAAAAAAATGCGCTTGGTGTTGTTTTTGGATGAAATCGGCATCGCAACCCGGCAATGGTCACACGGTCTGTTCTCATCGACCGAAAAGTCTCATGGCTGTTTTCAGCAGATCCTGCTGTGAAATTGACGCAAAGTCCTTTTCAAAATTCCGCTCTACCCTGCTTGCCGGTAGTCTTTGATCATTGACGAATCTCGTATAAAAGGAACGTCGAGTTGATGGCCCGAGAGCAAATTGCTGTCTGGGCTTGAATGAGATTGACTGAGATGGCAAACTCAAAAAAACAACAAAAATGTTAATAATGGTCTCGCCGGACGAAAAAGAATCACTGTGAACGGGTGAGTGAGCGTTTTTGACGGCAAGTCGGTCTTATTTTTGATGAAAATTCATAACCTATTGATAAACAAGGAAATGCAATTATTTCTCATAAGGTAGATGAAGTTCCCGAACGGGAATTTCGTTGATTTTCCATCGAATTGACCGCCTCATGAGTGAATATCGGTGATATGACGGGTACACGCATCAAAAATGAACGTCGGCACGTTTGTCGTCATCACTTGCGAAGAGAACGGGTAACCGGCTCTGATTTTTAAAAGAAGCCCTGATCAGATCCACAACAGATTATTCAATCATTTTGAGGTTTGGCAAGTCTAGCAAGGTCGCTTGTCTATGGCAAGAGACAAAGTTGGTGATCGGGAAAGCGATCTTTGCCGAGGAGCGAAACTGCCTTAGAATCGCTCTTGGATTCCATCCGACGTGCGAGATCTCCGTTCGGGATGTTCGAGTCATTGTTTTCTCACAATTTGGACGACGGTTTTTATGTCACATTTTTTTTGTGCCGATATCGGCAACGATAAGGATCGACAAGTGTGCTGCTCTCCCCGGTTGTTACCTTGTCGCCTCGACGCTCTTCAATCGGCACTCAGGGCAGCGACGGATCCGGGGTATTTTGCTTTCGGAAACCGTCTTCAACCCGGAATCGACAATCGGATCGGTGTTCGAATGCCCGTCATCAGACGGCTTGCGAAGCGCGTTTTGAAAGAGAATCCTTGCGATTTTCTTCAAGAAGCTTTGTCGTGTCGCGATTGGCTCGGAACGCAGGAAGCTGTCATGCTGACGGGCATTGTGCTCGCCGGCGCCAAACTGACGCTCACCGAGCGGTTGGGGTATCTGCAGAAGCTGCTTCCCTATTTGGACGGTTGGGCCACGGTCGATTTGATGGGCGGTGAGCTCAAGCAATTCCGTGAAGCATCGTCAGTGACCGATGACTTTCTGATGTCGTTATTGGAGAGCAACCGTCCAATGAAGATTCGTTTGGGGCTTGTATTACTCTTGAAGCAGCGCGCCACAGCCGATTGGCTCCCGAAGTCGCTGGCAACCTTGGAGCGGACAGGTGCTTGCCGGATGTCGACGGATTATCTTGTGTCCATGGGGCTGGCCTGGTGTTGGGCGACGCTCTATGCAACGGATCCTGTGCTGGTGGCACAAAGACTTGAACAGGTGGTGACCGCAGGCCGGATGGATAGTGAAACGCTCGCAAGGACACTTCAGAAGGTGCGCGATTCCCGTCGAATCACCTCTGTCGAGAAGGTTGCTCTCACGGCACGTTTTGCCGGTTGGCTCGCCTCAAGCCGTTCAAAGTTGGCATAATTCAGAGATCATTTCTCGGCCAATCGATAAAAAAGGACATGACACTATGACCGAATCCGCAGACAATCAGAAGACCCAGCCGGAAGCGCATCCGCTCGAAGGCGTGGTATTGCTCTCCGAAGCCCAGTGGGATGCCAAGGCTTTCATCGACGGAATGAAGGACATCTGGGGATTTGATCTCCAGGTTGAAGCACCCGTCGATGATTCTCCGCTTGTTTTCGAATTCGGCGGCTCCGTCGTGGCCGTCAAACTCATGCGTGAAAAGCTTGACGCCCAAGTAGCCGCCGCCCATGCGTCGATGAACCCGGTCTGGAAGGAGGCCGGCATGATGGCCAAGCTTCACCAGGCTTATCTCGCCGTGCTGGCCATTCCGAAGACCTGTACCTCGATGGACAACGCCGCTATGATCGTGAAAGTCCTTGACGTGCTTTCTCGTCAGGAAAATGCCATGGCTGTTGACAACGGTTCGACCATTCTCGGCCTTGACGGTTATCGCGAAGGTGCTTCGGTCATGAAGCACGGCGAACTGCCGATCTTCAATCTCGTGACTTTCGCCGTTGCCCGTGAAGACGAAGAAAAGTGTGTCGGTGTCACGATGGGGATGACCATGCTCGGCTTCAATGAACTGGAAGTCCTGCCGGTCAAGGCGGCTCCCAATACGGTTCAGGAGTTCCTGTACACGATCGTTGAATGGAGCCTGAAGTCCGGCCGTTCCGTCGAAGTCGGTGCCATGCTGGGACTTAATCCCCAGAACCGTCATCCGGTGACGCTTGCCGATTCTCGTTTGATTCCCGGTTTGCAGACTTTGCAGATCGAACTTTAACCGACAAACATTGAGCCCCGCCCGGATTTTATTCCTGAGCGGGGCTTCTTTTGATCGGGTATTGCGTCCTCTTGGCGAAAACCTCAATGTTTTTTTGCGTTCGTTCTCACTATAGTATTGAGATCTGTTCATACTGAAAACGGCCGACATGTCGGTCGTCTTTTATAAAGGAATTCCCATGTGCACTTCTATTATTGTCGGCGAAAAAGCCACGGCTGACGGCTCCTTCATGATGGCCCGTTCCGCGGACAGCAATGCTCTCAAAGCCCAGCACTTTGTGATTCATGAAGCACACGACAACCCTGAAGGTGCCATGTACCGCACGCAGGATTTCAAAGGTGCCACCGATTTCGAATGGCCGTTGCCGGCTCATTCCATGCGCTACACGACGGTACCCAACTGGCAGACTCAGCTTCACGGTGCTGTGGGCTTTAATGAAGAAGGGGTCGGTCTCACGGGGACGGAATCCATTTTTGCCGACGATCATGCGCTCAGTTTTGATCCGTACAATACTGCGACCGGCATCACCGAAGACGACATCTGCGAAGTCATTCTTCCGCGTTGCAAGACGGCCCGTGAAGCCTGCGCCTATCTCGGCCATGTGATCGAAACGGCCGGCGCCGCCGAGGGCTTTGGTGTGGCTTTTATTGACGCCAAAGATCTCTGGTATCTCGAAACCGGCACGGGCCATCAGTGGATTGCCCACCGTACGCCCGCCGATCAGTACTTCTGCTCGGGAAATCAGGGTCGTCTGCGCGAGTTTGATCCGACGCGCGAGGACATGATGGGGTCTGCCACGGTCATTTCTTTTGCGATTGAAAAAGGGCTTTACAACCCCGAAACGGACGGTGCCTTTGATTTCGCCCGTGCCTATACCCGTAATGACGATCGCGACCGCATCTACAACGACCCGCGCGTCTGGGTGATGCAAAAGCGCCTCAATCCCTCGCTCGAACAGGATCCTTTCGACGGCCGCAATTTCCCCGTCTACCTGACACCGGAAAAGAAGGTGGAAATCGACGATCTCTTTGCCTGCATGCGCGACCACTTTGAAGGCACGGATCACGATCCTTATACCGAGGTTTTGAACGGTGCCGAACCCTGGCGTCCGATCTCCGTCTTCCGTACCTACGAATCGCACGTTGCCCAGGTTCGTCCGTGGTTGCCGAAGGAAATCGGTTGCCTCACCTACGTGGCCTTCGGCATGGCCGATCTCTCCGTGTATCTCCCGTTCTACTGGGGTCTCGAACGTGTGCCGGCTCATTACGGCATGGGGACGAATCAGGCTGACCGTCTTTCCGTTTACTGGAAGTTCCGCAAGCTCCAGACGCTCGTGATGACGGACTATGCCAAGTGCGCCCCGGTGGTGAAAACGGCCTTCCGCGCGTTCGAAGCCGATCTGAAGCCGCGCATGGCCGCGATGGAAGCCGACTATGTCAAGCTGGCCGAGACGGACCTCGCCGCCGCTCAGCGTCTTCTGAACGACTTCAACCTGCGCGTTCTTGCCGAAGGGGAAGAACTCGCCGAACGTCTTCTCGACGAAGTCTTCACCATCCGCACGACGGACATTCAGGAAACGATCGTCTTTAAGAACAACAAG
>Magnolia_p2__coassemble_2373_pt1 | contig 9502 bp, 6 predicted proteins | sample Magnolia_p2__metabat2_high_PE_017 | metagenome-assembled genome bin Magnolia_p2
CTCCTTTTCGCCCTTCCCGACCTTGGCACGAACCGGTATTCGTGTCGTTCGTTATCCCGGGCGTGATAAAAGCGGACTGCCGACCCCGAGATTTTTCGATGGCGGCTATGCCCGTACCTTTACAGAAGCCGCTCTCTTTATTCGGCAGATGACGCCGGGGTTTAATGAGCGGTATGCCTTTGAGGATATCCGACGACTTCTGGCCAATCTCATTGCACAACGCGATCCTCAGGATCGTGCACCAATCGCGCAGATTGAAATTTTTGACGACCGTCTTGAATTTGTCCGATCGGGCGATGCGGCCGAAGAATGGCACAACCCGAAAACGGCCCAAGCGCTGGCTTCCTATTTCTTTGGCTCGCTTGAAGAATTCCAAACGTCATCACTGACGGAAAAGACAGCAGGTCAGCTGACCCTTCAAACCGAGCCGGGCGCGGTGCGTTTTGTGTTGAGACCCGCGGCCGAGTAACGACACCATTTTGATCGTTTCTGCGTTCTGATTCGTTCCTGTTCGGGAATGAATTAGAACTTCGAGGGCGTCGTTCATTTCCCTCACCGGCCAGCTCTCTCGTTAGCGTTTTCAATATCTGATCGAACACAAATCCCCCGCATTTCGCTTCATCAAATCGGCCCAATATTAACGATAAAATCCATCTGATACGGATGTTCCTTCAGACTCTCTCCGAGTCTTTTTCAGCTCTTTCTGTTGACGATGGCACACTCACTTCCGCTCATTTCGACCCTGGTCATTGCCTTCTCTCTCGCTTAGATTTTCGGTTTTTTAGCCGAGCGATTTTTCAAGGCCCCGCCCCTTGTCGGTTCTCTTCTCGCCGGGATCTCAGCCGGCCAATATACGCCCGGGGTGTTTGCCGATCCGGTCTTGGCGCATCAGCTCTCTGAAATCGGGGTGATGTTGCTGATGTTCGGTGTCGGACTGCACTTTTCGGTCCGCGATCTTCTGAAAGTCAAGGGCATCGCCGTGCCTGGCGCCGTCCTCCAAATGTGTCTTGCCACACTGCTCGGTGGCTGTATCGCCCGACTTTTTTGGGGGTGGAATTGGGCAGAAGCGATTGTTCTCGGTCTTTGCCTTTCGTGTGCTTCCACGGTCGTGTTGTTGAAGGCGCTTGAGGTCCGGGGCATTTTGCGAAGCATGAACGGTCAGATTGCTGTCGGATGGTTGGTCGTTGAAGACATCGCGACAGTGCTTATTCTGGTGTTGCTGCCGCCTCTGGCCGGGGTATTGCTCTCTGATGCCGAATCGGCCGTGAGCGGTCGTGAGATTGCCTGGCAGATCGCCGGGATCGTTGCCAATGTCGTTGCATTTATCGCCGTCATGATGCTCGTCGGTCGTCGGGTGCTGCCCTGGCTCATGGCACAGGTGGCCCGATCCGGTTCTCGGGAACTCTTCACGCTCTTTGTGCTTGCCTCATCGCTCGGGATCGCTTATGGCGCATCGATCATTTTTCATGTCAGCTTTGCGCTCGGCGCCTTTTTTGCCGGCATGGTGATGCGTGAGTCCCGCTTTGCTCACCGTGCGGCGACGGAATCTTTGCCGCTTCAGGACGCCTTTTCCGTACTGTTCTTTGTCGGCGTCGGCATGTTGTTTGACTGGCATATCCTGATCGAGGCGCCGCTTGCCGTATGCACGATGCTGTTGATCATCATGCTGGGCAAGGGCATCGCCGCCTTCGGTCTCGTCTGGGCACTTCGGTACCCCCTGCACACGGCCCTCACCGTGAGTGCGTCACTGGCCCAAATCGGGGAGTTTTCCTTTATTTTGGTTGCTCAGGCTCGCGACCTCGGATTAGCCAATGATTACGCCGTCAATCTGATTGTCGGCTCAGCCATTTTATCGATCGCATTGAATCCGGTTGTCTTTTCTCTGATCCCTCTACTCACTCGTGAGCTGACGAGTCGATGGGACTGGGCCCGTCAGGCGGCTCTGCGTGAAGCGCCGTTCGAACAGGTCCCGGAGGACGTCACGACAGAGAGTCTTAAAGACCAGATTGTGATGACCGGATACGGACGTTTGCTGCCGCACCTTGCCCGAGTGCTTCATCAGGCCGGACACGGCGTGCTGGTGATGACGCCGGATCAGGATGTCGCCGCTGCCTTGGACAAAGATGGCCTGCGTGTCATTGTCGGTAATCCGGCTGAACCGGAAACGCAGGCGGCCGCACATCTTCGGGAAGCCGGCCGATTGTTGATTTTGGATAATTCCACCGTGTCTCTGAGCATTGCCGAGACAGCAAGAGCGTTGCAGGCGAGTGTACCGATTACCGTGATCGCCCCCGATCCCGGCATTTGGACAGACGTGCCGGGGTTTGACGGGGTGCGTTTTGTCAACAGTTATGTGGCGGCGTCCGAACGGATCGGCGATCTGGTCGCCGACGCTCTTGCCGAAGGGGATCTGATTGGTGAAGTGCCGGGGCACTCTCGAAAAGATTTGACGGCGTCACCCGAACAGCCGTCCGAGCAACAGAAATCAGAGACCGTTGAATCGGATTCCATCGAATCCTCCGAATCAGGACAATAATCTCGTTCCAAGAGAGGTTCTCTCCGCCCTACTGCCGACGGGGTGCCGGCTCACGGTACCCCCGGCCGATCTTAGAATGAGTTCCGGGGCGTCTCAAATCCTTTTCAATTCGTAGGCCTTGGCCTTATCGCCCTTGAGCGGTTCGCCTTCCGGCGACAGAAATCTCACGCCTTTATCCGTTGTTTCCAGCCGGTAAGGCTTTTCGCCACGGGGGCGAAGCTCGATTGTTCCCTGATCCGTCAAAGACCACTGCCCGGTTTCATCCAAAATCACGCCGCGCTCAAGATAGTCCGACGTCCGATGGTAGGTCTTGTCGGCACGGAGATTCAGCGTTGTACGGATGCCCGGACAATCCGCTGCCGGCAAGATGCCTTCATACATGCCTGCCGTATCCAGATAACGCTGAGCAGTATTCGATGACGTACAGCCGGCGAGAAGTCCGATGGTTGCCAAAGTAACAAAAAGTCGACGCATTTGCGAAGGAATTTCCTAAGGTCTGGGGATGGGTAAGTCATTCTAATGGAAACCAACCCGTCGGGCTCTGAGAAAAGCGTCTTTTTTGAGAAGGCTCGACCGTCCTTCTTCCTGTCGAGGGTGAGCGTCACGGCTGTGCCCGCGGAGTCGGTGACGGGCTTCCTGTGGCAACTCGCGCAGAGCATCGCTTTCCCCGGTCATTTCCTGAAGAGAGTTTTCGTTCGTTGACCATGGCCCTCTTCCTAACTCATGCCAAGGCGCTCTCAAACGGCGCCTTATTGCGACGGTGACGTCGACGAAGCACTCGGCATCCTGTGGCGAAGGCCTCCCACACCAGTCCGAAACCCTTGAGGGTCGCCGATTTCATTGACCTTTTCCGGAAATTCCAAGATAATTAAAAGATCATTTGCGGGAGACGACTCCCGAGAGTTTTCAATAAGAGACAGACACTATGGCAGAAGAAAATTTTGTGACGCTCGAAGTCGCGATTGACGACACGCTCTACGAGCGCATTATTCATGCCGCGGCCAACCGCGGTCAGTCGCTCAGTGAATTTGTTGAAGCGACGCTCGCCCGTGAAGTGGCCTCCGCCCTCGCCGAAGAACCGGTCAAGATTGAAGATCCGGAAGAAGAATAAGGCGTTCGGTTATGCAGGCAAGAAAGAAAGTTCTTCTCATGATTCTCGACGGCTGGGGAATCGGTCGCGGTGATCGTGCCGACGTGATCGGTCAGGTGGCCCCTCATCGTCTTCGGGAATTTGCCCAACGCTATCCTCATGCCGAATTGCGCACGGACGGTGAAAATGTCGGTCTTCCCGACGGTCAGATGGGCAACAGTGAAGTCGGTCATCTCAATATCGGTGCCGGCCGCGTTCTCTATCAGGATTTGGTGAAGATCAATCGTGCGATCACCGACGGTACTCTGGGTGACAATCCTGAAATCCGCGCGGCTTTTGAGCATGCCCGGTCGACGGGTTGCGGTCTGCACCTGATGGGTCTTCTCTCCGACGGGGGTGTACATGCCCTCAACCGTCATCTGTACGCCTTCCTCCGCTTGGCCAAAGCTTACGGGCTCGACAAGACCTATGTCCACGGTTTCTTGGACGGTCGCGATACGGATCCGAAGTCCGCCGCGGGTTTTGTCGAAGAGTGCGTTACCGAGATGCAGAAACCTGAGATGACCGGACAGCTTGTATCTGTCATCGGCCGTTACTGGGCGATGGACCGAGACAAGCGCTGGGAACGCATTCGTCAGGCTTACGATCTCCTGGTGCGCGGCGAAGGCAATCCCGTCGCGGATATGGTCGACGCCGTCAAAGTGTCCTACCGTCAGGGGATCACGGACGAATTTGTCGAACCCCAATACTTGACGGACGAATCGAACCGTCCGGTCGGTCGCATTCAGCCGGGCGATGTGGTGATTTTCCTTAATTTCCGTAACGACCGCGCCAAGGAACTGACCACCGTACTGACCCAGCAGGCCATCCCCGAACATTGTATGGAACCGCTGCCGCTCTATTTCTGTACGATGACGCCTTATGACGCCACGTTTAAGGGGCTTCATGTTCTCTTCCCGAAGGAAAACGTGGAAAACACGATTGGCGAATGGGTCTCCAAGCAGGGCCTGACGCAGTTGCGCATTGCCGAAACGGAAAAGTACGCCCACGTCACGTTCTTCCTCAACGGCGGCCGTGAAGCTCCCTATGACGGTGAAGATCGTTGCCTTGTCAAGAGTCCCGCGGTGGCGACGTATGACCTGAAACCGGAAATGAGCGCCCCTGAGGTGACCGAAAACCTTCTGCTTGCGCTCGAAAGTGAGAAGTACGACTTTATTTGTCTCAACTTTGCCAACGGTGACATGGTCGGTCACACGGGCGTTTATGAGGCCATTGAAAAAGCGGTTGTGACGGTCGATGCCTGTGCCGGTGCCGTCATTGATGCAGCCATTGCTCACGGTTACGAGGTGGTGCAGATTGCCGACCACGGCAACTGCGACAATGCGGTCAATGCCGACGGTTCCCCCAATACGGCGCACTCGTTGAATCCGGTCCCGATTCTTGTCGTCTCCGATCGTGTGGCCCGCGTGGATAACGGCGTGCTTGCCGACGTGGCCCCGACGGTGCTGGCATTAATGGGGTTGGATAAACCCGCAGAAATGACGGGACGCTCGTTGATTACCATGCGCTGATCGCCTGAATCCTCCGCTGACACCGAAACCTTCGCCACACCGCTGTCGGCGAAGGTTTTTTTATGCTCGGGTTTTCTCCGATCCGAAAGAAAAGCCTTGGCGCCTACGGGCTACTAGCCTGGGTGAAATGTCAACGACGGTGATGTTTGCGAACAAAACAACAAATTTGTGCGAGTTAACGGCAAAAAGCGGGTATCGCCCTGGTGAAAAAGGCATCCACTACATTTTGTTACCAACACTTCTGTTTACTTTGAGACGGATGCTACGCCGACAACTGCCCTTCGCCGTCAGTTCCACATAGTGCAGACGATTCACTGCCCTGCTAGCCGATAAGAGCAGGTCTCGAAAAGCCAGCCTCATAGGCACGGCTGAGATCCTCGCGAACATTCGAGACCGCAACAAGAAGATCTTCAACGCCGCGGGATGGCAGGTCGTTCAAGACAGCGAGCCAGAAAGAGTCGCTTTCGTGCCGATCGATCCACATGCCGAGGACTTCTCGACGGCCGTCAAAACGAACGGCTAACGCAATGTGCATCATCGTCGTCCTCACCGGATCATCGTGGCGCGATACAAACGGACTCTCGACGAAATAGACGATGGGTTACACGGGCTCGAGAGGACGCTGTTGCCATTGAAGGTTTTTTCAAGAATCCCCATTGTTACGTCAGCGATGAAGGGATAATTGGAAATTGAGGGCTGCGTCGCCGCGTCATATTCGTACGCCTTAATTGACGCTATGGATAGAATAGCACGCTAGCACGAAAAAAAAGAATTCAGTGCATGATCGCATCCGAAACAACAGCGTGATACGGGTACCGCAAAGAGTTTGAGATGTGAAAAACGCCGGTTGCCTTTGGGGCAAAACCGGCGTTTTCCTGTTTGATCAGATCGGGGATTCGTCAGAGATGTCAACCCCGATCAGGCAAAGAGTTAGAGCATACCCTTGCCACTGCGGTCTTCTGCAACCTTGACCTTGTCGGTTTCAACCGGCACGACGTCAAAGCCCGTGACGCGATGGCCGTTGATCTGGGTGTAGAGCCAGAGATCCATCTTGGCACCCGGAAGGGCACGAGCCGTCACTTCGTTGCTCTTGAACGTGAAGACCACGTCCATGATGCCGTCCTTATTGACGTCCTTGTATTCCATCGTCTGAGCAGGCGCGAAGGTCTTGAACTGACGCGTGGAGTTCATCTGGTTGGCAGACATGGCGGCACGGGTTTCATCCTTGTTGGCACCAAGGACGGAGTGATCCTTCGTACCGAGCAGAGCGAAGGCAACCGGGGTGTCCTTGTCCGCATGGATCGTGTCAGCCAGGATTTCAACCGGCATCGGCATCAGACGGGCATTTTCGGCCTTCATCTGTTCGAGGACTTCGTTATAGACGCGAACGTTGTAGTCATGGAGGAACTTCGTGCGGGCTTCACCCTTGAGAGTGGCAGCCTTCTTCGTGATTTCCGGACGTTCTTTGAAGTACTTGGCTTCGATCTTTTCGATCAAAGCGGAACGCTTGGCCAATTCGTCACCGCGGAGATAGTCGATAGCGTTGGTACCCGCGCTGAAGACGCTGTGCGGCGTAAAGTCGGCACGGTAGTCGAACATGGCGGGCGTACCGGCAAAGTGTTCGGCCGTAGCGGTCATCGGATCGGTAAAGGCAGTCCCTTCAGCCGGGCGGGCGAGCGGATAAAGCGGGATATAAACGGACTGGCACGGACGACCGACAGTCTTCCAAGCTTCGGTGAGCGTGGGATCCTTGTTGAGGTCGTAAACGATCGAGTCATGAGACGTCGTACGGCAGATACCTTCGGACTTGCTGTGATAAAGTTCCTGATCTTCGCCGATGTAGTCTTCATGCAGACGCAGGAGAGCCATGGCGTCGGCCACACCGAGCTTACGATCAATCTTGGCACTGTACGGGAACTGTTCAGGATCGTTGTATTCCTTACCGGTCAGGAACTTCCATGCGAGAACGTTACGGTTAGCGTTCCAGCGTTCGTGACGGACGGATTCCTGAGCAACAACCTTACGCCAGTTAAAGATCTGGTCCTTGGCGTCGTGACGGCCGTCCTTGATGGCGCGTTCGACCTGCTTCGGTTCGACGAGCCAAGTTTCCTTGTCCTTCAGGTCAACCTTGTCCATCATGAAGGCGTTCGGGATGTAAACCACTTCGTCGTCACCGATCTTGCGAGCTACCCAAGAATTACCCTGGTGAATGGCGAGCTGCCAGGCTTCGTTGGCGTCGGCGATGGTGTAGGTACGGCCGTCATGGAAATAGCCGTATTCAGCGAGAAGCTTCGTAGCGATTTCAACGCCTTCGCGGGCGGAATGAGCACGTTCGGCAACGAGACGACGGATGCCGTAACCGATACCGCCGTCCTTCACTTCCATACGGTCGGCGTCAAAAATTTCGCCACACCAGTTGGTAGCAATGGCAACACCGGCGTCATTGAAGAAGCCGTCGGCAAAAGAGGCGCCATCGGGAACGAAAGTCTGCGTCCAGTAGAAGCCGAGGGTCTTTTCAACCTGAGGGATTGCAGCGGCGTTCTTTTCGAACTTGATCATTTCACCCTTCTTATGGGTGGCGGCAGGCACATAGTGCTGCATATTGAAAAGACGTCCGCCGTTGTCTTCGTTATGGGCGACGATGATGTTGCCGGTTTCGGAAACATTCTTACCGATCACGAGTGTGGAACAGGCCTGGGCCGTACCGATAGCCGTCAGAGCGGCGGCAACTGCAACGATAGATTGCTTAAGCATTCTCTCTCTCCTTCATTGAGAATCCAAAGTTTGGTCTTGGAGTTCGGTTCTCGGCGCTCCGTCGTCACAAATTGGTCCTGTACGCGGAACGGGGAAATCGAATTGCGGTCATTATAACCAAAGGTTTTCGATGCGCTTTTGGGACTGCTTATAGCCTGAACATATTCTCGTTATAGAGCCGAACAATGACCTGCTCCGCCTGCATTTTTTGAGACGTCAATCCTCTACTGTGTTGTCTTCGGGAGACTGCCGTAAAGAACGCACGAAAGCAACAAGCGCCGAAATCCCCTGCAAGAGTGTGATTGATACAGGATGCGCTTGTGGAGGGAGCTTCGGAGAGAGAACGGACACGGTTGAACACGGTCTGAATGGTCGCCTGTCCGAAGACTGTCTTTGATAGTCATCATTTCCGAATCTCATGCCACACAATTTCCAGTCGCACTACTCTCTTTATCTCAGAGGGAAATCCCCTAGCGCCTGAGGGAAAATCCTAGGCTTAATCAGGCACTGCTCTGGTCCCTCTTCGCGTTGAACAACCGAAAGAAAGCGCAAAACCCAATTACAGGCTGAGTTTTTTGACATCAGCGACGCGATCACGTCAGCAAAACCGACTGAAAATAGCTTCAAATCGATGTTGAAGTGCCTCCGGTGCCCCTGCCAGGATTTTTTGCCCGCACTTAGCACTCCCTTTGCCCCAAATCACAAAACAGACTGTTTCCCAAGCGTATTGCAACACTTCTTCAAAACTGGCCTCTTTATCTTCAGGGGTTTCATTGCATTGCTCTTCATCATCGTCATCCTCGTCGGAAGAAAATCCGCTTGGTACGATTTCCTGTAGATGGATCTTTGCATCTATCAAAGCGTCAAGACTGCGAGCATTTGAGACCCAGGCAGCATAGTCCTTGGAATGTCTCATATTTTGCATAGACAGAACGCCCCGAACGAAAATCGGCACTGTTTCTTCCGTAAAGCCGTTCCGTTTCACATACGCCCGAAGAAATTTCTCCTGCAAGCGAGCGTGTTCATCATCACAAAGGTCCAGATAATCCCATACCAACTGTCGCCAAGGCTCGCCTTGCATTCCTAAAGCAAATACAGCAAAACTTCCGGGCAGTCCACTTTGTTCATCATTCAGATTGGTGTAGCTTTCATACTGCCGCATGGCCAGACGAGCGTAGCGTTCGAGGAGCGAGTGAAGAGACGGATATTCAACAGCACAGGCACAAAGCTGATGAATGCCTTTTTTAGGAAGTCCGGTGATCGGAAGATACTTTTTTTCAGGGCCTCTAAACTCAACTGCATAGCTACGGGGAAAGTCTTCCTCCTCAAGAAGCTCACAAAGGTAGTTCAGTATGGCGCAATAGCATGCTTCGGTGTTGTCCTTAGCAGTAATACGAATCACTGCAAACGCATCATTGGCCGAGGCTGTGAAATGTTCTGTTTTCCTCCTTTGGAGGTTTAACAACTTCCGCGGAATTCCCCATCCAATGCGAAGTGTTGGGTGGGGATGGATAGCGGGCCGAGCGTCAGCTCGGCAATTTCTGCCCTTGA